>Ga0180431_10010871_pt1 | contig 10059 bp, 6 predicted proteins | sample SS_ome_11_FD_132459 | JGI IMG/M metagenome (GOLD analysis project Ga0180431, IMG submission 132459) | Hypersaline lake sediment archaeal communities from the Salton Sea, California, USA - SS_1_MS_1 metaG | ecosystem: Environmental > Aquatic > Non-marine Saline and Alkaline > Hypersaline >... | reverse complement strand
TTCCTTCTCTGGAGACGACGGGAAAACGGGCCGCGGTCTGCCGGCAAGCGTTTTGCCCTCCGGCCAGGTGCATGATCCGATCGAGGTGTCCGTCGTTGCCGACGATGAAGATGTCCTCGAGGCGTCCGGCCGTGAAGGTGCGGTCGACGGCGATCAATACGCGCCGTGGCGGCAGGCGCTGCGTCTTCCGCCGGATGCGGTCCATGCGCGACCGGACGTCGCCGAGTATCTCGCCGGCCTTCCGTTCCGCCTTGCAGGTACGCCCGATGGCCGCGATCGATTCGAGAATCCCGTCCACGCTCTTGTGGCAGACCACCAGGGTGGGGAGCCCCAGTTTGGCGAAGGCCGGCCGGGTGCTCCCGTTGTCCTGGAGCATAACGATCAGGTCGGGACGCAGGGCGACGATGGCCTCGAAATTCGGATTGAGGTATCCGCCGATCCGGGCCTTCTCGCGTGCTTCGGCCGGGTAACGGCAATACTGCGTGACGCCCACCACCCGATCGCCCAACCCCAACGCGAAGAGCGTCTCAGTGACGCTGGGCGCCATCGAGACTATCCGCTCGTATTGCCCGGGGCCCGGCGCGGCGGCGGTCGGCGGCGGGCCGAGCATCGTCTTGGCCGCAAAGCTGCCGCCAAAGATCAGTAGGATGATCGGCGTGAGGATGAGCGTTGCACGCATGGCTTCGGCTTCGCTACGTTAGGACAACAGGCTGAGGTCGGTGAACACGAACCCGTCGCGCTCGATCGTTTCGCCCACCTCGACCTGAATAGGATGGGCAAACATGGGTCCCGCGGAAACGCACGTATGAAACTCGCCGTTCTCGGCACAAGGATCGGCGCCGTCGGGGAGTTGCCCGAGCAAGTCGCGATCGAAAACACGGCCGGCAAACTCGCGCGGCACCTTCGTCGGATCGACGCTGGTAATGTGGGCGACCAGTCCGGCTGCAATCATCGCTTCGGCAAGCTCTCCGGTAGGCCGCTTCCAGAGCGGAAAGACGGCCTCGATACCGGTGTCGGCAAGCTGTGCCTCGCGGTAGTCGCGAATGTCTTGCAGAAAAAGGTCGCCGAAGATCATCCGCGTGACGTCCCGGCCCCGGGCTTCATCCAACGCACGGCGCATCGCTTCCTGATAGACCTCGTTCGGGCAAGGCGCGGGGATCGGTACACGGCAGAGCGGCAGTCCGGCGGCTTCGGCCTGGGCCTCGAGAATATCCTCCCGCACGGCGTGCATCGAGATTCGCCCATAGGGCTGCGTCACCGTCGTCAGTAGCCCAACGACGTCGATCTCGTTGAGCCGCCGCACTTCGTGCAACGCCCAGGCACTGTCCTTGCCGCTGCTCCAGCACAGCCATGCGCGGGGTTTGGTCATGGGGTTCATTCCGTCACGGATACGGCTCGTCTAGGGCACGCGGTCCCGTATCATACCATGCCGGCTTGGCCGAGTGTCAATCCCCCGCTAAACGGCAAGCCACAGGTACTGGTCAAATCAAGAGCCGGCTGATATACATGGCAGTGGCTCATCTCAAGGAGGTCCATTATGCCGATCTTTGGCCGCGATAAGCAAAAAGACGACGAAGCGGCGACGAAGCCGCCTCAGCAGCAGCCGGCGGATTCCGAACCGACACAGTTCGAGCAGCGAACCAAACAGATCGGAGGCGATCTGTTGCGTCACGCCCGCCGGCACCGCACCGGTGTGTTCTCGGCGAAGTTCTGGTCCGACCAGTTGATGAACTGGGCGATGAAAGACCCCGCCTTCAAGGTGCAACTATTCCGCTTCATCGACTGTTTCCCCATGCTCACCACCGCGGAGCAGGTCCACGAGTACCTAGTCGACTACCTCGGCCAGCCGGGCGTATCGTTGCCGCCGGGTATGGAGTTGGGTCTGAAGGCCGGCGGCATGGCCAAGAGCATCATGTCGAAGACCATCGCCGGTCGAATCAACGCCATGGCCGGCAACTTCATCGCCGGCACCGACGCCGTCTCGGCGGTGCCGACGCTGCGAAAGCTCTGGGACGAGGGCGTCGCCTTTAGTGTCGACCTGCTGGGCGAGGCCTGCGTCAGCGACGAGGAGGCCGTTGCCTATCGGAAGCGTTACCTCGACCTGATCGAGACATTGCCCGACGAGGCCGCCGGCTTTGCGTCCAACGAGCAACTCGATAACGACTACCTGGGCCCGGTGCCGCGGACGAACGTCTCGATCAAGATCAGTTCGCTCTGTGCCCGAACCGATCCGATCGATTTCGACGGCTCGCTCGACCGCTTGCGCGAGGCCTTGCGGCCGCTGCTGGAGGCCGCCCGGAAGCGAAACGTGCTGATCAATTTCGACATCGAGCAGTACGCCCTGAAGGATCTGACGATCGAACTGTTCGAGCGCTGTTGCGAAGAGATCGAGTTCCCCGCCGGGCTGGCCATGCAATCGTATCTTCGCAGCGGCGTGGAAGACGTGCGGCGCGTAATAAACTGGGCTCGGCGCGCCGGCCGGCAGGTCACCGTGCGGCTGATCAAGGGCGCCTATTGGGATTACGAAGTGATCCACGCCGAGCAGCAAGGCTGGCCCGTGCCCGTCTGGACCAACAAGCGGGAGACCGACGCCTGTTTCGAGCAGATGGCCGAGCGGCTGGTGGCGGCCGCGCCGCGCCGCGACAATCAGCCGGGCGTAAAACTGGCACTGGGCTCGCACAATGTCCGCTCGATCGCCAACACGTTGGCCTTGTTGGAGAAGCACAAGCTACCCGAGTCGGCCGTCGAGCTACAGATGCTCTTCGGCATGGCCGATCAACTCAAGGCGGCGGCCCGCTCTCGGAAGCTGCGCACGCGCGAATACGTGCCGGTCGGAGAGATGATTCCCGGCATGGCCTACCTCGTGCGCCGGCTGCTGGAGAACACGTCGAACCAGTCTTGGCTGCGAGCCGGGTTTTCGGATAACGTGCCCGACGAGCAACTGCTGGCCTCGCCCCATGAAGAGTCGGCCGCTCGGTCGAAGCCGGCCGCCCCGGCGGGCGATGCGGCCGCGGCCTTGGCCCGGCGGCACGAACTCAGCCCGACCGTCGAGGGGCTCGGCGACGGAAGCCCGATGACCAACGAGCCGACCCGCGATTTTTCGCAGCGCGATCAACGGGAGGCGTTTGCGCGGGCCGTCGGTTCGGTCGGTACGCCGCCGGTCGCCGGCGAAGCAACGGCCGAAGACGCCCGGGAGGCGGTCGCCCGGGCAACGGCCGCATTGCCCGACTGGCGCGCCATGGACCCCGTGGCCCGATCGGCGATCATCCTCGAAGCGGCCGCCGAAATGCGCCGGCATCGAGACGAGCTATCGAGCGTCATGGTTCACGAGGCGGGCAAGACCTGGCGCGAGGCCGACGCCGACACGTGCGAGGCGATCGATTTCTGCGAATACTACGCCCGGTGTGCCGTGGGACTGTTTCGCCCGCGGCGCCTCGGCAAGTTCGTCGGCGAATTGAACCACGTCTTCCATCAACCCCGCGGCGTGGCGGCCGTAATCAGCCCGTGGAACTTCCCGCTGGCCATATGTGCCGGAATGACCACCGCGGCACTGGCAACCGGCAACACGGCCGTAGTGAAGCCGTCGTCGCAAACGCGGGGAATCGCCGGCGCGATGTGCGAGATCCTTTGGACCGCCGGCGTCCCGGCCGAGGTCCTGCACTTTCTGCCCGGCTCCGGCGGCGTGGCCGGCTCGGCGTTGGTTCGCGACCCGCGCGTGGCGCTGATCGCGTTCACCGGCTCGAAGCAGGTCGGGCTCGACATCATCAAGGCGGCCGGCGAGGTCCCCGACGGTCAAGGTCTCCTCAAGAAGGTCGTCTGCGAGATGGGGGGCAAGAACGCCGTGATCGTCGACCAGTCGGCCGATCTGGACGAGGCCGTGCTCGGCGTGCGTCAATCGGCCTTCGGATACTCGGGGCAAAAGTGCTCGGCCTGCAGCCGGGTGATCGTCGTCGGCGACGCGTACGAGACCTTCCTGCGGCGGCTGATCGAGGCCACCCGGACGCTGCAAATCGGGCCACCCGCCGATCCGTCGACCGACGTCGGGCCGGTGATCGACGAGTCGGCCGCCGCGAAGATCCGCGCGTACATCGAAATCGGCCGCGGCGAAGGCAACCTGGAGTTGGCTTGCGAAGTGCCCGACGGACTGGCCCGGCAGGTGGGCAAGCCGTACGTTGGGCCGCACATTTTCTCGGGCATTCGGCCGCGGCACCGTTTGGCCAACGAGGAGATCTTCGGCCCCGTGCTCTCGGTAATGCGTGCGGCCAGCTTTCAGGAGGCACTCGACGTGGCCAACGGCACCACCTATAAGCTGACCGGTGGCGTGTTCAGCCGCAAACCGGCCCATTTGGAGATGGCACGGCGACAGTTTCGCGTCGGCAATTTGTATCTCAACCGCGGAATCACCGGGGCGTTGGTCGGGCGGCAGCCGTTCGGCGGGTTCGGCCTTTCGGGCACGGGAACCAAGGCCGGCGGCGGCGATTATCTGCTACATTTCGTCGAGCCACGCTGCTGCACCGAGAATACGATGCGACACGGGTTTGCGCCGGGATTGGAGTAGTGGCTGCCAGTATTGGCCACGCAAGCATAGCACGTTTAGCGGGGCAGCAACGCTGCCCGTTGTGCAGCGAAAGACGTTTGCACTGAGTCCCAACGGGCAGCGTTGCTGCCCCGCTAAACTTCAGATTCCCGGCATTGCAAGATGCGTTTGGGTGGTATAAAGTGATTACTGTGGAACAAGAGTTACACCAAACGGCAACCCGATGACCAAACCGGCCAACACCCCGGCCCCGCGGCAAGATGATCCCCCGTACCGGCCGGGTGAGCCGGTGGCGCTGTTCATCCCCTGCTACATCGACCAGTTCTACCCGCGGGTGGCCGAGGCCACCGCCAAACTGCTGACAAAGTTCGGCGTACCGATCGTATATCCCGAAGGGCAAACATGTTGCGGCCAGCCGGCATTTAACTCGGGCTACTGGGAAGAATCCAAGCGGGTGATCCACCACTTCTGTGACACCTTCGCGGAGCATCGCTGGATCGTCACGCCGTCGGGTTCCTGTGCTGCGATGTGCCGGGTGTTCTTCGGCCACGTCGATCCCGACGAGCGGATCGTCGGCATTGGGCGCCGCGTGTTTGAACTGACCGAGTTCCTGGTCGACGTGCTCGGCGTGACCGATACCGGGGCGACGTACCCCCGCAAGGTCACGATGCACGTCGGCTGTCACACGCGTCGCGAGTTGGGCGTGTTGGAGCAGCCGCTGGCGTTGCTTCGCGGCATTCGCGAAATGACCTATTGCGAATTGCCCGAGATGTCCGAATGCTGCGGTTTCGGCGGCACGTTCAGCGTGAAGATGCCCGGAATGTCGCTTTCGATGGGCCGCGCCAAGGTGGAGAACATCGTGCGCAGCGGTGCCGAGGTGGTTGTCTCGCCCGACACCAGTTGCCTGATGCATGTCGCCGGCATGATGCAACGCATGGAGGAAGCAAAGCATATCGAGGTAAAACATATTGCGGAGTTGTTGGTGGCGGAGTAGTGGTTAGTGGATAGTGGTTGTTGAGGATCGATAGTGTGAAGGATTTCGGGCTTAGCCCGCGCTGGGGTTCAGGGTTCAGGATTTCGGGGTAAGCATCAAACCCGGAGTCCTGAACCCTGAACCCTGACCACTGAACCCACCTTTGGTTGCGGCTCCGCCGCGTTAGTTCGTAAGTCTTAGAACCTGAATCCCGAGTCGCTATGTCCAGTGAAAATCTCCATCTCGAAGGGGCCTCGTTCCTGAAACAGCAGAACGAGGGACTCTACGAGCCGGCCGGGTCTAAGGCCACGGGCGAGGCGGCGGTGCGCTCGACCGACAAGAATCGCGTGATTACCGGCGCGATTCCGTACTGGCAAGACTGGCGCGAGCAGGCCCGGGACATCAAACGCTATACGGTTGCCAATCTCGACAAGCTGCTGGTCGAGTTCGAGCGGAACATCACGGCCCGCGGTGCCACCGTACTGTGGGCGGAAACGGCCGAAGAAGCCAACCGGATGGTCATCGATATCGCCCGAGAACACAACATCCGCAGCGTGGTCAAGGGCAAGTCGATGGTCACCGAGGAGATGGAGCTTAACCACTCGTTCCAGGCGGCGGGCATCCGGGCCGTCGAGACCGACCTGGGCGAGTACATCGTTCAACTCGCCAAGCAGCGGCCCACGCACATCGTCACGCCGGCGCTGCACTTGTCGGCGGAAGAGGTCGGCCGACTGTTTCACGAAAAGCTGGACGAGCCGTTCACGTCCGAGCATCAGCAGCTTACCGACATCGCCCGGCGGCACCTCCGCGAGGAGTTCATCTCGGCAGACATGGGTATGTCGGGCTGCAACTTCGCAATCGCCGACACGGGTACGATGGCGATCGTTGAGAACGAAGGGAACGTCGGGCTGTCGACCTCCACGCCGCCGATCCACGTGGCCACTATCGGCATCGAAAAGGTGATCCCCTCGATCCACTACCTGCCGGTCTTTCTGCAACTGTTGGCCCGGGTCGGAACCGGACAGAGCCTCACCAGCTACACGCACCTGATCCACGGCACAACGCCGGGCAAGAAGCTGTACATCATACTGCTGGACAACGGCCGAACTCGCATCCTGCGGGACCCCGCCGCCCACAACGCGCTGACCTGCATCCGCTGCGGCATGTGCCTGAACGTCTGCCCCGTCTATCGGCGCGCCGGCGGCTGGGCCTACGGCTGGGTGTATCCGGGACCGATCGGCTCGATCATCAGTCCGCACTTGGTCGGGATGAAACAGGCGGGCATGCTGCCGTTTGCATCTTCGCTGTGCGGAGCGTGCAGCGAGGTCTGCCCGGTGAAGATCGACATCCCGCATCAACTGGTACACCTGCGGCATCGGGCGGTGTGCGAGCCCTCGCCGGCCAACTCGATCCTCGATCGGCTGACCTGGAGGGCCTGGGCCTGGGCAATGAGCGGGCCGCGGCGATATAAGTTGGCGATGTGGGCCGTCCGCATCGGTGTCCGCGCGGCCGGCGTCATCCCTCGATGCTTGCACGTTGACAAACTGCGGGCATGGACCCGAGGACGCGAGTTGCCGAAGGTCCCCGGACCGGCTTTCAGGAAATGGTGGAAGAGGGAACGTCAATGAGCAGCCGCGACAACATCCTTCAGCGCATTCGCACCGAACTGCAAAAGGCCCCCGCACCGGAGCAGCCGCCGGTGCCCGAGGTCTGGCCGCGCGTGAACCCTTCCAGCGAGCAGCTTGTCGAGCAATTCACCACCGCGTTGGAGCAGGTCGACGGCGAGGTGATCCGTTGTGGATCGATGGACGAAGCGCGGCGGAAGGTAACAGAGTTGGCCGAGCAACTCGACGCAAAGCCGGTCGGCGCGGTCGATTGCCCGGCCTGCCGCGATCTGCTGAGCGATTTCCCGGCCGACCGCGTCGCCTGGACTCGCGACGGCTGGGACCCGAAACAAATGGCCCAACTGCCGGCCGGCCTGGTGGCCGCGGAACTGCTGCTGGCCGACACGGGCACGTGCGTTGTGGTCAACGACACGGCCGAACAACGGCTGATGTGCTATTTGCCGCCGGTGTGTCTGGTGGTGGCCCAAGTCGATCGGTTGGTCGAGCACATGCCGGCCGCCTGGGAAGAGATCGCCCGGCGGACGGCCGAGCCCCAGCAACGTGGCGAATTCGTCTTCATCACCGGGCCCAGCCGCACGGCCGACATCGAAAAGATCCTCATCCTCGGCGTCCACGGCCCGAGGCGTTTGCTGGTGATTCTGGTCGGATAGCCGTGGGGTACGTGCTTTGCACCGACGCGTATTTCCGGCCGCGGCCTTTCTTACTCTTGTGACCTTGAATACGGAGGTTGAACGACGTTATGAAACTGGCACCTATCCTGCTGATGTTGTTGTTGACGAGTCCGACCGCTCTTGCGGTCGACTTCCATGTCGCCCCGTCGGGAAACGACACGAATCCGGGGTCGAAGGAGCGTCCGTTCGCAACGCTTGCGCGGGCAAGAGACGCGGTCCGGGCCCTGAAATCCAAGGCGCCGCTTGCCGAGCCGGTGCGCGTGAACGTGGCCGGCGGGCAATACGCGCTCGACGAACCGCTCGCGCTGACGCCCGAAGACGGCGGTACGGCACGGGCGCCGGTGATCTATCAGGCCGTGCCCGGCGCGCGGCCCGTCTTCAGCGGCGGACGTGCGATCCGCGGCTGGAAACCGGGGCCGGATGGGCTGTGGACGGCACGTGTCGCTGAAGTCGCCGCCGGCAAGTGGTACTTCGAGCAGTTGTTCGTCGACGGCCGCCGAGCAACGCGCGCTCGCAGCCCGAACAAGTTTTACTTCTACATTCAGGATGTGCATCAGGAGATACTCGATGGAAGTTCCTCGCGCCGGCCGAAGCAAGCCCGGCAGACGGTGCGGATGCGGCCGGAGGATTTCCGAACGATCGCCGGCCTCAAACCGGAGGAACTCAACGACGTGAACTTCGTGGTCTACCACAAGTGGGACAACACGCGGCGGTTTCCGGAACGCCTCGACCCGCAACAGCACGCCCTGGTTACCAGCGGGGCGGGCATGAAGTCGTGGAACCCCTGGCGGCGCAACTCGCGCTACCACTTGGAGAACTTCCTCGGAGCACTCGATGAGCCGGGTGAATGGTTCCTCTCGCGCAACGGTACGCTCTACTACCGACCGCGGCCGGGCGAAGATATGGCCAAGGCCGAGGTCGTTGCTCCGGCGATCGAGCGGTTCCTGGTGCTCGAGGGCGATGCGGCCGCCGGGAAGGTCATTGAGCACGTGACCTTCCGCGGGCTGACGTTCCGGCACGCGCGGTGGCTCACGCCGCCGGGCGGCTTCGAGGCGGCCCAGGCGGCCGCCCCGGTCGAAGCGGCGGTGATGGCCGACGGGGCACGACACGTGACAGTCGAAGACTGCGAAATCGGCCACCTGGGCACGTACGGTGTGTGGTTTCGCAAGGGATGCCGCGACTGCACGTTGCGGCGTTGCTACTTGCACGACTTCGGCGCCGGCGGCGTGCGGATCGGCGAAACCGGCATCGCGGCCGTCGAGGCCGAACGGACCAGCCACGTCACCGTGGACAACAACATCATTCGCCACGGCGGCCACATCTTCCCCTGCGCCGTCGGCGTGTGGGTCGGCCAAAGCGGCGATAATTCGATCACCCACAACGAGATCGCCGATCTCTACTACTCGGGCATTTCCGTGGGATGGCGTTGGGGATACGCCGATAGCCTTGCCAAACGAAACACGGTCGCTTTCAACCACGTGCATCACATCGGCTGGGGCGTGCTCAGCGACATGGGCGGGATCTATACGCTCGGACCTTCGGAAGGCACGGTGGTGCACGACAACGTCTTCCACGACGTATACGCCTATTCCTACGGCGGATGGGGCCTGTATACCGACGAAGGAAGCACGGGGATCCTGTTCGAGAACAATCTGGTCTACCGCGTCAAGACGGGCGGCTTCCACCAACACTATGGCAAGGAGAACGTGGTTCGCAACAACATCCTCGCCTTCAGCAAGCTGCACCAGTTGCAGGCGACCCGGGTGGAGGACCACCGGTCGTTCACCTTCGAGAAGAACATCGTCTACTACGACAGCGGCAAGCTGTTGTCGGGGCGGTGGAACGAGGTCAAATATGACAGCCGCAGCAATTGCTACTTCAACGCATCGGGCGAGAAGGTGGATTTCCTTGGCAAATCGCTCGACCAGTGGCAGGCCGCCGGTCATGAACAGGGCTCGATCATCGCCGACCCGCGGTTCGAGGACCCGCGGCAGTACGACTTTCGCCTCCCGGCGGACTCGCCGGCCTTGAAGCTGGGGTTCAAGCCGTTCGACTACGGCAAGGCCGGCGTGTACGGCGATCCGCAGTGGATTGGCAAGGCTGGCGAGGTCAAGTATCCGCCGCTGGAGATAGCCCCCGAACCGCCGCCGGTGCGTCACAAGTCGAACTGAACGCTATCGCTGCGGCAACTCGGCGATACGAATGTTCCTGAACGACAGGTCGGTGGTCGGATCGTGGCCCTGGATCTGAATC
>Ga0180431_10010869_pt1 | contig 10060 bp, 9 predicted proteins | sample SS_ome_11_FD_132459 | JGI IMG/M metagenome (GOLD analysis project Ga0180431, IMG submission 132459) | Hypersaline lake sediment archaeal communities from the Salton Sea, California, USA - SS_1_MS_1 metaG | ecosystem: Environmental > Aquatic > Non-marine Saline and Alkaline > Hypersaline >... | reverse complement strand
TGCTGATTGCCTGTCGAGGTGACTTTTTCGACGGCAAAGCGCATGTCATCGGGCGCCATGAACTGCCCCTTCTTGATATTAACGGGGAGGCCGGACTCGCCGGCGGCGACGAGCAGGTCAGTCTGGCGACAGAGGAATGCAGGAATCTGGAGCATGTCAAGGAGCTCGGCGGCGGTACGGATTTGGGCGACTTCGTGAACGTCGGAGATGGCGGGCACTTGCGCTCTCTTGGCTGCTGCGGCGAGAGTCGCCAGGCCCTGCCGCCAGCCGGGGCCGCGCTCGGAGGTGATCGCAGTGCGGTTGGCCTTGTCGTAGGATGCCTTGAAAATGAACGGGACATCGAGTTGGGCCGTGATGTCGCGGAGATGGGCGGCGATGTCATAGGTGGCCGTCTCATCTTCGACGAGACAGGGCCCGGCGATGAGTGCAAGGCGGTCACCGCCAATGGTGGCGCCATTGACGAGTATTTTGCGTACGGTTTGCTGCGTCATTGCTTAGTTTTCTCCTCCAGTATTTCGCGCACGATCTGCAGGTCTTGAGGAGTGTCCACGCCGATGGGGGAGTAATCCACCTGCACGACGCGGATTCTGCAGCCATTCTCGAGTGCGCGGAGTTGCTCGAGACCTTCGGTCTGCTCAAGGTGTGTACGGGGCAGACCGGCAAGCCAGAGTAGCGCTTCTCTGGTGTAGACGTAGAGGCCGATATGTTTTAGCGGCCAGATGCCACAGGGATGTTGCCGGGGCACGTCAGCCGGCGGCTGTGGGCCGTCAATGCGGAAGTAAGGGATGGGCGCACGAGAGAAGTATAGGGCGAAGCCGTCACGGTCCACAACCACTTTGACAGCAGCGGGGTCGAGATGTTCGTTGGTGTGCGTGATGCGGGTGGCGATGGTGCCGATGCGGAGGCCAGTTTCGTAGAGGAATGGCTCGATTGCGGCTGTGATTGCCTGTGGATCTATGAGCGGCTCGTCACCCTGGACATTGACGATAAGGTCATAGTCAGTGTTGGCGGCGACTTCGGCAATGCGATCGGTGCCGGAGGCATGTTCGGGGCGGGTCATCTCAACATTGCCGCCAAATGCCCGGACGGCGCGGGCAACGCGGGGGTCATCGGTGGCGACGGCGACGGTGTCGAAGCAGTCGGCCTGGGAGGTTCGTTCATAGACGTGCTGCACCATGGGCTTGCCGGCGATGTCGGCGAGGACCTTGCCGTCAAGCCTGGTGGACGCGTAACGTGCCGGTATCAGTGCGGCAATGCGCATTGGTCATCAGCTCCGGTTGTCGTGACGACTGAGTGAGGTCGGGTGAACCGGCACGGCAACGGCGACGAAATGGGGCGAAGTCATAGAGCGCCCGATTAGTAGGTATCGGCTTCAGGCATCAGCCTCGCTGCGACGCCTCTGAAAAGCGCATAGACAGGAATAGCCCAGAGGCCGGTTGAGATGACGGTCAGGGCGGCAGTACGAAGCCAGGGAAGAAACTGGGGCGGAGGAGCCAGGATGAGATAGATTATGGAAGCTGCCGCTGCCGCTGCAAGTGATACCATGACGGCCACGATGATGCGGGTGGAGAAGATGCGCCCACTCAGCGAGCCGGCGATGAAGCCGGTCCCGATGTAGGTGATGAAGAGCCCTCCCATCGGCAGCGAGCCGGCGGCCGCTGCGAAGAAGGCACCGAAGAGGCCGGCGACGGCACCGGCGGTCGGTCCGGAGACCAGCCCGATACTCAGAACCGCCACGAGACCGAGTTGCGGGCAGGTCCAGCCGATCTGAAGCCACGGGGGCCAGGAGTGCTCGACCCCGACGAAGAGCAGCAGCAGGAATGCAAAAATCAGATGCAGCAATAGCAATGCTTGTCTCCCCAGGCGGAGCTATTTCGCACTTCTGAGCACAAGTACATATGTAATGTTGGTCAGGTCGGCTGCGGGCTTGATGAGCGCCCTGAAGGTGCGGCTGCTTGCGGGGGCCGTATGCACCTGGATGACGGTGCCGATCGGGATGTTTGGTGGATAGACGTTACTGAGACTGGATGTAAGAATGACGTCGCCAACCTGGATGTCGGCCTGTCCGCGCAGGCGCTCCATGGCCAGCAGCGGCTGGACGGACGAACTTGCCGACAGCGGGTGAATCATGCCCTGATCCCGAGACCTCTGGACGACACCTGCGGCGGCATGGTCAGCGTGCGTCAGCAGCATCACCTCGCCCACCGTTTTCTGAGCGGAGACGATACGCCCCAGGAGGCCTCTCTGTGTTCTGACCGTATTTCCCACTTCGAATTGACGGCCATCGAGGGACTGGATTGTGAGAATGGGTCCACCGGTGCTGGTGGCGTGGCTAATAACTCTGGCCGGGACCCCCTTCACCTCACCGGAGATGACAAAGCCGAGCTTCTCCTTTAATTCCTTGTTTTCGAGGAAGTATTCGTTGAGTGTGAGTTTGTCAGCTTCGAGGCGGTTGATTTCCTCTTTCAGCTTACGGTTTTCTTCAGTAAGCGCGCGAGCCTGTGTGAGGGAGATGCCAACATCGTGTATCCGTGTGAAGGCGGAGGTCGCGACAGCCTGAAACGGCCAGACGATAGACTTGGCAAGCTTCTCCGGGAGGCTTTGTTTACCGACGTTATGAGCGCGATGCTGCCAGTAGGTCAGAACAATGGCGAGAATGCACAATATGGCGATGAGTCTAGTGTTTACGGTCGGGGATTGTGTCTTAGTCAGCATCTGGATTCAACTTCTTGTGGAGTATCCGTGAAGTTGTTCGAGGTATCCTGCGGTGCCCATGACAACGCATGTGAGGGGATCCTCGGCGACATAGACGGGGATATCGGTTTCGGCGCTGATAAGTTGGTCAATGCCTTGGAGCAAAGCGCCGCCGCCGGCGAGGACGATACCGCGGTTCATGACATCAGCGGCCAGTTCGGGTGCGGTGGCATCCAGGGCCTCCTTGACGAGGTCAACGATTGCTGCAATCGGCTCGGCGATGGCTTCTCGGATTGCGCCGGAGTGGATCACGATACTCTTGGGCAGTCCGGAGATGAGGTCTTTGCCTCTGACCTGCATGGTGTCTTCGGCGGCGCGTGGGAAGGCAGAGCCCAAGCGTATCTTGATCAACTCGGCAGTCGTTTCCCCCACGACGATGCTGAATTCGCGACGGATATAGGCGCTGATGGCCTGGTCAATTTCCTCGCCGGCGGTCCGCATTGAGCCCTGCGTACAGATGCCGCCGAGGGATATGACGGCGACCTCAGTAGTGCCGCCACCGATGTCAACGATCATGTTGCCGACCGGGTCGGCTACGGGCAATCCTGCGCCGATAGCAGCGGCCATCGGTTCGTCAATGATTTCGGTCTCCCATGCGCCGGCCTGGCGAGCTGCATCCTGTACGGCACGGCGCTCGACTTCGGTGATTCCTGCGGGCACCCCGACAACGATATGAGGGTGCGAGAAGCGGTGAGCTGTACGTGCTTTCCTGATGAAATATCGCAGCATTGCTTCGGTCACTTCGAAGTCGGCGATGACGCCGTCGCGGAGAGGCCGGATCGCCGAGATTCTGGCGGGGGTGCGTCCGACCATGCGCTTTGCTTCCTCGCCGACGGCGCGGACGGTATGGTCCTGATGGTCAACAGCGACGACTGACGGCTCGCGGAGGACAATGCCCTGGCCCTTGACGTGTACAAGGGTATTGGCAGTGCCTAGGTCAATGCCCATGTCACAGGAGAGACGAGCGAGCCAGTGCCTGGCGGTTTTGCATACTTTCTTGTAGAGTCCCAACATGGGGTCGGCCTCGGTGTAGTTGTGCAGCTTGCGGTGCTACCTCGCAAGTGCGATCAGTTGTTATGGTGCGGCGGCACTGGGTAGCCAAGCTGTTGAAGCATGTCGCACAATTTCGTTATGGGCAGACCGACGACATTGAGAAATGAGCCTTCGACGCGCTGTATGAGTGCAGCACCGAGGCCCTGTACGGCATAGGCGCCGGCCTTGTCGAGGGGCTCTCCAGTTCGTACATAGTCATCAATCTGCTGCTGGGTCAACTCGGCGAAGATGACGCGTGATGTCTCGTGGTCCTGGAGCAGCACTGTCGGGTCGCGGTTTTCAGCACAGGCGATGGCGATTGCGGTGGTGACGGAATTGGCTTTGCCGCTCAGTGCGCGCAACATGCGAGCTGCATCGGCGGGGTCAGCCGGCTTTCCGAGCAGCTCGTTGCCAACGAGGACCACGGTGTCGGCTGCAACGATGAGGCGATACGGATTGGCGGCTGCGACATCCAGGGCCTTGGCACGCGCGGCATTGAGTGCAAAGCGGACAGCAGCATCGTCATCAAGAGCCTGCTGGAGCCGGGCGTCGGCAGGCCCAGCGCTATCCGGCTCGGCATTACTGACCTCGATGATGAAGTCGAAGCCGGCGGCGCGGAGGATGTCCCTCCTGCGCGAGGATGCGGAGGCAAGAATGAACGGCTTGCTGAATGCGACTTGCAGGCCGGTAAGGGCAGTTTCAGGATGCTGGGTATTGGCTATGATAGACAATTAGAATCGCCCCGTACGTATGAAGCTGATGAGCAACCACACTCCGACAATTGAGCCAATGGCGACATAGACTGTGGTGAGGGTGGTGGTGATGGGGTTTTCCGGGCTTCCACTAACGGCGAGTATTGCCGATGAGAGAATAAATGCAGAGACCAACAGACTCGCGGAAAGCCTGTTGACTGTCGTATCGAGCTTGTGGAGGGGCTTCTCGATGTCATTAATGGTCAAGCGCAGCGCAAGTTGTCCGGAATGTGTCCGTTGCAGTATATGACTGAGTTGTCGTGGAATCAAGCGGAAATGGCGTATGAACTGCCGTACGGAACGTAGCAGTTCGTCGGAGAGATTAGAAATACTCATCTCTTTCAGCAGGGCGGTGGACATCGTCTCTTCGGCGACGGGCCGGTAGTCGAAATCCCCATCAAGCTGTATGCAGATGCCTTCGGTCACGATGAGAGCTTTCACCAGTGATGAGAATGCGGGTGGGAGTCTCATCTCATGTTGCAGAATTAGACGCAGGAGCTCTTCAAGGATTTGGCCGAGGCCGACCTCGGATGTGCTCTGGATCTGGCTGTAGCGGCCCATGAGCATGTCTATGTCATTCGCGAAGTCAAACGGATCCACGCTCTCGTTAGCAACCCCGATGTCGAGGAGGATATCCGCAGCCTCCTGGGGATCGGTGCGGAACCATGCTCTGATAAGCTGTATGAACGAACGGCGCAGCTTATCACCGAGAGATGTGGCATATCCGCTGTCGAGGAGTGCGATCTTGCCGTCTTTGGTGAGGAGTATGTTGCCACCGTGAGGGTCGGCGTGGAAATATCCGTCAACCATAACCTGATAGGCAATCATACGGGAAATGCTATGGGCAGCTTTTTTAGGATCAATCGAGGACTCGGCCAAGCCGTCGGCGTCGCTTGGTTTGATACCGTCTATCCACTCGATGGTGAGAACGCGCTTGCTGCTGAAGTCATAATGGACTTTAGGGATTTTCACATCGCTGAGCGCCTCCATGTTTTTGCACAAGCGCTCGGTGTTCTTGGCCTCAATGCGGAAGTCGAGTTCATCCATGAGAGCCTGACGGAACTCGGCAATCTGGCGGGATGCATGTCGCTTTCGAAGCCAGTCATTGTGTTTTTCAGCGAAGTCCACTGCGGCGGACAGTATCTCGACGTCGGTCCTGCATTTCTCTTCAACTTCCGGCCGCTGCACTTTCACTGCAACAACTCGGCCGTCGTGCAGACGGGCCTTGTGTACCTGCGCTAGAGATGCGGAGGCGATTGGTTGCTGCTCGAATTCGGCGAAGAGTTCGGACGCCTCAGCCCCGAGTTCTTCTTTGATGACCTTGTGGGCTTCTTCGGCAGGAAAGGGCGGCACGTCGTCCTGGAGCTTGCGAAGTTGGATGACGTAGTCCTCCGGTAACATATCGGAGCGGGTGCTGAGTGTCTGCCCGAGCTTGATCGCGGTCGGCCCGAGCTCCTGGAGGGCAAGACGCAGACGCACGGGCATTGCGAGTCGGGCCTTGTCCGGGTCCGGGGCGATCTTGCGAATCCCGCGCGGCAGGAATCGCTCGAGGCCCTGGAAGATGAATGCAAAGCCAAACCGGGCGAGTATGCTGGTGATCTGTCCAATGCGGGTGGGCCAGATTTCAGCGCGTCGCATCCATCCCGCCACCGGGCCACCGGCAGCCGATGCGGTTGTTTGCTCACTGGACGATGTTGAGTGCCGCTCCACAGGCGGAGCACCTTCCCTCCGATATGGACTCGAGTTGTGTCGTATAGCCGTTGCGCTTCACGGCAACGGTCCCGCAATTTGGGCACCTCGTGTCGGTGGTGCCCGCGACTCGGGCGTTACCAACATAGACGAAATGCAGCTTGCGGGTCGCTATGTCAAATGCGCGTTTGAGTGTTTCGTCGGGCGTAGGTGGCGCGGTGAACTCGTGGGCAGGGTGATATGCCGACAGATGCAAAGGTAGGTCCGGGGAGACCGAGGCCGCCCAGTTTACGAGCGCCTCAATCTGGTCATCGGCGTCGTTCTCACCGGGTATGAGCAGGTTGGTTATCTCGATATGACAGTCCGTGATGGCGCGCTCGACAGTTGCGCGAGGAGGCTGTGCGCGTCCCCCGCAGATCCGCTTGTAGAAATCATCATCCATGGACTTGATGTCCACATTCATGGCGTCAATGAGCGGGAGGAGCGCCTCCAGCGGCTCCGGCTCGATGATCCCATTGGTGACCATGACATTTTTGAGGCCCGCCGGGGCGACGAGCGGCGCAGAGTCGAGGATGTACTCGCAGGAAACAATGGGTTCATTGTATGTGTATGCGACGCCGATACTTCCGCGTGAGGCGTATTCGACGGCAAGATCAGCCAACTCCTGCGGACTCATGTAGCGAGTAGGCGGCCGGCCGTGCGCTATCTGCCAGTTCTGACAAAAGCGGCAACTCAGATTGCAGCCGAAACTGCCCACAGAGAGTATCTCTGTCCCCGGATGAAAGTGGTAGAGAGGTTTTTTCTCGATTGGGTCAAGGGCGATAGATGTGATCTGGCCGTAGTTGATAGTATAGAGGCGACCATTGCGGTTCTCGCGGACGTCACAGCGGCCCACAGCATCGGGTTTGATATGGCAATGCCAAGGGCACAGGAGACACTCGACGGTCTCATCGTCGAGACTGCGCCAATATCGCGCGGCATGGAGTTCTGTATCGGCCATCGGACTATATCCCCCGTATGATGGCGTTTTGTGCACATAGAGACAGCGCGGCGGCCACCTCAGTCGGCGAAGGGCGGCTCGTCCTTGATCTGCTCGATTAATTCGTCGGTCGCGGTGATTTGTTCAGCGGTGCCGATGACGGCAATGCGGACTGCGCCTTCGGCGCCGCAGACGCCCCCGGCGCCAATCTGGTAGGGAGTTACGCCGGTGAGTATGGCTAGGGCCTCGAGTTCGGTGATGATCTCACCTTCGATGATCTGGAGACCGGGCACTTGTGGCCGAAGCACTTCGGGCATGAGTGCGAGATCGCCGGCGATCTCGCGTAACGGCTCGGCAACCTGTTTCTCCAGTCCGATGGGTATGATGGCATGAAGGCCGCGGCCATGGACGGGGCCGGCGAGGGCACCCCATGTGCCACCTGTGCGGTCCCCAACGAGCAGACCCGCGCAGCAGTTGACGTAGTCCAGCGCGTTTGCGCCCTTCATCACCACATCACCGGGGTTCATGTCGGGGGCGGCTTGCTTGATGCTCAGGCCGTCAACGGCCTGTCCGTTCCTGAAGACGACTTCGTCCATAGGGGCACCGAATACCTCGGCGGCCCGGTCGAAACCGGGTGGCAGCGTTCTGCCAAGGCAGTAGGCCCCCTTGTCTAGCGGGTGTCCGAGCAGTTCTTCGAGCACGTAAGCATTTGTGGTACCTTTTCCCACGGCCACCATACCGTTTTCCATGGCGGCCCGCACGCTCGGCATTGCAGCGACGCCTTTGGCGATAAGTCGCTTGCCGGCTGCGACGGTAAGAACGTAAGACGTGCCTTGCTCCTCAGCCATGTTATTCACTCCTAAGTCGCCTTGTGGCGGCTTCTTCTAATGATTCGGGTATGCCAAGTATAGCAACAACAGTGGGCCATTAGCAAGCTGAGCGGCACAAGCTTGGCGGGGCCAAGCTTGTGCTTGGGATTTGTGCTTCGCAAACTGTATGGCAGGCAGGCCGCCTGTGCTCCAAACGACCTAGGCAACAGCAAACGGACGCGGGCAGGAGACGCTGTCAGACCAGCACCAGCTCTGCCGCCAATGCGCACCCCCACCCGCTAGCCCGGGTTCGTACAAGAGGTGCAACACGAGGCAGAGGAGAAGAGATGCGCTGTAGTTCAGCGGTGGCTTCTATCGCAACATTAATCCCTCATGGAGGCGCATTGTGAACATCACGCGAGATGACTATATAGCGAGTCCTGAACCGGGTTGCGCAGTCGGCAAGGCCGTGACGGCCTATACTCATCCGAGCGCATCCTGGCTTGTCCAGGCATACCACGAGATTCGAGGCTCCGACCGCTTTGACTGCTACTGGCGGCGCTGGTCTGGTGACAATGGAGCAAGCTGGACGGAGTCGCAACAGATTTTGGGGGTGGAGGAACACGATAGTTATACGCTGCGGCGAGGGGAGCTGTTCTTCTACTATGACCCCGATGTGGACCGACTGCTGCAGATCTATGACGAGGGGAAGATGCCTGCTGATGAGCCCTTGGCGGCTGCAAAGTCGTATAAGCTGATGTGCGAGATGTCCACTGACGGGGGTCGCACTTTTGACCCGCCGTTGCAGATCATTCAGAAGGGCTATGATGCGGACCACTATCTGGAGAATGTGTGGCATGGCAAGAACAGCGCACAGACTTCGTGCGGGTCGATCGAGAAGCTATCCGATGGCACTCTGCTCTTCCCGATATCTGTTTATACGCTTGACGAGCAAGGAGAGATCTATAACCCCACAGGAGGCCATACGTTCAGTTGCGTCGCAGCGCTGCTGGGCCGCTGGACGGATGATGCTTCAGCAATTGAGTGGGAGCTTGGGCAGATGGCGGTACCGGACCCCATGCGGACGACGCGGGGCTTCTGTGAGCCTACGCTGTCGGAGCTTGAGAATGGTCGGATTCTGATGATATGCCGGGGGTCGAATGATGCGAATCCGAGCCTGCGGGGATACAAGTGGCGGATGATGTCGTCGGATTTGGGGCGGAGTTGGAGCGACGGAGAGCCGCTGACGTTCAGTGATGGTGGCGAGTTGCTCTCACCTGCGACGTGCAGCCGTCTCCTGCGGCACTCATCTGGCGACCTGTACTGGTTCGGCAATATCCTTTCCGATAATCCCGTCGGCAATGGCCCAAGATACCCGTTGCAGTATGCGCGGGTGGATGAGAGCAACGGCGGGATCATCCGCGATAGTGTTGTGGTGATAGATGATCGGCAGGCAGGCGAATACGAGGGCGTGCAACTCTCGAACTTCTGGGTCTATGAGGACCGCGAGAGTGGCGAATTCCTGCTGAGCATGCACCGGCTATTCCCGGCGAGACGCGGCGACTGGACGTCACCGTGCGTGCGGTACAGGATTGGTTTGTGAGCTTGTGATGGCCGCGCCGCCCGAGGGCCCCGGGATGTGATGGGGCTATCCGGGCGGTGGGAAAGCGCCGATCTGCTTGAGAACGGCGAGGTTGTCCCATGAGACCCAGGTTTCGGCGAGCTTGCCGTCCTCGACGCGATGGATGGCGATGAGATTCACTTTCACGGGCTTGCCGGTGGGAGCGAAGCCCATGTAATCGCCCTGGTGGGTGCTGTGTCCCGTCCATCGGATGACGGCCCTGTCTGCTTCGGCGACGAGGTCCTCGATTGTGAATTGTACGTCGGGGAAGGCTCCCGTAATCATCGCGACTAGATGCCTTACACCATCAGGTCCGTGCAGCTCATCCGGCACTGACTGGCTGTGGAGGACATAAGTTGGGTTCACCATTTCGTCCGCCAGCGAAAGGTCCCGATTGTTCCAAAGCTCCTCGATGTACCGCTTG
>Ga0180431_10010868_pt1 | contig 10060 bp, 6 predicted proteins | sample SS_ome_11_FD_132459 | JGI IMG/M metagenome (GOLD analysis project Ga0180431, IMG submission 132459) | Hypersaline lake sediment archaeal communities from the Salton Sea, California, USA - SS_1_MS_1 metaG | ecosystem: Environmental > Aquatic > Non-marine Saline and Alkaline > Hypersaline >... | reverse complement strand
TTTCTGGAAAAAAGTTTCTAAAGAAGCCAATTGGTGGGTTGCATGTCGAATTGTGGTTTCAAAACTACTGGGTGATATCCCCAGATGGTCCCAAGCCTTATAATCAAGAGGTGGAACAAACCGTTCCCCACTGCTCCCGAGTCCTAAAGCATTAACCATAATATCCGCCAAATGCACAATGGTCGCTTTGACAGGATGGTGAGCGGCTGAAGGATTATGGTGGTAAAACACATTATCTTCCAATTCCAAAGGAAGCTTCCATGTTTTTAACAAATACTTTCCAATGAGCGTATGTTTGCCACCCAAACAGCTGTTTTCCAGCTGATAAAAAAGTTTATCCGATGTTGCAGCCTGATTCAAAAGTGCTTTTGCCTGATCCGGAAAATACTGATAAACAACCAACCGGCCGATGTCATGCAACAGGCCGCATACGAACAATTGTTCTGTTTGGGGCAAGTTCTTGTTTGCGGCTAAAATTCTGGATATGATACCGCACGCCAGACTATGCCTTAAAAATGAACTCATATCCAAAATGTCTTTGGGCACATCTTTAAAAACATTAACGATACTAATCCCTAAAGCCAGTCCTGTAATTTCTCTGGTGCCGATTAATGTTACCGCCCGTGAAATGCTGTCTATTTTAGACGGAAAGCCGTAAAATGAAGAATTGACAATTCTTAACAAGAGGGCCGCCAAACTCGGGCTTTTATTCACCACTTCAGCGATTCTATGAACCGAGGCAAACGGATCTGCAACCACCTCATTTAACTCAAACGCCGTGGACGGCATTTCAGGAAGTTTGATCCTGTTTTGGGCAATCATTTTTTTAACATCACATATGGAACGATCTTTCAAATCCTCACCGTTCGTCGAAGGGATGTTTTTATCCGTATGTAATATTCCTTGCCGGCTTCTATACAAAACAGATATTCGAAACAGTTCCTTTATGGCCGGATGAGAAAGATCAACATGCTTAAAAATAGTTTTTGTGTTCTCTGTTATTCTTTCCAGTGTATCCGGATCGATATCAGATTCGGCAATTTTTTCTCTACCGTGATTTCCAGCCACACATACTTCCGTTATTCCCCATATTTTAAAGATTCTGATATGTTTTGATTGTATTTTTTGACCTTTTGCAAGAAGAAGTCTTGAGTTGATGTCCCTGACATCGTCATCCAAAACCATATCCACTTCTACTTCATCAACATGAACCATGCCCATTTTTATGACACCTGCTTTTTGGATAATTAAGCATTACCTAAAACTTAAATATGTTTGTCGATTCAAAACGATCCTGCAACATATATGCCGATTCGACTTATTATTGGCAAGTTTAATCGGAATCGCTAAAATATAAATAATATCAATAATATATAAATTTTATTCGTTTACATGATGAGGCGTTGGTACGTTAACACGGAACCATGCGGAATTTAAAGATAGGATTAGTGTCAAAATATTAACATATATAAACAAAAATTTGACGAACATTTTATATATGGAGTGACCAAATTTAAAGGCTCTATAGGCGGGTGTTTTTTAAAGGTCTTGGTTTAATGCAACAGGTTGTGATTGCAGGTAATACGGGTCATGAAAATTTCAAATGGATGATAAAAAACCCTGTTAGGTGCAGGACCCTAACAGGGTTTACAAAAGGAGGTGTGAATCAAGCCAACGAGAAAATCTTGATTCTTTTGGTTCATAAAAGCAAGTTTTGTGCCACTTCCAAGTAACTTGAAAACAGCAATCGCGAAAAGGCGATTTAACCGAAATTTTTGGTTAAATTTGAGTATCGCTGTCCAAGATATCTTTCAGCAACCTAACATATTTTAATCAATAGATTTTTTACCATAGCTAATCGTATTGCTTTCTTAAGTCACCTTAACCCTCAGCAATATCCTTGGCCATTTTCTTTGCTGTTTTCAGGGCGTCATCACTCATTGCATCAGGAGTTGTACAGAACGGAACCACATATTTACCGACAACATTGCAACTACCATAATTATTCAGCCTGTCGAATACACCTTGGATGAGGTCCGCATTGTCTTCGATGGGACCGGCACATGTCACAAGAAGCGCCGTACGTTTGCCATGGAGCAGTGATCTGTATTCCGGGCTCCCGTATCCTGTTATCAAGCAAAAGTGTCGGTCGATAAGCGCTTTCAGTTGTGAAGAAAAACCCCAACAGTAAAGCGGTGAAGCATATACCACTGCATCTGCGGATATCATATTTTCAAATATTGACACGGCATCGTCCTTCTGCACGCAGCCAGGTTCATCAGATTTTTTCTGACAGGTGCCACATCCCAAGCATCCGCTTACCTCACGGTCGATAATATTAATACGATCAACTTCATGCCCCAGATGAGTAAGTTCGTCTTCAAACCACCCAAGGACTTTCGCCGTATTACCTTTTTTCTTAGGACTTCCGAGAATAGTTGTTATTTTCATTAAGTTCCCTCCTGCTTATTAAACATGATGAATTAAATAAAACCATTTGTCTGCGGAAAGTGTAAAAAGGCAAATCTTTTTTGTCAAGGCAAGGGTTTCGCAAAATATGACTAGAGGCTATCTCAAAAAAGTCTTTTTTCGCCCAATCAAGCATATCACTATGTGGCATGCTCTTTCTTGACTTTAGCAATTTTATACCTATAATAATTTTATGTCAAAAATTTATAGTATACGTCCTTTTAAGATGAATAACAAAAGGAGAAATAAAAATGAAACCACCGAAATGTATTTCTAAATTCTTTTTCACATTCTTACTAATTGCGTTTTGGGTAATGCCGGCTGTTGCATTGGGCGCCAAAGGTTCTTTTGTCGCCTATCATGTTAACGGTCAATCTTATGAGGGATATTATATTACGCCATCCAGCCAGGCGCCCTTGGTATTACTGATTCATGATTGGGATGGACTGACAGATTATGAGATCAAGCGAGCCAATATGCTCGCTGAATCGGGCTATGCTGTTTTTGCTGCGGATCTGTTTGGTGCCGGAGTGCGTCCCACTGAGTTGACAGACAAACGCCAGCATACCGGGGCACTGTATAAAAACAGAGATAAAATGCGGGCATTGATGAAAGGGGCCTTGGATGCGGCCAAAGAAAGAGGCGCCGATATTAAGAATGCCGTCGCTGCAGGCTATTGCTTCGGTGGTGCGGCAGTGCTTGAATTGGCACGGTCAGGGGCAGATCTTAAAGGGTTTGCTACTTTTCATGGTGGCTTAAAAACACCGGAAGGGCAAAATTATGCCATGACTCGCGGAGAAGTTTTAATTATGCATGGTTCAGCGGATTCGATCATTACCATGGACCAGTTCGCCGGTTTGACCAAAGAACTGGAATCGGCCGGGATTGCACACGAAATGATAACCTACGGTGGCGCACAACATGCTTTTACCGTTTTTGGTGGAAGCCGCTATCAAGAAGATGCGGATAAAAAATCCTGGAAGCGTTTTCAGGAATTTCTTTCGGACAAACTGAAACTCTAATTGAGTGTAAACGAAAGTGTTCAATATTTTAAAGGAGGTTGGATTATGAAAAATTTATGTTTATTTGAAAGGTTTTCTAAAATCGGGCTGGGCGTCGTATTTCTGCTGATCTCAGTCGGCTTTATGCTGAGCGGTGTGACTGTTCTTCCCATTTTTGGATTTGTGATTGCACTGCCTTTTTTTCTGGTTTCACTATATTTCTTCAATGCCCATATGAACAAAGCGTGTCAAATTAAGGAAGCCACGGAATAAGGGTGAATTTCTCATTACCTGACGGGACGCCGGTTTTCACCAAACCCTTGCCGATGAAATAGTTTTCGAATATCCGGCTCTTAACCTTCCCCAAAGGATTATCGGGAAGATCATACGGAATAAGCACTTGGGCTTTGGCCGGTATTAGAGAAATAAGATCGACATTATGATTTTTGTGATGCCGTATCACTCGAAGATGGTGTGTCCGGTTATGGTTGTTTTAAATGAATCCCTGCTAACCTGCGGGTGAACCACATGAATGCTTGCATCGGAATTTCGAATCACATAATCCGGTTCTGAAGGTCGATGACTACAATACCCCTATAGAAATATTGTGCCAACCCGTTAGCAAATCGGCTGAACCTTTCTTCGTTTCATCCATAATCCTGCCTCGATAAATCCCCACTCAAAATCCTGTTGCCAACACATCCAAAAAACTATAATCTTGATTTAATAACCTCATTTTCTATTAATTTATCAATGCAGTAAGGAGGATAACTGGTGAATTTCCATCTTAAGAAGTCGTGGATATATAAATTATTATTACTGCCAACTTTCACATCAATCGTTTTTGCATTAACCATTCATCAGACGCAGGCACAGGAGGTCGAGGCAAGCCAAGGAAAAGCTTTGGAAAGTGCAGTATATTACGACAAAAACACGAATCTTGAATGGGTTGCCGGGCCTGACAAGGATACAAACTGGTACGAGGCCAAAAGCTGGGTTAAAAATCTTACCGTTACCGGCGGCGGTTGGCGCTTGCCGACCGTAGAGGAGCTTAAAACCTTATATAAGAAGGGAACAGGGGAACGCAACATGACGCCTTTGCTAAAAACCACCGGATGGTGGGTATGGTCCGGTGAAACCAGGGGTTCGTCTTCGGCGTGGAACTTCAACTACTACTACGGTTACGAGATCTGGGACGTCCGGGAATACTCCAGCGGCTTCCGGGGTTTTGCAGTGCGTTCCCGAAAATGATGACGGCTGATCTGGCGTTTTGGATGGCTTACAAATACTGATTAATAGACAGGTTTCTATGTTTGTCGACGGATATGAGTAAATCCGCGAAGGTGATTTGATGATAAATCCACCGGTTGTAAGAGTCAAATTCTTTATCTGAATGGGCAAGTGCTTCAAAAACAGAATACCCGCGTTCTTCCATGTCTACCTTAAGTCGGAATCCGCGGATGACAAGATCATCGCTGAAAAGAAATATTTTCAGATTTGGAAACCGCTCCCTGATTTCGTAATGAAGTGACATGATTCCGTCAAGAAGAATAACGCTGCATGGCCTGAGGCGAACCGGCGCGTCGTGTTTGCCGGTCATGTGGTTGTACACCGGAAGGTCAATGTCACGACCTTCGTAGATAAGGGATTTCATTTTATCAATAAGATCCGGAATGTCTGATGCCTTGGGATCATTGCCGCTAATATTACTTTTTTTTCTGAGTTCCCGGTCCAGCATGAAACCGTCCAGGGGCACGTGAACGGCGCTGACGTCATTATGATTAAGGTATGTTAAAAATTCTCTGCAGAAAGTTGTTTTGCCGATTCCGGCAGCGCCGGATACAGACACAACCATATCAATATTATCCGCGTACTGTTCTTTTTTTTGAAACGAACGGTTTTTTATATGGTGTTGATAAATTTGGCGGTAAATATGTGAATTGTCGGTCATGGTTGATTTCCATATCACTCAAGTTATACAATCGCTTCGCGATTCTATATAACGCGGCTTCGCCGCTCTAAAAAAGGAAATTCTTATACTATCAAATTTTGCACCCCAAATTAAGCCCTGACACCCGGCACCGGATCCCCGGTTCCGTGAACGGTTACCCTTTTGACCTTTTGGAAATATTACTTCTCAAATATTGATAGTTCTGGTTTTACCGGGCATCACCCTAATGTTTTTGCCACGAATAGTTATGGGAACCTTGTTTTTACCTTTTCCCTCAATTTTAATTTTTAGGGTCTTTGGAGTAAATTCAAAATTGTACCCTATTTTTCGGTGGCGGATCCGGAAATCAAGACCGATCCAGTGTTTCGGCAGATGCGGGTTTACCTTAATGACATCGCCGGAAAAATCGATTCCGGCAAAATACCTGTAGATAACATCCAGTGTGCCTGCCATTACCCCACAGTGTATGCCTTCTAAAGTCGTGCCGCCCTGTGTGTCAAAAATGTCGCTTTTCATGGCCTCCAGGAACCAGTCCCATGCGGTATGGCCCGCAGTCATATATCCCGAAATAACGGCATGGACGACTTTGCTTAACGTGGAACCGTGACTGGTTCTGGTTTCGTAATATTCATAGTTGTTTTTTAAAAGTTCGATGGCATCATCCACAGTGTGTCCCAAACTGTTAAGGATTGTTTTCACTGCCTCAGGACCCAGCACATAAAACATCATGAGAACATCCGCCTGCTTTGCAAGCTTGTATTTGTCCGGAGAATCTCCTTCGGCTTTTATAATGCGGTCCAGGCGGTGGATATTCCCATATTTGTTACGATAGTGATTCCAGTCCAGTTCCATCAGGTCCATGTATCCGTCAAACTGGCTGATGATCCCTTGTTTTGTGATGATGACATTCAAATTGCCGGCAATATCTTTCCATCTGCTGATCTCGTCGGTGTTGAATCCGATCTTTTTGCTGAGACCGGCCAATGCTTTGGGTCCGAGGTCTTCAACAAGTTTTAGTGCCGTTTTAAAGAGCCATACCACCATTACATTTGTATAGGCATTATCCTTCAGCCCGTGTGATTTGGAACCGGGAAGCTTTTCGTGAAATTCGTCCGGCCCCATAACCCCCTCAATGTGATATTTCCCTGTATCCCCATCAAAGCATGCGATGCTTGACCAAAACCTGGCGATTTCAAGCATAACCTCGGCGCCAAAATCCATCAGGAATTTTCTGTCACCGGTATCCGCAATATATTTCCAGATATTGTAGAAAACCGCAATGGATACGTGTCTCTGCCTGCGACTTAAGTCCGGACCCCATGTATGATTTGCCGGGTTGTAATGAATCTCCTGGGTTTCCTCGCATCCGTCATCAGCGGTTTGCCACGGATACATCGCGCCCTTGTATCCGTTCTGTTTGGCATATTTTTTGGCAGCGCCAAGACGTTTATGCCTGTATTTCAGTATGGCGCGGGTGATTTCCGGAAAATGAAGATTAAAAAAGGGAAGGATATAGAGTTCATCCCAGAATATATGTCCCCGGTATGCCTCACCATGAAGCCCGCGGGCGGTGAAACCGGCATCGATGTTTACATTATTGGGTGATCCGGATACAAGAAGGTGATATATGTGCAGTCGTGCGGTCATTTGAACAAATCTGTCGCCGCTGATTTTGATGTCTGCGTTATTCCAGATAGCCTTCCATGCTTTTTTATGGGGTTTGAAAACATCACTATAGTTTTTGACCTTTTTCAAAGCATCCGTCGATGCCTTTCTGGGATTTGAAACTCCCGGGTCAAGGGAAGTATAGATGCTTACGATTTTTTCAACCGTATAGGTTGCGTTCTCCTCGGCAGCCACAGTTATCTCTTCGGCGATTTTCGGAATCGATTTTTTTCCGCATATTGTCTTTGTAAGACCCAACGGCTTTCCGTTTTCATAAACCTTTGTCACGGCACTCATGACAATATGGTAATTGGATCGGTTTGTCCGGACGTGGAGAAATATACCATTCCCGGTCTTCCCATGAGCAACGCCGGCCAGGTGTTTTGATTTCAAATCGCGGTAACGGGCAACACCGTCATTGATTACGGTTCCGTCAAGAGATGACCGTATGGTTATGGGTTCAGAATAATTGACGGGGATAAATTCATATTTTATTGCGCAGATGTGAGGGGTGGCCATACTTGCAATCCTGCTGCTGCGGATTCTTGTAATCCTTCCAAGGTTATCCTTGCACACCAGTGATCTTTCCATCACCCCCTCGAGCATGTTCAGGTTCTGGGTATAACTTAAAAGCGTCATACGTGCAGGACTGATAAACGGCCCGGATCCGATTTTCATTTCAATTAGAAGCCAGTTCGGACAGTTGACAAAATCGTTGTTGTAAATGTTCTTGCCCTGTATTTTTGTGGCAATTTTATTATACATTCCGGCAATATAAGTACCTGGATAATGTATATCCGATACCCGTTCCCCCTCGAAACACCCCCGGGTTCCCAAGTATCCGTTTCCTACGGTGCAGAGTGTTTCTCTCAACTTTTCATCTTTGGAGTCAAAGCCGTTGTAGGTCAGGTTCCAGCCGTCATGCGCAATCCCTTTATCAAACCAGTCCAAAATGTCCCGGTATGTAATTTCGCCCAGATCGCCCACAACAAGGTCCGCGCCGTTTTGCCTGAGTGTTTCACCGTCAACGCCTCTGGCGATACCGAGCGTCAGGCCGAAATTGCCGTTTCGTCCGGCCTGAACTCCGGAAATGGCATCCTCCACAACCACGCATTCTCCGGGCAGAAGGCCGAGATTTTCAGCAGCTGTCACAAAAATATCCGGATCAGGCTTTCCTTTGAGTTTGAGTTTGTGCGATACGACGCCGTCAACATTGGTTTCAAACAGGTTTTCAATTTTTGCAAGTTTAAGGATCAGGCCACAGTTCTTGCTGGAAGAGGCCACGCCTATTTTGATGCCTTTTTTCTTAAGACTTTTAATGAATTTTATGGAGGTCTCGAAAACGTCAGGTCCTTCCCGGCGAAGCACTTTCTGGAAATCCAGGTTTTTCTTGTTCCCCAGTCCGCAGATGGTTTTTTTGTCAGGCGGATCGTCATGGTCGCCAAAAGGCAATGTTATATTCCTGGATTCAAGGAAGCTTTTTACACCTTCCATTCTGGGTTTGCCGTCAACATATTGCAGGTAATCGACATCAGGATCAAACGGCACAAAAGGCCTGTTTTCGCTCTTTGCCGTCTTCTTGAGAAAAACATTGAACATGCTTTCCCATGCAAGACCGTGCACACGGGCCGTACCCGTAATAACTCCGTCCAGATCAAAAATGATACCCTTAAACTGTGTTGACGCCATAACTTACTCCTTTGTCCAACGGTTGAATTGGATTTTTTACGATTTCATCAAAGATTATAGGGATAACAAATTTAAAATTGTAACCAGCATGTCAGGTTCCGGTACGATCACAGCGTTCGGACATACTGCCGTGACCCTGTCGGCAAGTTCTTTATCCTCTGTAACAAAAATGGACCAGGTGTCGTCGGTTTTGCTCATAGAGGCTTCTATCATGGGTATATCAGATGATGTATCCCCGCAGATAAGATGCGGCCCTTCTGACAGGTTAAGCCCTAATTCTGAATCAAGAAATTTTACCGAGTCCGCTTTGTCAAAATCCTTGGGCCCGGATTCAGAGTCTTCGATGGTGAGAATTATTTCAATATCAAGGCCGGTATCCTCAATCCTGAAATTTGTGTTTTCCGGATCAATATCCGACACAAGACTTCTAATCTTTTTAAGCAATGCCTCTGATTCATCTTCAGAAACGGACCTGCTGATATCCTGCCGCGCTATGGTTGTCTGGCCAAACTTAAACTGCAGCCCTGAACCGATCAGAGAGAACTGCTCGAAAGACGGTTCTTGCAAAAGAGCGCTGAGCTTTTGGTTAAACCTGTCAATAAGCTCCTGCTTTTTATCGTCTATGGGATAGGTTCTCCGGTTTCCGGAAAGGTCAATAAATTCTCTGCCTTTTGAAGCTGCATAAATAATAGTCTTTTCAGGATTAACACTCACATCAACGATACCCGGATCTTTCAGAGGGGCGGAGGTTATTATAATAGGATTTCTCGCTCTTTTTTTTGCGAATCTGGTAAGAAAAACGGCATTGTAAATGGATTGAACCGAAGACCGATATCTGCCGCAGTAATTGTTTATTGTTCCGTCCCGGTCAGTAATAAAACAATTGAATCTTAAACCGGTGAGTTTATTCAAACCGTTGTCCACATGCTTTTGGAACCCGGCATGAAGACCGGAAAGATAGTCAATGAATGCTTGTTCACCATTTTCAAGGTAAAAGATGTCCTTTCCCAGTTCTGTGATCTCATAAGTCAAGTCCACTTCAATCTTTTTAGAAATATTCCCCATGGAATCATCGAGGTAGAGAATTTTTTTTTCGTTTTCAGAACCGATACCGTCAAGCCATGCCAGAAAGTTTTTCAGGGATTTTATCCAGTCAGGCGAAATTTGACGGTTCATGACGATGTTTTCAACAACTATAAACCGAATGCCTCTGGTTCGGGCCATAAGATCGTAAAATTGCTTTAATGTGGGCTTCATTTGATTGTTGATAAGCACTCCTTGTTTT
>Ga0180431_10010866_pt1 | contig 10061 bp, 5 predicted proteins | sample SS_ome_11_FD_132459 | JGI IMG/M metagenome (GOLD analysis project Ga0180431, IMG submission 132459) | Hypersaline lake sediment archaeal communities from the Salton Sea, California, USA - SS_1_MS_1 metaG | ecosystem: Environmental > Aquatic > Non-marine Saline and Alkaline > Hypersaline >... | reverse complement strand
GACACCACGCAGGCCAACGTCCTGGCACGGGGCGGCAATCCGGTCAACCTGCTGGCCGAGGAAGGGCTGGACGTCACCAGCCACGCTCCTTTTAAAGGAGACATCGACCTCCAGAAGTTGGAGACCTTTATCCAGCAGGTGGGAGCGGAGAACATCCCGGTAGGCATGTTGACGGTGACGAACAACTCGGGCGGCGGGCAGCCGGTCTCGATGGCCAACATCCGTGCGACCGGCGAGGTGCTGCACCGGTACGGCATCCCGTTCTTCCTCGACGCCTGCCGCTATGCCGAGAACGCGTATTTTATCAGGCTACGCGATCCCGGCTACGCCGACACGCCTGTGCTCGATATCGCGCGCGAGATGTTCTCCTACGCCGATGGTTGCACGATGTCGGCCAAGAAGGACGCGCTGGTCAACATGGGCGGCTTTCTGGCGACGAACGACGAAGCGCTGTACCAGCGCGCGTGCCAGGAACTGATCATGCGCGAGGGGTTCCCCACCTACGGCGGGCTGGCGGGGCGCGATCTGGAGGCGGTGGCACGCGGGCTGTGGGAGGGGATCGACGAGCAGTACCTGGCCTACCGCATCGGTCACACTGCGTACCTTGCCGACCGGCTGGTGGAGGAGGGCATCCCCATCCTTGAGCCTCCGGGAGGTCACGCGGTGTATCTGGATGCGCGGCGGTTCCTGCCCCACATCCCGCAGTCCGAACTGCCCGGGCAGGCGCTGACGTGCGCGCTGTACCTGGAGGGCGGCGTCCGCGGGGTAGAGATCGGGAGCGTGATGTTCGCTCGCGAGGACCCAGAGACGGGCCAGATGGTTTACCCGGAGCTGGAGCTGGTGCGGCTGGCGATCCCGCGCCGGGTCTATACCCAGGCGCACCTGGACTGCGTGGTGGAGACGTGCCGGCGGTTGTACGAGAGACGGGACCAGATCGCAGGGATGCGCTTTACCTACGCGCCGGCCCTGCTACGACACTTTACGGCGCGGTTCGAGCCGCTGTAGCCGAGTGTGGGACAAGATGGCATCTTGTCCTAAGGCTCACGAATACAAGAACGACGCCCTGGGCATTGCCCAGGGCGTCGCGGTTTTTGAAAACGGTAAGACCCCCGAGGTCCTTACGCCGTATAAACGATCTCGCCGTCGACGATCGTCATCTCTACCTTGACCTGGTCTTTCCAGGTTTCGGCCGGCGTCGTCAGTGGATCGCCCGATAGCACGACCATGTCCGCCAGCTTGCTTTCCTCGATGGTGCCTTTCTCTCCCTCCTCGAAGAGGGAATAGGCAGCCTCGGACGTGAACATGCGGAGCGCCTGGTCGGGGTCCAGCCGCTGAGCGGGTGCGAGCACGCGCCCCTCCTCCGTCTGGCGCAGGATGGCGTCGCGCATGCCCAGGACTGGGTTGGGCGAGACCACCGGGCAGTCGGAAGAGCCCGCGACGTGGAGCCCCATCTCGATGAGCGCGCGGTAGGGATACACCAACTGCATGCGCTCCTCGCCGCACGAGCGATAGAACCCATCGCCCTGTTCGTAGAGCATGCGCGGCTGCGTGGCGACGACGACGTCGAGCTCGCCGATGAGTTGCAGCAGTTCGGGCGTAAAGATGCCGGCGTGTTCGATCCGGTGCCGTTTGGGGTTCGGGTTGCCCCGGCCGATTACCTTTTCGTAGGCCCGCAGGACCTGATCGACGGCCCGGTCGCCGATGGCGTGGATGGCGATCTGTTGGCCCATGGCGTCGAGCTTTTGGACGATGCCGTCCAGTGTCTCCTGGTCCCGGTACAGGATGCCCACCTTGTCGGTGTTTTCGTACGGCACCGACACGGCGGCCGTGCGCCCGCTGAGGGAGCCGTCGCCGATCAGCTTGACCGGTCCGAGCTTGAAGCGCTGCGAGCCAAAGCCGCTGCGCAGGCCGGATCCCAGGATGGACTGGCTCCATTCATAGTAGGGTGTGACGACGACGCGGCATTTCAGTGCGGCGTTTCTTTCGGCTTCCTGATAGGCGGACATGAGCTGTGGCAGGCCCATGGCGTCACAGGCGGTCGTCAGGCCCAGGCTGACGTATTCTTCGGTGCCGGCCTTTAGGGTTGCGATCTGTTCCTCGGGGCTGAGCTGGACGAACTCGCGAAACATTGCCTCGAACGAAAAGCTCTGCATCGCTGTTTCGTGCAGCACGCCGTTGGGCTTGCCCGTCGCAGGGTCGTGCTCGATGCTCCCGCCCGGTGGTTCCGGGGTTTGTTCATCGATGCCCAACTGCTGGAGCGCGAGGCTGTTGAGGACCGCGCTGTGTCCAGAGGCGTGGATCACGACGACCGGGTTGGCAGGCGCGGCCTCGTCCAGTTCCTTCAGCGTGGGAAAGCGGCGCTGTTTCACCTTATAGTCCGCGAAACCCCATCCCCGGATCCACTCCCCCCGTTCAACTTCCCGTGCCTGGCGTTGGATCCGTTCCTGCAGCTCCCCGATGTCCGCGTTCAGGGGCAGGCGACAATCGAGATAGCGCAGCAGGATAGAGTACAGAGAGAGGTGGTTGTGGGCGTCGATGAGGCCCGGCACGAGCACCTGGTTTTCAAGCCGGATCGTACGTTTGGCCTCCAGCGAGCATAGTTCGGCGGCCCGGCCCACGGCCACGATGCGACCGTGTTTGACAGCGACGGCGTCGACGGGCCCCGAGTCACCGGTGCCTGTGATTACCGTGCCGCCCAGAAAAAGCAGATCTACGTCAAGTGACATTTCATCTCACCTTCTCGTCGCTAGTAGGGTTTCACGAAGGCCTTCTGGCCCAGCTTGAGCACCACCTCGACGGTCAAGACGTCGTCGGAGCCGATCTGGCAGATTGGCGTCGAGTCCACCTGGAACACGGAGCCATCATTCAGGTTCGTGAAGCGGACCTGGTCACCCTCAAAGAACCCGGTGGATCGGATGTCAGTAGGGAAGAGATCGGGGGTGGGCAGGAACTTGATCCGGGTGTCGGGGAAATAGTAGGCTACGCCGTGCAGCCCCAAGATGTTGGCCAACGCACCGAACTCGCCGGCCATGATCTGGTTGATCTCGTCGACGACGTGGGCCACGATGGGCATGCTGATGTCGCGACCGCTCGCCAGCTCGATCTCTCCCAACACGTTGGAGTGCACCACGATCTGGGTGGCTTCGGAGGCGATCGCGGGTGGGTCGGGGAGCGGGACGATCTCGCCCCTGATCGCCTTGGCGGCATCTATGGTAATCATGTTGCCTTTGTCGTCGCTGTACGCCAATGCGTTGGCGACGGTGGCCCAGAAAAAGCCATAGCTCACGATCTCGCCGTTGATGCGGCTGACGAGGCCCATCACGTCCTCGACGACGAGGTCCTCGATGGAAAACGGCCGGAACCCGTCGCGCATGCTGACAAAGGGATCGTGCTTCCGCCTGGGATAGATGGTGTTGAAGCGGCCACTGGCGATGCCGAAAATGGGGACGGTGGCACCGACCGATTTCATGCCCTCCAGGGCATCGTTGTAGGTTCCGTCTCCAGAGACGATGACAAAGAGTTCTGCGCCCTTCTCGATCATCTGCCTGGCGGTCTCGATGGTGTCCCGCCGGGTGTGCGTGCTGTCTTGACCGAGGACGGTGACGTTATCTCCCTGGCAGACGACCTCTCCCATGTCGCCGGGGCCGACCATGATCTCGGAAACCTGGGGCTGCAGGCACTCAAAAGCCTGGTGGGTCAGCTCTAGGACCTTTTCCCTGCCACAGCCTGCGTACGGATTGCTCAGTAGTGCGATGCGATCAGCTTTCAAGGTTTTCTCCTTAGCATTATGGTATTGATCGTGTACGGTGGTTCGCTACGTCCGAAGAACCGCCTTGCACTGATCTCGCGTCATTATGCCGTGCTGAATCGTGCGTGCACGGATCATGCATACTTCAGAAACGAAAAATGGACGGTCTCCACCCCGGGAAACCGTCCTTTCCATGGCCGTTTCTTCAGTTTGATTACTATTCTAGCACACTCCAGATTTTAGTCAACGCCGGTGCGCCAGCCTTGTCAACTCCTTCCTTCTGGATTATGATACGGCCTGCATGGCTGGCAAACGTCTACAGTACCCAATTGACGCACTGGAGCTTTCGACCCGCGCGCGGAACGCGCTGGTGCGGGCCGGTCTGACGACACCGGAGGACCTGGCAGCCCGCAGTGACCTCGATCTCCTGGCACTGCGCGGCTTTGGCCCTTCATCGCTGGAGGAGCTTCGGGAGCGGCTGGCGGCGTGGAAGCCAGAGATCCAGCCGATCGAGGACGCGGCGGCGGAGGTCCCTGGCGAGGAGGATGAACCAGCGGATGAGACAGACTATGAGCCGCTGACACTCCTGCCAGGGCGACGTGTGCTCCACGCTACCTGGTTTCCCGGTTCCCCTGGCCATCTCTTTCTGTGGGGTGAAGGACAGCCGCGCTCTGCTGCCGCGCCCCCCCCGCAATCCGAAACCTCCAATCGTTCGACTAAGCGCTCACGACAAAGTCTCCAGTCTCCAATCTCCAATCTCCAATCTCCAATCTCCACCCATCCCTTCCATCTGCCGCCGGACGCGCTGCGCGATGCCTTACCCGGCCTGGTCCCCGACGCGGCGGAGGAAACGGTCGCACTGGCTCGCCTGCCGACGACGGACCGGGGCCCCGAGCCGAGCCCCCAACTGATCCGAGAATTGCTGGGCGAGGAGCCGGGTGCGCCCGAAGCGCTCGATTCCTGGCAGGTGCACGGATTGGCTCTGCCCCCTCTTGACGCACTGGCCTTTCTGAACGATCTTCCGCGCCCGGAGGAGGTAGCGCCGCGCGTGGCATTGGGCGCCGACCTGCGTTTCTGGTCGCTGGCGGGCAAATTCGAGCTCGAGCTGCTGGCCCAGCAGCAGTTTGCCCCCTCGCTCGACCACCGAGATGGGGCGTTCCACGCGCTGTGGGTGCCCGTCCTCGACGGGCCCAGCGACCTGCGGCGGGTCGAGCGCCTGGCGGAGGCGATGCCCACGGCTTGCCGGGCACTGTCCCCTCTCCAGGCGGATGGCGAGCCATCGGACCCGCCTGCCGCACGGAGCTTGCTCAAGGACTTGCTGGGCGACGTGGTGGATACGGCGGTGCGGTCGTGGGCCCCGCCGGTGCTTCAGGTCGTCACGACGCGGGACGATCCCACGCTGCGGGCCTGGCTGACCACGCTGTTCCGCCGGGGCGACGATCGACTGATGGATGCACACGTCTCTGGCGTGGACGAGTTCCACGCCGAGGTCACCCGCTGGCTGGAGCAACTCCTGGCCGGTGCCGAGGACTCTTTCCGCCTGTGCTTTCGCCTGGAGCCGCCCGAGTTGCCAGAGCCCGAGGATGAGGATCGTGCACAGCCCGCTGGACCTGTCGAAGGAACCAGGGAGACCGTGACTGAGGGATGGGTGCCGCCAGATGGCTGGGCAGTGCGCTTTTTCCTCCAGGCATGGGACGATCCCAGCCTGCTGGTTCCGGCCAGCCTGGTGTGGCGGGAGCGGGGCTCCACGCTGCATTACCTGGACCGGCGGTTCGACAACCCGCAGGAGCGGCTGCTGGCCGGGCTGGGTCAGGCGGCCCGGCTGTTCCCCCCGCTAGAGTCCTGCCTGCGCAGTGCGCGCCCCGACGTTTGCGAGCTGGATACCGAGCAAGCGTATTCCTTTCTGCGGGAAGCGGCCCCCCTCCTGGAGCAGAGCGGATTCGGCGTGCTGGTGCCCCAGTGGTGGAAAAAGCGTCACAAGCGGCTGGGCGTGCGGGCGACTGTCTCGCCCGTCGACGGCAAGGGGATCCTGAACCTGGACGCGCTGGTGCGCTTCCGCTGGGAATTGGCCCTCGGCGACCAGACGCTCACGCCCGAGGAGTTTGCCCACCTGGCGGCGCTCAAATTGCCGTTGGTGCAGGTGCGTGGCGAGTGGGTCGAGCTTCAGCCCGAGCAGATCGAGGCCGCCATCCGGTTCTGGGAGAAGCGGGCCAGCGAGGAGGAGATGGCGCTGCGCCAGGCGCTGCGGATGGGGCTGGCGGGGGAAAGCGAGATTGGCGAGCTGCCGCTGGTCGGCGTCGAGGCGGAGGGGTGGGTGGAGGATCTGCTGCGCCGGTTGAGCGGCAGCGAGCCACTGACAGAGCTCTCCCAGCCGGAGGGGCTGGCCGGCCAACTGCGCCCCTACCAGGTGCGCGGCTTTTCCTGGCTGGCCTTTCTGCGCCGCTGGGGCCTGGGAGCCTGCCTGGCCGACGACATGGGCCTGGGAAAGACGATCCAGGCGATCGCGCTCATCCTGCAGGACCTGGAGGACGGACGGGACGAGGGGCCTGTCCTGGTCATCTGTCCCACCTCCGTGGTGGGCAACTGGGCGCGGGAGATCGCCCGCTTTGCCCCTTCGCTGCGGGTGATGGTGCACCACGGCAGCGACCGGGCCAGCGGGGAGGAGTTCGTCACCCAGACCGGCCACGTTGACGTCGTTGTCAGTTCCTACGCGCTCGCCCGGCGGGACGAGGAGACGCTGCGCGAGGTGGCGTGGGCGGGTGTCGTATTGGACGAGGCGCAAAAGATCAAGAACCCCGCCGCCAAGCAGACCCAGGCGATACGCCGCCTCCAGGCCGGGTACCGGTTTGCGCTGACCGGCACGCCGATCGAGAACCGCCTCTCGGAGCTGTGGTCGATCATGCAGTTCCTCAACCCCGGCTACCTGGGTTCGCAGAAATCGTTCCACACTCACTTTGCGCGGCCCATCGAGCGGTATCAAGATCCAGACGCGGCGGCGCGGCTGCGCAGGATGGTGCGGTCCTTTATCCTGCGGCGCGTCAAGACGGACCCGACGATCATCCAGGACCTGCCGGAGAAGCTGGAGAACAAGATCTATTGCACGCTGACGCCGGAGCAGACGACGCTCTACCAGGCGGTGGTCGAGGACGCGATGCGCCAGGTGGAGGAGGCGGAGGGGATGCAGCGCCGAGGGCTGGTGCTCTCGATGCTGCTGCGGCTCAAGCAGATCTGTAACCATCCGGCGCACTTTTTGGGGGATGGCTCCTCGCTGCCCGATCGCTCCGGCAAGCTGGCACGCCTGGGGGAGATGCTGGAGGAGGTGCTCTCGGTGGGGGAGCGGGCGCTGGTCTTTACCCAGTTCGCCGAGATGGGCGCGCTGCTCCAGGCGTACTTAAAGGATCTCTTTGGTGGCGAGGTGCTGTACCTGTACGGGGGCACGCCGGCCAAGCATCGCGAGCGGATGATCGACCGCTTCCAGGAGGAAGCGCACGGCCCGGCGATCTTTGTCCTCTCGCTCAAGGCGGGGGGGCTGGGGCTGAACCTGACACGCGCCAACCACGTCTTTCACTTTGACCGGTGGTGGAATCCGGCCGTGGAGAACCAGGCCACCGACCGGGCTTTTCGCATCGGGCAGACGAGGGACGTATGGGTGCACAAGTTCGTGTGCGTGGGCACGTTGGAGGAGCGGATCGACGAGTTGATCGAGAGCAAAAAGGCGCTGGCAGAGAGCGTCGTGGGCACAGGGGAGGGCTGGCTGACGGAACTGGGCACGGATCAATTGCGGGAACTGGTCACCCTGAGCCAGGAGGCGGTAGGAGAGGATGGCGCGTAGAAAACAGAATCGTTACTGGGGCTACTTTCCCCGGTCCTCGCCGATCCCGGTCAAGAACGGCATCAAGGCGCGCACTAGGCGCGGGCAGTTCGGGGAACACTGGTGGGCGCAGCGCTGGATCGCGGTGCTAGAGTCCTTCGGCTGGGACAACCGGTTGCAGCGGGGCCGTACCTACGCCCGCAAGGGCCAGGTGCTGAGCATCAACGTGGGGCCGGGGCGGGTCACCGCCCGCGTGCAGGGCTCCCGACGTGCGCCCTACAGCGTGCGGATCGAGATCGTGCCGCTGCGCGACGACCAGTGGGAGCGGGTGATCGACGCCATGGCACAGCAGGCGATCTTTGCCGCACAATTGCTGGCCGGCGAGATGCCGCCCGAGATCGAGCGGGTGTTCCAGGTGGCCGGTGTCTCGCTCTTTCCCACCAGCAAAGACGTCGCGATGAATTGCTCCTGTCCTGATTGGGCGGTCCCGTGCAAGCACGTCGCCGCCGTCTACTATCTGCTGGGGGAAGAGTTCGACCGTGACCCGTTCCTCCTGCTGACGCTGCGGGGACGCACCCGCGATCAGGTCATTGCCGCATTGCGCGCCCGCCGTGCTGCGGCCGCGCCGCCGGCCGAGGAGGTCGCGCCGGAGGAGGAGCCGGAGCCGCAGGTGGAGCCGCTGGAGGCCGATCTATCGCGATTCTGGGAGATGCGAGGCAACCTGGGCGGTTTTCGCGTGGCCATCGCGGCGCCACCGGTGGAGACAGCGCTGCTAAAGCGGCTCGGTCCGCCCTCCTTCTCCCAGCGGCCCGAGGCGTTCATCGGCGCGCTCACGCTGGCCTATGCCACCGTCACCGACCGGGCGCTGGCGTTGGCTTTCGATGAAGATCAACCTGGTGGTTCAGACGTTGAACCGTAGCTGCCACATCGCCCACTCCATGCGGGTCCTCCCGAGCGCCGTTACTGCCCTGCTTGTGTGCCTGCTCGTGGCCGCGGGCTGTGCGCCTGCATCTTCCGGCACGCCATCCCCCACAGCACCGCTGCCGCCCACTGCCACACCGACGCGCACACCTACCCGGACCGCCATGCCCACGCTGACACCTACGTCTACCCCAATCCCGACCAGCACGCCTACCGCCACGCCGACTGCGATGCCGACGGCGACGCCTGTGCCACCGACGGCCACGCCTGCTCCACCGCCCACATCACCACCAATCCCGCCCACGGAACCGCCTGCGCCCCCCTCCGCCACGCTGGCGCCGGACCCACCCCCGTTCGCGCCTGCGCCGCCGCCCGGACGGACGTTCGCCACGCTGGACGATTTCTGGGCTGGGGCTGCCGAGTGGGTCCTGGAATCGCCTGACGTGGGCCTGCCGGTGGGCGAATCGGATACCGTCTACCGAGGCGGGGCCGAGCTGTGGTCGTATCTGCACGCCAGCCACCAGTCGGCGGGGGTGGTGGATCAATGTGGTGATCCGGCACCATTCCCGGGCTGTGTCACGCTGTGGAAGAGCCACGACGGCGGGCTCCACTTTGCGCTCGAAAACCCGGTGTGCCTGTTCCCGTGCAGCACGTGTCCCTGCGATCCCGGCCGGGACCACACCCAGCAGCAGCAGTACCCGCGCGTATTCTTCGACGCCGATCGCGCCTACATGGTCTATGAGTGGGGGGCGGGCACGTTCATGCGCACCTCCGCCGATGGCGTATCCTGGTCGGGCGAGGCCCACGTCCCGGGTACCGGCCAGTGGCACGCCGACCCGGGGACGTGCACCGAGGCGGAATCGATCGGCGAGCACCCGAACATCTATGCAGAGACGGAATATGGGAACTGCCTGGTGGGTGCGCCGCCCGGCATCTATGTCGAAGGGGATCTGTTGTACGTTTTCGTGGGGCTGGGGCGCGACCCAGGCCACATGGGCTGCTATGTGGGTGGCAAGTACGGGGGAGCGGGGGCTCTGCGTAAGTGCGCGTCCAACCCGCTCTTTGGGGCCGAACTGGGCTACGGCCCGCTCGAGGTGCTGGGGGCGGCGGCCAACCCCTATTTCGAGTTCCGTACCGTCTCCTCCGCCGAGGTGGTACGTGTGGGCGAGCGCTATTACATGGCCTACGAGGGGGTGCGTGGCCCCAGCAACCCCACCGTCGTGGACGACCAGTTCGCGCTGGGTTTCGCCCGCAGCGCGGGGCCGGCGATCGACGGCCCCTGGGAAAAATACCCCGGCAACCCGGTGATCATGGACCTGGCGAACAACTGGGGCATCGGCCACGCCGACATCGTCGTCGTCGGGCCGGCAACCTATCTCTACACGGCCACCTCGACCACGACGCGCGGGCGGTACGTGTTGGTGGGAAGGTAGGGGGGGGCGGCATCGTACGAAGTAGGAACACGGAACACGCAATACGCAATACGTGATGCGTAATGCGTAATGCGTGATTATTGCTGATTGGAGGTGGCTTGTGAGTTCGTCGATTCACCACATCGCTATTGCCGTGCACGATCTGGAT
>Ga0180431_10010865_pt1 | contig 10062 bp, 6 predicted proteins | sample SS_ome_11_FD_132459 | JGI IMG/M metagenome (GOLD analysis project Ga0180431, IMG submission 132459) | Hypersaline lake sediment archaeal communities from the Salton Sea, California, USA - SS_1_MS_1 metaG | ecosystem: Environmental > Aquatic > Non-marine Saline and Alkaline > Hypersaline >... | reverse complement strand
TTGTCGGTGAACTCATCCTTTGCCAGGCCCCACTGGCTCATTTTCTCTCTGACGTCCTCCGGCGTGCGCGGATCGTACGCGAGGAACCACATCAGTCCTTTCTGATAATCCTCGTGCTCTTTGAGTATCTCGCGCCGCCGCTGGTAGCCCGCTTCGGGATAGTCGTAGTTCATGCCGATATTGTCGGTCGAGAACGCGCCGTGATTGTTCGTGTCGGTCTTGGCATTCGGCGCGGGATCGAACTTTCGGAAGATGGCTCGCCATCCTTTATCGAGATACCGCGCGAGCAGTTCGTATTGCATCGGATCGTAATTGGCGGGTTTTGGAAACGGCACGCGGTTCTCGACGACCTTCGTCAGGCACATGCGGTAATTGTAAGCCTGAACGCGATGGTCGCCCTTTCCTTCTTCGCCTGGGCTGCCACCATGTATTCGCGGCAGCAGGCCGCTGTCCGGGTCGCCCGCCTTAACGTAGGGATCGACGGGCTTGTCGAACTGGTGACTGACGGCTTTGCGGGTTTGCACGCCGTTGAGAGTCTCGCCGTAAACGTCGTTGCCCTCGCGACCCACATGAAAACTCACGCCGGCCGACGCCATGAGGTCACCCTCGTAAGTCGCGTCAATGAAGATCCTGCCTCGATAAGTCCTGCCGCTCAGCATCGTGATAGAGACGATGCGAGAGCTGTTCTTCCTGACGCCGCCCTTGCGATTGAGCCACTCGTCTCGGAAGACCGGGATATCGTACTCGGCCACAAGCTCCTCGAAGGTCCGCTCGGCCACGTGCGGCTCGAACACCCACATGGCGTCATCATCCGCGCGATACCGCGAGTAGTCCCCCGGCTTCTGATGCACCCAGGCCCCGGGTCTGTCGTAATGCTTCTTGACGCGCTGATAGAACTCGCGCGAGACGCCCCCGATTACCTCCTTGCGACCCGAATCGGTCCAGCCGAGTCCGCCGGCCGTCAGTCCGCCGAGATGCTTATCCGGGCAGACAATCACAACGGTCTTATCCATACGGCGGGCCTGGACAGCCGCCGAGACTGCCGCCGCCGTGCCGCCGTAAATCACAACGTCATAGGTCTGGGAAGAATCGCCGGAAGTATCCGTAGATCGGCACCCAAACGTACCGACAATGGCCAAAATTATGCACAACACAACGAAGATCGATGACTTTATCATGTCTTTCTCCTTCACAAGTTATATTGTCAAACCAATAGCATCAGGTATTATATAGAAGCTTGTTGCCGATATCCCGAAGTTTGTGCAGCTTTTCTGACGGCCTTGCCGTCCGTGTGAGTTTTGATTACTTCAGAAAGCCGGTGATTCTATGAATCTACAAACGAAGGTGATTCTAACCGCTTGTGCCATGCTGACCGCCTGCTCGCCGCGGGCGATAGCCCGGCCGGCGTCTCGCATCGAGGGAACGAAGCCGCTGACGCTCGAAGGCGATATCGCATCTCACCTCGTCGCGGGGGTAGATAGATTCCTGCTCGGCGAGCTTGAGAAGTCAATCGAGCGGCGAAGGCGGCACTGGAATTACGATTTTTCTTCGCCCGATGCCTACAGTGCATCCGTGGAACCTAATCGCAAGAGGCTGGCGCACATAATAGGCGTGCGCGATGAGCGAATCGTTTTTGATTCACCGGAATTGATCGCCACAACCGAGTGGCCCGCGCTGGTCGGTCGGGGCGATGGCTACAATGTATATGCCGTGCGTTGGCCTGCCTTTGGTGACGTTCACGGCGAGGGTTTGCTGCTGGCGCCGACGAGCGGCGCTCCGGTGGCGGACATTGTCGCAATCCCCGATGCGGACCAGTCGCCTGAAATGCTCGCCGGACTGATCGAGGGCGTACCCGTCGAATCGCAATTTGCCCGCCGGCTGGCTGAGAGCGGCTGCCGGGTCCTCGTGCCGATGCTGATCAGCCGCCGGATTGTAAAACGGACTGCCTCCGGAGGAAAGCGAAGTGTGGAATTGACCAATCGCGAGTTCCTCTACCGCTCGGCTTTTGAACTTGGCCGGCACGTGATCGGCTACGAGGTGCAGAAAATCCTCGCGGCGGTAGACTGGTTTGCGAAGGGCGGTACAAAGATCGGGCTCATGGGATGGGGCGAGGGCGGACTGATCGCATTATATGCCGGTGCGCTCGACACTCGAATCGACGCTGTCTGCGTGAGCGGATATTTCGACTCGCGCCAAAACGTCTGGCAAGAGCCCATCGAGCGCAACGTGTTCGGACTCCTCGATGAATTCGGAGACGCGGAGCTTACGAGCATGATTGTTCCCCGAACTGTCATCATCGAAGCGGCCAAAGGACCCGAGGTCGTCATCCCAGCCGGTACGCGGGCGGCCCCGGGCCGACTCGTCACGCCCGAGATTGAGTACGTTCGATCCGAGTTTCAACGGCTGAAGAGACTCATTGCCGGGTCCACTTTTGCGACCGACGTCAGATTGATCGTCAGCGCCGACGGTGACGGTCCCTGCGGTACGAACGAGACGTTAGAAATGTTTCTACAATCGCTCGCCGGCGCCAAGGTTGTCCCGTCGGGAGCGGCCCCGCGGCGACTGGTGGAATCATTCGATTTCGATGAACGCCAGGAACGGCAGGTGCACGAGATCGACCGGCATAATCAGTCGCTGTTGAGTGAGAGTGCTTATGTTCGCAGGCAATTCTTCTCGAAGCTCGACACGAGTTCGACAGAGAAATTTGCCAGGACGATTGAATGGTATCGCAGTTATTTCTACGAAGAAGTGATCGGCAAATTCGAGTATGACCTTTTGCCGCCGAACGTGCGCTCGCGCAAGTCGTATGACGAGGCCAGGTATACGGGATATGAAGTCGTCATGAATGTCTTTACGGACGTGATCGCCTATGGAATCCTGCTCGTTCCGAAGGACATCGCGCAGGGCGAAAGACGCCCGGTAGTCGTCTGTCAGCACGGATTGGAGGGCCGGCCTCAGAGCGTAGTCACGGGTGATAGCAGAGCATACCGTGATTATGCCGCCAAGTTAGCCGAGTGCGGATTTGTTACATTTGCGCCACAAAACCTTTACATATTCAAGGACCGCTTTCGCACACTTCAGCGCAAGGCCAATCCGATTAAGAAAACGTTATTCTCCGTCATCGTACCGCAGCATCAGCAGATCGTAGACTGGCTTTCTTCGCTGCCCTATGTTGATCCCGACCGGATAGCGTTCTACGGCCTGTCCTACGGCGGCAAAACGGCGATGCGCGTCCCGCCGCTGGTGGATAATTATTGCCTGTCGATCTGCTCGGCCGACTTCAATGAGTGGATCTGGAAGAACGCCTCGACCCGGAGTCCTTACAGTTACGTCTGGACCGGCGAATACGAAATCTTCGAGTTCGACCTGGGCAACACGTTCAATTACGCCGAGATGGCGGCGCTGATCGCCCCGCGCCCGTTCATGGTCGAGCGGGGTCACTTCGACGGCGTCGCGCCCGACGAAACCGTGGGTTACGAGTTTGCCAAAGTCCGTCACCTGTACCAGGCCCAGCTCGGCATCGGCGATCGCTGCGAAATCGAATGGTTTCCCGGCCCCCACTGCATTAACGGCAAAGGAACGTTCGACTTCCTGCATAAACACCTGAACTGGCCCGGCCCGGTTCAGTGAGGAGCAACCAACGGCTCAGTTCGAAAGATCCCATCGTAAGATGTGAGATTGCCGCGTCGCTGCGCTCCTCGCAATGACAAAGGAGCAGTCACCCGAAGCAATGACAAAGGAGTATCTGCATGTCATTGCGAGCGATTCGAAGAATCGCGCGGCAATCTCAGGTCCGGCGGTGGGAATGTTCCAACAACTCCACGAATCCTGGCCTTTTCCTCAACTTCTCGGCGATTTTTTGCAGCGTTTTTGCCCGGCCGAGCGTTTATAATCACGATGACAGTTGAAAACGGCATAAAACGACAGCAGAGGCAGCTAAACTTGACCGTTAGCGAAAGCGAACATGTTGGTCTGGTCCAAAGAGCGTGCAGCGACCCTGACGCCTTTGCCCGGCTATATCTGATGCACTACGACAATGTCTTTCGCTATTGCGTACGCCGGTTGTTTGACAGCCACTCGGCCGAGGACGTTACTTCGACTGTCTTTTTCAAGGTTATGCATAACCTTGGTTCCTTCGATGGAACGGCAATTGACTTTAGAAGCTGGCTTCTTCGCATCGCGACAAACGCCGTTAACGACCATCTGCGCGATGCCAGAAGAAGGACCGAAGCGATGAAGAAAATCGTCAAAAACGGTCGGGCCGAATTCGACATGGCCATCGATTGCGACGCCGAGCTGCTCGAACGGAAGATAATGTTGAAACAGGCTCTTCTGAGCCTCAAGCCAAAGTACCAGACTGTCATCACGTTGCGTTTTTTCGAGAATATGAGATTAACCGAAATAGCCGCATGTCTGGGAAAGAAACCCTCTACAGTGCGCAGTTTGCTCTCTCGTGCGACTGCGAAACTGCGGAAGAAGCTTAACGCCGCTGCCGGTGGCAGAGGGGCGAGACAATGAACGACAACGAAAAATACATTGAAGAATATGTGAAGGATATACCATTCGATGCTCCGGACTCGAAGCATCGTGACGAGCTGAAGAAGGAGCTTTTGAACGCTTTCCCAAAACATCGGCTCCAACCGACGGTTCGCACTGTCGGAGTTTGGAGAACCATTATGAATAGTAGAACATCAAAACTGGCCGCCGCGGCAGCGATAATACTCGCTGTGTTTCTGGCGCTGAATTTTTTCGACAAGACGTCCGGCATTGTCTGGGCTGAAGTTGTCAAGCGCCTCGAAGATATCAAGACGGGAACCTACAAGATCGCTACGGACATAAAAGGCATGCCGGGAACCGCGGAAGGATATACAACCCACATTACACAGGACGTTATGCTCTCATATGAACAAGGCGCCGTCCGGATCGATTCGTCGTTACAGCCCCCCGGCGGGACGAGGAAATCGCACACGTACATCCTCTTCGAGGATAGCCTCATGATCACAGTAATGCCGGCCCAGAAGAAATACCTCGAGGTGAAAATCAGCGATGAACAAATGAAGAAAATGGACGACGAAAACGGCGATCCGGCAACAATCCTCAAGGCAATGCTTGAGCACGAATATACCGACCTGGGACGCAGGACTATCGATGGCGTCGCGGCCTGGGGAATCGAAGTGTCCAATCCTAAACTGGGCAGGAATATGGGGCCCCTTATCAGCGGTGGAACGTTCGATGAGATAACTGTTCAGCTTTGGGTCGACGAGAAGCGTGAACTTCCTATAAAAATTAACGCCACAGGGTCGTCCAAGGACGGCCGGGTTTCGATGGAAACGGTTTATGACAGTTTTCAGTGGGATATCAAGATCGAACCGGCCATGCTCAAACCCGAGATTCCGGATGACTACGAACTAATAACACAGGGAAAGTGGGAAACGGGCAATGAGGGCGCCGAGATCATCGAGATTCTGCGGATGTTTGTAGAATATGCCGACGGTAAATACCCGGCCAGCCTGAAAACGGCGACCGTGACCCAGGCACTCGTCCCTGTCTTCAAGAAGAAATTCCCGCCCGGTTCTCCAAAGCCGAGCAAGGAACTTATCGCCAGGCTCATTAAGATCGATAGAGTCGGCATGATGTACACCACGCTGGAAAAAGACGGCAAAGACCCGGCCTATTATGGCGACAAAGTATCCGCCGAGGAGGCCGACGCCGTGCTGTTCCGCTGGAAAATCGACGACAATACCTACAGGGTCGTCTTCGGCGATCTGAAGACCGAAGATGTTTCAGTTGAGAAGCTGGCCGAACTCGAAAACAAATAGACGCACTCAAACTGCGATAACATAATATGGAAACGGCCGGGTTTTTCTTACCCGGCCTTTCTTTTTGTCATTCACGCAAACCTGTCTCTGTCAATATAACATGCCTTTTCAAAGCTTCCGGAAAATCTTACAATGCGTTGTCACAATTTGCATGTGTTCCCCGTCAGTCTTAGTGAAAGGAATTATCAGTTGAGCCAGGTCGAAAGACAGGATGCTCGCAAAGCCGCAAAGAAGGCTGATGCGAGGGAAACCCTGACGCCGGAGATGCTCGTGCGCGAGCACGCGTCGGCCGTGCTCGGGCTCTGTATAACTCATGTGAAGAACTTTCACGACGGCGAGGATATCATGCAGGACGTTTTTTTAAAGGCATTTACAAGAATCGGCACACTGAGGGACCACACCCGGGCGCGGCAGTGGCTTCTCAAAATCGCCCGGCGGATGTGCATCGACCACTTCCGAAAGCGCCGAGCCAGCCGTCCGATCGACGAGGCCGACGCTGTGGCGCCTCGCGCCGATTGCGGTGACGAGCACACATCGCGCGTGTATGAGGCGGTATCCAAACTGCCCGCAGGTTACCGTGACGTGATCAGTCTTTACTACCTTGATGGCCGTGATTGTGCGGGCGTGGCGCTGAGCCTGGGAATCAGCAACGCGGCGGTAAGACGCCGATTGACCAGGGCCCGCCTGATGCTGCACGAATTGCTTGTGGAGGACAAATCATGACTGATACGAATGATTGCCGGAACCGGCAAGAAACAATCGCCGCTCTGGTGCTCGGAGAGCTGGATTCCCCGGCGGCTGATGAGATCAGAAAGCACATAGATAGCTGTAAGAGCTGCCGTCTTCTCTACGAGGCTCTGGTAGAGGAAGAAGAGTCAATCGAATCGGCATTTAAGGCCGTTGACGACAGGAGCAAAGCGGTTGGAGACAGTCTTGTCGCCAGGTATGAAACAGGTCTGTGCAAATCTTCTTCAGAAGCTGCGATTCTTCATCGCCTATGGGATGGATTGAAAATGCCGAAGAGAGTGGCGGAATTGGCGGCAGCGGCATTGATTATCGTAGGGGTCTTTATAGGGATTCATCTTTTCGGCAGCTCGAATGTTGCCTGGGCCCAGGTCGTCGAGAAATTCAACTCGGTCGCCTTCTTCAATGCCACGATATATATCAAGAACGATGGCGCTACCTCAGAGCCGATTCAGATGGAACTCTGGATGAGCCGCGACGGCCGAAGTCGCTTTCGCATCGGCAGGCAGGTTATTTTTACCGAAGACGGCAAGATTATCAAAGCCTTCGATATAGAAACACGCAACCAGACAAAGCCGGATGATATGGCGGCCATGTTTCTGGAAAGAATCAGCGAGGCGGAAGAGTTCTCACTTGATACCATTATCAAGGTAATGTTCCGCGGCGAAATGCAGGATGTGACGCCTTTAGTCAATCCCAGCGCCGTCATCTCCCAGGACGTCGTCGTCTTTGACGTCGATATCCCCAACACTCCCGAGTGGGTCCGCATCTGGGCCCTTCGTGAAAGCCGCCTACCGACCAGACTTAAAATATGGGATCCCCGCGACGGCGATTCCACAGAAGCAATCTTCGAATACTCCAGAGAACAGGCCGACGAGTTCTTCGATCCCAACGCCTTCGAGAAACTCACACGAAACAGACGGGCGACCAGCAGAATCAACTTAGCCTACGCCTACCTCAAAGATCCCGGCGGTAAGCAAGTCACCCCGGAAGACATGTTCAAGCAGTCGGGATACCACATACCCGAAATAAAGCACGTCGGTATTACCCCTAAGGGCGCCGTCTGGGTCATCGCGGACAAGGGACTCAACCAGACTTCTAACGGTTCTCGTTTCTACGGCTTCGGTAAAATCGAAGATGATCTGGAGCGAGAATACCGGAGCGTCTACTCATCGCATCGGACCGCCGCCGATCAGAGCAGGGAGGTTTTTGTACCGATCGACTATCCGTTCGACAAACGCACTCCAAACAGAATTACGCTCACCTGTCAGAATGATCTACGCCCACGCGACAGGCACGTTGTCGTAGGCAAAGTCGATCTGACCGAATGGGAACAGGACCAGCTTTGGCCCGATGGGATGATCGACTCCAGCGAGCAGGGATTCGCAATCACAATCGCCTGGCGGCATTGCAGCACGAAGCAATACGAAAAAGCCGAGCGCATACTCGCTACAATCGACGGCGAACCGGAAGACAAATCCGCCGCGTTCGATCGCGAGCGAATTCGCCTTAGAATGCTGAAAGGTCAGGGCAAGACGGAAGAAGCACTTGCCCTGAACGAACGCCTCATGCCGCTGCTTGAGAAGAAATATACAGCCTGGAGAGGCTCGGCGCCCGATGCGTGTATTTTCTCGGACAGCCTTCTGACGCTGGTATACGCCGGCAAGCTGGATGAGGCAAAGCAAACATGGCGCCGCCTGAAGAGCATACAGCCGGAACTGCATCCGAAGCTCAACAAGCGTGCACGCAGACATATCCAGGAGAGCATAGAGCGCAGCTTTGAATCATGCATGCGCATCATCGTCCCTGACATGTCCAGCAAGGCGCGCCTCACCGTCGAACAGATCGGCGATATTCTCGGCGTTGACGTCAAGACGAACGAACTGTTCAAACACTACACCTTCTGGGATTGGAACCCCGAGTATGAGAAGCCCAAGTATGCCAACTGGGACCGTCGTCTTGAGGAACTGGCCAGCCACTACAAGAGCCATCCGCCGCCGGAGAAGGTGGAACTCGTCAAGAGAAAGAAGACCGAAGAATACGGCGTCAGGTATGTGGAGATTCCCGGCATCGAAGGCTATTCGGCTTATCCCTTGCGAGGAAAACTGAGAGACCGGGCTCGGGGCTATCTGTATCCCGAGTCGGTCGGCCGGGTCCGAGTCGAGGATAACGTTCCCGACATGGAGCTTGTGGACTATGATCTTGTCTTCAAATCCGACACCCCCAGCGATGAGCGAGAGCGCTGCATTTTCAAGAAGTTCGGCCTGGAAGTGGTCGAGGTAAACGAGCCGCGCAAGGTCTGGATCGCCCGGCACGACGGCAGAGAACTGAAGGACTATAACAAAGTGCTCGCCCCGCTGCCCTACAATCGCGACGGCAAGCTCAAAGCCGGCATGATGCGGTCGCGTTCGAGCAGCGGCCTTGATCTGGAGTACCTTTTCAGGGACTTCGTGTACTCGCAGAACGCCGATGGCCGAGCCGGCTGCATCATCATTATCGACGAGACCGGCATCACGGATAAGGTCAGCCGCGAAGGGCCCTTCTGGGAAGGCCCCGAAGCGCCTGAATTGGCCCGCAAATGGTTCAAAGACGAAATGGGAATCGACTTCACAGAAGAAACGCGCATGATGAAAACCTACGTAATACGAAAGCGCACAAAATGAGAAATGGATTTGACCGGACCGGCGCCAACCATGAAGGCTAATACATCGTCTATTACAACAAGAGCACGTGATTTGCCGATAGTTTGTCAAGTTTGACTCCTGGTCCGGCCGTTCATCTCTTTGTCCCATTGAGTTCGACGGACGAAAATAGCGAAAAATACTCTCATTCCTTATACTAAAGCGGTCCGCCCAGTTGTTATGTAGGTGGCAATCGATTGTTCCAGGCCTGGAAAAATGGTTCTTTGATGCTTCAAGACAAGCTACTCATACTGAAGTTCAATCGCGGCGACCTCGGCGCCCTGCACGGTGTTTACGAGAAGTACAAAGACGATCTGGTTACATTGGCGGCCGCTCTCTTGACCGACGTGAGTGCCGCCGAGGACGTTGTGCACGATGTCTTCGTATCCTTTATCGAGTCGTCGCGGAAGTTTCGACTGACCGGAAGCTTAAAGGGCTACCTGGCGACGTGCGTGGCCAATAACGCCCGCAACAGGAACAAGTCGCAGCGAAGACGTAGCGCTGCCGTGAAGGATGAGATGCATTCAGCCGGCGCCGATTCGACCAATCCGGAATTCACCGCGGCTTTCGGCGAAGAATTGAGCCGACTCAGCGGGGCCCTTGCCCGGCTTCCGTATGAGCAGCGGGAAGTCCTGATCCTGCACTCGTACAGCGGGATGAAGTTCAGGACAATAGCCAAACAGCAAGGTGTTTCAATCAATACAGCGCAGGGCCGGTACCGGTACGCGCTGGACAAACTGCGGTCGATGTTAAATGGTGAGGCAAGAAAATGAGACCGGCAGACAATTTGAATGACTTGATTAAGAAGCTGCAATTGA
>Ga0180431_10010864_pt1 | contig 10062 bp, 4 predicted proteins | sample SS_ome_11_FD_132459 | JGI IMG/M metagenome (GOLD analysis project Ga0180431, IMG submission 132459) | Hypersaline lake sediment archaeal communities from the Salton Sea, California, USA - SS_1_MS_1 metaG | ecosystem: Environmental > Aquatic > Non-marine Saline and Alkaline > Hypersaline >... | reverse complement strand
CGGCGACATCGTCTCCGACCTGGCAGCCCAACTCGTCGGCGGACTCGGCTTTGCCGCCAGCGGCAACATCGGCGACAACATCGCCGTCTTTGAACCCACCCACGGCTCGGCCCCCAAATACGCAGGCCTCTACAAAGTCAACCCCACAGCCATGCTCCTGGCAGTCAAACTCATGCTCGACTGGCTGGGCGAAACAGACACAGCCCAAAAACTGGAGCAGGCCATCGCCGACACCATCCTCAAAGGCCAGGTACGAACCTACGACATGGGCGGCGACTCGAGCACCCTCGAAATGGCGCAAGCCATCGCCACCAGACTATAAAAAAAAAGAGCGAGCGGCCGGTCACCTCGACCCGCCGCTCGCCCTCCCCATCTTTCCCCTCACAAACAGAACAAAAATCCGCACCCATCTATGTAAATCTAAAGTCCATTTTTCTCCCCACCTTCACACACCTCACTCCAACTCTCGCCAGCGTCCCTGGCGCAAAAGCTCATCCCAACTGATCTCCTCAACACTATCCCGCCCACTCAGCAACATACTCAACACCATAATACCACCACCCAACCACTGGACCGGCGTGAGACGCTCCCCCAGAATAAGAAAAGCCATCAACAGCGAAACCAGCAGCTCCGCCAGACCCAGCAGCGAAGTCTGCACCCCCCCCAACAAACGCAGCCCCGCAAAGACCATCAACCGGGCCAGCGCAGTAGGAATCAGACCAAGCAACAAGATCGCCGTCCAGCCAGGGGCAGAGATCGGCTCCCATGGCTGGCCGCTCAACAGCCGCGCAACCGTCACCGTCACAGCCATAGCCGTCAACGCATACAACGTCACCGTACGCGAATCCACATCAGCCAGCGTCCACTGGCCCAACACCAAATGCCAGGCATAAGCTGCACCCGCCGTGATCATCAGCATGACACCCAACCAGTCTATCGTCGCCCCCCCCGCATAAGCCAGCAGATAAACACCCAACAACGTCAGACCCAGGCGCAACACCGCCAGCCTGGAAACGCGATGCCCCGCAGCGCTGAGAAAAACAAACACCCAGATCGGATAGAGCGCATAAAGTAACTGCCCCAGCGAAGCATCCACCCGCACCAGCCCCGTATAATAAAACAACGACCCGAGACCATTAATGACACCCATGCCCACTGCACCCATCAATTTATGCCAGCGAACAACAATCAGTCGCCGCCAAAAAATGAGATAAAAAACCCACAGCGCCCCCGCAGCGACGACCGTTCGCGTCGCCGCCAGTGTGAGCGGTGGCACATGAGCGCGGTACGCCAACTTGCCAAAGATCGGCGCCCAGCCAAAGCAAAACGTCGCCAGCAGCGCGAGAGTCACACCGCCGGCTCGCCTTGTCCTTTGAGGTCTCACCTCATCGGATCCCATAACAGCTCCGTCTGCTATCTCTTCCAATTGACCCGCGTACCTTGCGTGACCTTGCGAGGACGGCCCGCCTCCCGCCAACCCTCATCCATCACATACCGTATCCCGGCCTGCAAATTAGTCAGCGTCTTAACACCCCTCAGTTGGACACCCGCCTGCACCATCGTCTGGGCCACATCGGCGCCAATTCCACAAAGCACACAATGAGCACCCAGCAACCGCGCAGCGCGGATCGTCTGCAACAAATGACAAGCCGTTTGAGTATCTACCATCGGCACCCCGGTGACATCCATAATGATCGCCTTGGCATGGTGACGATTAATACCTTCCAGCAAACTATCGGTGATGCGCTGCGCGCGGGCGGCGTCTATCGCCCCAACCAAAGGCATAGCCAACACATCTTCCCAAATCTGGATCACCGGCGCCGACAGCTCGCGTACCGTCGCAGCCAATGCCTCTTGAGCCTCGTACGCCTCCCGGAGCTTGCTCAACGCCGCCTCAGTCTCCTCAAAAAGACGAGCATTGCTGATGGCCACCCCCGCCTGGGCTGCGATCGTCACCATCAAACGCAAATCCTCTTTCGTAAACGCATCCTCCCTCTCATAACTCTGTACCGCCATAACGCCAAACACCCACTCCCCCACCACCAGAGGAACACCGAGGTAACAACGAGGCGCACCGGGCGAAACATCAAACTCCCCTCCTGCAAAACTATGCCGAGACCTTGGATGCCAAAGCAAAGGCTCGCCGGCACCGAGGATCCACTCCGTACGCCCCTCTCCAAGAGATCGGGTAGAGACCTCAACCCGTCGTCCCTGATCGACGCAAAAGGGAAAAGCAACCTGCTGGCACTCTTGATCCAGGAGCGCAATATAGAAATTCGTCGCATCAATAACCCGCGCCGCCTCTCGATGGATGACCGTCAACAGCTTTTCCAGATCCAGCGTCGTGTTCAACGACTGAATAACCTCGTTGAGCGTGCTCAACTCACCCACCAGTTGCAGCCCATCGTGATAGAGCCGCTCATTCTCTGCCACAAGCCCGGCTTCCTCCTCGCGCAATTGCGCATTTTCGATCGCCAGCGAAACCTGGGCAGCCGCAGCACGAGCCAGCAACAACACCTCCTCCTTTACCCGCTCCCCCCCGGCGAGTCGAATCTCCATGACACCGAGCACCCTCCCCCCAGAACTCAGCGGCACAGCCACTCCCTGGTCCCCAGCAACCCGCTGCAAGATTCCCGTCTGCCAGGCCTGGCCGACCTCGCCCTCTCCGGCGTTCACCGTGCGTGGCTCATCTGTCCACCGCGCGACCAGCTGCTCTCCCTGCCGATCCGGCAGATAAATCGTCACCCGGACCTCACCCAGAGCCTCTTGCAGCACACCAACCACGCCAGGCAGCAACCCCTTCAGATCCAAACCAGCCGTTGTCACACCGCCCAACCGGGCCAGCACCTCCGATGACACATTCATTACCTCTCTCATCCCACCCTTTTCCTATATCTCCCCCCACCTTAAACAACAACCTTGAACCCTTTCAACCGACCCCACCCCAACCCAACCCCACACACCCCAACACCCACCGAACACCCCGTAGGGGCGACCGGCCGGTCGCCCTCTTGCCGCCAACAGCCGGTCGCCCCCTCTCTCACCTCACTGAATAGTCTTCACAACATCTTCCAGCAAATCCGTGCTCAAAAACGAACCCTTCTGCAACAACCCCTTCACCCGACCCTCCAACCGTTGCTTCTCCGTCACAGTCAATTCCTTAGCCGTGACCAAAATCACAGGCACCTCCCTCAACAGCTCATCCTCCTTGAGACCATCCAACACACCAAAACCATCCAACTCGGGCATCATCATATCCAGCAGAATCAAATCAGGAGGCTGGCGACGCACCATCTCCAAACCGGCACGCCCGTCATAAGCCTCATCAATCTGATACTCACCATGCGCCTGCAGAACACGACGCAACAACCGGGCAGCATCCGGATTATCCTCTATAATAGCCACCCGCTGCACCCGGCGATCGAGACGCTCCAGCGAAGTAAGAATACCCTCCTCTTGCGGCACCCGCTTTCCTTTTTCACCCTCGGCCGCATCCACACTCTGCACCCAATTGTCACCCAGCAAAAACTTTTCCACCGGAAAAGTATGCCCCGAACAATTCACCACCACCACATCATCCGGCTTAATCACCTGCTGCGACACCAGCTTGAACAACCCGGCAAAAGCGATGCCAGCCGCCGGCTCCATCGAGATACCATCCATTTTATCCATAACGTGCATAGCGCGAAACGCTTCCTCGTCACTGGCCATCTCAAAAGTACCGCCGTTCTCCAACATCAAACGGCGCAGAAAAGGATAAGCCGCACCAGGATCGCCCGTAGCCACAGTAGTAATCAACGTGTTCGGAGTCTCCACCGGCACAGCCTCCTCCAGACCTGCCTGGAAAGAAAGCGTCATCGGCGCACACCCCTCCGCCTGGATGAGAGCCAGCTTGGGCATCTTGTCCGTCAGCCCCATCCTCATCAATTCCTCAAAACCCTTCCACACACCCACCGGCCCCAGTCCCCCGGCCACAGCCTGAAAATACCAGTCCGGAGCACGCCAGGGCGTATGCTCACCCGGGCCAAGGAACGGCACCAACTGCTCAGCCACCTCAAAGGCCAACGTCTTCATACTCTCCTTGGCCGCGATGCTCTTCAAGCCCCGATCATAAGGCAGCTCCTTGCGACGGGCAAAGTCAGAAGCAACCACTTTGGTCTGATCATAAGTGCCCGTGACCTTGACCACCTCGCTGCCATACAGAGCCACCTCGCGCATCTTTTCCGCCGGCACAGCACTGGGCAAAAAAGTCCACATCTTGATGCCGGCGTGGGCCGAATAGGCCGAGTAAGAAATAGCGACGTTGCCAGTCGAAGCAACCACCGCTTCGGTGATGTCTCGCTCCTTCATAGCCGAAATCGCCAACGAAGCCTGGCGATCCTTAAAAGAACCGGTCGGACCCTGCCGCTCATCCTTGATATAGATGTGAGAACGATTGAGCATCAGGCTCAGATTCCTCGCCTGGTACAGCGGGGTGCCCCCCTCCCCCATCGTAACAAGATGAACATCGTCGCGCAGAGGCAGCAACTCCCGATAGCGCCACATACCCAACGGTCGCCCCTGCAATTCTGCGTCCCAGATCCGGCGCACCGCATCATAATCATAGCGCGCGTCCAGCCAATCCGCACCACATTTTGGGCAAGTGACGTGTGACTTTAGATACGGCTCACGCCAGCCACAACGAGCACATTCGATGAATACTTCCATGTTACCTCCATGAGTTAAACGATTTTATACTTGAGTGACCTCACTAATAGTTTGCACCAAGTCCTCTTCCAGAACCGGCTTGGTCAAATAAGCGGCTGCCCCCAGGCTCAAGCCGCGCGCCGCCTCATCCGCAACACTGCAAATGACAACCGGCACCTGAGCCGTCTCGCGAGACGCCTTTAGTGCCTCAAGCAGCGCCCAGCCATCCGCCTCCGGCAGCATAACATCCAACAAAATAACAAATGGCGACAACTCTCGCACCCAAAGCATCACGCGCTCCGCGTCCGTCAAACCCACAACCTGATAGCCGTGCCGCTCCAGGTAGCGCCGGTAAAAACCTACCATCCCCTCATCCCCTTCTACAACCAGCACCAATCGCCGATCGGCATCGATTTCCAACGCAGCCAACTCGGCATCCTCAACCTGCTCCAACTCGAGGATAGGAATGGTAAACGTAAAAGTAGAACCCGCGCCCAACTCGCTCTCCACCCAGATGCGGCCTCCGTGCATCTCCACAAAACGCCGGCTGATCGCCAACCCCAGACCCGTGCCGCCGGTGCGGCGCGTTGCCGAACCATCGACCTGCTGGAACTCCTCAAAGATCTTGTCCATGAACTCTTCCGGGATACCCATCCCCGTGTCGGCGACACTGACGTGGACATACCCCTCCTTGACACAGGCGCGCACAGCAATGCTGCCCTCCTCGGTAAACTTGGTCGCATTCGAAACAAGGTTGAGAATCACCTGCCGGATGCGGGTAGTGTCAGCACGCACGATGGGCAGATCATCCGCCATTTCCTTGATCAACTGAACCGGCTTGTCCTTTACCAACCCGATAGCAGTCGACATAACGCCATCAATGATCGGACCCAAGTCCACCGGCTCAAGGACCAGCTCCATCTTACCTGCCGCAATGCGCGACACCTCCAGGATATCATTGATCAAACCCAAAAGATGCTGGCCGTTATTATAAATAGAAGTCAAATCCGTTTCCTGCAGATCCGTCAGTGGACCATCAATACCCTTCAGCAACACACGGGAAAAACCAATAATCGAGTTAAGCGGCGTGCGCAACTCGTGGGACATGTTGGCCAGAAACTGCGTCTTCAAAGTGTCTATCTCGCGCAACTGCTCTGCCGTCTTTTGGAGCTCCTCGTAGGCGCGGGCGTTCTCTATCGCCAGAGCCACCTGATCGGCCACCGTCTCCACCAGCACGACGTCATCCTCCGTCCACTGCCGGTCTCGATCCGTCTCGAAAAAGTCCAGCGCGCCAATGATCTGGTCACGCAACTGGAGAGGCACCACCAACGCCGATTTAGCATCGCCGCACTCCATCTCCCCCCCCCCCCCCCCCACCCCCCGCCCCCCCCTTCCCCCCCCCCCCCCCGTCAGCGCCAGCGTCCGACCTTTCGCCACAGCCACCTCAATTTCAGGACGCCACAGATCGCCCGCCAGATGAACTTCCCGTTGATCAAAGAGATAACCGGCCCGCTGGCGAACTTGTTCCTCGGCCAGAAACTCTTGCCACTCCTCCCGAAGATAACGCTGGTGCAGCCGGGTGATCTCTTGGAGATTAGCCTGCGTCTCCTGGAACAACCGGGCATTCTCGAGAGCCAGACCCGCCTGGGTGGCAAAAGTGACCACCTGCATCGACCTGTCTTCGTCAAAAGCCCCCACCCGCCGGCTCTCCATCGTCAAAAGACCGATGACCCGATCGCCCGTGGAAATCGGCACACCCATCCAGCCCCGGACGTGATCGTTATCCTCCGTCCGCAGGAAACGGCCATCCGCCTGGGCATCACGTAGAACAACAGACCGGCCCTTTTCAACGACCTCCCGAACAAGCGGAACAGCATCCAAAAACTGATTAAAGCGCGTACCGTGCAGCATCTCCTCCAGCACCTCAGGCGACACACCTCTCGCCGCCAGAGGCTGGGCAAAACGACCCGCTTCGTTGTAAGTAAAAACAGTTGCACTGTCATAAGACACGATCCGGGCCAACTGCTCCAATATCTCCTGGTAAATCTGCTCGGACTCCAAGACACTGCCCAAAGCCACCATAGCTTCCTGCAGGACAATAGCAGTCTGACGGCGGAATTGCTCGACTTTTAACAGACGGGCGTTCTCGATAGCGTTAGCCAGTTGATCGGCCATGGTTTGCAAAATCGAGATATCCATCTCTGAAAAAGCCGCCTCCCCCGTACTCTGAATCGTCATCGCCCCAATCACCTGACCACGAGCGATCAACGGCAGTGCCATCTCGGAACGGGTGTCGGGCAAAAGCGGGTTCGCCAGGTGAGCGGCCCCTTTATCGATATCCAGAGCGATCTGCGCTTGGGCCTCAGTCACGCAACGGCCAATCATCGACCCCCCACCGACCGCCAACTTGTGCCCCTGTGCCAGCATTTGGCGACCTGCTTTGCCCGTGCCGGCACGAAGGATGGCAAACTCATCGACCTCGTCCACCATAAACAGACCAGCGTAATAAAAATCGAACCCATCGCGGATCAAGTTTACCGACGTGGCCAACAATTCGTCCACCTCAAGAATAGAACTGGCCGCCCGGGACACTTCGGCAGCCGTCTGAAGCTGTAACGCTCGCCTTTCCAGATCGGCCAGCAACCGCTCCCGCTCGGCCTCCGCCTGTGCTCGCTCAGTAATGTCGGTCAACACACTTCCAAAATAAAGTGGCATCCCATTTTCATCGCGGATCGGAAAAAAGATCTGAAGCGTAGGGATGATCCTGCCCCTGGTTGAGACGATATCCACCTCACCCGTCCAATGACCTCCCTGCATCAGAGCAGGCAAAACCTCACCTCGCAAAAGCTGATGCAACTCTGCAGGATAAAAAGTGACCAAAGACTTGCCAAGCAGACCTTCAGCGTCGGTCACATCCAGCATACGGCAGAGAGTAGGATTGACATAGATCACATTACCCTCAAGATCGGCCATGCCGATGCCTTGCCCGGACGCATCGGCAAACTGGCGAAAAATGTTCGCTTCTTCCAGAGCTGCTTGCGTCTCCCTGAACAAGCGGGCGTTTGAAATAGCATTGGCCACCTGGGCACCCATCGTTTGCAGAATGTTGACATCCTCATCCCCAAAAGCCGCCTCTCGTTCGCTCTGCACGCTCAGAGCACCGATAACCCTCCCCCGAGCGATCAACGGCAAAGCCATCTCCGAACGGGTTTCCGGCAACAAAGGATTATCAAAGCGAACCGCCCCCTCACCCACGTCCAGCGCAACGCGCGCCCGGCCCTCGGCCACACAACCGCCGATCATCGAAATTCCACCGACTTCCAACCGGTGCCCCAGTTCCAACATCCGTTGCCCGGCTTCACCCGTACCCGCCCGCAGAACAGCCCACCGCCCCGGCTCCCCTGTCCACTCGCCCCTCTCATCCACCAGGAACAGCCCCACATAATAATAGTCGAACCGCTCCGTGATCAACTCGACTACCTGTCGCTCCAGATCGCCAGGATCAAGAATGCTGCCAGCCGCCTCGGCAACCTGCGCCGCCGTCCCCAACTGCACATTGCGATAAGCCAGCGCCTGCGTACGCTCGGCCACATGCTGCTCCAGACCAGCAATGAGTTCGCGCAACTGGGCCGTCATGCTATTAAAAGCCCGTGCCACCGCACCGACCTCGTCATCCCTCACCACCCTGGCAGCCAATTCCAGGTTGCCGGCCGCGACTCGCGTCGCTGTCCCCGCCAACTCGGCCAGCGGGTTAGCGATGCTCCGAGTAAAAATCAGCGAGACAAACACAGCGCCCAACATGGCCACCACCGCCACCCCCACGTTGAGCTGGAGCGTCCTATACACCCCTGCCAGAGCCTCGCCCTCATCCTGTTCGGCCAGCAGCGCCGCCTGCAACTCGGGCAGCCAATGATAAACCCCAATAACCTGCCCGGAATGATAACTATCGTACATACCCGAGCCATCGAGCCCTTTCAACGCCGCCTTTGCACCCTCGGTCCGCGCATAAACGCTTGTTCCCTCTGCCTCCAGGAAACGCGACTCGGTCAACATAGCATGGTTCAAGCTGACCAGATAGGTCTCCCCCGAATGGCCCAACCCAGCTCGTTCCACCATAATCTCGTTCAGTGCCCCCATATTCGCGCGACCGGCCAGGACGCCCAAGAGCAAACCCTCACCGTCCACCACCGGATGGGCAACCACCAGCGACACCCGCTTCAGAGAAGAAGAATAAAAAGGAGGCGATATATACTCTCCCTTTAACCCTTTGAGAAAATAAGCCTTGCCACCATAAATCTTGTCCTCCTGGCTGGCATCTGTAGACAGAACAATCCGCCCCTGCAGATCCATGACAAACAATTCCTCAAAACGTTTCGTCAAACCCAGAGTTTCCTCAAACTGCCCTTTCAACCTGTGATAAGAAACCTCCCAAAGGGGTGACACATCCGGCTGCAACAGCCAATGCATATTCACCCCCATACTTTCCCCGGTCAAGGTCATATTCAAATCGCCGTGCAGATTATCCAGCCACGTCTGGATCTCTGCCTCCTTGAGCGTCGCCACCGACTCGAGCTGCTCGATGACCTGTTGCTGTCCGCTGCGGAACCCCTCCCAGGCCGAGGTCGCACTGATGATCGATGCCGGCAGCAAGACCATGATCACAAAAGTGACCAGCAACCGGGTGCGGATCGTTTCAATGTTCAAATAGGCACGGACCAACTGCCACAGAAGCAGCAACATGAAAATGCCGGTTATGCCCAGATCCATCGCCTTCCGGCTGGGCGTTTGTGCGACATCATAGCGGGGCAAAAACTCTAATTGATTCACCCCCACGATATAAATCGCATACACCCCAATCGCGATCAACCAGGCCACCCATTTGCGAGGCAGCACCATCATTCCCACCAAAAAGATCAGCAGAAAACCGCCCGCCATCGCATAAAAGATGTCGCCAGCCAACACAGCCTGACCGCCGCCATAGCCAAGCATAGACGCGAAAAGCACCCAATACCCGGCAGTCTCTGGCTCCCCGCGACGCGCCAACTGGCGTGCCACGACCAGGCACGCAATAGTCAGCATAAAAACCCCTATATCGACCAATGGCTGCCAGGCCCCGGTCTGAAAGTAGAGCCGTACGTCAGAACTGCTCGCCAGGAGAGCAAAAACGATCCCAATGAGCACAAACCGCTCAACGAGCACTCTGTCCTGCTCCTTGTCAGAGCGCTCGGCCACACCTTGTCCGCCTCGCTCTCTTTTCTCAACAGAGTACAGCGTGCCCTCTTTATTGTCAGTCATAACTACCTCCTGCCTACAGGAGCCCATCTTTGGGGGGGAAACTCACTTGGCCTTTTCCACAAACTCATTCGTATAAAATGT
>Ga0180431_10010862_pt1 | contig 10062 bp, 8 predicted proteins | sample SS_ome_11_FD_132459 | JGI IMG/M metagenome (GOLD analysis project Ga0180431, IMG submission 132459) | Hypersaline lake sediment archaeal communities from the Salton Sea, California, USA - SS_1_MS_1 metaG | ecosystem: Environmental > Aquatic > Non-marine Saline and Alkaline > Hypersaline >... | reverse complement strand
TCCTCTCCCGCTGCCGACCGCTCTGTCCCATCGTCATCGTCATCGGGTCCGCCCTGATCGCCCCTGCCCCGGCCCCGCCCACGGCGGCCGCGGCGGCGGCGGCGGTTAGCCGGCCGGTCGCCGGCGTCGGATTCTTGAGAATCAGGGTCCTGAGCATCCGAATCCCGGGAGTCGGTCTCGGAGTCGGCGGAACCTGACCCCGAGCCATGATCAACGGCCTGGTCATCGACGTCTCCCGACGCCGACTGGTCGGCGATTCTCGCTTTTGAGGCGGTGTCTTTCGCGACCGATTTCGGAGCGACAACGGGTTTCGGAGCGACAAAGAGCGGCATGTAGGCCGGCATCTCAGTGTCGCCGGCGGCCTCCGGGGTCTCCAGGATCAGCCGCGATTCGGGCTCGGATTCCGGCTCGGGAGCTGGGGCTTGGGCGTCCCGCTTTGCCGGGCCGGACCCGGCGGTGTCCGGTTCGTCGGCCGTGGATGCGGCCAGGGCATCGCGAACCCTGATGGCGTCGGCCTGGTCGACGCTGGACTGCGCGCTGCGAGTACGGCCGTCGAGCTCCGCGAGCGCCTGAAGAACACGCCGACTGGTGGTGCCCAGGACTCGGGCGAGGGTGTGCACCCTCAGCCTCTCGGGCAGCACCTCATCGACCGCCGGTGGCGCTTGGCCCGGCTCTGGGGTTCCGGATAGATCCTGGTAGACGTCATCGTCGGCCACGTAGTCTCCTCGAGCCCCCGGGCGCGTCCTGGGGACGCGGCCACTCGAGGGCTTCCGCTGTACGCCCGGGTGGGTACCCGCGCTTGTTTAGGGTCTCGCTCCGACGGGTTCAGGTGAATCCGGCCGGCGCCTGGGCTGAATGACTACCGTTGACGGTCCGCGCCGCACCGCGGGCAGCGGTGGTCGCGCACGTCTCGTGGCCTCATTCCCGGCCACCCGTCGCCGGGTGGCGTTTTCCAGTGTCCCATACCCGCGAAGTAGCACCGATCCCGACGCCCGCGACTGCGTCAGTGCACCGGAAACCACAGCGCTATCTCGCGCGCGGCCGACTCCGGCGAATCCGAGCCGTGCACCAGGTTGAACTGGGTCTCCAGTCCGAAATCGCCGCGGATGGTGCCGGGCGCGGCCTTCTCCACCGGATCGGTGCCGCCGGCCAGCTGTCGCCAGGCGGCAATGGCGCGGGGACCCTCGACGATCGCGGCGACCACCGGGCTCGAGGTGATGAACTCCACCAGCGAGCCGAAGAAGGGCTTGTCCTCGTGTTCGGCGTAGTGCGCACGAGCCAGTGCGCCCTCGACGTTCTTGAGTTCCAGCGCCACGATGTTCAGCCCTTTGCCCTCGATCCGGCTGATGATCTCACCGATCACCCGCCGCTGGACGCCGTCGGGTTTGATCAGTACGAGGGTTCGCTCAGTCACGCCGGTGAGCGTACCGGTCAGTCCGTCGGGGGTTGCTGACCGGGTAACAGACCCAGCCGCTCGCGGCGCAGCATCTCCCCACGCAGGTAGGCGATCACGCCCCAGACCAGGATGAACAACACCCCGATGAAACCGATGGCGGGGTAGACGAAGAATCCGATGACCAGCAGCAGCTGTACCCCGAGGTTGGCCCAGATCGCCCACGGCCGGCCCTGCATCCCCGCCAGTAAGGCGAGCAGCAACGCGAAGCCGACCAGATAGGCCGTCGACCATGCCGTCAGACCGCCGCCCACCGCGGAGACCACCGGCAGCGCCAGCAGAACGGTGATGATCTCCAGAATGAGCGTGCCGGCCATCACGCCGCGGAAGCTCTTCCAGGGGTCCGGCGGCGTCACTCGGGATCCTTCCCGAACAGGGTGCGGGCAGCGCCCGCGGTCACGACCGAGCCGGTGATCACGATGCCGGCACCGGCAAATCCGGCGGCCTCGGCTGCCGCCTCTTCGACGAGCACCGTGGCGGTCTCGATGGCGTCGGCGAGCGTGGCGGCCCGTACGACCCGCTCCGGGCCGAACACCCCGTCGGCACGCGACTCCAAGGTGTCGACGTCCAGCGCCCGTGGTGACCCGTTCTGCGTCACCACGATCCGGTCGAATACCGGCTCGAGGGCCGACAGAATCCCCAGCACGTCCTTCTCACTCATGACGGCGACCACCCCCACCAGGTAGCGGAAGTCGAACTGGCCACTCAGCGCGGCCGCCAGCGTTTCCGCACCGCCGGGGTTGTGAGCAGCGTCGATGAACACCGTTGGTGCGCTGCGGACCCGTTCCAGCCGCCCCGGGCTGCGAACATCGGCAAAACCGGATCGGACCGTATCGAGGTCGAGCTGGCGCTGCGCCCCCGCGCCGAAGAACGCCTCGACGGCGGCCAGCGCAATCGCGGCGTTGTGCGCCTGATGGGCGCCGTGCAACGGCAGGAAAACGTCCGGATAGACCCCGCCCAGACCCTGAAGCTGCACCACCTGGCCACCGACTGCGACCTGGGAGCTCAACACCGCGAACTCGGAGTCCTCGCGGGCGACGGCGGCGTCACATCGCAGCGCCTGGGTCAGTAACACTCCCATGGCCTCGGGGGGCTGGCGGCCGATCACGGCGACGGTGTCGATCGGCACCAGGTCACCGCGGGGGGCACCGATGATCCCGGCCTTCTCAGCGGCGATCTCGCCGACGGTGTCGCCCAGATACTCGGCGTGGTCGACGGAGATCGGGGTGAATACCGCTACCGGTGCGTCGACCACGTTGGTGGCATCCCAGCAGCCACCCATCCCGGTCTCGATGACGGCGATATCCACCGGCGCGTCGGCGAAGGCGGCGAACGCCATCGCCGTGACGACTTCGAACTTACTCAACGCGGGACCGCTGTCGGCGATGGAGTGGGCGTCCGCCATCTGGATGAACGGCTCGATCTCCCGATAGGTCTCGACGTAGCGGGCGGGGCTAATCGGTTGGTTGTCGATGGCGATGCGCTCGGTGACCGACTGAAGATGTGGGCTGGTGGTCCGGCCGGTGCGCTGACCGAACGCGGTCAGCAGCGCGTCGATCATGCGGGCCACCGAGGTCTTGCCGTTGGTGCCGGCGATATGGATGGACGGGTAAGCCCGCTGGGGTGAGCCGAGGAACTCCATCAGCGTTTCCATCCGGGTGGTGGTGGGGACCAGATGGGTCTCCGGCCAACGCTGTTCCAGCAGATGCTCGACTTGGAGCAGTGCCGCGATCTCGTCGGGGGCCGGCTCCGGTGCCGTCGCTTCGCTCATTTCAGTACAGCCAGCCGCGCGGTGATCCGATCGGTCTCCTCGCGCGCAAGTTTCTGCCGGTTGCGGATCTTGTCGACGACATCGCCGGGGGCCTTGGCCAGAAACTTCTCGTTGCCCAGCTTCGCCGACGTCGCGGCGAGGTCTTTGTGGGCGGCGGCCAGATCCTTTTCCAATCTGCGCCGTTCGGCTGCGACGTCGACCGTGCCGGAGGTGTCGAGCTCGACCTGCACGGTGCCGCCGGCGAGCCGCACCTCCACCTCGGCGGTGGGACGGAAGTCGGCAGTCGGCGCGGCCAGCCAGGCGAGCGCGGTCACCGCCGCGGACTGCGCCGTCAACCCGACCCGGTCGATACCGCTGAGGCGGGCCGGCACCTTCTGGCGGTCGGCCAGTCCCTGATCACTGCGGAACCGGCGCACTTCGGTGACCAGCTTCTGTAGGTCGGCAACCCGTTGAGCGGCGACTGGGTCGGGCGCGACACCGGAATCCTCCGGCCAGGTCGCAACGACCAGGGATTCGGCGCCGGTCAGCGCCTTCCACAGCACCTCGGTGACGAATGGCATGACGGGGTGCAGCAGTTTCAGCAGGGTGTCGAGCACGGTTGCGAGTACCGCCGTGGTGTGTTCGGCGCCCTGGGCGAGTTGCACCTTGGCCAGTTCCAGATACCAGTCACAGAACTCATCCCAGGCAAAGTGGTAGAGCGCCTCGCAGGCCCGGCTGAACTCGTAACCATCCAGGGCCGAGTCCACCTCGGCCCTAACCTGCTCGGTGCGGCCCAGGATCCACCGGTCGGCATCGGTCAGCACCGACGACGCCGGCAGTTGCGCAGGGGCGGCGCCGTTCATCAGGGCGAACCGCGTCGCGTTGAAGAGTTTGGTGGCGAAGTTGCGCGACGCGCGCGCATGGTCCTCGCCGATCGAGAGGTCACCGCCGGGGCTCGCCCCACGGGCCAGCGTGAAGCGCAGTGCATCCGCACCGAATAGTTCGACCCAGTCGAGTGGATCGATCCCGTTGCCGCGCGACTTGCTCATCTTGCGGCCGTGCTCATCGCGGATCAGGCCGTGCAGGAAGACGTTCTCGAACGGCATTTGTGGCGCCCGGGTGCCGCCGGAGGTGATGGCGTCATCCTGGGAGACGAAGGTCCCGAACATCACCATCCGTGCCACCCAGAAGAACAAGATGTCGTAGCCCGTGACGAGAACGCTCGTCGGATAGAACTTCGCGAGGTCAGCCGTCCGCTCCGGCCAGCCCATCGTGGAGAACGGCCACAGCGCTGAGGAGAACCAGGTGTCGAGCACGTCGGGGTCCTGTTCCCACCCCTCGGGTGGTTCCTCGTCCGGACCGACGCAGACCAACTGCCCGTCCGGGCCGTGCCAGATCGGGATTCGGTGACCCCACCACAACTGCCGCGAAATACACCAGTCGTGCATATCGTCGACCCAGGCGAACCAGCGCGGCTCCTGACTCCTGGGATGGATGGCGATGTGCCCGCCGCGCACCGCGTCGCCAGCAGCCTGGGCCATGGAGGACACATCGACCCACCACTGCAGGCTCAGTCGAGGCTCCACTGGCTCTCCGCTGCGCTCGGAATGCCCGACACTGTGCAGGTACGGCCGCTTCTCAGCGACGATGCGCCCCTGCTCCGCTAGCGCTTCACGCACTTTGACTCGCGCCTCGAACCGATCCATCCCATCGAAATGTGTTGCGGTTCCTGCTATCCGGCCGCGGGTGTCCATGATGGTCAACATCGGCAGGTTGTGCCGCATCCCGATCTCGAAGTCATTCGGATCATGGGCCGGGGTGACCTTCACTGCGCCGGTGCCGAATTCCGGGTCCACGTGGGTGTCGGCCACCACGGCGATCTCGCGGTCGACGAACGGGTGTGGCAACCGCTGGCCGATCAGGTGCCGGTAGCGGTCGTCATCGGGATGCACCGCGATCGCGGTGTCACCGAGCATTGTTTCGAGGCGGGTGGTGGCTACCACGATGTGTGGTGCCGCATCGTCCAGTGCGCCGTAGCGGAAGGACACCAGTTCGCCTTCCACCTCCAGATACTTGACCTCGAGGTCCGATATCGCGGTCTGAAGCCGCGGGGACCAGTTGACCAACCGCTCGGCACGGTAGATCAGGCCGGCGTCGAAGAGCATCTTGAAGATGGTGCGAACCGCGCGGGAAAGACCTTCGTCCATGGTGAAGCGGTCGCGGGACCAGTCGACTCCGTCACCGAGACGGCGCATCTGGGCGCCGATGGTCCCACCGGACTCGTGTTTCCACTCCCAGACTTTCTCGACGAACGGCTCGCGGCCCAGATCCTCCCGGCTTCCGCCCGCAGCCGCCAGCCGCTTCTCGACCAGCGTCTGGGTGGCGATGCCGGCATGGTCCATACCGGGAAGCCACAGCACCTCGTAGCCCTGCATACGCTTGCGACGGGTCAACGCATCCATCAGGGTGTGGTCCAGGGCGTGGCCCATGTGCAGGCTGCCGGTCACATTGGGCGGCGGGAGAACGATCGAGTAGGGCGGCTTACCGCTGGCCGCGTCGGCGGTGAAATAGCCCGCGTCAACCCAGCCCTGGTAGATCGCGGTCTCTACCTCGCCCGGATCCCACGACTTGGGAAGGGCGTCGGCGCCGGTGTTTTCGCGGGTGTCGTCGGGGGGCACCCCGCGATTCTAGGTGGGGCACCGGTCGTCGTCCGACCTGCGCCCCACCTTGAACGTCCCACCTTGAAGCGCTTACTTGCCGCCGCGCAGCAGGCCGCCCAGGATATTGCCCAGGGCGCCGCCCTGGCCGCCGCCCTGACTGCCGCCCAGCACGCTGCCGAGGATGCTGCCCAGCGGGCTGTTGCCGGCCCCGCCACCGCCGGCACCACTGGCGCCGCCGAGGATGCTGCCGAGGATGTCGGCGATACCGCCGCCCGAAGAAGCCTGGGCGCCGGCGTCGGCGGTGTTGTTCTGGGCGAACTGCTTGCCGACATAGGCCAACACGATCGGTGCCAGCATCGGCAGCAGTCGCTTGATCAGATCCCCGCCACCGGCGCCTGCTCCGGACAGCGCGGACGCCACCTGGTTGGTGTCATTGCCGCCGAACAGGCTGGCGACGAACTGATTGCCCTGACCCTCGTCGATCGTGTCGACGTTGACACCACCGGTCAGCAGATCACTCTTACCCTCGGCGACGACTTCGGACTCGAGTTGGGTGGAATCGATATCGTCGGCCTGCACATTTTCCTGCAGGGTGCCGAGCAGGGTGGGTACGAGCGTTTGAATCGCCTGATTCACCTCACCCTGATCCGCTCCGAGCTTGCTGGCGATATCCGCCACCGGGATCTGGTTGTAGAGATCATCGAGACCTGCCATGTTGTGGTTCTACTTTCTTGAGGCTTCGTAAATTGTGGCGAGTTTGCCGGCGAACTGTTTCGACACTAGTCAGCGCGGGCTTACCGCGCCATGACTTTTCGCCAGGGCTAATCGCCCGCCTCAACCAAGCGGCGTCAGTTCAATCGGGCCGAATCGAGCGAGATACCCGCGCTCGGGAACCGGGCCAGCAGGGCGTCACCCATGGCGGCCGCCGGCGTGAGCACACCGCAGAGTTCCGGCAGTTTGTCCCGATCCAGTGCCAGCGCCAGACCGCATTCCCCCAGCATCGCCGCCGTCGCCTTGTAGCCGGGGTCACCGCTTTGGGCCATGGTGGCGACATATCGCGCCCCGGTGCTGGTGGTCGTGTAGGTCTCCACCCGGTACCAACCCTGTTCGCGGACCTGCTCGCTGGGACCGGTACCCGGTTTGGGCACCAGACGCTGCACCAACCGGCGGGGCAGGAAGCGGAAGAACCGGCTGCCCAGGGCGGAGGTGCCGGCGGTGACGGCGGTGGTCAGCGCGGAGATGACCGGGGCGGATACCGACGGGCCGACGCTCATGTATTCGGCGTAGCGGAACCGCCGGCCGTAGGCATAGTCGAGCAGTGCATTGCTGCGCCGCACAATGCGGGTGTTGTAGGACGCCATGACGAATCCGGCGGCCCACAGACCGGCAAGTTCGGGCGCTATCTCGCTGCCCCGCCGCCACGGCAAGTCGGGCTGGGCGCCCAGTTCCGGCTCGGCACCGCGATCCTGGGACAGCGTGTAGGGATCCTCGAGCAGCTTTCGGGTGTCCGGATCGCCCGATGCGGCCGAGAAGACTTCGATCATCGAGGCCACCGTACCGCCGGAAACCCCGCCGGAGAACCCGCGCAGGACGAAGCTGGTGTCCAACAGGTCGCCGGCATCGTCCTGGCGGGCCCGCCGGAACAACTCGTAGACGGTCATGTCCGACGGCACCGAGTCGAAGCCGCAGGCGTGCACGATTCGCGCCCCGGTGTCGACGGCCTGTTTGTGGTAGTCATCGATGCTCTGCCGGACGAACATGGCCTCACCGGTGAGATCGGCATAGTCGGTACCGGCCGCCGCGCAGGCCGCCACCAGCGGCAGGCCGTACCGACTGTAGGGACCGACGGTGGTGAGCACCACCCGGGTGCGAGCCGCCATCGCCTCCAGCGACGACGGCGAGGAGGTGTCCGCGGTCAGGATCGGCCAGGACTGTGCGGCCGCCCCGAGGGTCGTTCGCACCGCTTCCAGCTTGTCCGGCGAACGCCCGGCCAGTGCGATCCGGGCCTGCCCGCCGGCCCGAGCCAGGTATTCGGCGGTGAGTTTGCCGACGAAGCCGGTCGCGCCGAACAAGACGATGTCGAACTCACGGGTATTTGCACTGACGTCGGACTCGCGCTCTGCCATGGGGCCAACCTACGCGAGCGCAGAGATCAGGTCAGCGGATGCCGATCGCATTGGTGAGGGCCTTGCCCGGGTCGGTGAAGGCCAGACACACCTGGCCCCAGTCGACCAGTCCGAGCGGGCCACGCCCGACTCCCTGGCACTGGGACGGAGCTGATGGGGCCGAAGCAGATTGCGCCGGAGCGGAGTTGTAGATCGCGGTCGCGAAGGTCGGCGTGCCGGCCTTCGCGCCGCAGGTGGGCCAGGCGCCGATGCCCTGGGTGCGCAGAACGTTCTCAGCGACCCGGATCTGCTCGGAGCGTGAGGCCTGGTGCGGCATACCTGTTCCGCCATTGGACTTCCAGGTGGCCGGGCTGAATTGGAGACCACCGTAGTAGCCGTTACCGGTGTTGATGCCCCAATTGCCGCCGGACTCGCACTGCGCGATGGCCTCCCAATTGACCGTCGACTGGGGCTTGGTGTCCGCGACCGCCGCTCCACTGCCCAGCGCGAGAGCCCCGAGGGCCAGTCCCAGCGCGAGGGCGGCGAGTGTGAACAGTCTGCGGATCGTGGTCACTGGTGTCCCTTCCGGCGTGGGGCCGCGCGAGCGCATGCGGTTGTGATGTGGATCGCGCCGCCGGACCGGGTTGTTACAGCCGAGTTGATCGAATCCCGGCCGATCCCGGCGCTCACTGCCCCCGGGGGATGAAAAAGGTGGCGCCGGATTGCTCCGGCGCCACCTGTGATCGGCCCTTATGTACTAGCCACTGGACTAGCCACGACCGCCGCAGCTCGGCCAGGCGCCGATACCCTGAGTACGCAGAACGTTCTCCGCGATACGGATCTGCTCGGAGCGCGAGGCGTGATGCGGCATACCTGCGCCACCGTTGGACGACCAGGTACCCGGCGCGAACTGCAGGCCGCCGAAGTAGCCGTTGCCGGTGTTGATCGCCCAGTTGCCACCGGACTCACACTGTGCGATGGCATCCCAGTTGACGCTGTCGGCACCAGCGGTGCCGGCGAGCGCGATCGGGGTCACGGCCATGGCTCCGGCGAACGAAGCCAGCTTGAGGGCGGTGCCCAGCGTGTTACGGAAGTTCTTCAACAATCTTTCCTTTCGCCGAGCGCGCACCACAGCCAATCCGCGGTTAATCCGCGGCCAGCAGTGGGCTGTGCCGTCTCGGTCTGGCACAGCAGTGGTAGGCCCGTTCCGCGAGCCTGTCTGGCTCCCCGGCCCCCACTCACACGCAGGGTTCTTGATCTGGAATTATTTGGCCCTATTCGCAGGCCCAGTACGACGGTACGCAGCAGGCTGGGGCGAGTCACGCGAATGACATACAAATATATTTCAGATAACAGACCAATCACGGCGGTGGGCATTCGCGATTCGGCGCAGGTCAAGGCCCGTGCTGGTAGCGCTACAGCAGCCGGTCAGGCCTCAATATCTGTGGGGTAGATCACACAGTATTTGTGAACGGGCACACAACAATGCAGTACTCATTAGCCTCATAAACCACACTGATAACAGCGATGCCTGCCATTGCTAATCTCCTCAGCGCCTTGCCGCGAACCCGTCAGAGCAGGTCAGCCTCGACATTGACATTGGTCAGCACCGGGCCTGGCGGTACCCGGACGCGATGAGTGACCACCGCTTCGGCCAGCGCCCGCATGCTGCGCGCACCGGCGGTGACCAACGCGTCTATCTCATCGGCCAACGCCGTTCGGTAGACCGCGGCCAGGTAGTGGTCACGGCCGTCCCAGGGCAGCACGATATCGGCCGACCGGCAGCCGATCAGCGTCTCGATGATGTCCACCGTCAGATAAGGCATGTCGACCGCACTGACGAATGCCTGATCCAAGCCGGCCGCAGCGGCTGCTCGCAGCCCCTGACCGGTGGCCAGCAGAGGGCCGCACCCGCGAACCTCATCTCGCAGGACCTGGGCATCCAGCTTCGGCAGCACCTGGCCGGCGGCGGCGATGACGAAAACCGGGGCGCAACGGGTAGCCAGCACACCGACCGTGTGCTCCACCATGGTCACACCGGACCGCCCCGGATGGGGCCCGGGATAAGGCCCGGGATAAGGCCCGGGATAAGGC
>Ga0180431_10010860_pt1 | contig 10065 bp, 9 predicted proteins | sample SS_ome_11_FD_132459 | JGI IMG/M metagenome (GOLD analysis project Ga0180431, IMG submission 132459) | Hypersaline lake sediment archaeal communities from the Salton Sea, California, USA - SS_1_MS_1 metaG | ecosystem: Environmental > Aquatic > Non-marine Saline and Alkaline > Hypersaline >... | reverse complement strand
AGTTTGTCAAGGTCTGCCTCGAAAGATCCCCTCCAAAAATTGTTCTAGCTCTAATTTATCTTGAGCCTTTTGAAGTTTTTTCAACGCTTTTGCTGTGTAGTTACTCTGTGTATTTTTCAAGTTCTTTTCAGCGGCGTCCATGAGGTCATCAATTTCGTTTAAAGATAGTTTTACTGTTGTTTCTGCCACCGGAGTTCTCCTTGTATGTGGTCTGGGGTTATAATATACGAGTTTTTCAAATTGAAGAGGGTCTTATATCACATTTTTTGTTGTTGTGGTGAGAAAAGTGAAAATCGTCTAGATTAGTTTTATAAACCTCATCCGCTTTAAAAAATCCAACAAAATATGGTCTATACTCTTTAGAGAAATGGACCATTCTATCTTAAATATCATAGAACTTATCCTTTTAACTTAGGAAAGGATTACATCACATGGCTATAGGAATTAGTTCGTATACCGACCCAGGGGTATATATTAGTGAAATTTTGGTTCCTTCAAGCTCAAGTTTAACGTCATCAAAAATTTTAAGCGTTATTGCAATTGCCCCACGTACTCGCCGGTCAACGGATGAGGCGATTATCCGGGGAAAAGTGTATGAGGAGTCACTAACTGCTTGGTCGGGAACTTCCCCGTATCGGTGTGTTCTGGCCAACCCCAGTGACAGAAACCGTAACAATGCTGTTTTGTATAAGAATAGCAATGCTATGGCTCTGGGTGAGTGGAGCTTTGTACCCGCTTCGTTGGTTGGCAATGCTGCTGCGACTGCGGATACCAGTACCAATGATAATATTACACTAGCTCTTGATGGGATTGCTCCTATTACGATTACGCTATCTAATAATGCTGCACAGCCTATTGCTACTACGGTATCTGAGATTAACGCTGCTCTTGTAGCTAGTGGTGATCACGGTGTTGCTTATTCGTCGTTTGCTTCGGTGGGTGCCGGTAACGTTCTTACTTTCACGTCTCCGGTTACCACATCTGCATCAGATATTAAGATTCTTCTTTCTCTGGAGAATGATGCAGCTTCAGCTATCTCTGCGGGTGCGTGGACTCCTGCTGCTGGTGCTGGTGTACAGGCCGATACGTATGTAGAGATTATTGATACCTCGTATAGTGCTACGGCAACGTATGAGATTGAGTATGTCACTATCGATACTATTGTAGATGCTCTGACTTATGCGACCGCGACCACACCATTCAGTTCATTTGAGTATGTTGGATCGTTCCCCGGTTCACCATCTTATATAGAAGATCATGACTATGAAGATACTGGTAATACGATTGATTGGAAAGTTGCTGCTACTTGGGCTGCGGCTACTGTAAGTGGTGTTGCTGGTCCTTATGCGATTGTTGTGGCAACTAATGATGAGTTGAAGTTCTCGGTAAATGGAATTACTCCAATTACGGTTACTCTGACTGCGGGTGGTGCTGTTAACGCAGCTACCTTGGCCACAGATATTAACGCTGCACTGGACGCTGATGCTAATTATGGTCCGCTGTATTCTCACGTTGCTACAGATAATGCAGGTACTCTTGTACTTACTGCACCAACGCCTTTCGAGAATTATCCGACTACTCAGGGTTCTGCAACATCGATTACTCTTTATGCTGCTACTGACGATGCTTCAACTACATTGTTCAACATCATTGCTGCACAGCTCCCGTATACTGTAGCTGGAGATGGAACCAGACCTTCTTTTGGCAGCACTTACTACGCTACGTATAACTATACTCGTAGTACGGATGATTATGCTACGGCACATCGGGTATACAACCCTGATCAGCTTTATGCCTACACCACGCCACTGACGACCACAAACTATACGGTCAATAAGCTGGCGGTTGCTGGTGAGATCGCTTTTGAGAACCAGGCACCATCGCTGTACTTGATTCAGATTAACGATTCGACTGCTCCCGGTACACCAACACCGAATCAGATTCATACGGCTATTGATGTAGCTGAAACCAAATCGGGCATTACTGACATTGTGGTTATCGATACTTCTGAGGATACCGCAGTATATCTCATGGGCCATGTTGCTGACCAATCATCGCTGTTCAATAAGAACTATCGGCGGGCATGGCTTGGTATGGCGCGGTCTACGGATATTGGTGATCCTGACACACCAGATACACTAGTTTATAGCTCAACGCGCACTTTGCAGTCGGGTGCTACTTCACCCGCTCGTGGGCGTTTGATTCTAGCATCTCCTTGTGAGGCTGACAGAACTCTCACACTAGAAGATGGTACTGAGGTTACTGTTGAGCTGGACGGTTCTTACATTGCCACGGCAATTGCGGGGCTGTTCACATCATTCCCAAGTCCAGCAGATGCTCTTGTTCGTAAGACGATTACTGGTTTTGTTACTGGTGATGATACTTTCGAGACTTATCTCAAGGCAGAGCGGCATACTCTGGCCAGTAATGGTGTGACGGTAGTGACCAAGGATGCTGGTCGTCTGATTATGCTGGATGCCGCTACGACAGAGGGTGGTGGATCTGGCGTAGTGAGCTTCGAGGAACCACAAGCATCAGCACAAAAAGATGCTGTTACCCGTACTGTTGATACTTTACTGGATAACAACCTTGTCGGTGTTGTTCCCGATGATGTTACTGACTTCATTGCAGATGTGAAGAAATGGATTATGGTCGGGATTATTGGAGAGATTGAGGCTGGTTCAATTGGTCCTTACACGGATTCTAACGGTAATACGCGGGACATTAACCCAATCTCTGACATTCAGGTGTTTCAGAGTGAGTCAGATCCTAGAACGTATCTGTTCAATTACTGGTATAATCTGCGGTATCCTGCAAAGAGATTCTTTGGTCAGTATAGCGTCGATAACCCCTTCTTCGTGTCGTAAGGGCTAATTACTGAGCAATTTCAATGATTTACACTAGCAAAGTAAAACTCGGAAAAGCTCCTAAACAGGAAGCAAAAGTAGTTTCTGCTTGTTGTGTGGATGGCACGGAGATTCCGTTGAAAGACGAGGATTACACCCATAACCCGTTTTTCAGTGCTTAATATTTAGACCCTAAAGAGGAGAACCTTAAATGGCAATTCCACAGACTTCAGTAAGAACCTCACATGCGATGACAATTCGCGTGGATGGGGTCACAATTGGGCGTATCCAGGGATGGAACCCTACTCAGTCCAGGGCAGCTAACCCAGTTTACGAGCTGAATGCTGCTACTGCTGGCGCTATTTTGGAGCATGTTCCTGCTAACCAGGCAGGGCAGACTATTACGATTAATCGTTATGACCTGTTCAACGTAAAAATGGAGCAGGCATGGGGGCCAAATTTCGATATTACATTGCTCATGGATCAGGATACGGCTCTTGAAGTTAATGAAAAATGGCTGAACCCTGATGGTACTCGTGAGATGTACGTATATGGCGGTTTCTGGTTTACTAGTCTCGGTCGTACCATGTCAGCCGTTGATGACAAGATTGTAAAAACTAATGCAACTGCGGTGTATACTACATATCGGAGATTAGTTTAGTTTGTAGTGCAAAATTTTCTCTGTAAAGAAGGAGAGTAAAAATGAAACTCAGAGGATTATCAAAAGCGGCGATTAAGAGGATTAGTCAAGCTCAAGGAAGAACCATTACTGTTGAGTTGCCATTAACTGTAGAAGCAGATGATTACCACGAGCTAGACGCACTTAGAGAAACTTTAGAATTTTTTACAGGGGAAACAATCAACTTAGAGGAAACAGATTTTGATAGTGGTATATATCGAGGAATTTTGTACTAAATTTTTATAAGCCACAGTGTTAACCCCACAATTAAGTGGGAGAGAGGAGCGAAAGCTTCAATGTCAAAAAACTTAAAATCTCTGTTAACTGATCTCAAAAAAGAGCTGGGCGGTGATCTTTTAGAGGACACGTTCTCTGTAGAAGACCATCAGTTCACCATGCGTTTGCTCAATGAAGAGGAAAACAGCTGGTGTTATCAGTATGTAAACACTGGCAACGTTATGGCAATGGGTATTTCTCTGAGGATGCCAACACTTGCCATTGGCATCAGAGCAATTGATGGTATTCCGCTAATGGAATACTTCTCTGATGATTGGAACACTCTTTCAGTCGCAGAGCAACGAGCTTTAACAGAGGCAAATAAATATTCTCGTAAATATTTTGTTGCTGGCCACATGATGGATTATCTAGGGGACTGCCCCCCAGAGATGATTACAAAACTTTGGGCAGAGTGGGAGAAGCTCACACAGCGTCGTACTGATGCTCAGGAGCAGGTAAAAAACTCATCAGGGGAGGATTCGGAGAAGGAAACGAGCGAGAATACGACCGAATCTTCCCCCTTTGGAGATCAATAGCAGCTAGAATTCAGGCGCAGTCTCGGGTTTTAGCCAAAAAGAAAGTATTGATTTCAGATCCTGCTCTGAGGGAAATGAACGATACTCAGTGGATTTTTGAGTATGAGTCATTGCGGTATGAGGAGGAAGAGAGAATCAACGAGCTGAAACTCATTGCACAGCACACTAAGAAGGCTGTTATTAATCTTCTTGGGCTTAATCTTCTTCCAATTGAAGGGGAGGACGGATTACTTCGTAGACCAGAGGACCACGAGGTTGTGCCGTTAGCAGCTCTTACCGGTAATGAAGCTGTGATCAAGGAAATTGGAGAGAGAAACGAAGAATACTATGCTCAGGAAGAGGCTCTTAAGAAAGAAACTATTGATGAGACGGGGATTGAAGAGGTTGGATCTGACATGGGAGCAGAAGAGTTAGATGAGTGGATGATGGGAGATATTGAGTTTGCTGATGATCCAGAGGAGATTAGGAAACGTTTGGCAATGACAGAAGCCCAACCGTTGTATGATAACGGGGTGATTACTGTTGTTGGGGATGATGAGAAAGAGAAAATTTTTGGTGATGCTCTGGGGGTGACGGTATCGGACAGGGCAGTTAAAAAAGAGAAGAAAAAACCCAAGGTGATCATCGAGGAAGCATAAATTGACGAGTGAATACCTACTTACTTTTGACCTTTCTGAGTTCACTCGTCAGACTTCTCAGATTGAAAATTCTTATTCTCAGGTAGGAGAAGCAGTCCGTAACATGACTGCTGCGGTAGGCAGCGATATTGACGCTGTTTCCCAGAAAATCTCTGATCTCACAAGTTCTCTTTCCGTTATGACAGCTCAAATTGAGCTGTCTCAAGTATCGATAAAGTCTCATTTTCGTGAGACTGCTGAGATTCTCACCAGTATTGCTAACTCTAGTAAGACTGTAATAGACAATATTAAAGGGCTGTCTGCTGCTGAATTAGGGCCTTTAACCAAGGTCATGCAAGATCCTAAGCCGCAGAGTGCAAAAGATCGTTTAGCAGACGTGTTTCCTGACTATGCATTAAAGATTTCTGGGGATATTACGGAACGTCGTGTTGAAATGATTGTTGATAAATTGCTTGATCAACATTCAGAGCTGAAGGATCTTGATAAGTTCAGAAAAGATCTTAGAAAAGAAATTAAACATTTTGGAGGAAAAGTAGAAGAGGAGATAGGTGTTGTTAAGGGGCTGATTAAAAAAGAGCTTACGGGTGCCAAAAAAGCCTTTGGCGGGATTATGTCTCGTGGATCTATGGGGCTTATTGGGGGCGGTATTGCTGGTGGGTTGATTGCCGCTATGGTGATGGGGGTTGCCGAAAAAGACAGATTAAACCGTGAATACGGGGAAATGCTCAATGCTTTTGAGGCGACAGGAGAAAACTTTGCCCGTGGTCAGAATAGGAAAGCTGTTCAGTGGTTTGCTAGTTTTGCCGAGAAGGCTCAGCATTTTCTAGGTATTTCGAGACAAGAGGTTCAAGGTCTTGTCTCTGATATGGCTAAGGCTGGATATAGTAGAAAGGATATTTCTGAGAGATTTGATGCAGGCTTAGGGGAAGTTGGAAAGAATGTTGTCACGGCAACATTATCCTTAGACAAATTTTTGAATTTATCTACCGGCACTGCAATGAAGAGCGCTATTACGATTGCAGAGTCAGAGGGCGTTTCCATTGGAAAAGCAACCCAGAGTTTTATCGATTTAGCAAAAGCAGCACAAACCTCTGGTGTAGGGATTGATAAGTTTATTAACGCTGTGATGGGAGGCTATCAGGCTTTACGTCAATACGGGGTTGAAGTAAAGGACGTAGAGCAGGCTATGGTTAGGCTGGTTCGTCACTACAAAGATATGGGGATGGGAGAGAAGGCTGCTGGAGAATATGCTACTCGGGGTATGGGCGCTCTTGCTCAGAGCATGGCCGGTTTAAGTGAAGGGGCCTATTTTGTTCTTGGAGAAAAGATGTATCCAGGGATGGAACCTCGCGCGGCGGCACAAAAAGTTCAAGAGGGCTGGCAGCAAATGATAGAGGAGAATGACACTAATATGTTTAATCAGATGTTAATGACTATGAGAAGATATGTAGACGAGACTAATCCAGGGGCGTCTCGCGCTGAAAAAATCGCCATTTTTAAAGCACAGTTTTTACCTTCTAATCTTGCTGCAACAACAGCGTATGATCTTACAGATGACATTATGTCAGGAAAGGCTACAGAAAAAGATAGTGCAGATTTTTTGAGAGGCCTTAAAAACTCTATGAAAACTGAGGCAGAAAAGCTTTCTGATTTGTATAAAACACAGAGATCTTTAATTAACGGTATGAGAAAGATTGGCGAAGGTGTTTTAATGATTCTTACTGGTCTTTTGGGTACTATCGTAGTTGGATTTAAGTCTATTCCTGCGCTAGTAGACGCTTTAACTTCTACGGGTAAGGAGCGCGAGCAAAAACTTAATAATATTCAGAAAATGGTTAACATGCAGACGAATACTCTTGGGGCGGGAGCAACTAGACTTCTTGATGGGTTAAAGGAGTCTGGGGGTACGATGGGCGCGGCTGCTGCTCAAATGTCGAGTAACCTTGAGGCAGCATTTGGGTGGAATCCTCTTAAGGGGGGTAATGTTAAGGATACAATTAAAGAAGAAGTTAATCGCGCAATGGGGGAGGCTTTAGGTGGTTTGAGTCAGGGAGATATTGATGCGGCTAAAAGTGGTATGGGGGGAGTTGGGATGATTGAAAGATTGTCGGGTTCCAGGAGAACGATGCCGTTTATGTCTCCCGAAGAAACCCAAGATTATTTTGGTGAGGATGCAAGAGAAGAAAGAGAAGATATTACACAAGGAACTTATGGTACAGAGGGTTCTTTACCCACAAAGATTGAAGTAAGCAGTTTTGTTAGACCAGAAGATCTTATGCCTACTGTAAATCAGGCCCTTTTAATTAGTACGGGCAAATAGTGTTAACTGATATAGAACATCTAGAGTATCTACGCGCTAAGTTTACCGAACTTGGTGCAACTGTTCAGAAACTTTCTGAGGAGAACGGTGCATACTTTGATGATATTCTTGACGATTTTGATGAGTTTAGAGATGTTTTAAATGATCTTGTTGGTGCAGATTATCTCACAAAAATAAAGCAAGGTGTTCAAGAGATCCATGACTCTAAGTCGGAGATCATGGAGTTATTGTCTAAGTCTACTAGTAATATAGAACTGTCTTTTACTGCTCTTGGTGGCATCCCAGAGACAATGAAAGATGAGTTTGAAAAATTTTCTGAGAAATTAAGGTCTTCTACAGAAGAGAAGACACAAGTTATACAAAAAAGGAGTGAGTGGGTTCCTTACGACCCAGAGGGGGTTGATGCAACTAAAAAAGGACAATCCTCTGTTGCAACATACATGGGTAGGGAGTTTGGTACGGTAAAGGGTAAGGTTAAGGGGTTTTTGGGGACGTTGAAAGCTCCTTCCCCGGGTAACATTTTAGCTACGGGTATTGTTTGGGCAGCTTTTGGCTTTAAAGACAAAGATCGTGTTGCTGCGGAAGCAGGAGAGATTAAAGATCTTCTTGTATATGCAGCCGATGCTGGAGCAAAGGGGGCGGTTAAAGCTGCTACAGCACATTTATCTTCTATGCAGGAAACGCTACAAAAATTATATGGGGTTCCTCGCGAGGCAGTTCAGAGAACAGCCGACGCTTTTTCTCGTGGTGGTGTTGCAACTTCTGACTTTTTGAAGAAATCAGAAGTTGGTATTCGTGGGGTAAAGGACACAATTCACGCTTATGCTCTTGCGGTAGATATGTTTCTGAATCAGGCTTCTGGTACAGCAGCGCAGAAAATGGTTGATTATATGGGAGATTATGGAAAAACTTTGAAAGAGTCTGAAGAGACTATGCAAAAAATGTTAGATTATGGGGCCGCTTCGGGTATTGGCATACAGCAGTTTTCGTCTAATGTCCAGAGAGCCGCATCTGAATTAAAAAATCTTGGGTTTGATATTGACGAAGTTATTGAAATGACATACACTTTAGGGGAGGCGTATGCTGATCTTGGTGTTCCTAAGCAATTTGCCGGGCGGTATGCTGCTATTGGGATGCAGCAAATGGCTTCTGGTATGTCAAATATGTCGGACGATTTTGCACAGTTGGTTGCTAAAGAGGCAGGGTACGGAGAAGGTCTTTCTGGGATACAAAGGTATAGAGAGGGTCTTCAGAGGGTTGCCACAGGGAAAGATAAAGAGCACGATAAGGAGTTTCAGCGTTTAGTGGAGATTACTGCGGATTTGGCGATGGAGTATGCTGGGGGAGATGAGGCGCTGGCAAGAAAACTCTTGGAAGAAAAGGCGGGATACGGGTTTGAGGGCGCTAGGGCGGCGATGGAGTACCGTAAGCTTAAATCTGAGGGGAAAGAAGGAGAGGCTTCTGGAAAGATAAAGGGAGTGAAAGCTGCTATAGGTAAAAGTTTGAAGACTGAAAGAAGCAAGCATAGTAAGTGGCAGCGTGAAATGAATCGTTGGATGAAGGGTATTGCTCTTATGGGGCAAGCCATGCTTAGTATGGTTGCTAAAGCTTTGGCAGTATTGGTCGCTTATTTTAAGGCCCTTCCTGCAATGTTTATGAATTTTATGAAGGATTTGTTTGATCCTACTTATGATTCTACTGAGGACAATAAGAGGCTTATGGGCGTTGTTATGAGTTTTGGCTCAGGGCTGGAAGAAGATTGGAATAAGATGGGGAAAAGCCTGAATATGATGGCTAAGGCCGCTAAAGAGGGGGGTGCTGCTGTAGTTGGGGAGTCGATGCAAGCTCTTAAATCTGCATGGAGTTTTGATCCCTTTTCTTCTCAGAAACGTCCTGATTTTCCTTCTATGGGAGAGGCTGCACCCACAATGCCTTATGTGCAGACAGTTATGGTTCCTACTGATCGTGAGGCAGTAACGCCATATATGGAAGATGTGATTGGTAAGCGACGAGCTTTGGCGGCTAAGGCGGGGGTGGATTGGGTTGGGGGGAATCTTGCTATTGTAAGCAAGGGTGCAGATGATAAAGGTAATCTTGAACTGGCCCTTACGGGTAGTTGTCCTCGTTGCGGTCTTTTGTATGGAGACACGAGTAAAGCCGAGGCATCTGCCGGTACGGGGGGCGAGATGAGTGAGCTTGGCGCTCCTGTGGGAAGACAGATCAGTATTGTTAATCCTAATACGGGACAGGCGGTTACTGTTGATCCTACAACAGCATCTGGCATGAAGGAACTATCTCGGGTTTCTCGTGGGGCTAAAACGCGCAGAGCAGGTTTAGAGGGGACATTAGATCCAAAAATAGGAAGAATTCTTAGTAAGATTGGCGGGAGATTTCCTGGAAAGACCATTAAGGTATATAGCGGACATAGAGAGGGTGGTAAGGGGGTTCATAGTAAGGGACAAGCTATTGATATTGGTGTAGAGGGAGTGAAGAAAGAAGACCTCTTTAGGTATATCAGATCTAATATAAAAAGCGGTGGTCAGGGATTCTATCCTAATCAGCCCTTTGTTCACGTAGATGTAAGGCCAGGAAAAGCTGTTTGGGTAGATTTTGATAAAAAGGGAGAAAAAGGTGGTGATAAGTTGGGTGGCCCTGCTGCAACAAAGTGGCTGAATGAGCATATTGGCTATGAGAAGGGTCCGGTTACTAGGGAACGTTATAGGGAGAAAGAACCTCCGCAGACTTCTTCTTTTGAAGATGATTTTGATTT
>Ga0180431_10010858_pt1 | contig 10066 bp, 7 predicted proteins | sample SS_ome_11_FD_132459 | JGI IMG/M metagenome (GOLD analysis project Ga0180431, IMG submission 132459) | Hypersaline lake sediment archaeal communities from the Salton Sea, California, USA - SS_1_MS_1 metaG | ecosystem: Environmental > Aquatic > Non-marine Saline and Alkaline > Hypersaline >... | reverse complement strand
GCCCTTCGCTTCTCGTTATGGAGATGCAGGTCCCCTCCCTGTGGAGGGCGCTGGCGGCGCCGGGTTTGACGGGGTGGCTGTTGTGGATGGCCTCGCTTGTCGGAGGAGGGATGCTGGCCTGGCAAGACGTTGCACGACGAATGGACACGCGATCCGGAATGGAACTGCTGCGCGGCACAGTTCACGATTTGCTGCGCCTGGAGTGGTTGAGTGAGGTGGTAGTAGGCGCGTTGGACCGGGGGTTGGGCGTGCTCCGGGCTGCCGACGAGGTGATAGGGGGAGCAGGGGCATTGTTGTGGTCGCTGTTGCTGTTCCTCCTTATCCTGTTGATGTGGGGAGGGGGATAATGCCGACACTTGGCGATCTCCTGGCGCGTGTTTCATTCCTGGCCGCGATGCCCGCTGTGGCTGGGTTGTTTGTCACGGGGGGGGTCCTGGTCATCAGTCGAGATTGGCGCCTGAACGTGACGGCCCTCACCGCTCAGTATTTCTTCGTCGTGTTGCTGTTGACTCGGCTGATCCGGCTGGAAGTGGCCGCGGTCAAGGGAGTGGTTGGCTGGATGATCTGCATGGTGTTCTACCTGACCGAGCGGCGAGCCAGCGCGCTTGAGCGGCCCACCAATGCCGGAGACGTGGCCCCATCGCAACGATGGCGGCGGTGGATCGTTTCCGCTCGAGCCTCGTTTTACCTGCTTGCTGGCTTGTTGATCTCGGTGGCGGCGTATACGGCTGCGTTGCGCCTCCCCCTGCCTGAGGTCCCTACTGACATCACGTTGGCCTGTTACCTGCTGGCTGGGTTCGGTCTGCTGTTGATTGGGCTGAGCGAGGCTCCGATGCAGGTGGGGTTTGGGCTGTTGACGTTCTTGTCGGGCTTTGACCTTTTCTACGTCGCGCTGGAGCCGAGCCTCGCGGTGGCCGGGTTGCTTGGGGCAGTCAGTTTTCTTATCGCGCTGGCGACGGCATATTTACGGGTGACCCAGGTTGTCGTCGGCAGTGGAGAGGAAATACTGTGATCTCGGGCGCGCTGCTGCTGCTGATAGTCCCGCTGGCGATGGCGGGCGTCGTGTATATTTTGCTCCGGTGGGCATCTTTGTCGGCGCTGTTGGCTGTTGGCACTGCGTTGGCGTTGGGCGTCGCGGTCATTCTCTTGCCGTTGGATCAGCCGGTCCACTTCTGGGGGGGGCGCGAGATCACCCTGGGCGAGGCGGTGACGTTCTTCGGGCGTGAGTTGGTCGTGGAACAGGTCGACCGATGGGCTATGGCGTTCCTGTTTCTCACTTCTGCCGGTATCTTCTCCCTGGCCTGGCGCTTCGTTCCGCACTCCCTGCTCTTTCCTATGGGTTTAGGGTTGCTTAGTTTGCTGAGCGGAGCACTGCTGATTCGGCCACTCATCTATGCTGCCCTGCTTATTGAGATCGCCGCTGCACTCTCCGTCTTTGCCCTGCAGGCTGAGGGACAGGTACCCACCCGAGGCGGATTGCGCTATCTGACGTTCACCACCCTGGCTTTGCCGGGCTTGTTGGTCACTCACTGGCTGTTGGATCGGTATGCGCTGATGCCGGACGAGACAGGATTGCTCGACATGGCCGCCGCTCTGTTGGCCATCTCATTCGCGTTGTTGTTGGGCGTTGTGCCCTTCCACACCTGGGTGCCAGCCGTTGCCGGTGGCGGGATGCCTCTGGGAGGGTCCTTTGTCCTCACCGTTGCAAACGGAACGGTCTGGTTCTTGCTCCTCGATTTCTTGCAGACCTACCCGGGGTTCAGCAGCCACCCTCGCTTCGGTTCGGCCGTCATAGGCATGGGGCTGGCGATGGTCCTTTTAGGAGGGGGGCTTGCGTTGGCTCAACGACGCTTGGGGCCATTGTTGGGATACGCTGCCCTGGTGGATAACGGGGCCGCTCTCATTGCTCTGGGTACGAAGGGCCGCTTAGGGCTGACGTTGGTGTTGCTGTCGTTGTTGGTACGTCCCTTTGGGCTGGTCCTCATGGCCGCTGGCCTAAGCGGTCTGCGGGCGTGCAATGGTGGCGCTGACCGGTTCGATGCCCTGCGTGGGTTGGGGTGGAAAGCGCCGTGGAGTACCGCGGCGCTGGTCTTCGGGGCGCTTTCGGTCGCCGGGTTGCCGGTCAGCGCCGGTTTCGTCTGGCGCTGGTCTCTCTGTCGGGCCCTGTCACCTTCCAGCCCGGGTTCCGTGGTATTGATCCTCCTTGCCGGGGCGGGCGTGATTGTTGGGATATGGCGGGTGCTGCTTGTCCTCCTCGCGCGCCCGCGTTTGCCAAAGGATCGTAGCGTTCTCTCCAAGGGGGATTCCACTGAGGGATGGTTGACGGCGGTTGTTGTTGCGATGGCGATACTCGGTTGTATTGGAGTGGGCCTCTTTCCACAGACGATCGCTCCCCTGGCGGTCGGCCTGGCGGAGGCTTATACGTTCTTCGGCCCCTGAATGACTACGGCGATGGACCTATTTGAGCACAGTCGTCAGGAACAGATTCGTCAGGAAGCCCCTTTGGCGGCGCGCATGCGCCCTCGCACGTTGGATGAGTTCGTGGGACAGGGCCAAATTGTCGGCGAGGGACGGCTGTTGCGCCGGGCTATCCAGGCTGATCGGCTGTTCTCCTCTCTTATCTTTTGGGGGCCGCCCGGCACCGGCAAGACTACCTTGGCCATGATCGTTGCCAACACCACGGCCAGTCACTTCGAGACGATCAGTGCCGTGCTTGCTGGCGTGGCCGATCTGCGGCGCGTCATCAAAGAGGCCAAAGATCGGCGCGGGATGTACGGACGACGCACGATCTTGCTCGTGGACGAGATCCATCGATGGAACCGGGCCCAGCAGGATGCGCTGTTGCCTCACGTGGAGGATGGCACCGTCGTGCTCATTGGTGCGACTACTGAGAACCCCTATTTCCAGGTTATCGCGCCGCTTGTTTCCCGCTCTCGCATTTTCCAGTTCAAGCCACTCGCCGATGATGAGGTAGCGACGATATTGCGTCGTGCCCTCGCCGACACACAGCGCGGCTACGGCGCTCGCGACGTCCGGGTCGACGATGATGCGCTGGCCCACCTGGTGCATGTCGCTGGTGGCGATGCCCGATCCGCGCTGAACGCGCTGGAGTTGGCGGTCGAGAGCACGTTGCCTGACGACGACGCTGTGATTCACGTTACACTGGCAGTGGCCGAGGAATCGATCCAGCGACGTGCGTTGCACTATGACAGGGCAGGCGACGAGCACTACGACACAATCTCTGCCTTCATCAAGTCCGTGCGGGGGAGTGATCCCGATGCGGCACTCTATTGGCTGGCCAAGATGGTCGCTGCTGGTGAGGACCCCCGCTTCATTCTGCGGCGTCTCTATATCCTGGCGGCGGAGGACATCGGGTTGGCCGACCCCCAAGGGATCGTGGTCGTCGATAGCTGTGCCCATGCCTTCGAGTGGGTTGGAATGCCGGAGGGACAGTACCACCTGGCGCTGGCCACCCTCTACCTGACGACAGCTCCCAAATCGAACTCGGCAGGAGCTTACTGGGGGGCTTTGGCGGAGATCGAGGAGCATGGGGCCGGACCGGTGCCGATCTACCTGCGTGACAAGAGCGATGTGTTCCGGGGAGCGCTGCGCGAACACTATAAACGGACGGTGGGGGAGCACGGGGGGTACAAGTATCCCCACGCCCAGCCTGAGGGGTGGGTAGAGCAGCGATACCTGCCGGATGGAATTGAGGGCGGGTGGTTCCACCCTAAGGGACACGGCTACGAGCGAGAGATCGTTGAGCGGCTAGAGCAGTGGTGGCGCGAGCACAAGGATGAGTAGGCGCGTCCCGGATCACAGTTCTCTACCGTAGCACCCGCCTGTCCTCTACGCGTTTTGTCACGCCTACCTCGTCCAGGTGTTCCAGGATTGCCTGCGCGTACTTGCGGCTGGTGTCGAACACATCGCGTGTCTGGGCCAGGGTGATGCTCCCTTCCCGCTCGATGTATTCGCGAATACGTGCCGTCATCTCCTCGTAGGTCTGCGGCAGGAACAGAACCTCCTGTGATACCTGTAGCAGGTCACCTCGGCCGAGCACTACGGCCAGTACCTCTTCTCCCACTGCGGCGATGCTTTCCTTGACCGAGGGAGTGGTGTAGGGTTGACGGCGAAAACGGGCCATCAGCGCATCGACCTTCTCTTGCTGTTCGGGGTTGAGGCGCACGGTATGGGCGGGAAGCCGGACGTTGGCATCCTGCTCCACGATCAGTCCGTCGGCGGCGGCCCGAGCCATAACCGCGTTGAAGATCTTGGGGTCCAATCTGAGTCCGCTGCGCAGTGCCTCACGGCCCATTCCCACTCGCAGGGGGAATTGCCGGTGATAGGATGACAGTTCTTGCGAGATGCGCTCCCTCACAGCCGACCACCAGGCGCGAGCGGCGAGTAGCTGATTGTCGTTGATACGGGCCTGGGTATCGAGCGGCGAACCGAGGGGGATCGCATCGCCCTCGTCCAACAATTGGATGAGCACCTCTCGACCAGCTTCGCCTAGGTTGCTGGCGGAGATCAGCTCTTGGGCGGAGGTGGGGCTGTGTCGTTCCAATGTTTGCAACAAGACCTCAGCCGGGCTGCCCTGGGCCAGAGTTTCGAGTCGGGTGATCACGTCGGGGCGGAAGCGACGATGCTTGCGACCGGGGTGAGGGTCGAGGATGATCCCTCCTCCCACCGTCGCGGGGGGGGAAGGGCGACGGACGATGAAGCGATCTCCCTTAACCAGCGACGTGGGGTCCTTGAGCTGCAACTGCGCCCAGCCGGATTCCCCTGGAGGTAATTTGGCCTGGCCCAGGAGTCGCATGCGCGCCATTGTCTCGGCGGCGCCAGAGAAGAATTTGAGTTGGGTGTTATGGCGCAGAGGGCGCCGAGCGCTGTCCAGGTAGCGCAGTTGTACGTCCACCAGGGTCGTGGGGTGAAGCCAACCAGGGGAGGTGACGATGTCGCCACGTTTGAGCTCGGTCTTACTGACGCTGCTCAGATTTACCGCCACCCGGCTGCCCGGCGTAGCGCGTTCGATCTTCTGCTTATGGGTCTGCAGGCCGCGTATACGAGTCTTCAGCCCTGGAGGTGATACTTCGACTTCTTGTCCTACCTCGAGATACCCATCGGTCAGGGTGCCCGTGACAACCGTTCCAAAACCGCTGACGGTGAACACTCGATCTATCGGCAGTCGAGGTCGCCCCCCGTCGGGACGGGATTCGACCCGGTCAAGCGCTTCCTGAAGCGTGACCGTAAGTTCATCTATGCCTTGGCCTGTGCGAGCGGAAACTGGAATGATGGGTGCATCCTCCAGCGTCGTTCCCTCCAGCGTCTCCGATACGTCGGCGATGACTAATTCGCTCCATTCCTCGCTCTCAGCCAGATCCGCCTTCGTGATCGCCACGACCCCGTTGTCCACGCCCAGCAAGTCGAGGATCGCCAGATGTTCCTTGGTCTGAGGCATCACCCCTTCGTCCATGGCGACGACGAAGAGGGCCGCGTCAATGCCTCCCACCCCTGCCAACATGTTCTCGATGAAGTCTCTGTGACCCGGCACGTCCACGATTCCCACCGATTCCCCGCTAGGGAGCGTGAACCAGGCAAAGCCCAGGTCTATCGTCATCTCTCGCTCCTTCTCCTCACGGAGACGGTCAGGATCGATGCCGGTGAGGGCGTGAACGAGAGTCGATTTCCCGTGGTCTACGTGACCGGCCGTACCGATGACGTACATATCGCTGACTACTCCTGTTGCTCGCCCCGCAATATTGCCAACTGCTCGTCGATCGGCGCCATCAGGCTCTCGTACACATCCTGAACGGCCTTGAGCACGTCGGTGGCGTCGGCGCGGCGGGTTTCCCACAGCGTGTCCAGTTGGCTCTGATGCAGCTCTGTTGTGGACCGCAGCGCTTTCAAATGCTTCACGTAGGCATCGTTGGTCTGTGCTTGTTGTCGCCATCGCTCCTCAGTGACGACATCTTGCTTCTTCTTCTGTCTTGCCTGTTCCTCTTCCCATTCCTCCCACTGCCGCTTGATCCGATCGCTGGCCACCCGTTGCATCTCAGCTACTTCGTTCTGCCTTTTCTCCAGCCGGGCTTGGAAGCCCTCTAATTTCTTCAATGCCCGTTTGACCATTTGCTGGTGCTCGAGGAAGCCCTGGGTCTGCGTTCGTATCCGCTCCATTTCCTCATTTACCTGCTCCGCCTGGTTCAGATACTGCTTCATCTTCTGTTCCCGCTGGAAGTCGGAGATGCGCAGCTCTTCAATGGGCTTCTCATACTTCTTTGTCTCCTGGATAGCCTCTTCGATGCGGGTTCTCTGCTTCTGGAGCGTTTCCTCGAGGAGAGGGAGCTTGGGGACTATGGTTTCGATCCTTTTGTGCAGTGCGGTCGTGTCACGTTCCAGGTCGGTGATGCGGCGGTTGTCGGCGCGGCGCTGTTCCTCCAGATAGGTGACGGCCTTCACACGTTCGTCGGAGCGCGTGTCCAGGTCAGCTACGGCGACTTCCAGGCGTTGCAGGGCTTCACTCAGCCGCTGATCCTCGGCCCGGCAAGTTCTCAGTTCATCGTCATAACGAGGTAGAACGCGCAGCTCTCTCTCCAGTGTGTTCAGGTTATCTGTGATCGTTTTGTACTCAATCTGACGCACTCGCTCGGACTCGACCATCTCCTTGCGCCGCGTCTCCGCGCGCTGATCCATCTGGTGGACCAGTTCAGCCTTGTAGTTCGAGACCATCGTCTCGAACTGATTCACTCGGGACAGCACACCCTGAACGCCGGCCAACGAGTCTTGCAGGTCCTGAATCTGGGCCGCCTGTTCGGCCAGTTTTCGGTCTTGTTCCTGGATGTGTTCTTGCAGTGCGGCGATTGCGGCTTTATCCTTGCGCCGCTCCGTGTCCAGCCACTTAAGCGTCTGTACCGCCTGTGTCAATTCCATTGTCTCGGTCACATTTGTCGCCATCAGCACACCCCCTGGGTGATCTTCGGGCCTAAACGTATCGTCTATCGTCTCAACGATCCTGGGCTTGTGCCTGCCCAATTGGGCGACCTGCGCCCCTACATTTTGAGAAGATACGCCTAAACCCTCCTGTGCAAACAATGGGCGAAATCCCATGTTGATTATAACATTATTCGACCCCGCGGGCAACGGTTGACAGGCTGCAGCGTGCCGCTATAATGGCGGCGGAGTAGCGTATGCGTGTTGGAGTTGATGCCCGTATTGTCCACTATGCCCGAGGCGGGATCCGTAACTACGTATTGCATCTGCTTGAGGCCTTGACCTCACTCGATGCAGACATAGACTATTATGTCCTGCGCAGCCGAAAGGTCCGTATTCCTGTACTTAGCCCCCCTCCGGGTCTTCGGCCCCAAGGTGGGAACCAATCCACTCTTGGTTCAGGGATAAACGTCCACGCTGTTCCGTGCTGGACTCCTCCGCATCATCGGTTGGAGCGATGGGCGTTGGGAATGGAAGTGGTGCGGTTGGGGCTTGATCTGCTCCATAGCCCTGACTTCATCCCTCCGACCTTTGGCTATCGCCGATCCGTGATCACGATCCATGACTTGAACTTCCTTCACTACCCGCAGTTTCTCACCGCCGAAAGCCACCGTTACTACAACGAACAGATCGAGTGGGCGGTACAGACCGCCGATCACATCCTGTCTGATTCTCAGGCTACCAAATCTGACTTGAACTCGCTATTGGGGGTACCGCCGGACAAGGTCACGGTCGTGTATCTGGCTGCCGACCCGGCCTGTCGCCCGTTGCCGGACGCAGAATCTCGACGGGTCGCCGCGCGGTACGGTCTGGAGCCAGGGTATTTGCTGTTTGTAGGAACGCTGGAGCCGCGTAAGAACCTGCCAGGTTTATTGCAGGCCTACCGTCTGCTCCTCGATGAGGACGTCACATCCGCGCCGTTGGTTCTGGTGGGTGGCAAGGGGTGGCTATACGATGAGATATTCAGGCGTGTCGAGGAACTCCACCTGGCCGAACAAGTACGTTTCTTTCACGGTGTATCGGACGTTGCTCTCGTGGGACTGTACAACTGTGCCAGTGTGTTGGTGATGCCATCGTTCTACGAGGGGTTCGGTCTGCCTGCACTGGAGGCTATGGCCTGTGGGACACCTGTGGTGGTCGCGGAACGGGCCTCTCTGCCGGAGGTGGTAGGAGATGCCGGGTTGTTGATAGATCCAGACAGTCCAGGTGATATCGCACAGGCATTGGCCCGCGTGTTGACGGATCCCGTGCTTCGGGACCGGATGCGGGAACGAGGGTTGTCACGAGCAGCAAGGTTCACCTGGGAGGAATCTGCTCGCCAAACGTTGGCCGTTTACCGCCAGGTGCTGGCACGCTAAGATGGCGAACAACATACTTTTTCTCACTCCTCAGCTTCCCTATCCGCCGTGCAAGGGTACGGCCCTGCGGAACTGGGGACTGATCGCCGGGTTGGCGCGCCGCCACCGGGTGAGCTTGCTCTCGTTCTTATCTCCAGGACAGGATGCCTTCCTATGTAGAGGGAAAGGGAAGCGGGGCGACTTCTCTCCTCCGCCGCCCTTGGCTGCTGCCTGCGCACGAGTCGAAGTGGTTCCTCATCCGACGCGTACTCTGGCCCGTCGTCTGCGCGATCTGGCTCTTACGCACCAACCCGACATGGCACTGCGGTTGGCCTCGGAGACTTTTGCCCGTCGCCTGGAGGACTGGCTGGCAGAGGAATCCTTTGATATCGTGCACGTCGAAGGTATAGAGTTGGCCCCGTATCTCGACGCGATCGAGGCGGCTCGGCCGCGGCCTCTCGTCGTTTTTGATGATCATAACTGCGAGTATCTCCTTCAGCGAAGGGTCTTTCTTACCGACTCGCGTGCCCCTATCCGCTGGCCTGGCGCGGCCTACTCTTTTGTGCAGTGGCGGCGGCTGCGTCGTTACGAAGCGCAGGTCTGTCGTCGCGCCGACCGTGTGTTGGCCGTCTCTGAGGCTGACGCGGGGGCGTTGCAAGAATTAGTGTCAGGCCTTGACGTAGCCGTCGTCCCCAACGGAATTGATTCGCGAGTGTACCAGGTTGGAAAAAGGCCCCCGTCTTGGATGCCGAAGGATGCCCTGGTTTTCACGGGGACGATGAACTTCCGGCCAAATGTGGATGCCGTTCTATGGTTTGCGCGCGAGGTCCTTCCTTTGGTGCAAGCACAGGTGCCCCAGACACACTTCTTCGTCGTCGGGCAGCATCCTCACCGGCGTCTGGATGTGCTACGACGTGATTCAGCGGTGACGTTGACGGGTTGGGTGGAGGATGTACGTCCTTATATTGGGGGGGCGTCTGTATACGTGGCCCCTCTTCGGACGGGCGGCGGGACGAGGCTCAAGTTGTTGGAGGCGATGGCGATGGAACGCGCCGTGGTCACCACTCGCCTGGGAGCAGAGGGGTATCCGGTGACCCACGGACGGGAGCTGTTGCTGGCCGATCAACCAGCCGACTTTGCCGCCGCGGTAGTGGCGCTGTTACGGGCCCCAGAGCGGCGGGCTGAGCTGGGGCAGGCGGCGCGGTCTTTCGTCGAGCGGCGATACGATTGGCGGGTCATCATCCCGCAAGTGGAGGCAGCGTACCGTTCTGCTTAAGTTGACGTTTTACAACGAGAAACGAGACCAGCGCCACGTTTTCGGGTACACTTACGTAGGGGATGCTTTCCTATCTTACCCAGGTCTGTCAGGCGGGTACAGGCTCTGTGGCTTGTTCCTCTTCCCTTCTTTCCGCTTGAAGAAGGACGATGTCGTCCTCTTCCACGTCGACCAGAGCCGTGTCTCCGTCTGCGAACTCACCTGCCAGCATTGCGTCGGAGAGAGGGTCTTCGACCCGGTTCTGAATCACACGCCGCAGCGGTCTCGCCCCATATTCGTCACTGTAGCCTTCCTTGGCCAACATCGCTCTGGCTGCTTTCGTTGTTTCCAACCCGATTTCGTGTTCTAGCAGCCGTGTGCGCACTTTGTCCAACTCCAGCTCTACGATTTGAGCGATGTCCTCCCGGCTGAGGGCATGGAAGACGATGACACTGTCCACTCGGTTGAGAAACTCGGGTCGGAAGGT
>Ga0180431_10010856_pt1 | contig 10067 bp, 13 predicted proteins | sample SS_ome_11_FD_132459 | JGI IMG/M metagenome (GOLD analysis project Ga0180431, IMG submission 132459) | Hypersaline lake sediment archaeal communities from the Salton Sea, California, USA - SS_1_MS_1 metaG | ecosystem: Environmental > Aquatic > Non-marine Saline and Alkaline > Hypersaline >... | reverse complement strand
CAGCGTGTGACAGTGTTTGACGATGGCAGCGAAGAAAGGGTCAGCTTTTCGCAGAAGAATTATTACTTTGTCGACCTTGTTTGGAAAACCATTTCTAAAACAACCGCCGGCACAATCATGGATTTTTACAATTCACCAGACAAGGGCGATGGAAGGGCAAAAACATTTCTCTGGTCGCACCCTACGGATGGCTATGTTTACACGGTCAGGATTGAAACAGTAACAGTACGGCATTTAATGTCAGACCATTTTAATATTGTCATGCGTCTGAAGCTGTTAGGGTTATATTATGAGTCATAGTTTTTCAGCCGCACAGAACACGATTCTTGGAAACGATAGCAAGCAGATTTCATGGTTGTTTGAAATCGGTTCCACGCCTGATTACAGGTGGTCGCTGGAAGAAGTGACATACAGTGGCAACACCTACACGGCAAAAGTTGTGCCAGGTTCTTTCAGCGGCGTTAAGGTCGTGCGGTCAAAGTCTGAGCATGGCGTGCAGACATCAAGCGGTGGGTCAATCGTGGTGGCCAATGCTGGCAATGCTTTGGCAGAATCCGATTTTCAATCAGGTGGCGTATTTAAACAGATTATCATTAAATTGCTTCTGGACAATACGCTTTTTACGACATATCTGTTTAAAATCTACCGGGTTGACGACCTGCATGAACAGCTTGTTATCTACTATGAAGATTATCTGACATCATACCTTGAAGGCACCTGGCCGAACACACCGCTTTTCACCAGCATTGCACCAGACGATACCACAACATCTGATTATTGCGTGCCCATTGTTTTTGGCACTGCATACATACCTTGTTCAAGTTTATTTATCAGTGGTGATGATAGGTATTATATTTTAAGCGCTGCTGCCGATGGCTCTTCGTGGACAATATCAGAAGTGCGCCCACCGCGAGACTGGAGCAGCACAAGCACCTGGACATCAACGGATTTTACGTTTACCGATTCAGAAAAGACCATTGACGGCACGGCTTATCGCGTGTTTCAACCAATGGTTGCTTTGGCCGCAGACGGCAGCGCAACGCAGGCCGGCCTCTGGAAGTCAGGCACGAAGTTTCTGCCGCCTTTGGTGAAATATAGCGTCGGTGGCGGCACACCTGATTTGTCGGCAATGACTGACTTTGACGATGTGCTTGAATACATCCTTGAAGACATGGGCGTGCCCAGCGCCAACATTGATACAGGCGGTGGCAGTACATTTGAAGCCGCGCAGACATCTATTACCAGCGCAGGGCTATCATTCAATTATGGTTTCTATCAGCATCAAGACAGAAAAAAAATAATTGCCAATATGCTGAGTGCTTTCAACTGTTATCTTTCGATAACCGACAAGGTTGAATTGCACTTCTATGACAGCTCTTCACAGGGTACGTTGACCAGCGCAGATATAGTCGACTTCCAGGTTTCCGGTGTGCAGAAACAAACCATCTATGACGGCGCTTATGTTGCCTTTGCAGAATCGGGTGAACCGCAGGACGAACTGACTGAATACCCATGCGCCGCTGATGGGTCAAGTTATACAAATCTTTCTACCGACACGCTGGAAATACCATATTACACCGACGATCAGAAAGCACAGCGGGCGTGCGAACTTTGGCAACAGCGCAAATTCTATCCTGGCAAAAAATATAAACTTGAAACAAAAATGACCGGCATAAAATATATGCCGGATGATACCATCACGATTAACGACACCCGGTATGGCGGAAACTATACTGCATTAGTTGATACTGTCCATATTGATAAAGAAGGCCATACCTATCTTATTATATCCAAGCTGGAAACAGCGATTGAAGATTGGAGCGATTCAACGCCGGGCAATGTTGCCTTTGTTGCCGACGATTCAACAAATCCGTTTACACCGCCAGAGGAAACGTGCCTGCCAACAGATGAGGATTTGCTTGGTTATTGGCCGTTAGACGATGGGCCGAATGCGGCGTATGCTTTTGATAGAAGCAAAAACCAAAACCACGGCACAATGACTGACCTTGATGCTGCTGGCGACTGGGTTCAGGGTATTTCCGGTCGGTGTCCCGATTTTGATGGAACAACGGAAAGAATAAGTATAGCAGATGTTGATGAACACGACTCTATAAAAACTTATTCATGCTGGTTTTATCCAACGTCTTATCAAACTGATGCGACTTATTACCATGTAATTGTTGGAAAGCACGCTTCTTTCGAACATGGTCTATATATAAATTACAATGAAAATCCTAACCGGATTTGTGCTTATTTTGAAGATTCTGACGGTGATACAAGCTATTGTCAATATATACTCCCAGCCTATGCGGAATGGTATCATGTTGTAAGCCGCTTTAATCCAACAACAAAAAAGACAGAGTTGTTTATCAATGGCGAACTTGAGGATGTCGCATCATCGGCCATCGATAATACCGATGGTGACGGCACTTCAATGTCTGGCGCAACGCTTGACATTGGCGGCAAGTCGGGTGGCAGGTTAACCGTTGGCCGCATCGCCCAGGTGCGTGTGTATGACAGGGCATTGACCGACGCAGAAATCCGAGGCCTCTACAAGTACCCCAGCGGCAACACGGCCCAGGTGGACGGCACACAGTGGGTCATTGAGAACGGGCTAACCATCGCTTCTGGTGGTTTGATTCTAAACGGCGCAGGCTACATGAAGACCACCGGCAAGGCGGCGTATGATGACGCGACTGCTGGTGTGTTCCTTGGCTATGACGACCAGTACTGCATCGGCATTACGGACGGTACAAGTTATTTTCATTTCGGCGTGTCTGATGGTCTGGATATCAAGGTCGGCAGTGGTGACAAGATTGACATCGACGGCGATATCAATGTCAAAGATGGTGGTGACATTACTGTTGAAGCCGGCGGTGATATCATCATGCAGTCGTCAAGCGGCGATGAATCAGAAATTATTTTTGAAAACCAAACTTATGACTTCACCGTCAGGACAGATTACACTCTGAACGGACTTCTTGTTTATCCCAGCACCCACGCCAATGGTTATTTTTTAATCGGAAAAACACAGGTCACAAGCCCATGGTCGGTGCTTGATTACACTGCGCCCAACATCGTCAACATAGCATCATCTTCTTTGACTGCCATCGAATCGGTTCAAACAACAAATGAAAACCGTGGGCTATGCCAGGTTAATGTCGGGACGGATAGCGCAAGTGCCGCGCTTAGTGCCGCGACTGATTACGATACTTATGTGGCGAGTTTTGCTGTCTATTCTGATGAAGGTGATGCCGAAGCGTATGGCGAATTTACTGGTGATTATTTTGACCTTGGTGGTGCTTATCTGACAGATGCTTGCAATGTTGTTTTGACTAAAACCGATGAAAAAACAACACTCAGAAACATTCAGCTTTTAATCGAGCAGAATGCAACAGCGACAGAAATCGACTGCACGCTGTCTGATAGATACAATGCTCATGGAAGCCTTTACACGACAAAAGTGACAGACCTTGCGCCAGGGGATTCTGATTCCTATTACGCAGTTTCAAGTGGATTCGGGCTTACCATTACGATTAAGCCGGGGGCTTTGGGCGACGACGCTGTGGCAGTGCTCGCAGCCGTAGCCCATGGCAACAGCGGAATAGCAGCAGGGGTCGATCCGGTAATGGTGGTGAACGGAAGCAATCAAATTGAACTTTCGTTTAAAGACAAGGATGGGACTTTTGAAGCGCCAGCAGCATTCAGTGGTGCTATGTTTGTTGACATAACCTATTTGGGGGTGCCGAGTTGAGAATTATTGCAGTGATAGCATTGCTGCTTCTAAGTAGCTGCGCTCATGCCAACAAGGAGAAATGGACGCAGGCAACGTATGTGTCATTTGGTGCGATGATTGCAGCAGCGGCTTTGGACAGCTATCAGACGGTGCAGATTCAGAACGATCCGAATATGACAGAGGGCAATGCGCTGATGGCCAGCAATCCGACAACGCCCCAGGTCATTCTATTCATGACTGCAACGAAGCTGGCAATTTATGGCTTTTCTTTTTTACTACCAAATGATTGGCGCGTCATGCTGTTCAGCTTGTCAGCCGGAGGACATGCCGCTTGCGTGTGGCACAATGCAGAGCAGGGGTTATGAATCAACAGTTAGATATAGACAAGGTGGCCAAGCTACTCGGCCAGAAAGACATTGCGCTGTTGCAGGCACAGCAGGAAATCGAGCGCCTGAAGATGGAGAATGAGGCGCTGAAGAAACAAGTAAAGGAGAAGCAGGATGGCAACTAGGCAAGACATTATTGTCGGTCAAGAAATTATCCGGTATGCAAACATAATTAATGATTTGCTTGATGTTATCTCATACGAATTAAAAGAGATTGATCCACAAACAGGATTGGATTTATTAAAAAAAGTTCAACCAACGGAAATCGGTGGCGAAGCAACATATGAAAATTATACGGATGCAGAGTTGCGTTTGATGGTTAAAAAACGGGCCGATAGTGTAAAAGTTTATAAACAGGCTTTGGATGAGTTCATTGCTGCATATGGTGATGTAAAAACCGCTGAAGCATTGAAAGCCTATGGTATCACAGACCTTGTTGCGTTTAAGGCCGATATAACTAATCTATCAAATCGAGCACAATATATTATAGACAATGTGCTTGATACAAAAAACTCAAAAACAACGCTTTCGGAATATGTTGATGATAATGTTGCTAAGCTACCCTTAATGAGAAGGCGTTGGGGATTATAGTAAATGGCTGTAATTGACGCTGGTATAAATTGTTCAGACGAAAACACTCAGCGTGATTATACGTTTATTGATTATAGTAATCCGCTTAATGATTCTGGAAACATTGATTATGTTGAATTTGGTAATGAATCAACAGGTACTTCAAATTATGCCAAGGTTGGAACCTTCTCAGATGGCGGGTCAAATTCATTAACCCTTGAAGTTCAAATCGGAAATGATACTACATTTAATGGTTCTGGTGGTGGGTATGAGTGTAGTCAATTTAGTGCGCCGGCTGATTTTTCGCTAGCATCCGTAACGGCTGGACATTATGTAGGGTATTGGTCTCCGTCTGCTGGCGATGTTGGGCCGCAGTATCGTTTGAATCAAGGAGATGGTGTTTGGTATTATTCCTCTGATGGTTTTGATGATAACGGTGGAACAAACACATATACGTTTGACTCAGATGGGGCAACATATGTGTATATCAGTGGGGAAGTGGCAAGTGGTTCTTCTGTCACCGGTGATGACACTTCCCATTCACACACAGCCGATGCTCCGTCCCTGACACAGCATCATATTATTACGCCTAATGCCGGCGATCATTCGCAGACTGCTGATGCTGCAAGTTTGACACAGGCGCATAGCATTGCGCCAGCTGCAACGGAGCACAGTCATACGGCAGACCAACCAGGGATATCCGCCGGAACACCTTTGACTGCCGCTTCTACTGCTCATTCTCATACGGCTGACAGTCCTGCATTGACTCAGGCTCACAGTATCGGCCCAGATGCCACGGAGCACAGTCACACAGCCGATGCCCCGACACTGACACAAGCCCACAGTTTGGCCCCGGATGCGACAGAGCATAGTCATACTGCCGACAAACCGACATTGACACAAGCAGGGGATATTTCAGCGGCGGCAACGGAACATAGTCATACAGCAGACAGCCCGACATTAACGCAGGCGCACAGTTTATCCGTAAATGATACGGAGCACAGTCACACCGCCGATGAGCCTTCACTGGATGTGCCAGGTGAAATTTCAGCAGACGCCGCAGAGCACAGCCATACGGCTGACACACCGACATTAACACAGGCGCACAACCTGGCAGCAGACGCAACAGCGCATTCGCACACAGCGGATAAGCCGACGGTAACGCAGGGCTTTTCTATATCAGCAAATGACGCAACGCATTCACACACGGCTGACAAGCCTATCGTGTCTGTCGGAATAATTCAATTAACAGTCGCGGAAGCAACACACAGTCATACTGCTGACACGGCATCGCTTATTCAAGCGCACGTCTTATCAGCTAATAGTGCAGAACATAGTCATACAGCAGACAAAGCTGGCCTTGACCTTCCTGCGGGCATGGTGGCTATTGCATTCACTGCTGCAACGCCGGGCGTAACATTCACAAGTGGTGCGCCTACAATAACGTTTTCAATTAACTAAAGGGGGTAAAAAAACGGATGAGGGAAAATTTAACTTATAAATTGGACGAGAAGAAAGCAAAGGCGCAGAATCTTTATTTGTTAGCAGAAAAATGGGATGTCGTGGGCAAACTAGAACAGTTTTTCAACGGCGGTAATATCACTATGCGGGATGATTACAGGATAGTTATTAAAAACCCGACACCGACTAAAAATACGCCTTGGATTTATACCCGGCACAGCGATCGGAAATGCTTTCTTTACCATCACATTATGTTCCCGGTATGGAAAATGATTCATTCCAGGTGCATGGAATGCTGGAAGGTTGTCGTGGCCCCAAGGACAGTTGTGGAATTGATTAAACTGTATTATTTGCAAACCGAATTGCAGGTATCAAGCAAATGCGGAACAGAAGGCGATCGGCCAAATTCGGATAAATTGTATGGTGGGTATTTTTACAACAATAGCCTAGAAGAAGGCGAGCGATGTTATCAGTATGTTAGGGCAGCGGTCGATGAAAGAATTTCACCAGATGTGCCTGTAATTTTAAAACGCGCTTGCACAGAATTCGAACAAGAACTTGGGCCTTCAACCGAATGGACGGTGACACCGGAACAATTAGAACTGGAGGCTATTCTTGATGAAGTAACAATGTTTGATTTGGTACAGCACCATCAATCGAACCACATGCGGATGCACTTGATTAAAAAATGGATACACAAGGCTTATCAATGGGCAGACAAATCATATTTGGAATTAACAGGGGGGTGCCCCTTGTTTAAACCGCTGGTGACATATCACCAGGATATAAAACCACAACAGGAGGAAAAAGAAAATGGGTAAAGCAGTATCTGACGCTGTTTTAGACGCAGCGCTTAATCACATTAAAAGCAATGCTGCTGCACTATGTGTTTGTACGTCTGAACCGACATCATATGCCGAAGCAACTTCCACATATAAATTGGCGCAACTGTCAAGTTTTTCCAGTGCGTCAACCTCATGGGGATCGCCGGCGAATGGTGATGTCTCCGGCAGAAAAATCGCAGTTCCGGCAGGCAGCTCGATTTCAATAACGGCAGGCAGTTCTGCAAGCCACGTTGCTGTTGTATCAGCATCGGCTTTGCTTTATGTGACCACTTGCAGCACACAGAACTTGACCGCGAGCGGAACGGTTACAGTTGGCACATGGGATATTGAGATCCTTGATCCTGCCTAAAAGGGGGTTATCATGCCGACCAATCTTGAAACCGTGGCTAAAGAAAAGGGCACTTATGCCATCACTTGCACCTTTACCGATGAAGATGATGCCGCTGTCACTCCTGATTCTATCGTTTGGAGTTTAACCGACACTGACGGCACGGTCATCAATAACAGGGATCAGGTTGCCGTGGCAGTGCCGGCGTCATCCGTTGAAATCGTGCTTTCCGGCGATGACCTTGAAGTGACTGAAACAGCTGGTTTTGTCGAACGACGATTTATTGTGGAAATCGTTTTTGATAGCGATCTGGGAAATAACCTTCCGCATAAAGACGAATGCACTTTTTCTTTAGAAAATCTGACAAAGGTAACGTAATGAACGATAAACTAAAGAATGAAGTGATAGCGAGCTTTGTTAAGCAGGGGCCGTGGGCGGTCAGCTTTCTTGCCATCTGTATTGTGTTTTATTGTGTGGCTATAAAACCGATGTCCGAAGAGCGCAGCATGTTAGTTGATACATTGCGAGAAACGAACCTAACGCTCGCTGAAAGCACTGTGGCTATGGCAGATTCAATTGAACGGATGGAAATAAATCTGTTGCGGTTTACAGATCAAGTTACTCATAATGATCATCCAAAACAAACCCGGATGCTTGAGCGACTTTGCGAGGACCTGAAAGAATTACAGGAAAAGCAATGAACCGGCAAACTGTTGAATTGATCCGGCTTGAAGAAAGCATCGAAGGCACATTCGGTGTTTTAAAGGTCAATAAATATGTGTATTGCTGCACTCTGGAACCTTCAGACCGGGAGAACGAAAGAAACGTGTCATCTATACCAGCACAGCAATATCAGTGCATCAGGATTCAATCCGTGCGTTATGGTGACACGTTTCAAGTCATGGACGTGCCGGGCAGATCGCATATTTTATTTCATGCCGGTAACCGTGTTCGTGACACGCAGGGTTGCATCCTGCTTGGGCAGTACTTTGGCAAGTTGCGTGGTGACAGGGCTATTTTAAACAGTGGTCGCACGTTTCATGATTTTATGACACACATGAAAGGCAGTATGGGATTTTACCTAACGATCAAGGAGGTGTTTTAAAATGGGAACAAATTTAATCGTACAGTTGATTGGACTTTTGATGGGACAAATTCTGTCAAAGGATATGCAAAGAATGGCAGTTGATAAACTTTGTGATTTTGTCGAAGATGCAGTCGCCGACACCGCGAATCCGTTTGACGATGCTGCAGCACTCCCAATCTGCAAAATGCTACGAGTCGCGTTTGATGTACCGGATGACGACTAAGCCCCGCCACTATCCCGCCATCAGGGGGCCTCGTTTGGGGCCTCCTCCGCATCCTCCAGGGGGCAGTCGGGGTGGATGGTGTCAAGGTCTTCAAATTCACCCAAATCGCCCACCTCTGACACGGGATTAGAGCAATAAAACTTTTTGAAGTGTCCCGGCCTAGAAAATGGGCAACCATAACAATTATCAATCCTCATTATCTTGCTCATCCCCCTGCCTCCTGTTCCATGCGTTGATTGCCTCTTGTTCTGATTTGAACCATCGTGTGTCCCTGCATGTGCAACTAAGATTTTGACACATCACATAATACAAATACATACTGTCAATTTTAAAGGTCGCAGATGCCCCACAAAACGGACACGCCTTCAATTCGTCACTCATCCCCTGCCTCCTTTGCGTGTGTGGATGGGTGGGGATAGTGGCCAGGTCGCTATGTCTGCTCGATGACGACGCCGTACTCGCTTATCACCACGGCCAACGGGAACCCCGAACTTACGTCTTAGTGACGAACATCCCTCGCTGCACTATCCCCATAATCGTCAGCGTGATTTACCGGATGCGCTGCCCCCAGTTACTGCCCTATTGCATTGCGTTCTTCAGGCACAGGCATCACCTCCTTTTCGCCCCTGCGTGGGGTTAATATCCAAACCATTTATCTGTTGCAGTTCCCCCCTGGAATACATCCGGCATACGCAAAAAGGCGCATCATTTATTTATTCCTTCCCCTGCCCTGCGTGGGGTGGGGTTAATTGATTAATTCCAGCTGTTGTATTTTATTCCTTGATGACCATTCGTTCCAGCTGTCACCAACAATTCCTGTGCCTGGATATAAATCATCAAATGAATCCGATTCTTTCATTCCCAACAGTTCAAAAAGCCAGTAACAGAAATCTTTTGGTTTTGCTCCAACTAATCCTTTTTTCATGGTGATATTACAAATCAAATGATCTCTTACTGTATTTTGTTTTTTTGAGTGTTTGCGCTGTGTTTTAAACAAAACCGGTTCCCATGTATATGCAGGGTCAACTGCCTTAAAAACTGCCCACGGTTTTACCCATGCAGCCATTCGGCAATCATCGGGTGCAGCTGTAACTATTGTCTTGAGTGAATACATTGCAGCTGACATCGACAAAGCCCATCCGTCATATTCTGATTCAAGATGATTTATTAATTCCACATGATCCACTTCAGCACAATTTGGGTCGTGACCGTAATGTCTTTTGGCTTGACCTATATATGGTGGATCTGCATATGCGAATTTCATATTGGCATACTCCCGGCGCACCGATTTTGAACAAAAAAGGGCCGCTGTGTGTAGCGACCCTCAATGAAAAAAGATAATGATTTTATGGGATTGTAAGAAAATGTAATAAAAAGAGGGGTATAGGCGGTACTGGATTTGAACCAGTGACCCCCGATAACATTCTTAAT
>Ga0180431_10010854_pt1 | contig 10069 bp, 6 predicted proteins | sample SS_ome_11_FD_132459 | JGI IMG/M metagenome (GOLD analysis project Ga0180431, IMG submission 132459) | Hypersaline lake sediment archaeal communities from the Salton Sea, California, USA - SS_1_MS_1 metaG | ecosystem: Environmental > Aquatic > Non-marine Saline and Alkaline > Hypersaline >... | reverse complement strand
GGCTATAATCCTAAATCCTGAGGAATCTTCAATTGTCAAAGAGCTATCAAAAAAATTCTGCTAATTATCTATTGACTTTCTATAGCTGGTCTTTCATAGACATTTATTTACACTTGCGCAGCCCCCGCCTTACGACAAGGCGAGGTAATCAACATGACGGGCAGATTATACACGTATCCTGCGACAGCGCCAACATCATGTTTCCCAACACAGGCGCCGAAGCACGCGGCAGAGTCGAAAAATTGTTTGATTTGCTCGTTTCGACGTGGTATATTATTTGAAGGTACTGGTCATGGGGCCCTGTGAAGGAAGTTTTCGTCAAATAAAGACGCACATGTGGAGGCTTGTTGCGCCATGGTTACTTATCGATTCTCTCGCCTGTGTTTTCTAATCGCTCTGTCACTATTGATCTTGTCGATTCCAGTCTCAGAAGCAGATGGGACCGACCTCGAAAAGGCCGGGCAAGTGCTCAATCGCCTCGGTTACGGGCCTTCCCCGGCGGATATGGCACGCATCAAGCAAATGGGCCTTTCGGCATATATCGCCGAGCAGCTCGATCCGGCAGGTATTGAGGAGAGTGACAATTTCCGTCTCTATCAGACAGAGGACGCACTCTTCACAATGAAGTATCCGGTTCGCGAAACTACCCTGATCATGAGTGGACAGTACTGGCATTATCGCAAGGGTACGAGCGAACCTCATACGGCCTGGAAGTTGTTCAGATTCAACGATTCGAGATGGCTCCGCGGCCGGACCGGTATCGGCTTTGGCGACGGTGACGACCAAACGGTCCTCAACGACATGCACCGGATCAACGATGATCCCGAGACACCGGAAGATGAAAGCCGGCCGGGTTATCTCTCGGTGCACATGCGGCATACGTTTACCCTGGATGCCGAGTCGCTGGCGGACATCGACGATTTGATCCTGAGAGTTGACTATGATGATGGTTTTAAGGCCTACCTCAATGGATTTGAGGTTGCCCGCGCGAATCTGCCGGAGGGTATTGTTTCACACGATACGCGAGCCACTCGAAGTCACGAGGCCGGAACGCCCCGAGATTTCGACATCAGCGATCACAAAGACAAACTGAGAACGGGCGCAAATGTCCTGGCAATCCAGGTCCACAACAGGAGCATCACGAGCAGCGATCTAAGCATGACCCCGGAACTCCTGAGCCGTAAGATTCTGCTCGGAGCACCGCGCAGGCTGATTCAGGGAATCAACGAGCTTCAACAGCTCGTACACGTCCGCGGCGTATATTCTCGAAAACAGCTTCAGGCCGTCCTCGCCGAGTTCTGGGAAAACCACTTCACAACGGATTACGACAAGGTCGCAGACTATCTCGACGATCTAAAGAATTCCGACGCTGCCGACGCCATGCCGCAGGCACAGGCCAGGGCCGAGGCGGCGGAGATAGAATATCGGGAGTACCAGTTTTTCTATGACAACGCTCTCGGCAATTTCGAGGATCTGCTGCTGTACAGCGCGACCAGTCCGAGCATGCTGATCTATCTGGACAACGTGCTGAACGTAAAGGGCAAGGCCAACGAGAACTACGCCCGCGAGATTCTGGAACTATTCGCTTTTGGAGTCGATAACCGTTACAAACAAAAGGATATTGAGCAGCTTGCAAAATGTTTCACCGGATGGACAGTATGCAAAGTCGCTCAGGATCAGGCGCAGAGCTTCCCTGAATCCGCCCTTTTGCCTCCCACGGATTGCGAGGTACAGTCAGAGGAGATTGTGCTTATCGACCTTGGTTCCGGCTGGAAATTCTTCAAGGGGATTCAGGAACCTGCTCCTGCCGCAGACGGCGGGCCTTCCACCGGCTGGGCAAAACCCGAATTCGACGATTTCAAATGGTTACGCGGTAGAACGGGAATCGGCTACGGCGACGGTGATGACGCCACCGTGCTGAGCGACATGCGCGGCAACTACTATTCCATTTATCTGCGACGGCGATTTCTGCTGGACGATCCGGAAAAACTCGAGAATCCGGTTTTGGAGATCAAATACGACGACGGTTTCGTTGCTTATCTTAACGGCGACGAGATCGGCCGCAGCTCGAATATGGAAGGTCTGGGATCGCCGCCCGCCCACGACGCGGACGCGACTCCCAATCACGAGGTCACCGCCGCCCCTGCACTAATCAGCCTCAAGCCTTTCAGGGACATTCTAAAACCGGGTGAAAATGTACTGGCAATCCAGGTCCATAACGGCACGCTCAACAGTTCGGATCTGTCTATTCGTCCCAGACTTTTCGACCGCCGGATTTTGCCGGGTAATATCGAGAAGGGAGATATTAACGGCGTCTGGACTTTTCGCTTCGATGCCGGGAAACACGATACATCCGCCAAAATCCTGTTTGACGGCACGCCTTACAAGATCGTGATTCCGGAAGGAAACAGCTCCGGCCGGCCCGAACCGACGGGATTGAACAACACTCTGGATATAGTCCGGTCCATAGCGAGACATCCGTCAACAGCCGAATTCATCTGCATCAAGCTTATTCAGAAATTCGTCTCCGATGATATCACGCTTGCGACCTACAAGGACGGCACCGCTCCGGCCGAACTTCAGGCCCTGCTGACCGAGATGCTCGCGGCGTGGAATTGGACGATGCCGAAGGGCAATATCAAAACAGTGATGGAGACAATGCTCGATCCGGTTAACCAATCGAGTTTATTCTGGTCGGAAACGGCTTATCGCAGCAAGGTCAAGACGCCCGTGGAATTTGTAAACAGCAGCCTTAGAGCGATCGACGCCGAAGCTAACGGCAAGGGTTTACCCGGGCTAAACGATGATATGGGCATGCACCTTTTCACGCGGGACGATCCGGACGGTTATTCGGAGCTGGGTTCCGACTGGATTGATACGTCATCCATGCTCGAACGGATCGATTTTGTCCGCGACCTGGCCCAGAATCGCAAGGCCGATTATTACTGGGACTCACTTTTGTTCTTCGATAAGCAAAACCTGACAAACCCCGTGCAGATCGTGGATTATTTTGACGAATTGTTATATCAGAACACGCTGACCGAGGCAAACCGAAATTTGCTGATCGAGTATTTAGCCACGAATTCCGACGGCATTTCAGTGCGTCTTAACAGAGCGGCTTCGGAAGTCTTCAAGGTAAGAATCGAAGAATTCGTCGGCCTGCTGCTCAGCATGCCGCAATGGAACTTCCAGTAGAACAAAATCAACAAGAGGATATTTCAGACAAAAGGAACCAAAGATGAGCTGGACGCGACGCGAATTTCTCCGAGCTGGAAGTATCACGGCTTTAGGGGCCGGACTGGGTCTTGCTAAGCCTGGTATGTTCGAGAATAAGGCCCTCGCAGGCAGAGTGCACTCGGACACGAAGCTTATTTTCATATTCCAGCGAGGAGGCAACGACGGGGTCAACACCGTTATTCCATACGGAGACTCCGAATACAACAGGTCCAATCGGCCTACTCTGTTCATTCCCCGCACCAGCGCGATCGACATGGGCAACGACTTCGCGGGCCTGAATCCACGAATGGCGGCGATGATGGAGATATACAATCACCCGGCTCTGACCGGCGTTGACGGACCGGGCAATCTTGCGATCCTTCACCGGATCGGCTACAACGGGCAATCGAAATCCCACTTCAACAGCCGGCAGTACTGGGAGAATGGCGTACCCGGCGATCCCTCGTTCGAGGAGGGCATGATCTACCGCCAGGTAGCGTTGAAGATGAACCCGCTGGAGAACAACCTGGTCGCCGCGGCTATGTCCAACTCCCAAATGGTCGCGCTCAAAGGGCCGTTGCCGATTCCGACTATCGGCAACGTTGAGACGTTTTCCTTCTCGGGCGACCCGGCCGGCTCGATCAAATTCATCGGCCAATCACCCGGCACCCCACAGGGACTCGACGGCAGCGGGCTTCTGGGCGCTTACGGCGGCCCACACGACTTCCCGGACAAGCCGTATCGGGACCTTGTATACGGCACAGGTCTGGCGCTGACAAATTCGATGAACATCGTGCAGGAGGCGGTGGCGCAGGGTCCTTATGTGCCGTCCGGTGGAGCGAATTATCCCGGCGGCGACTTCGGCGACAGACTCGAACAGATCGCCATGCTTATAAAGAGGACAAACGCCCGCGTGCTCGGCGTAAACATCGGAGGCTGGGACACTCACACAAATCAGGGCAGGATTTACGGCCGGCATGGAAACCTGCTGGCCCAGGTGGCCCAGGGTCTCCAGGCTCTCTACCGCGATTTGCAGGATCAGTGGGACAGGCTTCTGATCGTCACCATGACCGAATTCGGGCGCACATCGAAGGAAAACGGCGGCAAAGGCACCGATCACGGCCACGCCTGTGTAATGTTCGTTGCCGGAGGCAGCGTTCGCGGGGGCGTTTACAACTGCGACGCATCCACGTGGGCCGACGGCGACATGTTCAGCATAAAAGATCGCTACGTAAGAAGGAAAACCGACTATCGGGCCGTTTTCGGCGAAATCTTCGCGCGCCACTTCGGCGACAGTGAGGATATGCTCGAGACGATAATCCCGGGCTACACACAGGCGGCTCTGGATAATCCCGGCGATTTCGAGCGTCTGAACTTCATCCGCCAGGCGTGAGACGATGCCGACTCCGAACCGACAGCCGCGGCCTCGGTGCCTCTGTGTGGATTGGAGTGTATGCCCACGCGCAGGGGGGAAATGAGAAAGAAGTCGATCGCGCCCTTAAGGAGGGATTGAGTTATTTCCGGGGGTTTTCGCGAGTCATTAAAACTGTAGTCGCAGACGGATATGAGGAATTCATGACGAGGCTTGTTATGACTTAGAAGCGATACACCAAACCCAGGATAACTGAGATTCTGCTGTGTTGGTCGATGATCGGACTATCGGTAATTTCGCTTGTGAGCCATTCGTGTCTAAACAACGAGAAGATGCTCCATCGCTCACCCAGCAGATAATCGAGGCCGACGCCTACAAACGGATTGACCGAATCGCCGCTTTTATATCCTGGCCTGACGGCAGTCGCCTCACTTGAGCGCACGCCGTAATAATAATTGTTGAGATTATTACTCCGCCAGCTAAAGCCCATCATTGGTCGCAGGGCCAGCTTCTTTATTCCGAAAGCAGCCCTGACCGGTTTCGAATAAGTAAATCTGGCTTCCTGGCCGTCATGTTGCCCCAGTGCATCGGTAGTATAATTCAGACTAATATTTCCCCATGAGTTCTCAACGCTCAGTTCTGCGCCAACGTCCACGGATTTCCTGCGATCGCTCATTCCGTCCAAATCGGAGCTGTCGTCGGCATCATAACCGTCCATTCTGAACCTCGCCAGAGCGCTTACCGTCCATGCCTCTTCATCTAATACGTCGTATGTGGCCGAGATTCCGCGCATGGAAAAAGCCTTGCCTTGATACATATAGAAGGGAATTGGAAACACTTTTGAACCAACACCTTTCAAAGGCTTATCCTGTACGATCATACCGGCACCGATGAGCAGGGTGGTTTTTTCGGTCTGTTGCTCCTGTTGCTGCTGGTTCGACCCAGACGCTGCACTGGTTACAGCCAGCACAACAACAAGATAGAAGTAACGTCCCAATCTGCTGTGAAACATTTGGCTCCTTTGGCATAAACCGTGACTTCTTACCTTAACCGCGTATTTGCCTTTTCATAATATCAAAATTTCGTTGAGTTTGCATCAGTTCTACGGATGAGTCATTGAAATCCTGAAAGATACCATGCTATTATATCAACCTCGGCATAAGAACTGGACTATACGTAGAGATTAGTAAGGTGTTCAAAATGATCGCGAAATTCTCCGCTTTAAAAGCCTTCTGTGCTGTAAATCTCTGTTTTTTGGCGGTCTCCGCACTGACGCCGGCCATTGCGGCGAAATCAGCAGCCGATCCTGCCGTTGAGATCGAGGAAGCTGTTTACAGTTACCAAGCCGCCGACAACGGCGCCGGGCCTATGTGGTGTCACGGCTCGACCTGCCTGGTGCGTATCGGCGAAGACGTCTTCGCCAGCGGATTAGAGACCCTCAAGGGTGCCAGGCCGCTCAACAACTGTCGGTGGATGTTGTTTCATCGCGGCATAGACGGGTGGAAGAAGGTAGACTTCGATCCGTCCGGGCGAACTCGTGAGCCCTGTCCGCTGACCGGATTTTCCGATGGAAGGCTATTTTTGTCCGCCAATCCGACGTTGAGTCCCGATCCCAACGCTTATTCCGGCCCGGCGCGGCCTGAAATCCTTCAATTCGCCACGCAGGATGTGGCTCGCCCCTCGCGGACGCTGACGCCTGTTTGGTCCGGCCGGCCAAGATTCACCGAGCATTCCTACAGAAGCTTCGCGGCTGATGGACCCAATCACGAGCTGATTCTGTTCCAGAACGTTGGATACACACACGCAGAGTGGACATTCCTGGATCGCAAAGGAAAGTGGAGCGCTCAGGGCCGGCTCAAATGGCCGTGGGGAGCCGAGTACGAAAAACCTCAGCCCATCCGTGTGTGTTATCCGAACGTGGCGATCAAGGATCGTGAAGTTCATTTCTGCGGCGTCAGCGACATCGTCGAACCGAACCCAAAGTGGCGCGCTTTCAAGAAAGAAATCACCGGGCGAAACTGGGACTATGACTTCCGCCGATTGTTCTACGCGTGGTCGCCCGATATTACTAAGGGCGAGTTCAAGCCCTGGGCGGAGATCGCCAGTCGCGAAAAAACCTGCGGCCGGATCACGCCCGGCGACCTCTGGCCGGCCCCGAACGGCGACGTGCATATTATTTGGAGCGAGCGGGCTCTTGATGAACGTCTAAGGGAAAAGTTCTTCCCCGGCGAGAAACAGAGCCACTCTCTGAATTACGCCATCCTGCGCAATGGCAAAGTTCTTCAGCGGCGGACTTTGCTGGTTGCCGAAGAGGGCAAATCGAATGAGCGGCCCGGTCGCGGCAGATTCCACGTCACTGCTGATAATCGCTTGTTTGTGTTCTTCTATGTGAGCGGCACGGATCAAGGTGGACAACGAATCTCTGAGAATCGCTTGCTGGAAGTCCTGCCGGGCGGAGTGGTCGGTAAGTCGGCGCGGATCCCGCTAAAGAAGCCCTTCACGAGTTTCTTCACCGCCACAATCCGCGCCGGTACTTCCCCGTCGAATACATTAGAGTTGCTCGGAACGCAAGAGGGATCGGGCAAAACCATCAGCTACGCACGAATCAAACTCGATTTATAGATGATGAGGCTGCCCTAATTCGGCCATCCGCCCAAACGATTTTTCTCTCGGCCCAGCCCCGGGGTCCCGATCGACGCGAGCGACCTGCTCATTATTCGGATGAACCTAATTCTTGACCGCGGATTTCGCAGATTTCGCGGATTACATTAATACTCTGTACTCTCTGGCAACAAATCAGTGTTAGTCGGCGTTCATCCGCGGTTGAATTTTTAGTGTTTATTCGGGGCTCTAATAAGGGAAAGTACTTAAGTTTCGCCGGGATGTGCCGATATTTATAGTCGAAAGCGAAGATTTGGGAATGCTCTTTCAACATCCGAAGTTTCGCATCTGGGGGCCGGATACAGTACAGGCCAAAGGTTGTCCCATTCTTCCGCCCGGGAGTTGTGTGGTGGAGTTTATGAGACTTAAAATACAGAGAAAACGCAATCGGAAAGTGAAGTTCGTGTTTCTGTAACTGGGCTGAGAGGCTCCAAGGGATTCTGCAATGCTTGAGACAAAAGACATAATGACGAAAGACGTAATCTGCATAAAGAAAGACACGCCGATAATAGAGGCGTTAAGGCTGATGGCAAAGAACAAGGTCACCGGCATCCCCGTCGTGGAGGAAGACAGGACCCTGGTCGGCATCCTTTCGGAACAGGACGTCTTGAGACTGTTCCACACGTTCGATGAAGAAAAGGACCGGACGGTCAGCGAGTTTATGACACAGCCGGCCATCCACTTCGACCAGGAAGAACGCCTCCTCGATGTCTGCTACTGCCTCAGAGACAATTCCATTCGAAGAGTCCCGGTCACATCCGACGGCAAAGTCGTCGGAGTCGTCAGCAGATCGGACATTATCAAATGCATCCTGCATTTCTGCGAGCAGAGTGAAATGCAGCCTGCCGGCGAACCGTTATAGACAGTTTCAGCAGCTCGAATGCAGGTCCCCGATTCCTGAAGTCTCACACTTTATCGGGCACTACCCAGGGCTTTCTGTAGTTAGCCTTGAGGTACCTGTTGGCTTCGCCATCATCGCCGAACGTCTCCGTTTGCCCGTCGAATTTCAACTTGCGATTCCCAACCCGGTAGGAGATGTTGGCCAGATGGCACAGCACCATCGAAATATGGGCCTGCTCGACGTCGGCTTTAGGTCGCTTTCGCGTGCGGATGCAGTCCACGAAATCGTCGAAGTGCGCATCGATAATGCTGCCGAATTTCAAATCCGCCGGTTCCGAGACGACGGCCTTGCTTCGGCGAACGCTCGGATCCCCTTCGAAGACCTGCCATCCGCCGCCGTGCCTGCCGAGACACATGAATCCCTTGCTCCCGCATATCTCGACCTTCGTCGCCGAGAAGGGCCATTCGGGAAACTTGTCCTTATCGGGCAGGTGGACGATACGGTGCATATACGGCGACCATAGCGAGGCCTCGAAGAGCATCGTGAGCTTGCCGAACTCGAGCGTCGCGAACTGAGTGTCGGGCTGCTCTCTGCCATCGTCAAAATGGTACACTCCGCCGGCATTGCAGACGGTATCGGGGTACTCTTTGCCGATCACATATCGAGCCAGATCGATCTGATGGGTCATGTCGGCCATAATGTAGCCGACGTAGAAGTCCCATAGTCGCCAGAACCACCTGCCCGGGCGATAAGGCAGCACCGGCGACGGGCCACACCACAGGTCGTAGTCGAGTCCATCGGGAACCGACCTCGCATCCGCCACGGTGATAGGGGGCGAGTTTTGCATGAGAAACACGCGGGCCAGATAGACCTCGCCCAGCTTGCCGCTTTGTATGTAATCTGCCGCCTTGTCAATATAAGGAGCACTGCGGCTTTGAATGCCGACCTGGACGATCCGCTGATACTTTCGTGCCGCCTCAACCATTGTGCTGCCGTCCCAGATGCTCAGCGAGAGCGGCTTTTCCACGTAGACGTCTTTTCCCGCCCGGCAGGCCATTATCGTCGCCAGCGCGTGCCAGCGGTCCGAAGTCGCCACTACAATCGCATCGACCTGCGGGTCCTCGAGCATTTTTCGAAAATCTTGCACGAATTTCGGCCTGTAATCGTGACCTTCCATAACGATCTCGGCCGCTGGGCCATAGGACCTTGTGTCGGCGTCACAGATATACTTGATGTACACGTCCGACCTTTTCACAAGACTACTCAGCAGCGAGCGCCCCCGGCCGCCAACACCCATGATTCCCATAACTACTTTGTTCGCGGCATCCGAACCACGGCCCGATGACAGGACCGTTAAGGTTGTCGCCGCACCGATGGAGCCCTTGAGAAATTTCCTTCGATCTATCGATTCCATTTTCTTCTCCTTCTTGAGCAAAATTAATTAACGTACAGATTAGTTTGCCTTCGGTGAAATAGTAAGGGTGACAACGGCATGAGTCACAGGACGCGCCAGGTTAATCCCCAGACGAGTCGGCAAACGGCCGCCGCTGATATCTTCTTTTATGGTCTCAGGTTCGACCCCGAAACCTGCGCCTTTGACTTCAATGCTTACACGCAGAGCATCACGTGGCGAGGGCGTCTCGCCCTCAAATCGCGGGCTGGAAGCCCGCGACACACTATCCTGATCGTAGATAAGCAACAACGATGAAGATATCTTTTTCCATTGGTCGAACGTAATCAGAGCCGTGCCGAAATCGCAGGGCCGCGAGAAGGTGACTTCGTCGGTGACGGTCAGCGAACCTGCTCCCGATCGGGAATAGACGAATTTGCGTTCCAGTTTTCTGATCTGCGGCACGTCATAGGCCGATGAGATGTCCAGGATCAAAGTGTCCGTCGAATCGGTAAATTCATGGCGAACGATCTTGCCTCGCGCCCTGCTGCCGGTTCGCTGCAGCTTGCCGGCCACGACAGGAACGGGG
>Ga0180431_10010853_pt1 | contig 10069 bp, 6 predicted proteins | sample SS_ome_11_FD_132459 | JGI IMG/M metagenome (GOLD analysis project Ga0180431, IMG submission 132459) | Hypersaline lake sediment archaeal communities from the Salton Sea, California, USA - SS_1_MS_1 metaG | ecosystem: Environmental > Aquatic > Non-marine Saline and Alkaline > Hypersaline >... | reverse complement strand
CTCGCCCGGCTGGTGGACCGCTGCCGGGCAGATTACGGGAAGGCCGTCGCGGCCTTCGGGAAAGGCGCGGCCTTCGGGATCGGCACCGAGCACTCGATGGTGCGGATCTCCGACCTGCACTGGGCATATCCCTTCCGCGGGGGGATGACCGGGGAGGTCGAGCTGCATGCCGCCCGGCACGAGTACGTGAGCTTCCAGGCCGTCGTCATGCCCTTCACGAAGGACCTCCGGGGCGTGGAGGTGACCTTCAGCGACCTCAAGCGGGTGGGCGGCAAGGGCGTCATCGGCGCCGACGAGTGCACTTGGCGACTCCAGCCCTACGTGCAGCTCAAGCCGACGTACCACTATCCCGGCTACGACTGGCTGCTGCCCAAGCCCGACCCCCTGCTGCCGGGGAAGCCCTTCGACCTTCCGGCCGTGAGGTACAAGCCGCTGTGGATCACGGTCCACACGCCGCGGGACCTCCCGGCCGGGAACTACGCAGGCCGGATGACCGTCAGGCCCGCCAACGCCGACCCGGTCTCGCTGACCGTCAAGCTGCGGGTGTGGGACTACAACATCCCCTTCAGGGGCATCTTCCGCGGGCAGACGCATTTCAACCTCGGCAACGTCGGGCGCTTCTACAGGTGCAAGGTGACCGACGAGCTGCGTCGGCGGTGGTACGCGTTCATCCTTCGCTATCGCTTCAGCCCCACCGCGCAGTACGCCACGGGCCTGCACCCGCGGCCGGAGGACTTCGAGTTCTGCAAGGCGCGGGGGTGCAACCTGTGGATGTTCGGGCACGGCTCGTTCCGGCGGGGGCTGCGGGAGGCCGACGTCGCTCGCGAGGTCGAGCTGGCGCGGAAGGCCGGGGTGCTGGCCGACACGATGGCCTACATCGGCGACGAGCCGGGGCCCAAGCGGTTCAAGCAGATGACCGACCTGGCCAACGCCGTGCACGTCAAGTTCCCCGGGCTGAAGGTCATGATCGGTGGCTCCCGCCCGAGGAAGGAGCTGGTCGGGTACGTGGACGTCTGGGACCCGATCATGAACTACGGCGGGACGTACGGGTTCGACCCGAAGGAGATCCTCGCCGCCAACGCTCGGGGGGAGCAGGTCATGTGGTACACGGCGGCGAGCCCCTGGCACCCGTATCCCAACGTCCAGATGGGCGACCCCCTGTACGCCTCGCGGATCATCTTCTGGCTGACGTGGAAGTACCGCATCACGGGGTTCGAGTACTACTACTGGAACCTGTGGGCGGACAACATGAAGACCGAGCCCCGCTGGCCCGAGGGCCCCTGGGACACGCACAGCTTCAAGAGCCGCTTCAATCCCTACAACGGCGACGGGATGCTGTGCTACCCGGGCCCGGGACGGGAACCGGCAGCGTCGGTGCGGCTGGAGAACATCCGGGACGGCATCGAGGACTGGGAGACGCTGTGGCTGCTGGAGACGGCCGCCGAGGCGCTGGCCGAAGGGGTCAAGGGCGGCCGGATCAAGCCGGGCGAACGCGTCAGCGTCGGCACGGAGAAGGGCCTTACCCCCGCCGCGCGACTGCTCCAGCGCGCCCGGGCCGCCGTCGATATCGACGAGAGTTTCTGCAAGGCCCCCATACACTGGGCGCTGGACCCGGCAGGCCTGCTGGGCCGGCGGGTTGAGCCGGGCGGCTCATCGAGGCCATCCTGCGGCTGGTCGGCAAGGAACGCTTCGAGGCCTTCCGCACGAAGAAGATCGCCGACCGACGCGCCCTGGAGGCCCGACGACTCGAGCAGAACCGCCTGAAGGCCCTGCGCGAGACGGGGGGGAGCAAGCCGTAGGGGCCCCGGCCTGTCCGGGGCCCTTCTGGTGGCCTCCCGGCCACCTGGGCCGGCGCCTGCCCGCCCCATGTGCGAGAAACGCCTGTACAATCCGCGCTCGTGGCGGTTGAATGACGGCCGGTGGCGACATGGCGGAACTCAGGATCAACATTCCGGCGGGACGGCTGGCCGACTTCTGCCGGCGGCGGCGGATCGTCGAGCTGGCCCTCTTCGGGTCGATCCTACGGGACGACTTCGGCCCCGACAGCGACGTGGACGTGCTGGTGACCTTCGCGCCGGACGCCCCGTGGGACCTCTTCGACCTCGCGGAGATGGCCGAGGAGCTGGAGGCGATCTTTGGCCGGCCCGTCGATCTCGTCGAGAAGCCCGGTCTGCGCAACCCCTTCCGCCGCCACGCGATCCTGACCACCCGAAAGGTCATCTATGCCGCTTGCGCCGAACGACCCGGCGTGCCTGTGGGACATGCTGGACGCCGCGCGGACGGTCCAACAGTTCGTCCGCGGGCGAGCGGCGGATGAGTACCTGCGCGATCCTGCTCTTCAGGCTGCGGTCGAGCGCAAGCTGGAGATCATAGGAGAGGCTGCCAGGAAGGTGTCTGACCGATTCCGCCGGGAACACCCGAGGTTCCCTGTCGCCCCATTATCGCTCAGCGTCACGTACTGGCGCACGAATACGGCGAGATCATTCAGGAGCGCATCTGGGCCGTCGCCACCGTGCATGTTCCAGAGCTGATCTGCAAGCTTGAGCCCTTGATACCCCCCTTGCCGCCTCGGGCCGAGGACTGAGTGCGGCCCGTCAGACCCGTAGCCATCGTAGGTCAAGCGGGCGAGGAAGCCACTTGCAGCCAGCGTGCGGCGGTCTGGCGCAAAGGCTTTTCATGGCGGTGATTGCGCACCTGGTGAGGGGCTATTGTAGACTCCCTGTGGAGAGGTGCGCCGGTGGAGAGTGCATCGAGAAGGGCCCGGCGGGGCTTCGCCCTGCTGGAGCTGGTGATCGTGGCGGTGATCGTGGCGACGATCGCGGCGATCGCGATCCCGCGCCTCAGCCGGGGCGCCGAGGGGGCCGAGATGTCGGCCCTGGAGCACGACCTGAAGGTCCTGAACAAGGCCCTGGACGTGTATGCCGCGGAGCACCAGGGGCTGTACCCGACGGCGGCGGAGATCGAGACGCAGCTCACCAAGTACACCGACGTGCACGGCGGCAACATCTCCGACGCCCCGAACCCGGCAGCCGGGGCCGTGTTCGGCCCGTACGTCCGACGGGTCCCGCCGGTGCCCTACGGGGCCAACAAGGGCAACACGAAGATATCCACCACCGCGGGCAACGGAGTGGGCTGGATCTACGACACGGACATCCCCCGGATCATCCCGAACGTCCTGGACGGGGGCAGCGTGACGCCTGGGGTCATCGAGTCGCTGGGCGACACGGGCAAGCAGATCGACGACTGGCTGGGCCGGCGCGGGGGCTGATGGCCGTCCGCGGGGGCGCGCGCTGACCGACCCTCTACGGCCCGAACATCGCGCCCAGCCTGGCCAGGATGGACGGCACGGAGCGGACCGTCACCGCCAGCAGCACCCCGCAGCCGATCAGGACCAGCAGCTTGCCCACCGGCCCGAGCGGCCTGACCCCGGCGCCCCGCGGGTGCAGCAGCACCAGCAGGGAGGCCACCACCGCCAGGGGCACCGCCAGCATGGTGCCGGCCTGGGCGAGGGTGATGCGGTCGGCGTCGTCGAGGGCGGGCACGTGGGCGATGAGGATCGCGAGGCCCATGGCGACCAGGAGGCACGCCGCCGAGCACACCTTGGCCGGTCGGGAGTTCAGGTCGTCGCTGAGGCCGAGACCGTCCGCCAGCAGCGTGCCCCCGATCATGGCGTTGACCAGGAAGCTGCTGAACGCCGCCGCCGCGAAACCCACGCAGAAGATGATGCGGGCATCGGCGCCGAAGAGGGCCTGGAGCTGCCCGGCCATGTCGGCGGCGGTGCCGACGTCCACCCCGCGGGGATGCAGGACGGCGGCCGAGGTCACCAGCACGACCATGCTGACCAGGGCGAGCATGCCGATGCCGCTGGCGGCGTCGGCGACGCCCTTGCGGTAGTCGGCGGGCTTCCACCCCCGGGCGCGGACGAGGTAGGTCTGGAAGATCGCCCCGGCGATGGAGAAGGTGGTGGCGACGAGGCCGGCGGCGACGGCCCAGTCGAGGTCCGGGGGGATGCTGGGCACCAGCCCGCGGGCGACGCCGGCGAGGTCGGGCCCGGCGACCCAGAGGTTGGCGAAGAAGGCGATGAGCATGACCGCCACCAGGGCGGTCATCATTCGCTCCAGGATCGTGTAGATCCGCTTGAAGGCGAACAGGAAGGTCACGGCGAGGACGTTGAAGACGACCGGCCAGCCCCAGGGCGGGACGGACCTGCCCCCCAGGACCGGCGCCAGCAGCGAGTCCATGGCCGTGGCCACCCCGGTGTTGTTGCCCACCTGGAACGCGGTGACGATGTAGAACATGCTCACGCCGCACAGGACGGCGAACCAGCGCCCCCAGGTGTCGGCGCAGTGCCGCAGGAGGCTCTTGTCGGCGGAGATGCCGAAGCGCATGAACAGGGCCACGAAGACGGCCATGAGGGCGGCGACGAGCAGCGGCAGCCAGAGCATGGCGTAGCCGTACTCGGCCCCGAGCTTGGTGGCCATGGTGAGGCTTCCGGGGCCCAGGACGACGGCGGCGATCACGAACGCCGGGCCCACCCGCGTCAGCGCCCTCAGCACCTTCATCGCGCTCTCCCGCCCCTCCGACCGGCCGGCTCCCGCGGGCCCTTCATAGCCCACGGGGGCGGGCGGGGCAACCTTTGGGCATGACCCCGCGGGCCGGCGGCGATAGAATGCCCGGCGGGATGGGTCGCTCGCCCCGGGCTGGCAGACCATGAGAGGCTGGATCCTTTTCAAACAGAGCGAAGAGGAGCTGACCGAGGAGGCCTACGAGGTCCACCGCTTCCTGGCCGCGGCCAAGGACGCCGGGGTCGACCTGAAGTTGATCAAGCCGGCGGACGTGGACCTGGTGGTCACGCGGGACGACCGGCGGAGCGTGCGCGTGGGCGGGTCGGCGGCGGCCCTGCCGGACTTCCTCCTGCCCCGGATGGGCGCGGGGACGACGTACTTCGCCCTGGCGATCATCCGGCACCTGGAGCGGCTGGGGGTGCACACGTTCAATCGCGCCGGGGGCATCGAGACGGTCCGCGACAAGCTCTACACCCAGCAGATCCTCGCCGCCAGCGGGCTGCCTTTCGCCAAGACCATGCTGGCGAAGTTCCCGGTGGACCCGTCGTACGTCGCCGAGCATTTGGGCTTCCCGGTGGTGGTCAAGACGGTCTCCGGCTCGCTGGGCACGGGGGTCTTCCTCGCGGAGGACCGCGAGAAGTTCGAGGACGTGATCAACCTCATTTGCGCCGCGCGGAGCGAGGCGACGATCATCCTGCAGGAGCTGGTGGCGGCGAGCTACGGTCGCGACCTGCGGGTGATCACCATCGGCGGGCGGGCGATCGGGTGCATCAAGCGGACGGCGCGGGAGGGCTCGTTCAAGGCCAACGTCGCCCGCGGCGCCGCCGTGGAGCCCTGGACCCTGACGCCGGAGATCGAGTGGCTCGCCGCCGAGACCAGCCGGGTCTTCGACCTCGACATCGCCGGCATCGACCTGCTCTTCGACGGGGACCACTTCAAGATCTGCGAGGTCAACTCCGCGCCCATGTTCCGGGGCATGGAGCAGTGCCACGACATCAGCGTCGCCCGGGAGATCCTGGACTTCGTCCGCGTCCGCCTGGGACGCTTCGGAGACTGAGACGCCATGAGCACGACCATCGCCGCATGGCTGGGCCTTCTGCTGGCGGCCGGCGGGCCGGGCGCCCAGGCCGGGAACCTCATCCACAACGGCGGCTTCGAGCGGGACGCCGACGGGGACGGCGCGGCCGACGGGTGGAGCTTCTCCGGCGACCCCAAGGGCCTCGACGTGAAGCTCTCGCGCCCCCCCGGACGCGAGGGCGGGCGGTGCCAGCGGATGACCTGCACCCGCTACGAGCGCGTCAGCGGCTGGACCCACGTGATGCTCTGTCAGCTCGACCACGTCAAGGTCAAGCGGGGCTTCCGCTACCGGCTGACCCTGTGGGCGCGGGCGGAGGACATCGCCGACCACGGCGTGGGCGTGGCCCTTCAGGAGACGAAGGACTGGCAGGCCCTCGGCCTGCGCTCGTGGTTCGTGCCGACGGACGCCTGGCGGCCGTACACGTTCGAGTTCGTCGCCGCGCGCACATGCACGTCGGACTCGCGGCTGCAGATCTGGTTCAACTCCACGGGCACGCTGTGGGTCGACGACGTGACGCTGACCGAGCATCCCTCGCCGTTCGGCGCCGGTCCGCGCCGGCCGACCCGGCTGCTGCGGCCCAAGCCCGGGCGGGTCAACCCCGTACCCAACGCCAGCTTCGAGTGCGGACGGGCGGGCTGGGGCAGCGCCGCCCGGTACGACTACGGCTGGGGCACGCCGATGAGCCGGCTGTTCGGCGAGGTCGTCGAGGACAAGACGGCCCCGCACGGCAGGCGGTGCCTGAAGGTCTCCCTCAACGACCGCACGCGACCGGTGGCGTACTTCGACTACTTCGAGCCCGTCCGCCACGCGATCGAGGCCCCCCTGGCGGGCAACGTCGGTTTCGTGGCTCTGGAGAAGGGCAAGCGGCACGTCGTCTCGGCCTGGCTGCGGGCGGAAGCCGAGGGCACCCCCGTCCGCCTCGGCGTGCGGTACTTCGACGCGCACTTTCACGACACCCGGCTCGCGGCCGGGCCGAAGTGGCAGCGCCGCCACTGGGCCTTCAAGGCCAGACACGACGCCGCGTACGTGGTCGTCGGCCCGGACGTTCGCGGCTGGAAGCGCCGCGACGCCACGCTGTGGATCGACGCCGTCCAGATCGAACCGGCCAAGGACGCCAAGGCCGTGCCGAGCGACTTCGCCCCACGGGCGGAGGTGGAGATCGGCCTGGACACCAAGACGGGCCGACGGGTCTTCTTCGTAGGCGAGGAGCCTCGTGCGGTCGCCATGGCGGCCTTCGGCCGTCCCCGCAAGGCCGCGGGCATCGACATGCTCCTTGTTCCCCCGGCCGTTGGGTCGCGTCGCCGATCCCGCCCCGGCTCGTCTCTCTGGACGCCCGACAGCGGGGCCGTCGGCAGGTCGATAGAGGACCTCGGATCGCTGGAGAGGGGCTTCTACCGCGTGGAGCTGCGGGTCGACAACGGCGAGCCCGTCAACGACCTTGCCATCGCCGTCCTGCCCAGGACGGCGCGGAAGGACTCGGTCCTCGGCATCAACCACGCCTACGGGTGGGACGATCTGGCCCGCCCGTGCGTGCAGGCCGGGGTGGTCTGGGCCCGAGACTGGTCGCTGAAGTGGCAGCACCTCCAGCCGGCGTGGGGCGCGGCGTTCGACTTCGCCAAGGCCGATCCGCAGATCGAGCGAGCACTGAAGCTCGGCCATCGCGTGCTGGGGCTGCTGCCGTTTCCCTCGGCCGAGTGGTCGAGCACCGCCCCGCCGCCGGAGAAGCCCGCCAAGGGCTACCCGGCCAATCGCGTTCGCCTCGCCCACGCCCCGCGCGACTTGGCGGCCTTCAAGGCCTACGTCGGCGCCTGCGTGAAGCGCTACCGCGGGCGGATCACCTGGTGGCAGTGCTTCAACGAGCCGCTGTACACCAGCTACGCCCTGCCGCGCGACGCCGGCTACAAGCCCGCCGACTACGTCCGCCTGGTCAAGGCCTTCCACGAAGCCGCCCGGGCCGCCGACCCCGACTGCAAGGTCCTCGCCGGCCCGGGCGGGTGGACCACGAGCAGCGGGCGCGACCTGGAGGCCATGCTGGCCGCCGGGTTGGGGGAGGTTTGCGACGCGATCGACCTGCACGTCTATCCCGGCTGGCGGGAGCCGGAGCTGTTCGCCGGCGACCTGCGGGCCATCCGCGGCATCCTCGACGCCCGCAAGGTCGACAAGCCCCTGTGGCTGACCGAGCACGCCTACTACGCCGACGACGACCCCGTGGCCGTCCCGCCCAAGGGCTGGATCACCCCGCTGCCCGGCGAGCGCGAGCAGGCCGAGCGGTCCATCCGGCTGAACCTCATCCTCCTCGCCGGGGGCGTGCGGAAGATCTTCTATCACGCCGGGTCCGCCCCGTCGCTCAACCGCGACCATCCCGAGAGCATCTTCTTCGACCACGGCGGCCGGCCGAGGATGCTCCTGCCCGCCGCGGCCGCGTTCAATGAGCTCTTCGGCCCGAAGGTCGCGTTCGTCGAGGACCTCTCCGTGCCGGGGGAGCACCGGGCGCTGCTCTTCCGCGCCGGCGAGCGGTCCATCCTGGCGGCGTGGGACACGCGCGACAAGGACGCCGCCACGCTCCGCGTCCCGGCCGACGGCGTCATCCTCCGCGACATGCTGGGCGGCGCAATCACGGACGGCCGGGCGAAACTCTCGTCCGCCCCGGTTTTCGCCGTCGGCAAGCTCGCCCCGGCAGAGATGAAGAAGGCGGCGAGGATCGGGTCCGAATGAGGGCGCGCGGCGGGTAGAGGGCCCTGGACGCAAATCAGCCGCGGGTTTTGCGAGCCGCGGAAATGAATGACTTGAACGAGAAAGTGCGGGGCTTCTTCAACCACGACATCGGGAAGATGATCGTGCCTGATCTCCAACGGCTGCGCCGCGAGATACGCCCGGATAGAAGTGGCCTGGCCGGTTGTACGGTGCCGACAGCGATGTTCGCGTTCGCGGTCCTCGACCTTGTCGGCTATCTCACTCGCGAAGACCCAAACGCTAGACGCGACCAGACCGAGAAGAACATCCAGCATGCGCTCTCCCGGTTCTCACCTCTTGAGTACTCGCGATACGCCGATCTGCTCATCAAGCTGGTCCGGCATGGGATAGTGCATCAGGCCCTTCCGAAGGCGGCCGGCATAGCGAAGGCAGACGCCGCACGCCTCGTCACCTTTGGCTCGCGCGGTATCCCAGGAGTGAATGTGGACCGCTTGGTCGACGACCTTCTTGAAGTCCTCGGGGCCTTGGAGACTGAAGTCCGCAGCGCTCCCAACGGGCAATTGGCCCGGAGAATGAAGTGCCGCGTCGAGGAGCTTCAGAAGACGGACGCCGAGCTAGGGTCCAAGATCATGAAGATCGCTAAGGCGGGCCCGTGACGTCGCGAGCGCCTAACGGCCGGCAAGGCCGTCGCCGCCGCCATCGATCGGTGGTGCAAGCCGGGCAAGTGACGCCAGGGGCTCCCTGCCGCCATCGATGCCGCCCCGTCCCAACCGGGCGGATGGGATGTGCCGTGCGGATCGGCCCCTGAGGGCGCCCCCGGCCGCGGGCGAGGCGGGGGAGGGCATTTCCGCCGGGGCTCGGAACCCCGGTCCGGGCAAGGCGTTTAAGCGCGTATGGCGAGGTGGCAGCGTCTGTCCGTGGACACGCGCGCGGCACCTGCAGAGGAGGCGCCCGGATGAGGAGGCCGCACCGTTTCACGACGTGGGCGCTGGCCCTGGCCACGGTGGCGTGGGTGCCTCCCCCGCCGGCGCTCGCCGACGACGCCCGCGCCGTCAAGCTCATCCAGGCCAAGCAGTATCGGGACGCCATCCGTCTGCTGACGGAGCAGACCGCCGGCAAGCGCCCCCAGGACATGCCGCGCGAGTCCCTGCTGCTGGGGGAGTGCCACTACCTGCTGGGCGACTACAAGACCGCGCGGGCCCACTTCGCGCGGGCGGAGCGGTTCCTGAAAGCCGGGAAGGACCGGACCATCGTGGACTACCGGCTGGCGTGCTGCGCGTACCGGCTGGGCGACGACGCCGGGGCGCGGAAGCGCATCAGCGCCTTCCTGGCCGATCACCCGAAGGACCGGCGGGTGGGGACGCTGCTGCTGTTCAAGATGAAGCTGCTCGCCCGCAAAGGCCGGGAGGCGGTGGGCGAGCTGGAGGCGTTGCGCAAGCGCATCGCCGCGGATCGGGCGAAGTACGGGTACGCCTCGTCGTTCATGGCCGACAAGATCCTCAGCGACGTGTACATCCGCACGGGGCAGAAGGACAAGGCCAGGGACCTCTACGCCCGCATTGTGCACCAGTTCCGGGCGGTCATCAGCGAGTACACCCGCCAGAAGCGCCCCGTCCCCGCCGACTTCGGCAAGGTCCACGACGAGGCGGCCCTCCAGCTCGGCATGATCGCCGTCCGCGACAAGCGCCCCACCCAGGCCACCGTCTGGCTGGAGAACGTGCGCTACGACCTG
>Ga0180431_10010852_pt1 | contig 10069 bp, 6 predicted proteins | sample SS_ome_11_FD_132459 | JGI IMG/M metagenome (GOLD analysis project Ga0180431, IMG submission 132459) | Hypersaline lake sediment archaeal communities from the Salton Sea, California, USA - SS_1_MS_1 metaG | ecosystem: Environmental > Aquatic > Non-marine Saline and Alkaline > Hypersaline >... | reverse complement strand
TGGGACGACACCGACGGCGACGGCGAGGGAATCACATTCTCCGACGGCGAATACGCGAATGCGCTGAGCGATATACGCGACCATATCGGCAGGAGCTTATCAATTGTTGGTTTCGACGCCTGCGTGGTTGGCCTATTAGAATCGGAATATGAAACTATGGGCTACGCCGACTACCTTGTCCACTCGGAGGCCAATATCCCCGGTGAAGGCTGGGATTACGGTTTTCTACAAGACCTCATCGCTGACCCTTATGCCTCCGAGGAGGAGATAATCGAGTGGATTGTGGACAAATACGCCGACTACTACGGCTGGGATATTACCCTATCGGGTATACGCCTGGACCACGACCACGTCGATTTTCAGATAACTATCAATGACTTTGCGCGCGAGCTTATCCTTGCCGGTGGCAAGTCGAACTCCGCAATCACGGGCGCGATTATCGCCGCTCAGGATTTCGGCAACTATCTCTCGGACATCTATGACTTCGCAAACGAAATAGACAGTCGCAATATCGGCGGAGCGAGCAGCGACCTGGACCTCACAGCGAAAGCCGTCAAAAACGCACTCGGATATCCTCCGCCGGTCGTCGGGAAACCCCTGGTTGACAACTACCAAGAGGGTTACCCCGGCGCTCACGGTGTGATGATATACAATCCTCTCGGCTCGGCCTTGAGTCAATGGAGCAATCTGGGCATCTCCGAATGCAATCTATGGTGGAGATTTATAGACGGCGAAACGAGCCTGCCGCCGGTATTGCTCGCCTATTGGGGAAATACTATGGGCAAGTACATCGGAACCGGAACACCAACGAACCTGTATATCAGGGCGCGAAATATGGGAAGTGGCACCGCATCGTCGGTCACGGCGACGCTTTCGAGCTGCGATACTCGAGTATCAATAACCGGCGGTCCGGTCAGCTTTGGAGATATTACCGCAGGAGTAATAGCAACATCGACGACACCGTTTCAGATTACCGTATCTCCCTCTGCCGCCGATTCGGCATTCATCCCGTTCGAGATAACGTTCAGCACGGGAAAAACCACTAAATTTATACTAACCGCAGTCGGTGAGCTCAACTACCCTCCCTCGATAACCACACTCGACGCACCATTCGACGATGCGCGCGTAATTACCGGCAGTCCTACTTTAACTTGGGATGTCCCGGACGACCCCGACAGCGACCCACTGCATTTCGACATCCAATGGGATACGAGCGCCGGTTTCAGCAATCCGATAACCATATCGAGCGATATAAATTCCATAGGATTCTCACCATCCGTCCCGAGAGCATCCGGCACAGGAACTTGCAGCTACACCGTGAACAGCCAGAGCGAGGGCGCGATGGCCAACGGTTCAACATATTACTGGCGCGCCCGAGCAAAAGACGACCACCACACCGGCCAATGGTCGGATGAGAGAGTGATAACTATCAATACATCCCTATCAGAGTTCGACTGGCATCAAACTACGAATTATCAATTTCTGAACGACAACGTCCTCGACCTGACTATCAATAACAACGAGGTTTTCCTACCGGATACAAGCATCATTATTGACGACGATATGGAATACAGCTCGGAAGAAGAGGCATGGGCAGTCTGGAATACTTATGAATGGGGAACTTTCACCGAGGTAACACTCGAGAACCGGCGCCAGGTCTCCGGCGTTTATAGCCTCAGAACCCGAGACAGAGACGATTACGATTACGTCGGTGCGTGGCGGATATTCGACCCGATAAAAACGGGCACAATCTCGACATGGGCAAAGATATACAGTCCAGCTTTAGGGGATAAATCCGAATTCATCGGACTCCATTACGGCTTGGATTATTCGGACTACTTCACGGAGGGCGTGATTGTCTATGTCAAGGCCGAAACGCTGAAATACTGGGATGGTGATGGACATATAATACACACACATATGGATTCTCTATGGCACCACTATAAGATAGACTTCGACTTAGAAAAAGACTCGACCGCACTTTACGTTGACGACTTGTATGAGGGCAGCTTCAGTGGCTACGGTCTGAGCTGGATAACGATGCTGGCGTGCGGGACCAAGCTGCTCGGCAATGATGTCCGCGGAACCGCCTATATGGACGATTTCCTGTTGACAAGCACTAATAATACCGATAGCGGCGTAATTGTCGGACGACCGGTGGCGTTCGACTGGCGCCCTGATGGCAAGGAAAGCTGGGGGCACGCCTGCTGGACACAGAACTCCGGCGATTCGATTAAAGTTACCGTGCAGCGCAAAATTGGAAGTTGGATAGATTACATCTCGGCCTCGACAATAGGAACGAACGGTATAATCGACATAACAGGCTTAGGCACCGCCGATTCGGTGCGGCTCATCGCTGTGCTGTATAGGTCGCCAGATAATCGAGCAGGCGGTTCCCCGCCTGTATTATATGACTGGACGGTAAACTGGGACACAACATCCCTCCATATTTATGAGGAGGTCAAACGCCCCGAGCATCTAGTCATCTATCCAAACCGGCCGAACCCATTTAACGCCGTTACGGACATAAGCTATGAGACATTCGAGGACGGCGCGGTAGTTATTACTGTGTTCAATATTCTCGGTGAGACAGTCTTTCGACACAAGTCTAATCAACCCGCCGGCAGGCATCATCTCCGCTTTGACGCCTCCGATTTGCCCAGCGGCGCTTACTACTGCCGCATTAGCTCCTCCAGTTACACCGCCGAGCGGAAGATGGTGCTGTTGAAGTAAAATATAACGGGCGGCATATATGCCGCCCGTGCGGTTTTAATATTCTATAATCGAGGCTATCTGGTAACCGGCGCTTCGCGGCTTGAGGCGCTTTAGAGCATCGGAAGAGTAGCAGATATCGGCGTTTCCGGCAATCTTGAAGTCCACAGTTTTGCTGAGAAGCGAGCCCCAGATGTGGCACCCTTGTCCACCACCGGTAACGTCGGTGGACACCTCGCCGAGCACGATGACCAGACCCACGAACTCGAACTGACCGGATATGTGCAGGTTTCCGCGAACGACGAGCACGCCCGCACCGATTGAGCCTGCCGGCCCCGCACCACAGCCATCTTCGGGAACGGTTCCGAGGCCATTACAGTAATAGCATGTATCTATCCCCGCACCATTACACATATGGCATGTGCGTAAAGTATCGCAGCCGCCGTTGCCGTCACAAGTGGGGCACGTTGCTGTTCCACTGCCACCACATGTGACACAGGTTACTACTCCCGTACCTCCACAAGTCGGACAGCCGGAGCTTGGGTCAACGCCCGTGCCGCCACAGAAGGGACAACTTACACCACCGGTGCCGCCACAATCAACACATACTCCGTCACCGGGCGGGTCGTTCTTACCGCCCGTTCCACAGCGATAACACGACCACTGATTCGAGCCGGACGTCTTCCAGATACCGGTTCCGTTACATATTGGGCAAACTCCCGTGCCATAGCATTCCGCACAGCCATATATGCCGGTTCCATTACAACTATCGCATGCGGTAGCGTCTCCGCCGGTACCGCCGCAATCCGGACAGGTATAGTATCCCAAGCCAGCACAATCACTGCAATCGACCTTCCCCGTTCCACCGCAGGTCGCACAGTTACAGCCGCTCATCCATTCGTAGCCGGTGCCGTCACAACCGGGACAGGTTATGATTCCCGTTCCATTGCAGTTTGGGCAAGGTATCTGGTTACCACCGCCACCGGTGTGACCACCACCGGAGATATTACAGTCGCCGGGGAAATAGCTGACCTTATAATCGTTGGGATACATGCCGGTAACGTAGTTTATCGTATCGGCATACTCCCCGTTAGGACCGGCGTAGATATCGGCCAATGCCTCCAAGTCGAAGGTATCCATATCGGATTGGAATGCACCTTCAACAATACCACCCGTGTCATCAACGGTGAATATCTGGTCGTCGTGCGTCCCAATATCACCAGCTATACTCGCCGAATCTTGGATTGTAGAAATAGGGGGTTTTGGGTCTCCGGGCGGGCTAGGAATATAATAATCCGTGTCGCCTACATGGTGGTCTGCGCCGGACACCGTAAAAACATTTCCCTGGAAGTCGGGGTCTTCAGCTTCAATATATAGTGGTCCTGGGATGTCAGTATAATCTAACGCTGACGGAACGAGTCTGTATTCTATCCGCCTTATCGCGTTCGCACATTTTCCTATGGACCTAACCATTCTTTCACCGGGTGACAGCCATCCAAAATCAGTAGAGTCGAATACCTCGACAGTATATTCACCGCCTGCTACGGCGTAATCGGAAAATATTACTCCGTGAAGGGAATCATTAACATTGAGTGTATCAATGGCGGCCATCGCGCCGGACTCGGCAAGATACAACGCTCTCTTTCTCCGCACCTCGTTGCCAGCCAATTTGCTGTTATAATGGCTTAGAGCGAGTGCGGCCACACCGACTAAGGACACGATGACGAGAATTAACAGGACAAGATAGGCTATGGCCCCGCGCTTAAATCTATCGCGATTTATTCGCATAAGTTCACCTCCTTAAAAAATGGAATGAATACCGCTTCCACTCACATTATACGGATTGGGAGATATTATGTCAAGAGAGGGAACAGCAAAAAAAATTTTACCTCGTTTTCCTCATTGACCCCGCCCTCGTCATTGCGAGGAATGAAATAACGAAGCAATCCCGCCCCTGGGCTCGTCATTGCGAGAGAGTGTAACGACCGAAGCAATCCCGCTAAATGATGACGAGATTGCTTCGGCCTATGGCCTCGCAATGACGGGCTCAAGATAAACTCCGGAGCCTCGGAACGAGAAGAATCTTTAAAAATCATTTAAATTTTTTGTAGCATAATGACCTGTTTATCCTTATAATATAAGTGGAGGGGTGTGTAGATTATATATGGGATTTGAAGAGAAAAAACGATGAAAGAGCGAAAACGGAACATAAAAGGCGTAACTATCTTAGAGATAATGGTTGTCGTGGCTATAGTCGGCATCCTGACGACTATGTCTGTGGTCGGATTTCGCAATATGACCAACCACCAGAAGCTGATAAGCGATACGAACAACACCGCCGCCTTACTCAAATACATATCGAGCGAGGCAAAAACCAGCAGAAAACCTATCAGAGTTAAGCTCGACTACACAAACGAAAAAATAACGGCGTGGGTTGACTTGGACGGAGATACTCTTTATGATGGTGGTGAAATCGTGCTTAAAGAGATTACTATGCAGGAGGGGATAGATCTTTACGGCGGTATGGTGGGCGCCGCAATCAACACAAACCAACAGATGGTGCACTACTACGACGACGGGACACTCGAAAAGAACGTGACTTTCCTCATCAAAGGCGAAACTACCGGTGAATTCAAGGCTATCTCAATAAATAAAATGAACGGCTGGCCGGAGCTTATAACAGACGTCTCACCGTCTCTTATAGGGCTATAAATTAATACTATGAAATTACTTTTTTAAAAAATGGCTATTTTCTTAACAAAAATAAAAGGCTTTAGAAACTGTCATTGCGAGCCAAAGGCGAAGCAATCCTGTTATTTTACCGAGATTGTTTCGGTCGCTTCGCTTCCTTGCAATGACGTGATTGCCAACAGCTTTTGGCCAAAAAACAGTAATCTTGATTTTGACTATGATTAAGAAGCGACATAACAGCGGCATGACTCTTATGGAGGTCCTTATGGCGATGGTAATCGGCGCTATAATGCTATCGGCGATAGGTTTCCTTCTCGTCGGTGCTGCGAGGTTAGACAGCGTGACCAAAACACGCCGCCAGGCCGCCGAATTGGGAGAAAGCAAAATTGAAGAGCTGCGTCGGACGGGCTTTAGCACGCTGGAATCGGGCTGTGATACCGTAGAGAGCAAATTTATCCGGGAGTGGGTCATTACCGAATCGACAGGAGATGGCCGAATTAAGGAGATAGAAATCACTGTCGAATGGGAGGATTCCAAAGGGAGAACACATTCGGTAATATTCAACACAACCATATACCGAAATGCGTATCCGTATAAATAAAATACGAACACAAAGCGGGTTTTCCCTAATCGAACTGCTTATAGCATCCGGTATGGCCCTGACGATATTCTTAGCTGTGGCGATGTTCCTCAACACCCAGCGAAAAACATATAATACTCAACAGTCCAAAGCGGAAGCACAGGAGGCCGTAGAGCGCGTTCATGGCGAGCTATTAGATAAAATCCGCGTCTCGGGATATATGATTCCCTCCGATGTTTATACAATAGTGCCATACCATGTGGCCGATGGCCCCGACTCTATTAAGGTTACAGGAAATTATGAAAACTATTATGCACCGGCAAGAAAGCCTGTTGCTATCCATACATCTAAAATAGAGGTTACCAAGGTCTCAACCCCACGCTATCGGGAGGGGATGAGGGTAATGATACGCAAGACGGTAGGAGACACCATCTTCACCTGCTGGAGCACAGTGGATACCCTTAAAGAGAAGGCAGAGCACTTCGAATTCTGGGTAGGCGACACGAGCAATATCGTCTACGATTTTCCGGAGAGCAGTCGCGTCAGCACGTTTAACAGCTATACTTACAAGGTCGTTGACCCGGGCGGCGATGACCCACCATACTTTGCCGTGAGAATAAACGCCCAGGACACACTCTATCGGCTCGTGAATGGTATCGAAGATATTACACTAACCTATGAAACAAAAAACGATACCACCGAACGAGACAGCCTCTCCACAGATTCATTAGAATATATATATGCCGTCAATCTTACCGTTCAGGCCCGGTCGCTCACAGCCGACAGAATGCACATAGATTCTCTCTATGGCGACAACTTCTGGCGCGCAACTCTCACATCCCAGATAGTTGTCCTTAATCTCGCCATCGACCGACGATAACCTACTAAAGATTCTCTCCAAAGAATTATGGAAACTAACAAAGCAATAATAGTCGGTCTGGTTTTCATAATATTTTTAAGTTTAATAGGGATTCTATTAGTCCCATCCGGCAATAAAGACGATAAGGCGGCGGAAGAGGAAGAGATTGGAGGCATACTGGACGATGCAATATCTACTATCCACGATAGTCCGGATAAACCCACACCATCCGAAGGCGAGGGAAGCAACGATAATACATCGCAAGATGTTCCGGACTCGCTCATCAGAAAACGAGCCGACGAAGTCAGTAGATTAAGAGAGGATGCCTTAGCAAGGAGAAGCGATACCACACACTACTCCTATGGTGAAACAACGGCGGTGTCATCTACCAGCGGAGGAAGTTCGACCACACCCACATCGGGGGCAAGCGCGACAGCGCCAAAAGGAGGACATGAAACGGCAATCCAATCGGCCCTCGCAAAAGAACAACAACAATGGCAATCCACGGTCAATGGCCTACTGTCATGGGCAAATATGAACCGTACCGCCACAGAGAGCCGAGTCCGCGCCCAACAATTGCGAGAGGAAGCCGATAGAATCCGCCAAGACGCAAAAACGTGCTGCAGCGATATTCCCAATCCTTCGTCGGTCCGGGCGAGTATGAACCGCCGCGCCAGTTTGATGGACGAATTAGCTAACAGGCTTAGCGCCACAAGCGGAAACAACGCGAAAATGCGCATTTTTATCGACGACCTAAAAAACCGCTACAATAATATAAATATCGCTTCCTTCTGATAGCAAACATACCTATATTATCATTTCAAATGGATGCTATAAAATCAGATTATCTCGTCATTGCAAGCTGGAGGCGAAACAATCTCGATAATTGAGGCGGGATTGCTTCGTCGCTACGCCCCTCGCAATGACAAGTTATTATCGTGTTCAGCTTAATAAACATTTTATTAGCAAGAAAGACGCTAGCTTGCAGACTGGCAATTCTTTTCCTGCTTCCGCTCCTTGCTTTCGGGCAATCGGCTGTGCAAAATGGTTATTTTAAAACCTCCTGCTTGTGGCCGTCAACCTTGGGCGCGCGGAAATCACTGTCAACGGCAGTAAGCCACCGCGATATAACGCTCGCTGATAAAGATGTGTTCTCCCTTTCTCTTATGGGCATCTACCCACTGCAGAAGGATTACAGTCTCGGATTTACCGGCTCGGTGGAAAGCGACCGCTTCTTCACCGACCATTATTGGAGCTTGTGGTTCGGCAAGAGTTTCGGACGTCAGCTCAAATTAGCCGCATCGCTGGACATCGCCGCATACAGCTATTCGCCGGGAGACGCGAAACTCGACAATCCCGACGACCCGGTGGCATCGAGCCCGCAGACAATTGTGAGGCCTTCATTCAGCGCGGGGGCTGCCTATTCGCTGGGCTACGACCTGAGCTTCGCTATGGAAATAGACAACATCCTGCGGCCGAATATGGCAATGGGGAACGATTACTCCTACCGATGGCCTACCAAGATACGTTCCGGCGTTGCGTGGCGCTTCAGCGATTTTATTCCATTCGCCGATTTCGATATCGAGCTTGGGAACAAGAGCGACTTCATATTCAGCGGCGGCGCGATAGGGAGCTTCGTCAACAGAAAGCTGACCGCCATTGTTGCGGGCGGCAACGACGCGCTTCTCGCGGGAGTCGGATACAAATTCGGCGCGGTCGAGGTTGGATACGGCATAGAAAAACCGCTCGGCGAGGCAAATAACGTCTCGGGGCTGACACATTCCGCATTCATCGAGTTCGAGCAAGTCCAATGGAGAACGGGGAAGCCGGAACCATTGGATTCCGTGGATTACACCTGCCAGCCGGACCCGATGCCAGCAAAATGGCTCATCATCCGCAAATATTTGGACAATTCCTCCTACAAACTCGACCTCTCCTGTAGCGATTTCGACTCGGTAAACTTCTATTACTCGTCGCGGCGGAGGGAGATAATGTCCCGCACCGATGACCCCGATGTCTGGCGCATCGAGCTGCCGGAGTTTCCCGGCCCAAACTCGTGGATTACGGGATACCTCGGCGAACGCGGCTTCTGCTTAGAAAATATCTACAACGACGGCGCTTCCGCATCGCGTATGACAATCATAATGGATGAATACGTTCTTTTCGTCCCGTTCGGCCGTGCGGATGCCGAAGAGAAAGATACAATAGCGGCCTACTCGAGCCGCAAAATCCCGTTCTATCTCGATTCGGACTTCCCCGATGAATGGGATGTATATGTCGGCAATCCCGGTGCCGACCGTTTTCTATTCGCTTCGCCTACCTATATGCCCGAACCACCCGAGATAGAGCTGGCCTCCGAATTCGCAGTGGAAAAAGTAGATAACCGTATTCATGCGGTAGTAACCGTGTCAGCGGGGCACCTACCCCACCGTATCATCGCGACATCCGACTGGGCAGGCAGCTGTGTTATCAACACGAACAATCCCCTCGATACGCTGTCGTTCATCGTGCCGGACGACATACCGGATACAATTCCGATTATCGTTTCCGGCAGCGCGACAGACCCGTGGATGCGCATCCATCGCATCGGCCCGGACACTCTGGATAACTTGGTCATCGCCAAGGTCTGGGAAAATACCGATTTCACGTTGTTCAATTTCATATATTTTGCCGAGAACGAGCGCCACTGCAGTGGAGATATCGATTCGGAATTAGAGCGTCTCATCTCGCGGACGGCGGAGACGGGCGGCAAGCTGCTTATTACCGGCAACCGCTATCAGGACGCGCTCTGCGCCTATGACTACGCCCGTCGAGCGCTTCCGGCGACACAGGTGCGCATAGACCCGTCGCTGATACCGTCTGATGTCGAGTTCGATGAGCGCCTTGCCGCACCGGACTCGCTATGGTTCATCAACAATTTTAGTCAGGCTATAGTCGAGTGGGAGCCGATTCCACTGCCCGATGACGTCGCCGGCTATGTCGTCTTCGCAGACGACCGACCTATTCCACAGGCAGCGAATTTCTCCGACATCAAGCAATTCCAGCTCAATTCCGAGCCGGTAGTCGGGAATATGTTCATTATCACGGATATCAAGCCGGAAATTTGTTATTACATCCGCATAGCAGCAATTACCGGTGACGGTAAGCTTGGCGAGCTATCGAAGCAACTGTTAATCTGCACCAAAACGCGCCGGAAAACCGTCGTCTATGAGTTTAAGAGCAAACTG
>Ga0180431_10010849_pt1 | contig 10071 bp, 7 predicted proteins | sample SS_ome_11_FD_132459 | JGI IMG/M metagenome (GOLD analysis project Ga0180431, IMG submission 132459) | Hypersaline lake sediment archaeal communities from the Salton Sea, California, USA - SS_1_MS_1 metaG | ecosystem: Environmental > Aquatic > Non-marine Saline and Alkaline > Hypersaline >... | reverse complement strand
TATAAAGGCAAACGAAGATAATCCAGCGTCGCCCCAATCAGCAGCAAGCCGATATCACCCGTCTTGTCCTTGGGAATAGCCACCCGTCGCCGACGCCGCGGGTCATAACCGACCTCAGACATGCCAGAACGGACCTTCTCGGCCACCTTATCGGAAACATAAGGAAACCCGTTGACGACCCGCGAGACGGTCATCACGGACACCCCCGCCTGCCTGGCGACTTTCTTCATTGTCATATTACCCATGTCGGCAATTCCAGAAAGGACCTTGACATCAGTAGCGACACGACAAAGCAACATTAACTGTATCAGTAAACGCACCCTTTTACAAGAGAAAAAACTGTTAACATATCACCCCGCAAACAATAGCCCTCGTTTCCCCCGTAACCGCCACTTGATATTCCACGCAAGCTATTGCCAGTACAGCACTTACGATGACGCAGTCGGCGACGCTTCCTTCGTGCGACGTCTTGGTGCGATGACGACATCCCCGTGAATAACTGTTGAAAATCTGAGAATACTCGGGGCATCAGACAATATCCAAATGACATGTTAACCACCTTGGCAGCAACATACGAAAAATGGAGGCTGGAAGTAGCCGTCCAGAGGCTTAACGACGGCTTCAAGAGAACCGACAGCCTTGATACAGACCCGATGTAGGGCCAAGAACCGAGGTTTCCACTGGCACTTTCGACTTCTGGCGGGCACGCTGCACTAGAAAGATCGCGTGGTGGGCTCAAAACAATAAACCCTTGCAGGACAAGGGTTTATAAATCGGGGAGACAAGATTTGAACTTGCGACCTCTGCGTCCCGAACGCAGCGCTCTAGCCAAGCTGAGCTACTCCCCGTAGGGGCTGATTCGTCAGCCGAGTTGGGATTGTATCGCACCAGAGCCTCTTTGCCAAGAGGTTATTCCCACAGAACTTAGCAAAAAAAATTCTCGCGGCGGCCCGCTAAGGAGTCGGGGCGTAAAGAAGGGGGAGAGCCGGCCGAAATGCGCTCAGGGGGAGGTGGTTTTGGGGGCGAAAAACGGGGGTGCGTGCGCAAGAGTGTCGGCGGAATTCTTAGAAAAAATGTTAAGCTGGGCAATTTGTAGCGGTTGTAGCGTGCGCGATTCGGTCAGCGACCGTCAAAAACTTGCAAGAAGTGGGCCCAAACTGAAGCGTTTTGGGGTCAAACTGACACGTTTTTGGGCTAAACTGAGGCGGTTTTGGGGTGTTTTTGAGGGGCGGTTTTCAGGAATGCGCACAGGGCCAGCTTGCCTAGATTGCCTATCTTAACAGGCCGGCAATACTCACCGCGGAGACGCGGAGGGCGCGGAGACGAGAAGAAAAGGCAACCACCGATGACGGGGATTTCGCAGTGATTGGCGGGCACGGCCCGCCCTACGCGCTATTTTCACAGGCCGGCAATACTCACCGCGGAGCCCCCAGAGAAGAGAAGAGTTCTTGATGGGATTTGAGGGCGGAAGGCAGAGGGGGGGAAGTTTTGAAGGGCGCGAAGGGTGTGAAGGGCGGGAAAGGTGGCAGGGGCTGGGTGTTGCATGTTGGGCGTTTGGGGGGTAGAAGGGAGGGGAAGGTCAGAAAGGGCGGAAGGGCTCAGGAGAGTTACGAGTTATGAATGAAGAAAAGAATGGTGGGTAGGGGCACGGGGGGATTAGAACGGTTGGGCGGCCGATAGGGTTGGGGGTTGAGGGATGATTGGTATGGGTCACGGGCGAGCGATGACGGCGGCGGAGGTGGTAGCGAAGTGGCGAGGGGTGGAGCTTTCGGAGCGAGCGGCAAGTCATGAGCATTTTATAGACTTGTGTCGGCTGTTGGGTCAGCCAACGCCGGCGGATGTGGACAAAACGGGGGCGGAATACACGTTCGAGAAGAGTGTGGCGGTGACGGGGGCGGCGAGCAAGGGGTCGAAGGGTGCGGGCGGGTTTGCCGACGTGTGGTGGCGGGGGAAGTTCGCCTGGGAGTACAAGCGCAAGGGCAAGTACAAGAATCTTGACGAGGCGTATCGCCAGTTGTGCCAGTATCGCGAGGCATTGGAGAATCCGCCGCTGTTGGTGGTGAGCGATATCGGGCGGACGGAGATCCACACGAATTTCACGGGGACAGCAAAGCAGATCCACGTGATCGAGTTGGAGGAATTGGATCGAGCGGAGAACCTGGATCTGTTGCGGCGGATCTTTACGGAGCCGGCGTCGTTGCGGCCCGAGGTGACGACGGCGACGGTGACGGCGGAGGCGGCGGCGAGGATAGGAGAGATTGCGCAGAGTCTGCGGGAGCGGGGGCATGAGCCACACGCGGCGGCTCATTTTTTGATGAAGTGCATGTTTTGTCTGTTCGCGGAGGATGTGGGGCTGTTGCCGAAGGAGTTGTTTACGACGCTGTTGAAGCAGTGGCACGGGCGGTCGGTGGAGTTGCGGGACATTCTGACGGAGCTGTTTGGGAAGATGCGTAGCGGCGGGGCGTTTGGCGTGGAGAGCATCGCGTGGTTTAACGGGGGGTTGTTCGACGAGGCGGAGGCGTTGGAGCTGACGGAGGGGGAGGCGCAGATATTGCTGCAGGCGGCTTTGCAGGACTGGTCGAGCGTGGAGCCGGCGATTTTCGGGACGTTGTTCGAGCGGTCGCTGGACCCGTCGAAGCGGGCGCAGATTGGGGCCCATTATACCAGTCGTGAGGATATCATGCTGGTGATCGAGCCGGTGATTATGCGGCCTTTGCGGAGGCGGTGGGCGGAGGTGCGGGGCGCGTGTGATGAGCTGATGAGCAAGCGGGACCAGGCGGCGGCGATTCAGCAGCAGCGCAGGCTGAAGAAGGGCGAGCGGGGGGCGGGCTGGTATGTGAAGAAGATCGAGGAAGGGTTGCAGGGATTTTTGCATGATTTGGGGGAGGTGCGGGTTCTGGACCCGGCGTGCGGGAGCGGGAATTTCTTGTACGTGGCGATACAGGAGTTGTTGTACCTGGAAAAAGAGGTGATTCGCTACGGGGCGGATGCGGGGGTGGGGCTGTTGCCGACGGTGCGGCCGACGCAGTTGCATGGGATCGAAATCAATCCGTACGCGGCGGAATTGGCGCAGGTGGTGATCTGGATTGGGTATTTGCAGTGGATGCGGGAGAACGGGTTTAACGCGCCACGGGATCCGATTCTGGAGCCTTTGCAGACGATCGAGTGTCGGGATGCGATATTAGCGTGGGCGGACGAGGAGGGGCAGGCGATTGCGGCATGGCGGGAAGGGGCGGTATGCCAGGGGCCGGCAGAGTGGCCGACGGCGGACTATATTGTGGGGAATCCGCCGTTTTTGGGAGCAAAATTGTTCCGGAAGAACGGACTGGAGGACGCATACATAGAGAACGTGCAAAGGAGTTTTGATCTGCCGAGGACTGTCGATTTGTGTTGCTATTGGTTTGAGTTGGGAAGTAGCGCAATTGTGCGGGACAGTAGGGTCAGGGTGGGATTGTTGGCGACACAGGGAATTCGGGGAGGCGACAACCGCCGTGTTCTTGAGCGGGTCAAAGAACATGGCGATATCTTCATGGCTTGGAGTGACAAGGATTGGATCCTGGATGGTGCAGCGGTTCATGTCTCCATAATTGGTTTTGATAGTGGGCAAGAACAGACAAGAGAACTAAATGGTGAAAGAACAGCAGAAGAAATCAACGCAAACCTCAGAGCAGGGATAAATACAGGAGAAGCTGAGGGGCTAGTGGAGAATCGCGGTATATCCTTCATGGCAGGGATTAAGGTTGGTGCGTTTGATATTGATTGGGAGACAGCTAAAACACTGTTGGGACAGCCGAACCCGCAGAATACATCGAATTTAGATGTGCTTCATCCTTGGTACAATGGGCTGGACGTCACGCGGAGAGCGCAGGGAAATTGGATTATCGATTTTAGAACCGAAGAGGACATAGCAATCGCTGCGTTATATGAAGCGCCTTTTGCATATGTTGAGCGTGAGGTCAAACCGTCGCGTGTGAAGAATAAACAGGCTCGCCGCGCAAGGTTGTGGTGGTTGCATGGGGACGTAGGTCGGCGAGTACGAGAAAAAGTCTTGAGCAAAGAAAAGTATATTGGCACGCCGCGAGTCACAAAACACCGTTTGTTTGCGTGGTTGGATAAAGAGGTTCTACCCGATGCACAATTAATCGTCTTTGCGCGATCGGACGATTACTTTTTCGGGGTGTTGCATAGTTCGGTGCACGAGCTATGGGCGCGGCGGATGGGGACGCAGTTGCGGGAGGCGGAATCGGGGTTTCGTTACACGCCGACGACGTGTTTTGAGACGTTTGCGTTGCCTTGGCGGCCTGGTGCGGAGGCGGTGGGGAGTAATGCGTATGAGCGGATTGCGGCGGCGGCGCGGGAGTTGAACGAGCTGCGGGAGCGGTGGTTGAATCCGCCGGAGTGGATTGGGGAGGTGGCGGCGGCGGTGGATGAGGAGGAGGATTTTTCGGGGGTGGAGGCGGCGGCGCGGGTGTTGTTGCGGGAGTCGGCGATCATGGCGCGGGCGGCGCGGGATGGGCGGTTGAAGAAGCGGACGTTGACAAACTTGTATAATGAGCGGCCTACGTGGTTGCGTTTGGCGCATCGGCGGTTGGACGAGGCGGTGCTGGGGGCGTACAAGGAGGTGGACGCGGCGGGGGGTTGGGAGGCATCGTGGGCGGCGGTGTGGGAGGCGACGGGAGCGGGGCAGGCGTTGGCGGAAGGGGACGCGGGGGCGGGCAGTCGGGCGGCGGTGGAGGAGCGGGTGTTGGGGAATCTGTTGCGGTTAAACGGGGAGCGCGGGGGAGGGGAGAAGTCATGAGTTATGAGTGAGGATGGAGAGGTTTGAGGTTTAAGGTTGAAAGTTGAAGGGGTGAAGGGGTGGGAAGGCCTCCTCGCAATGACAGTTGGGGGCATGGTTGGGGCAGAGGGTGTTATAAGAGACCGCTACTGACGTAGGGGGCTTTGTCGCGGGGTGTTGGCGTGGTGGGGGCACATGGTGTTGGAAAGTGGTTGGCATGTCTGCTGCAATCTTGCTCTTGCGGAAATGGCGGAGGTGTTGCTGGGTGACGTTCTATCTTGGTATCGCTGCAAAGGTTGGGGGGAGCTTGTCTGCTGCGTCCTAAAGATGCGTTTATTACAGCGGGGGCTTTAGGAGGTGGGCAAGGGGTATCTGTAGGATGTCTAGACGGAGGGTGGTTTGGGGGGGAGATAATGGGCTTGCTTAGTGTGTCGGGTTGTGGTAGATTGTCGGGTTCGACAGGGATGGTGTATTTGTTTAACTGATTATATTAGCTGGAGTTAGGAATGACAGACGTCAAGGCACTGAACGGTAAGGCAGTCAAGCTGGGCAAACAGATATGTCGGATGTGCACGGAGGCGGGCAGCGGGCATCCGTCGAGTGCGTTGTCGCTGTTGCATTTGACGACGGCGTTGATGTATCGGGTGATGCGTTACGACGTGAAGGATCCGTGGCACGGGGGCGACGACCGGGTGGTGCTCTCGGAAGGGCATGCGGTGCCGGTTATATACGCGGCTTGTTGCGAATTGGGCGGTTTGGCGGGGACCAAGGCTGATCCGGTGACGTTGACGTTCGATGATGCTTTGACGCTGCGTCGTCACGAGAGTCTGCTGGACGGGCATCCGAATCCGGCGCGGGGCTTTCCGTTTTTTGATGCGGCGACGGGTTCGCTGGGTCAGGGGCTTTCGGTGGCTGCTGGTCTGGCGGCGGCGGCGAAGGTCGATGGGCTGGATCGTCGGTTCTATTGCATGATCGGTGATGGCGAGAGCCGCGAGGGGCAGATCTGGGAAGCGGTGGATTTCATTGTGGACCACTCTCTGACAGCAGTACGGATGATTTTCAACTGCAACGGGCAGGGCCAGAGCGATTATGTGTCGGGGCAGCAGAGTGCTGAGACGCTGGCGAAGAAGCTGGCGGCGTACAACTGCGATGTGAAGGTAATTGACGGGCACGATTGGGACGAGGTGCTGGCGGCGTTGGAAGCGGAGCCTGGGGACAAGCCGATAGCGATCGTGGCTAAGACGGTCAAGGGTTGGGGCTCTCGGGAGCTTCAGAGCAAGAACTATCACGGCAAGCCTTTGGGTAAGGACGTGTTGGAGCAGACGCTGAAGGACTTTGACGAGTTGGCCAAGAAGCTGGGCGTGTCGGGCGATGATGGCGTGGTTACGTTGGAGGCGCCGGGGGCGGCCAAGCAGGAGTCCAATGGCCAGTCTAAGCTGGGGCCTTTGGGCCAGGCGTGCGAGGCGGTAGGGCTGGGCAAGGCGTATGCTGCCAAGAAGATGGCGACGCGTCAGGCGTACGGGGTGGCGTTGGCGGAAGCGGGACGGGTGGACGAGCGGGTGGTGGCGTTGGACGGCGACGTGAAGAATTCGACGTTCACGGAGATGTTCGCCAAGGCGTATCCGGAGCGGTATTTTGAGGCTCGGATTGCTGAGCAGAATATGATTTCGGCAGGGGCGGGCATGGCGGCGGCAGGCAAGGTACCTTTCGTATCGAGTTTTGCCAAGTTTTTGGTGCGGGGTTACGACCAGATCGAGCTGGCGGTGGTGAGCAACGCGAATTTGAAGCTTTGCGGCTCGCACGCGGGGGCGTCGCTGGGTGCGGATGGGCCGAGCCAGATGGGTCTGGTGGACGTGGCGTTCGCGCGGACGTTTGCGCGTTCGCGGCGGGTGGACGGTCAGCCGGCGTGTCGGATGTACTGTCCGAGCGACGCGGTATCGGCGTATAAGCTGACGGAGCAGATGCTCAACACGGAGGGGATGTGTTACATGCGGACGTTGCGGCCCGGGGTGGAGTTTCTGTACAGCGAAGACGAGACGTTTGGTCCGGAAGGTTTCAAGCCGTTGAGTGAGGGCACGGACGTGACGGTGGTCGCGAGCGGGTATATGGTGCACGTAGCGAAGAAGGGTATTGCGGCGTTGGACGGGAAGGTATCTGTTGGGCTGGTTGACGCGTATGCGTTGCCTTTGGACACGGGGGCCCTGTTGAAGTTGGCGGGGGCGCAGGGCGGGCGTGTGCTGGTGGTGGAAGACAACTACGTGGGCGGTTTTGCCGACGAGATTGCTTGTGCGGCGGCGGCGGACGGGGGCAAGGTGCAGGTCAAGTCGCTGTACGTACAGGAAGTGCCCAAGAGCGCGTTGGACGGCGACGAGGTGCTGGCGACGCAGGGTCTGGGCCCGGCCGACATTGCGGCGGCGGTGCTAGGGCTGGTAGGCGCAGGCAGCGGCTGTGGCTGTAGTGGCTGTGGCTGTGAGAGCATGGGGTAATCAGTCGGCGTCTGGCGGAGGCTGGGGCGACGTAGAGGTGTCGCCGCCAGCCGAGAGGCAATGACGGGGTATTAGCAGGAGCATGCCATGGTGCAAGAGCTGCACGGAGCATTAGAGGTTGGGTCGGAACGTTACGGGATCGTGGTAAGTCGTTTCAACGAGTTTATCACGTCGAAGCTGCTGGGGGGAGCGTTGGATTGTCTGCGTCGGCACGGGGCGAAGGACGAGCAGATATTTGTGCTGTGGGTGCCGGGTTCGTTCGAGGTGCCCACGGCGGCCAAGCGGATGGCGGGGAGCGGCAAGTTTGGTGCGGTGCTCTGTCTGTCGGCGGTGATACGGGGACAGACGGCGCATTTTGACCAGGTGTGTCAGCAGATTACGCGTGGCGTGGGGCAAGTAGGTATGGACACGTCGGTGCCGACGATGTTCGGGGTGATAACGTGCGACACGCTGGAGGAGGCGATTGATCGGGCGGGGGCCAAGGGGGGCAATTTGGGATTCAACGCGGCGTTGGGGGCGATCGAGATGGTTCGGGTGTTGGGCCAATTGGATGACGTTGAGTAGGATGGCCGAGCAGGATAATCTGTCACAACCGTTACGGCAGGCGGCGGGGGGCAAGCCGGTGGATCGGCGGCGCGCGGCGCGGGTGCTGGCGATGCAGTTTTTGCATGCGTTGACCGTGCAGGGCGGAGCGAATCTGGAAAAGGTGGAGGCTCTGATGGGGGTGTACTGCGAGGATGAGGCGACGCGTGGTCTGGCGATCGGCTGGGTGCGGGATGCGTGGGCCCGGCTGGGGGAGATTGAGGGGTTGATTCGGGAGACGGCGACGCATTGGGATCTTTCGCGGATTTCGCAAGTGGATCGCAGCATTTTGCATCTGGGGGTGTATCAGTTGTTGCACTGCGAGGAGATGCCGGCGAAGGTGGTGATCAACGAGGCGATCGAGTTGGCTAAGACGTTCAGTACGGCGCAGTCGCCGGGGTTTGTGAATGGGGTGCTCGATGCGATTCACAAGAAACAGCAAAATGAATAGTGGGCCTGCTTTTTTGCAAACATACCATTATGAATGAGAAGGTAACTGATTGTATCAATAAGGAGATAAACATGAAAACAACATTGTCAATCTTGATGGTTCTGGTTTTTGCAGCACTAACTGCCGGCTGCGGGCCGAAGAAGAGCCTAAGCCTTGAAGAAAGGCGACAGGTGGTGAACGACATGGAAACAGAGACTCTGCATCGCCTCTATACCGAGGAACCGGCGACCAAGGACAAGATTAAAGATGCAGTGGGTTATGGCGTTTTCAGTAATGCCAACGTGAATTTGATATTCGCCAGTGCGGGCGGCGGATATGGCCTGGTTAAGGACAATTCCAGCGGCGAGAAGACCTATATGAAAATGGCGCTGGGCGGTTTAGGGATTGGCCTAGGCGTGAAGGATTATCGAGTGGTTTTGATCTTTAAGGACAAGGATGTTATGGATAAATTCGTCGAAAGCGGCTGGGAATTTGGCGGCCACGCCGATGCTGCCGCCAAAGCAGGTGAAACCGGCGGAGAAGCCAGCGGCGAAGGTGACGTCCATTCCGGCATAGAGGTTTATTCCATGACCGAAGCGGGCTTGGCCCTGCAGGCCACCGTGACCGGCACCAAGTATTGGAAGGATGATTCACTCAACGAAAAGTGACATTCGAAAGGCTTTTTGTTGAAACGTTCTTGAGTTTGTGGGCCCGCAGCCAGAGTTGGTTGCGGGCTTTATTATGTCAGGTTCAACTCGCAAAAAGGTTGGTCAACCTATGTTGAAAAACGACCTCTGGCGAGGTCGGAGTTTACCGCCAAGGTCCTGGGGTAGTGACCAACTTTTTCTCATGAAGACCTCGTGGGGAGGGTGGCGCTGTAATGCACAACCGGTGAGGGACCAGCGGGAGAGGCATGGCGCGGCCTACGGCCGCAACTAAAAGACTACCGCTTTGGGGCCGCCGGCAGGTAGGAGGAAAGGTGGAGCGTTAACAGGGTGAGGAGTGTGGTTTTTTGCTAATACTCTTGACCTTTGGGGTATAATTGCGTAATGGTCATGTCGGCAGGTGGGGCATTTGTAAGGAGTGATCATGGCGGAGAGGCAGGCGAAGCGGCCGATGGCGAGTGCGGTGGAGACGCGGTATTTGTTGATGCCGGACCAGGCGAATCCTTATGGTACGGCGTTTGGGGGGGCGATTATGGGGTGGATCGACATGGTGGCGTCGATGGCGGCGCAGCGTCACGCGGGGCGGGAGGTGGTGACGGCGAGTATCGATTCGCTGAATTTTTCGCAGCCTATCCAGGTGGGGGATCATGTGGTGTTGCAGGCGTGCGTGAATTATGTGGGGCGGACGTCGATGGAGGTGGGGGTGCGTGTGCTGCGGGAGGATCCCTATACGGGCGAGCAGACAGTGGCGACGACGGCGCATCTGACGTTTGTGGCGCTGGACGAGCAGAAGCGGCCAGTGGAGGTGCCGCGGTTGTCGCCTGAGACGGCGGATGAGAAGCGGCGTTATGAGAACGGTCGGCTGCGGGTGGAGTCGCGTAAGGCGTTGCTGGCGAAGATGAAGACAGTGATGAGTGATGAGTTATGAATGAAGAGAAAGAGGGCTCTTCGGACGAATTTGTGGGTGAAGAAATCAGCGAATTTAACTCGGCAAAACAGCTCGGGGCCCCAGAGGGCAAAATTGCCCGCCGCCTGCCCCAATTTGGCCCTGTGCCCAACCTGTTTTGCCGAGAATAGCAGGCTGATTTCACGTGAGCTTCAGAAAGTAACTTTACTCCAGGCCATCTATCG
>Ga0180431_10010848_pt1 | contig 10072 bp, 5 predicted proteins | sample SS_ome_11_FD_132459 | JGI IMG/M metagenome (GOLD analysis project Ga0180431, IMG submission 132459) | Hypersaline lake sediment archaeal communities from the Salton Sea, California, USA - SS_1_MS_1 metaG | ecosystem: Environmental > Aquatic > Non-marine Saline and Alkaline > Hypersaline >... | reverse complement strand
CATTATTTGATGGTTTAGCAGCAAGTGTAGCTGCACTGAATGAGAATAAGATACAGGAAAATGAGATATTGTTCAACCCCTCATATAGAGAAGTTCTAAAGAACCGTCTGTCGAGAATTTTCCTTCATGAAATTTTTGAACCGCCCTGGACGCAAAATGTTCCACATTAATAGCTGTTTCCTGCCATTTACACTGTAGATCCGGACTAAACTCGTAAATTTTTTCCTTTAAAAGCTGACCATTTGGCGAGACGATCACCTCCACTCCCTCTAATCGCTCTCCTACATGGTTCATCGCACACACTTCAGGAGATGAAGTATAAGAGATCACTTCACCTTCCCTTTCGCCTGTCAACAGATAGCAACCTGCCATTTTCGCATCGATGATAGCGGCAAAAGCTCCTTGATGGTCAGGAGTATATCCCTCCAGGGAACACACGCCGACAAGGGGGATTTTATGGGCAAAGGAGAGGGATTTTGCCGCCATAGACCCCACTCGCATTCCCGTATAGGAACCAGGGCCGATGCCCACAGCGATCAGATCGATCTGATCCGGTCGGCGATCAATGGCTTTCAGGCCTTCATCAATCTTAGGCACGAGGAATTTAGAGTTATGCAGCCCGAAGGGCAAGCCGGCAAAATAGGCGACCTGGCCGTCCTGGATAAAAGCGGCGACCCCACGGTCGGAACAGACATCTATGACCAGGACCAGCATTACATCCACTCGATCCTGGTCGGAACAAACACTTTTTCAAGCGTTCGAATAAAAAAGCTGTCTGTCATCCCGGCGATAAAGTCGGCAACCTTTTGAACCGGATTGGAATCCATCAAATAAGGCTCCGGTTTGTTCTTAATAAAGTTACAAAAGAGATAGCTGTTTTCCTGCTGATTCTCAAAATCCTGCAAGAGAAACTCAAACAAGATCCGATAACTCCTTTTCACCTTGAAAGACTCTTTTTTTAAGCTTGGATACTCATATATTCTTTCAAAATTGAATTTTCGAAGCGTTTTCAAGGCTTCGTAGGACTCTTCAGAAATTGCGATATAGTCTTTTTCGAAGCTTTGGGCGATGATATCGCATGCAAGCGCCTTTAATATTTCCCTGTTGGAATTTCCGAGCATGGTTTGCGGCACATCTTCACGTGTGATAATTCCCAGGCTGATCGCGTCTTCGATATCCTTGCCCAGATAGCTCATCGTATCGCAGAGCTTGACAAGGCAACCTTCCAGGGTTGCAGGAATGATGGTTTCTTCCGGATCGTTAAGCTTTGTTTCCAAGTCTGAAAAATGGTCTTCCCAGGTCTTTCCAAACCTTGGCTCCAGTCGGGTCGAACGCATCCCTCCATCGTGGCAGAGAAACCCATCGTAGACGGCCAAACCCAGGTTTAACGGTTCGATTTTTGTGAACAACCGGCAGGACTGATGGGGATGAGCGAACTGACGGCCTTCAAATTCCTGGGTCAGCTCCGATAAATAGCCCTCCCCTTCATGACCAAAGGGAGGATGGCCGACATCGTGACCGAGCGCGATCGCCTCGACCAGGTCGAGGTTCAACCGCAGGATCTCGGCAATACCGCGGGCGAAGTTAGCCACTAGCTGCACATGCAGACCTCGATGCGTAATATGGTCATTTTCAATAAGATAAGCGACCTGCGTCTTATCGATATACCTCGCGTAGGCTTTGGAGTGCACAATGCGGTCGACATCCCGTTTATAGGGAAGGCGGTGATCGACTTCACTCGATTCAAAACGTTGATGCTCTTGAGAAAAGGCCGCTTTCGGATGCATATTGGCCTTTTCGTTTTTTTGCGCTTTATCGCGATACTCTTCCAATAATGGAGAGATTTTCTCGTTACCGCGCAAGGGATAAAATACAGGGGGTTCTTTCATAATCGAAAGTATAAACCATACAGATTTTATTGACTACGGCACTCTATGCGGTATGGATGGAGTTTCAGAAAACGGCGCCCATCGCATGTTCTTGCTGTTCATTGGCCGGAACGCCACTTTCTCGACCGGCCAAATTAACATACTCCTATCGCTGTGAATGAGAGAGATGTCAATTAGAAGCAATAGCCTAGGTACAATTTGGCGCCATAAACACGTGTTTCCAACATAGGTACCTGGATAGTTTCGATATCAAAGGTTGTTTCATCCGAGTTTCCATTTACCATCTTTCGATAAAACGGCGCTAGAGTCACAGTAAATGGCGTATCGCACCAGCATGTTGTGTATGTAATAGGGAAATCTACCTGATACCCATAATGATCATCTAGAGAAATACTACCACAATACCCTTCCAGCTTGACCCTTGAGCTGAACGGAACGTACCATTGCCCATTGATTCCAACCCACAAACAATCACAAAATTGACGATCGATTCTTCCTCCTAGAATTCCGAACCAATCACGATAGCTGACATCCAACCCGGGATTTGAAATATCTTGCTTGGAGTACCATAGACCAACCCCTCCATAAGGAGTGATACGGTAACAGTCAAAACAGTTGAATGTATAGCCTACACGAGTCGTCCAAAAGTAATTGGTCAAGTCTCTATCGGGAAACTCATCAATATAATGCTCACCACCCGACACAGTCCCGATAGCCCATTCAAATTCTGTATTGAAATAGAGACCGCAGGGATTGCAGCAGGAATACCCTAACACAGCCCCCCACATGGAGCCGGTGATTTTGTTGTTGCAGTCATCTGCTCCATAATACTCGCTTAGACCTATCGACTCCCCTTCAACTTTAAGGGAAGTCCCATAACCGATCAAACCTGCATAAAATCCTGGGCACCACCCGCAGCATGAATGATTGCAGACAGACCGCCCGCATACATCAAAACAACAGCGTTCGTCACAGCTGTCCGCATAGCAATATTCAGTCACATATTCTTGTGGAGAACTGTCTACAACGTCGTCATGAACCACGCTTTCTGCAACAATATTCTGCCGAGCGGTTCCTAAAAAATAGTCTTGCGGAGAACTTCCAACAACACCATCTTGTAGAGGAGATTCTATAACATCCTCCTGCATAGAAACTTCCACATCATCGCCTTGTACAAAGTTATCAGCATTTAGTGTGGAGGATGCCCCCCACACAAATAGCGCAGATATACTAATAATTATAGAGGTGATTTTCATATTTTCACTCACATTCTTTAGTTTGTAAATTGACTCGCCACATTAATTTCCTTTGATGATGTTAGCTGCTACCTGTCCAATGAAATAAGCTGCATACGCTGTATTCCCATCTTGGATTATCGGCTCGATGCTAACATCTGCGACCATGAGGTTTCTCACTCCAAATACATGCAAATCCCCATTGACAACAGAATCGCTCTGAGACGTTCCCATGCGGCAAGTGCCTGCTGCGTGAAAGGCGATAGCCATATTGCTCTGCGTTTGTGCAAATTCAAGAAGTGCTGAATCCCCTCCAGCATAGACGGACGCCGGAGGAGAGGCCAAACTTCCACCGGCAAAGGCCGTGTCAATATCCTGTAAGAGCTTCAAATAAGATACGACATCGTAGGCATCAGTACCAGGTGTCGACACATCACCATCAGTGTACATATTGAAGTCCATTCTCGGATAAATGGTCGGATTCCTGCTGACAATGTGAACAGAGCCTTCACTTTTAGGCTGCATCAGAATACCGCTTAGGGCGATTCCAGCTCCAGTATCAATTCCTGCAAGCTGCATACGGCGCGTACCATCACCAGGTTCATATGGCTGAAGATCAATGAAACCCTGCAAAAACGGGAAAACCGTAGTCGTTCCTGTAAAGAACCCTGTTACGCCATAGTGGTTTTGCAGATGCTCTCCCACATTAGGGTTATCGACGATCACCTCGATACCCAAGGAACTTAACAGCGTAGCGTCTCCGATTCCGGAACGCTCTAAAATCCCAGGCGACCAGGGTGATCCTGCGCACAAGATCACTTTCTTTTTCGCTTTGACATAAATGGCTTTATTAGGGTCCCCGCCAAGATAATACTCGACTCCAGCCGCTTCTTTGTTTTTAAATAGAACGCGATTGACTAAAGCATTTGAAACAACACGGAGCTGCTTGTAAGTTCCCAAACCAAACCCTTGTGCATTCAAGACTTGCCCAATCGGTGTGAAAGCATTAACGGAAAAAGAGCGGAAGCTGCCCGGTGCGGGAGAAATGTACTGTTGGTGGGCCGAGATTCCGATATCTCCTTCATCAGGGTCATTATAATCATCAACCTGAGGAGCAGAGGTGCCTGTCCCTACAGCTATGGCAAAAGCATCTGTATCTACCGGAGCACTTTGCGTAATGAAGAGAGGGCCGTCAGAACCTCTCTGCGTTGGATTGCTTACCGTACCATTGGGGGTATATAATTCAGTCTCCAGGAACAAGGGCAATAAGTTGGCGTAATTCCATTGGGACTCACCGGATAATGTCGCCCAGTTATTGTAGAGCGTAGGCGTGCCTCTGACAGCAAATAGACCATTGTGCGCGCTGCTTCCTCCCCACATTCTACCATCTGAATAGATAAAATACTGCGGTACAAAAGGTGAAAAAGATACGTTCACAGGCTGAGTGATTGCATAGAGAGGATCGTATGCCAAGTCATTGGTAAATGCAAAATAATCAGGACTAAGAACTTTAGGATCATCTGCACGGTTTTCACCCCATTCAAGAACCAAAACACTGTTGTTCCCATCTTTGGCAAGCTCCGATGCCAATGTCGCTCCGGCAGTACCATTACCGACAATGACATAATCCCACGTAGACCTCAAATCGAGGCACTCAGCCTCAACGGAATACCCTGAGAAGGCCATCAGGGCCACGAATATTGAAAACAAACGACTTTTGTTCATAGCATACCCACATTTGAAATTTTTCTTTTAAATTTGAAAGTACAACAATGAGGGGATTAAAAAAAGGAATTTATTTTAAATTCTGATTTTTATCGCTTGGCATAAGCTAAAACATTGATTTTTAAATAAATACAACTCTCTGCGGAACGAACGGAGTTTCGGGAAACAGCGTGTCGTGAAGCTCTTTCAGTTGATCGACATGCTTAAAGCTCATGTCCATTCCCTCAGCGAACCTTTCCACACGTTCTGGCAGAGGGGGACGTTTACGCACTAAAAGAGCGCGCACCATCATCAACATCAAGACATGCTCTTCCTGCTCTTTGGTTAAAACACCCTCGTCCTGTTCGACAAGATAGCAGTTAGCCGCTAATTGGGAATTGGATCCCGCTCCGCGATCGATCTGGTCTTTACAGCTTTCGTTGACTGAATCCATATCTCCTTCAACAATAATCATTTTCACGAGATTATCGTAGAAAAGTTCGATAAACCAGCGCCGCTGCTCAACTGTCAGAGTTTCACTGCCGGCAAACACTTTTTCGTGAATTTGATCGATGACGTTTTTGGCTTTAGCATCAAATTCGGGAATCAGGTCACGTATCGTCTGCGGGATGTAACAGCCAGTGATGTGGCGCGTTTCCGTTCCCTGACACACTTGATCGAACAGGCTCCCCTTGAAGGTATCCGCATCGGCAGCTTCCGCCCACTCTCCTTTCTGCCAATAGAACTTGGAGTTTTTCGAAAGCGCGATCGCAAAGTAAGCCCCTTTGACATCTTCATCATCTTGCTTGTCGAGGATCAAATTGCAACGGGCTGTTTCATCTCCATTGATAAAGTATGCCAACCAGCCCGTCTTAGGAATAAGGTTCTGATTATTGACAAACAGGTGCTTCTTGCCTGTGGTCTTGTAATGACGCATCAAAGCAACGAATTCTTCATTCAATCGAGCAACCGACTTGCTGTCCTCGTTTGTCGGCGTTCCCATCCCAAGCATTTTAACAAGTTTGCCGCCAACTCGTAAACTCCAAAAATGGTGTGTGGGATTTCCCTGCCTGTACGGATCAAAATCACGGTTCCATTGACCGCGTGCGCTGTTTGCCCATTGGTTGAGGAGAGGTGCTTTTGCACTGTAAGGAACGGCTCCCAACCGTTTGTACATAGTCATTACCCTTTTGACAAAGGGGTGTTCTCCATGGACAGTTTCATCCGTCTCGTCCGCCATTTGTCCCAGGGCAACTGCACCCATCTTGTTGAATGTATCCAACGTTTCAAAACACTGTTTTTCCAACGATACATCAGTAAACAACAGGGAGGCAATTTGATGAAGATATTCATTGTTCGGATGAGCTTGAAATTCTTGACGGAATGTGGGAATGAACCGTTGGTTGATGATGTTTCTTACTTGTGCCAGGTATCCCTGATTGAACCTTGTATCATCTGAGGGATCTATCTCGAACTCGCATAATGTTGCATAGAGGTTACTCACAACGTCTGCCTCCTCTCCGACCAATACCCAGCTGCCTTCCATACCGCCAACACCTAAGACTTGAGCAAATTCCTTTTCAAACAACGCCTTAAGTTCCCGAATTTGCGTCTCATACTTCCTCACCTTCCAGGCAAGATCATTCGCTTCACTCGACTGGCTGAAGGTTCCTCCCAGGCGTTCCCAAAAAGTTTTGGGAGTTTCCACCCCCTCATCGCCTGGTAACTGTCCGATCATGGCATCGATCACGCCTAACACCTGATCAAGCGCCTGCGCTTGATCATCCCCTTCATGATCACGATAATGCTCCGCCATATTAGCAATTGCCAGATACACTTCGCTCAAGCGTGCACGCGTCTGCCTCAACAAAGCAAGGTCCTGATCGTTTTGCTCATCCAGGATAGAGATCACCTGCAAAAATTCGTGGACATGGTTTTGAATGCCGCCGATCGTTTCAGAAATCCTTTGCACGTCTTCGAATTCCGCCGGTGCCTGACCAGGCCAAAACCAGTTCCATCCCCATCGCGTTTCCTGCGGGGCTTGCGGTTGTATTTTAGCAAGCGTTTCCAAAATCGATTGATCGTTCTCCAGCTCTTCTCGCACTTGAGGATATTTTTCTTTTGGTTGGCTGCTAAGCGCCTCAGGGCTGATTTGACCGATCAGATGGTCCAATATCGACTCAGGAATTTGCCAGGAAACAGATAGCGAATATATGCCTGTAACCTCTCTTGTCGTTTTCCCAGAATTCACATGTGTGAGTTCGTCTGAAGTCGACAGCATAGCCAATGGCAAACGTTCAGTTTCAAAATGTTCGATCACCCCCTCTCTTTCATAGTCTGACGGAGTAATATAAATCCGGTTGAAAAAAGTGGTCGACAGATTTTGGAATAAGCAGCCCGGCGACGCAGAATAACTTGAAAATTCTGTTTGAGCGTGTAGAACACCTCCCTCATCACCATAACTTTGGAGATGGGGGTTCAAAGCGTCCATTCCCTCTTGATGCAATGAAGGATTTAACAACAAGACCATCTGTAAAAAACGGATACGGGCAAGCGACTTGACTTCACTTAATTCACATCCAGAGACAATTGACAATCTTTGAGCGGCTTCGTCATCGATGCGGCAATTTTCAATCAAGCGCAAAAGAAAAGATCTGACCACTTCATCATCGGCATATTGAGCTTGCACATCAGCCAATACAGCGGTGAATAGCGACTCAGATAATAACTGATCCAAATTTTCCGATTCAGGAAACCAATGCTTCAGCCACTGAACAAACGATCTGTTTTGTTTTGCCTCATCAACCATTTCTCTGACTTTTTGAGGATCTTCAGTCAACTCCTTCATGAGTTGGTCGCGGACAATTTCTGCAACTCTTGCGGGGTCATCCGCTGCCTTCGACAAGTGAACTTGTGTTTCTGTCCCGAATATTTTAAAAGAGTTGTTTTTCATCCCCATATTGTCCCTGAAAAAAAGCGAGACTGCATGGAGAAATCCCCGTTTAAGATGATCTCCATACGATTCCCCCTCCCTTTTCGCGATCAATTGCTCCAGTCCATCGGCCAGAAAGTCGCTTTTTTCCTCAACGATCCGTGCCGTTGATTTACCCATGCTCTCATTCAAAATAAAACAACTGGATTGATAAGGAAGAGGCGCTACTAATGCCTGTTCGCCGCTCATAATAATCTGCATCAAACGAGCAACCGCCTGTTTTTGTTCTTTGTTGAACGCCAGTGAAGACAGTCCCGGAAATTCTTTTCTCAGAATTTTTTGCGCCACTTTGAACTGTGTCAGCGTGGAGTATGTATATCCTAACTCATTTGTCATAGGAATAGTTTCAAATTTCTCCTTGAACGTTTCATGTAAGCGTAGCGCTTCCGCTTTCGCTTCTTCACACTCCTCCATAAAACAGCCATGAGCCATCTCCATGACTTCCGATTTACCTTCCTTGATCAAAGAAACATAGGCCTGCACATCTTCGGCAGAAAAGGCGTTCAAGCGCTTTGGCTTTTCCCGTTCTGGCTCCGGTGCTGGCGCTGGATGCTGCACTGTTGAGGTTTGACTATCCGGTTCCCTTGCTCCAGACCCTAGATATTGCTGTTCCATCTGATGTTTGCGCTCTTCACGAATAGCCGTTTGTGCAACATCATCGGTCTTTGCGGCGACTTGCTCATGATGACTGTTGGAAGGGGTTTTCGGATTGATAGGCGCATAGTGACGCACCATCGCCCGGAAAGCGGCCACTCCGCCTAATCCGATGAGCGGCAGGGTTGCAATCGCAGCTAACGCGGCAACGGTAATGGTTTTTAATTTTTCCCAAACAGTCAATCTGCTGAAATCAGCAGTTGCATGATGGCGATGGGAAAAAGGGCAAAAATAACTTGCGATATTCATCAACTTTCCATAAGACGTGAGTTATAATTAATAGGTAATGATAAATGGCGTTTTTTAAGATTACATTAAGTCTTTCACTTTTAAATTCATAATTTGTCTATAATTCAAAAGTTATGACAAGCAAAACTGTTACAAATTTTTTCGACATGATCGCTTCCTGCTTCTGGAGATCTCCCTCGGAAGAAAGTGCGAGCCCACCTCCCCTTTGCGAGATGATCAGAACATTTCAAAAAGAACTGACAAAGCAGCAAATGGAAGCTACCGTACATGAACCTGAAGTCGAAAATTTGGCAAAGAGATGGAATACCATTGTCATTCAGGCCACGGAATCAACCCCGAGCAATCCTTTATCTAAAAAAACACTTTGCAAAATCCATGAGATTTCAAAATTAATTCTAGTCAGCAACCCTGTAAACCGCATCCTATGGAAAAATCTTGAAGAGCGCGTTCAACAGTTCGTTCGATCCCTGCACCCCCATTTTCTCCCGCCAATCGCTGAAGCCGACATTGTTCTTCGAACGTCCAGCGCCTCCCGTTTTCAAGCGGGAGATGTTGGAATAGTCCGCTGCGGTGACGAGCACCAATTTCAGGTAAGATTTATCAAAGCAGAAAGATCGACCCTTCACTTCGCGATTGAAGGAGAAGAAAATACCTGGTTGAAAGTTGCCTCCTCCCTAAAGCCTAATATTGGAAGCCTTGTGCACCCGTTCATTTCCCATCTTCCCTATGGGATCGGGAAATTTTTCCACACAGACGATCTGGTTTCAAAGATCGAGGAATTCAGCCATCGACGGCATATAGCTGCCCAAATTGTCCCTCAATTAACTCATCAATTATTTATTGCAAAACAACTCTATCTCAATAGGGTCCTTCAGGCTGCCGGCGTTAAAATCCCTTGCCCCAAGGATTATTCATTCCAATGTGAATGGGTCATTGATCGACAGAGCTCAACGGAAGGCTTAAACGAATTTCTAGACCGTACCGGCTCTGCAGATCTGGTAGCAGACCAGATCGCGCAATTTCTCATCCTGGAGAAAACGATGGGCATCTACATATTGGGAGATTCTGAATCAAGTTGGGACCATAAGCTCACGTCGGCGTTTGAAATGGAAGGTGAGAACGTTTATTGCGCTTTACCAAGAAAGAAGATCGAATTTTTAGATGGACCTTTTGAAGAACGGATGGAAACGGTCTGCAATTATATCTCCCTTTCCTATCCTCAGCTTGAACAGTCCATTCCGAGAATTAAGGAAGCTGTTGAACAAGCCCGATCCCCATCAACGGCAATTGATATCTTAAAAGAAGGATTTTCCAATCACTTCCTGAGAGTGGACGATCCCCTGAATCAT
>Ga0180431_10010844_pt1 | contig 10074 bp, 4 predicted proteins | sample SS_ome_11_FD_132459 | JGI IMG/M metagenome (GOLD analysis project Ga0180431, IMG submission 132459) | Hypersaline lake sediment archaeal communities from the Salton Sea, California, USA - SS_1_MS_1 metaG | ecosystem: Environmental > Aquatic > Non-marine Saline and Alkaline > Hypersaline >... | reverse complement strand
CGTCCTTCGGTTCGACGCGTTCGTTCCGATCGAGATCGTCTCGACCGACGAGGCGTCGATTCGCCTTCGTTTCCATCATTGCAGTGCCCCGGACGGACGTCGGTCGGTCTCTCTGGGAGCCGGCCCAATGACGCGCGCCGAGGTCCGATCCGTTGGCGGGAGTGCGATCGATTTGCTCATCACACTGAGACAGGAAGGGGCCCTCGACCTGACGCGTTTCGAGGCGGCCGACTTCTTCTCCGCGACCTCCCGGATCGGCAAGGTCCCGCGCGACGAATCGATCACCGTCGTCGATTCAGGAATCAAGCTGCACGAAGCGAACCTCGCTTCCTCGTCGGGGACGACCCGAGTTGCCTACCTGCAGGTCGAAGACTGGAGGTCCCGCTTCCGGCTTCGTCCGGCGTACGTCTTGGATGGGACGAGTTCGCTGGCAGGGATGGCCGTTGAGTCGAACGGGATGGCCGCGATCGGCGTGGGGAGCGAGCTCGGTTTCTTGGTCGTCGAGGGGGCCCCGATCAGTCTAAGGCGGGACGAGGCGCTCGTGTTGGTGAGCGATGCCTTCGGCCGTCTCTCCGACCTTCGTGGTACCGGTGCTCCGTTCCTGTCGGTCGAGGGAGCGGAGATCCCGCTCGACGGAGCCAACCGCCCTCTCCGCTACGGCGAGGCGGTCGTCTACACGCCGGGATACGGAGAGGCAATGGCGACCGGTGTCCCCGGAGGGTTCACGGTTCTGAAGCTTCGAAATGACCGGATCGTTTCCGTTTACCAGGGCAGCTACATCGATCGGGATCCGTCGGCCACCTTGATCGTCGCCAGCGGGGAAGCCTACGCGCGGTTCTCCCACGTCTCGATCGGCGACGACGCCCGACTCGAGGTCTACGTCACATCGGCCGAGGAGCCGCTTTCGAACGCCGTGACCATCAGCTCGGTCCTCTTCCGGGACGGGATCGCGCTCGATGACGCGAGCGGGCGATCGGAGGCATCGCGCGGATGGAGTGTCGTGGCGACCGATTGGCACGGTGGCCTCGTCCTCCTCTCGATTGCACGGAACGAGTGGAGCGCCGGGGCAACGCTCGGGGAGGTGATGGATCTCCTCCGTGCCTTCGAAGTACCGATCGAGGATGCGTTTGCTCTCAGCGACGGGCGATCGGATACGCTCGTTCTGAATCGGGAGGGAGTCCGTGAGCTGGCCGACGGCGATCTGGTCGCCGTCGGGCTCGTTCTGGTGCCTCTTCCCGAATGAGGAGACTCGCGCGTGACATCCTGCTGATGGCCGTGGCGACCGGCGCTTCCCGGCTGCTCGGCCTGGGCCGGGAGGCGGCAATCGCCGACCGGTTCGGTGCGAGCGCGGCGTACGACGCCTTCTTGATCGCCTTCTTCGTCCCTCACTTCCTCCGGTCCCTTCTTGCTGAGGGGGCGCTCTCGACGGCGTTCGTTCCGATCTATACGCGCCTTCGCGTCGGAGCCCTGGACGCGGGCGGATCGGACGCGGTTCCTCGAGAAGCCGATGCCTTCGCCAGCAACCTGCTCTCCTGGCTTCTCCTCGTCTTTCCCGCGATCGCCGTCGTCGGTGTGCTCTTGGCACCGTACTACGTGCCGTTCCTGGCGAGTGGGTTCTCTCCCGAAAAGCTGGCGCTTGCGACGACGCTCGCGCGTTTGGTCTTCCCGTTCATCGCGTTGATTGGATTCGCCGCGGTCTTCATGGGGATTCTGAACGCACATCACCGGTTCTTCCCGGCCTCCATCGCACCGGTCTGGTTCAACGTGGGGATGTTGATCGGCGTTCTGGCCGTCTCGGAGGGCTTCGCCGATCGTCCGATCTACGGTCTCGGAATCGGCGTGTTGATCGGAGGCCTCGGTCAGCTTGTCAGTCAGGTTCCGGCGCTCCGTCGGCTCGGCTTTCGCTTCCGGTTCTCCCTGCTGCCGATTCACCCGGAGATCGCCGGGTTCGGGCGTCGGATCGCCCCGGCCGTCTTGGCTCTTGCCGTTGCGCAGATCAACCTTCTGGTCGACAACAAGATCGCATCGCATCTCCCCGACGGGGGGATTTCGGCTCTTCAGTACGCAATGCGTCTCTTTCAGTTGCCGCTCGGTGTCTTCGCCGTCAGCATTGCGACCGCCCTCCTCCCGCGTCTCTCCGCGGCGCGCGCTCGGGGGGAACGGGGTTTGTTCGCTGCGTACCTGAGGGACGGGTTCGCCGCGAGCGCCTTCGTCCTTCTCCCGGCGACGATCGGTCTCTTGGTCGTCGGATCGGACGTGATTCGTCTGCTGTTCGAGCATGGGAGCTTCGACGCTTCGGATACCGTCAGGACGGCGGGCGCGCTCTCGGCATACGTCGCCGGCCTCCTTCCCTACGGACTCGTCTACGTTCAGACACGAGCCTGCTACGCGCTCGGGAGGACCGGCCTTCCTGTGGTCGCCTCGGTTCTTGCGGTCGGCGTCAACGTCGGGCTTGATCTTGCGCTCGTGGGGCCGCTTCAGGAAGCCGGCCTCGCTCTGGCGACGGCGGTCGCCGGCGCCGTGAACGCGCTCGTCCTCTTCGTTTTGCTGCGCGGCGCATTCCGTTGGGACGGCCTGCTCGGGCGGCGTCTCGGCGCGATCGCCGTCGGGGTCGCTCTGCTTTTCGGGATCGTGTTCGGCACGCATCGACTTGTCGACGCGGCCTCACCGGCGGTTGGAGTCGCTGTCCCGACGCTCGCCGGCCTCCTCTTCTATGGGCTTTTCGCCCGCTTTACGAATCTGTGGGAGCTGATTGTCGGCTTCGGACGATCGACCGAGGGCGCGTCAGGGGAGTGAACGACGGCTCGGTCGGCTATACGCCGTCCCCGAGAGGAAGCTCTCCTGCGATCCCGCGTGCCCAGCGATCGACCTCGAAGAGGTCATCGAGGCTTTCGGCCTCGCTCGGTGCCTCGTGTCTCCACCGATCAAGGACGGCGCGGAGGCCGTCGGCGATTCGTGTGAACGGGATCTCCTCCGCGAGAAACCGAGAGACAAGCACCTCATCGGCGGCATTCACCGCAGCCGGAGCGGTTCCACCGGCACGGGCGGCCGCCAGGACGGTCGAGAAGGCCGGAAACCGGTCGAGGTTGAGAGACTCGAAGTTCAGCGTTCGAGCCACGTCGAACGAAAGCTGCGGGAGTGCGGTCGCGAGGCGCTCCGGATACGTGATGGCATACTGAATGGGAATCCGCATGTCGTGTGCGGCGAGTTGCGCCATTGTCGACCCGTCTGCGTACTCGACGATCGCGTGGACGAGCGACTCGGGATGGACAACGACCCCGATTCGCTCGTACGGAAGACCGAAGAGGACGTGGGCCTCCATCACCTCGAACGCCTTGTTCACCATGGTCGCCGAGTCGATCGTGATCCGACTCCCCATGGTCCAGTTCGGGTGATCGAGGGCGTCCGATGGGGTGACACGGTCGAGGCGCTCGATCGGGGTTCTCAGGAAGGGGCCGCCGGAGGCTGTGATGGTCACCCGCGCGACGTCCTCGCGTCGGCCCGCATCGAGACATTGCAGGAGAGCGCTGTGCTCGCTGTCGAGGGGGAAGAGGCGACCGCCGTCCCGCTCGATGGTCTCCCGAACGAGCTCTCCTCCCACGACGAGGCTCTCTTTGTTTGCCAAGGCTACGGGCCGACCGAGGGAGAGGGCCGCGAGCGTCGGGGCGAGCCCGATGGCGCCGACGAGCCCGTTCACGATGAGGTCTACGTCATCGAGCTCGGCGAGCTTCTTCGGCCCTTCGTCGCCTCGCTCGACGAGAAGGCCCGGATGGCGTCGTTCGAGTTCAGGGGCCCCGTCGGGTGACGCGATCGAGACGACATGCGGACGATGAGCAATGATCTGCTGATCGAGAAGCTCGACGTTTCGTCCTGCGGCGAGTCCCACCACGTCGATCTCCCGCGCGCCGGCATCGCGCAGACGATCCACTACGTCGAGCGTTTGACGGCCGATCGACCCGGTCGATCCGAGTATGACGAGTCGGAGAGGCCGCGTCGACATCAGACGGCCGCGGGAAGCGGAATCAGCTCGGAGAGAAGGTTGTCCAGGTCCGGTCCGGCGAGCTCCTCGGCTTCGAGGACCTTCGTCGCCAGTTTCTCCAGCTCGTCGCGATACTTCGAGAGGATCTCCTTTGCTCGTTCATACGAGCGCGTGAGAAGGCCCTGGATTTCCTTGTCGGCGAGGCGCTTCATCTCCTCGGAGTGCTCGCTCGAACGGACGAGTTCCTCGCCGAGGAAGACGTTCGTCCGTTCTCGCCCGAGACTGATCGGCCCGAGCTCCTTGTTCATCCCCATCTCGATGACCATCTCGGTCGCCAGCTGTGTGGCGGTACGAAGATCGCTCTGCGACCCGTAGGCGAATTCCCCGAGTGCGACCTCTTCGGCCGCCCGTCCTCCGAGCGCGAAGACAAGCTGGTTGGCCAATTCTTTCTCCGTCGGATTCCACCGTTCCTGGAGCGGTTGGAGAAACTCCGTGACGCCGCCCGAGCCGCCCGAGCGTGGAAGGATCGAGATTCGGTGGACCTTCTGATCCTCCGAAAGGAGGACGTGAGCCGTGATGGCGTGCCCGCTTTCGTGGTACGCTTTCAGTCTACGTTCCTTCTCGGTCGGAACGACGTTCCGGCGTCGAAGTCCGAGGGAAAGGCGATCACGCGCTTCCTCGAAATCGACCATCTCGACCGCCGCCTTGTCTTTGCGGGCAGCGAGGAGCGCCGCTTCGTTGCACAAGTTCCGCAGGTCGGCTCCGACGTAGCCGGGCGTCTGGCGGGCAATGACTTCCGGGTTGACGTCCTCTGCGATGACGCGCGTTCGGAGGTGAACCTTGAGGATCTCGAGTCGTTCGCTCGCCGTCGGGAACGGCACGGTAATCCGGCGGTCGAAGCGGCCGGGACGCAGCAATGCCGGGTCGAGAACGTCTGGCCTGTTCGTCGCCGCGAGGATGATGATTCCTCGGTTCGGCTGGAATCCGTCCATCTCGGCGAGGAGCTGGTTCAACGTTTGTTCTCGTTCGTCGTGTCCGCCCCCGAGCCCGGCGCCGCGCATCCGACCGACAGCATCGATCTCGTCGATGAAGATGATGCAGGGGGCTTGGCCTTTCGCCTTCTCGAACATGTCGCGAACGCGGGCGGCACCGACGCCGACGAACATCTCGACGAAGTCCGATCCGCTGATGGAGAAGAACGGCACCTCCGCTTCTCCGGCGATGGCTTTGGCGAGGAGTGTCTTTCCCGTTCCCGGCGCGCCGACAAGAAGCACGCCTTTCGGCACCTCCGCTCCGAGGCGGGCAAATCGCCTCTGATCCTTCAAGTACTCGACGATCTCCTCGACCTCTTCCTTCACCTCATCGATTCCCGCGACGTCGGCGAACGTAACCTTGGTCGTCGCCGGCTGGACGAGTTTCGCCTTCGACTGACCGAAGGAGAGGGCGCCGCCGCCCGCCTGCGTGCGACGCATGATGAAGATCCACACGCCGATCAGAAGCAGAATCGGCAGCAACGAGATCAGAAGCGTCATCACGAGCCCGCTGCTCGACGGCGGAGCGTACTCGACGCTGTCGACGTTCTCGTTCAGCAGCTCGTAGTAGAGCGACGGGTCTTCCGGAAGCCTCGCCTCGACTTCGCCCCCCGAATCGATCAGCCCAAGGTCTTCCTCGGTCTTGCGAAGGATGACGGATGAGGTGACCTGCTCCGGTGCGGCCGGGTTGTCGGTCACGGTGACGATCGAGCCATCGTCTGTTGTCAGGACGGCGGTTGTGGTCCCCGGATCCCGGTCGGCGCGTTCTCCGTAGACCGTCATCCGGACGGTTCCGGTGAACGTCTCGCCCGGGAGCACGAGAACCGGGAGCCCGATCGATCCGGCGCTGTCGAGATTGCCGTACTGGTCGTTCGTGAGGGAGATGAGGGTCAGGGCTCGGTCCGAACCGTTCTCGACGCTGGCGACGATCTGCGCCTCGACGCGCGGCTTGACGGTCGCGCTGGCCACGTCTTCACGGATGTAGACCTCCGAAACGCCACCACGCTCGACGATCTCTCGAAACTGCGTGTACGTGATCTCGTTCGACGCGTCGCTCCGTCCGAACCAGGACTGTAGCAGGATCAGTCCGAGGATGACGACGATCGTAATGAACGCGATGTTCCGTAGATTCCGGTTCCTCAGATCTCGCATTGGATCTCGTTCCATGGGTTCATACCTTTCGAGCGTGACGCTCGATTGTAGCACCGGGCCGAATGCGGATCAAACGCAGTTCAGAACAGACGATTCCACGAATCATCGACGGAGGCTACGGCGACCGCCGGCGAAGGCGTCGCCAGAGCTGGAGTTTCGGGAACGCTGTCTCGGTCCCGCGAAGCAAACGGACGATATTCGAACGGTGCGTGATCGTGATGAATGCGGCGAGTGCGAAGGCGAGAGCGGTCAAGGCCGTCGGTCGAGAGGCCTGGAGTGTCGGCGGAAGCGCGAGGACGCTGATTGGAATCGTCCAAGCGGCGAGGATCGATCCGAGCGACACGAACCCGAACGTGAACAGAAGGAGCGCGAAGAGACCGGCGGCGAGGGCGAGAGGAATCGGTGCGACGACCGCGAGCATTCCGGCCGCCGCTGCGACGCCCTTTCCTCCTCGGAACTTCGCGTAGATCGGGAAGACGTGGCCGAGAACGGCGACGAGGCCGCAGAGAACGGCGAGGGTCTTCGGATCGACGGGGGATTCTCCAAGCGGAAGAAGGGGAATCAGCCCAGCAGCCGCCGCGCCTTTCGCAAAGTCGATCAGGAGGACCGGAAGCCCGGCGCGCCAGCCGAGGACTCGCCAAGCGTTCGTTGCTCCCGGGTTGCCGCTTCCTTCCTTCCGGATGTCGGTCTTCCAAACGAGGAGCCCGAGGACGAGAGCCGTAGGGAATGCGCCGACCAAGTATGCGACGGCAAGGTACGCTACAAGGATCACGGTCCGTTCACTCCTTCCCGTTGACCTGCGACACGCGCCCCAACGAATCGCAACGCTGAAGGATCATACGATCGGAGTAGGACGGGGACAACGCAGACAGCGAGGGCTCCGAGCGAGTGCCCGGAGCCCTCATCGATTCCGTCGGTTCCGCTGCTACGGGAGGACCGTGATCGGGACGAGGACGGCCTCTCCTTCTCCGAAGACGATCCAGACGAGGTGGTCGCCCGGAGCGAAGCCGGTCGTGTCGATCCCGAGGAGGTACAGGTCGGCCGCGTAGCGGCTGGAGAACGAGTAGACGGACGGTTCGAGATCGGCCGTTCCGCCGGCCCCTGCCGGGTCACCGGCGTTGGGCCTCGTCACGCGAATCCAGGGCCATCCGTTCTCGCGCCGCGCTTCGGGGGTCAAATCGAGGCCGACCTCGATCCGCGGCCCCGGGAGCGTCGTCGACGGCTCAAGGTCGGCGAAGAGTGCCCACTCCTCCAGCGTCTCGGAGTTGAGTGCGTCGGCCGTGGCGACCAATGGACGCCCGTCGGCATCGGTCCCGTTGGTGGCGACTCCGATGTTCGTGTGCCAATTGTCCGGCTCGTCGCCCGCGAGCGGATCGGTTCGCTCCATGGTCCCGTACGTCGAGGCATCGCCCGCCGGCCAGCCGTCGCGAGGCGTCTCGAACGCGTTCGCGGAGTCGACCGTCACGCCGTCTGCGTTTACGAGGTAGATCTCATCGCCGTCATTCGACAGATCGAGGACGTATGGAGGTACGATGTCGTAGAGGTTGTCGGCCGCGGAATTCGAGATCGTCTCGTCGCTCAACCGTTCGAGTGTGTAGTAGCTCCCGTAGTCCTCCAGCGGGTTCGCGATGACGAGCCACGAGACGTCGTCCGTCTGGCGCTTCTCGTAGGTCACGGCCGGCTCCGGGTCCCTCAGGGCAAGTTCGCAGGCCGAGATCTGGGCCGCTTCGAGCGTCCCGGAGAGATGGACGATCTTCCAGTCGAAGTCTTCGACACTCACCGGGTTCTTCTTCCGCCACTGGAGCGTCCAGCCGGTTAGGTCGACGGGAACGCTGCCGATGTTCCGAAGCTCGATCCACTCGTGCATCGGATCGGCGGCCGTTCCGGCCCATGCGACCTCATTGATGATGACTCTCCCGATGCACTCATCCGCGGCACCACCGCCGCCGTCCGGAAGGTCGGTCGGCGCTACCGGGACGGCATCGTCATCGTCCTCGGCTTTCGTGGAAGCGTTCGCCGGCGTCGAGTCGACATCCTCTTGGTCCGCTCTCGAGACCTCGGCCAGGTTGTTGTACTCGCCGCTTCCCAACACGGTTGCGGTGATCTCGAGCGTGACGGTCACGCCCGGCGGGACGACGCCGACTGACCAGCTGTTGGTCACGGAGCTGAATGTTCCGATCTCCGGATCGCTGGCGACGTAGTCGTAGCCGTCGGGCAGGACGTCCCTCACCTCCACCCCGGTCGCCGTGGCGAAGCCATCGGCGTTTGACAAGGTGATCGTGAAGACGACGTTCTGGCCGACTGTCGGCGTCGAGTTGTCGACGTCGATCGTTAGCGAGAGGTCGATGAGCGGCTCGGTCTCGATCGTGACGAGGTGACTGTCCTCTTCCGGTTCGGTCTCGTCGGAATCCGCGACGGCCGTGTTCACGATCGGGCCTGGGAGTTCATCCTCTGTAACCGGGCCGTACGTCGGATTCAGCGTCACCGACTGCCCGATCTCCAGCGTGCCGACGTCCTCGGACAGACCGAGGAGTGCGTCGGTGACGACCACGTTGTGGAGGATCTCGTCACCCGTGTTCGTAACGGTGATCGTATAGGTGATCGTTCCACCGATCTCGACGCTTCCGGGGCCGTCCTTGACGATCGCGAGTTGCGGGACCGGGGCGAAGATCGGGACCGAGTGACTGTCACGGACAGGATCCGTCTCATCCGAGTCGGCCGTGGCCGTGTTGACGATCGGACCCGGCAGATCACCTTCGTCGACCGGGCCGTATGTCGCCGTGATCACGCGGGAATCCTGAGGGAGCAGAGTCCCGACGTTCTGTGTGATTCCGAGCAGTGGGTCGGCGACCGTCACGTTGTGGAGAGTCGTGTTCCCCGCGTTTGTGACTGTCATGGTGTAGTTCACCGTCTCACCCAGGGTGACCGGGCCGGCATCGCCGGTCTTAACGAGGGCCAGGGCCGGGTTCCGCGAAATCGGGACCTCTGCGCTGTCGGATTCATCCGGCAACTCATCGCTGGAAACGGTCGCGGTGTTGTCGATGTCTCCGTCACCGCCGCCGTTGTCATCGAGATCGGATTGGACTGCGGTGTACGCGCCGGTATAGGTCCAGGTTTCATTGACCTCCAGGACCCCGTCGCCATCGTCGCCGGTCGGCCCGACCAGCGGATCGAGAAGCGGGTCGGAGACGGAGACGCCGTGAAGCGAGACGTTCCCGGTATTGGTGACGACGATCCGATAGCTGATGACGTCCCCGGCAGCGTCGACCGATCCGGCTGGGCCGTCTCCGCCGACATCGGTCACCGTCTTCTCGATCGTGTAGTTCGGTCCGATGCTGATCTGTACCGCTTCGCTGTCAGATTCGTCCGGAAGCTCGTTGGTCGAGACGGTGGCGGTATTGTCGATGTCGCCGTCGTTGTCGGCGACGCCGTTCGCGTCGATCCCGTTGTCGTCGAGGTTGGATTGCAGGACGGCATACGAGCCGGTGTAGACCCAGACTTCTCCGGCATCGAGGATCCCGTTTCCGTTGTCGCCGGTCGGACCGGCCAGTGGGTCGAGGAGCGGGTCCGTCACTGCGACCCCGGTGAGTTCGACCGTACCAACGTTGGTGACCTCGATTCGGTAGCTGATGACATCTCCGGCAGCGTCGACCGATCCGGCTGGACCGTCTCCGCCGACGTCGGTCACCGTCTTGTCGATGGCGATCTCTGTCCGGATCCACAGCTTCTCCGCGGTGTCATCGGCCGTTGTAGAGGCTCCGGCGATGGTGCTGGCAAAGGACGCTTCCACGGATGTGGTTCCGGTGATGCTCGAGTCGAGCGTGACCGTCGCCTGCCCGGCGCCGTTGGTCGTTGCGCTGGGGGCGCTCAGGTCTCCCGGACCGGCGGTGATCTCGAAGTCGATCGTCTCGT
>Ga0180431_10010843_pt1 | contig 10074 bp, 8 predicted proteins | sample SS_ome_11_FD_132459 | JGI IMG/M metagenome (GOLD analysis project Ga0180431, IMG submission 132459) | Hypersaline lake sediment archaeal communities from the Salton Sea, California, USA - SS_1_MS_1 metaG | ecosystem: Environmental > Aquatic > Non-marine Saline and Alkaline > Hypersaline >... | reverse complement strand
GGCCGCGCTCGCCCACGATGGTGTCGTAGCCCTTCGGCAGCTTGCAGATGAAGTCGTGCGCGTTGGCGGCGCGGGCGGCTTGGATGGCCTGCTCGACGCCGGCTTCGGGGCAGCCGTATCGGATGTTGTCCAGGATGGTCGCGCAGAAGAGGTGAGGATCTTGGAGCACCATGCCGACCTGGCGTCGGAAGTGGCCGCGGTCGAGCGTGCGGATATCCTCGCCGTCAATCAGGATGCGGCCGGCCGTCGTCTCGTAGAAGCGCACGACGAGGCGGGTGACGGTCGTCTTGCCCGCGCCCGACGGGCCGACGAGCCCGATCATCTCGCCCGGCGTGACGTCGAACGACACGCCGCGCAGCACCTGGCGGATGCCGTCGTAGGCGAACGAGACGTTCTCGAACGTCACGTGCCCCTCGAGCGGCTCGAGCCGGACGGGCTGCGTCACGTCGGTGATCTCCGGGTTGGTGTCGAGCACCTCGAAGACGCGGTGGGCCGAGCTGGTGACCCGCGAGAGCATGCGCGTCATCATGCCGATCATCTCGATCGGCTGGAAGAACATGGCCATATAGAGCAGGAACGTGACGAACTGGCCCGACGTCATGCTTGCCTTCATGCCCGCGCCGCCGGTCAGGACGCGGGGCGCGGCGATGATCCACACCACGAGGGTGAGGCCGTTGAGCGAGAGCATCAGCAGCGGCCAGAACCGCGTCCAGATGGTATGGACCACGTTGAAGAACTTCGTGGCGTCGTCGTTCCGGGTGTTGAAGCGCTTCTTCTCGTGCTCTTCCTGGTTGAAGGCTTTTACCACCCGCATGCCGGGGATCGTATCGGAGAGCACCTCGGTCATGCCCGACCACTTGCGCCAGCACCGCAGGAAGATGGTGCGCATCCGCTTGGTGTGCACGACGAGCGACCACAGGATGAGGGGCAACGGCAGGATCAGGATAAGGCCGAGGCCCCAGTCGCTCAGGATCAGCACCACGCCGAGCCCGACGAGCATCAGCAGCGCCTGGCCCGTCTCGACGACCCCGAACGCGATGAAGTCCCAGAGCCGGTCGGTGTCGCTGCTGACGCGCGTGATGATGCTGCCCGTCTGCTTCTTGGAGAAGTAGCTCAGGCTCAGCTTCTGCAGGTGGCCGTACAGGTCGTGGCGCAGGTCGCGCGCGACGTTCTCGCCCAGTATCGCCATCGTGCGCAGGCGGACCCACGCGGCGGCCTCGCGTACGAGCATGATGGCCCCGATGCCCGCGATGATAAACGCCGCGAACAGCAGCGCCTGGCCGCGCGTGAGGGCGTTGGCCTGGAACGGCCCGACGATCTTGTCTATGAAGTAACCGGTCAACCTCGGCGGCACGAGGGCCAGCAGCGTCATCAGGCTCGCGGCGATGAAGCCGAACACCATCCGCGTGCGATACGGCTTGAGATACGCCAACAAGCGCCACAGAACGGCGACCCGCTTGCCCGCGACCGAGGCCTGGGCGTCGCGTATGGGCCGGGCGATGGCGGACTTGTACACCTCGTCCGCGTCGGCCGGCCCGACGTCGTTGCCGTTGAGCTGCTCGTCGAGCACGAACTTCAGGTTCTCCATGGCGCGGCGCTGCCGGTGCGTGTAGCGCAGCACGGCGAGCACCAGCTCGTCGGGCCCGCCCCCGATGGTGAGCACGGTGCAGCTCAGCCCCGGCGTCTCGCGCAGGGAGCGGATTCGCGACCGCTCGAACGTCTGGATGGCCGCTTCGGAGGCGCCCTGGGCCTCGCGGGCCAGGGCGACGTGCTCCGGGCCGAGCGCCACCCACGTGCGCTCGAGCTCCATGCGCTCGTTCAGATCGGCCAGCGCGTAGAGGTGCACGGGCCGGCCGCCCCACGCGGCCTCGATGCGGTCGCGCAGCTCGGCGGGCATCTCGGCCGGCTGGTCCGTGTAGCGCGAGATGATCCGGGCGTCGGTGTTCTGTGTTGCCCCGGTTGGGGTCGTCTGGGCTGACATCGTTCTATTCCTCTTTCGTCAGGCTTCGCTTGTTTTCTTGGTCCGGGGGCGTTCCCCTGCTTCCGGCCTCGGGCCACAAAAAAGGCCCTCCGGGGCTTGGTGCCCCAGAAGGCCAACTTATGCATGTCTTTCAAGTCGGTACTTCTAGGGCGACCTCCCCTCCGCCACGATGAGACCCATGATGAGGCTAGGAACAGCCGGTCGGGCCCCAAACGTGCGGTCCGTGCGCACGCCCGTGGCCAGCGGGGAGATACGGCTGTACCAGTTGCTCCTCATCATCGGACTCGTCTGCTTATTCCTACCTGTTCATCAGGCGTCCAAACGTTTCTCGTTCCGGGTTGCCAGACCTACAAATGCTGAGGTGCGCTTCTATACCCGTTTGCCTGTCCGGTGTCAAGAAGAAAATACACAAAAATGTTTCCGGGTGTGCGGACACGCGACGGTCATTTTTCCGCCAGCTTTCCGCCACCGCCATCGTCCTGGTGGCGGGCGTTTCGGGAAGGCCCGGCCGACCGAGGTGCTTGACCTGCCCGGTTTATTGTGGTAACTTTCATGCCAGAGATGAAGCGCGGCAAGGCCGCCCTCGATCCAGACCCGGATGACGACGAGATCGGCGCGCCCGAGGCAAAGGACTATACTGCGTGGTGGTCTGATCCGCCGTTTTATGGAGAGTAGGAGGAGAAGGTGATGGAGGAGAATGCGGGGACAACCGAGACGCCGCGGGAAAGGAAGCGCCTGCCCCGCGCTCTCTTGCACCTCATCGCGTGGGTCGTCGTTCTGGGCATCCTGGCGGCGTTGCTGATTCCGGCCTACATGCGCGAGTGTGAATCCGCTCGCCGGACGGGGTGTCTCAGCAACGTGTCTGATCTCGGCATAGCCCTGCAGAATTACGCCTAGGATTTCGACGGCAACTACCCGTGGCGCGTAGGGCGGACAGACGCGCATGGGGCGTGGCGGGACCTCGGCTTGCTCTACCCGGAATACAGAACGCACATTGGCAGCTTCCTCTGTCCGAGCTCCAGGGACCGGAAGTTCGACCCGATGTGCGAGCTGGGGCCGAAGGAGGACTACCCCTTCGAGCCGTTCCGTGACAATCCACGCGAGCGGATCAGCTACGGCTACTGCTTCGACGCCCGCGAACCTCCAAGCCCAACTTCGTGGACCAAACGGTCACCATCGACCGTCCGCATAATGGCCGACAAGAAGGCCGGCCGCGAGATGACACGCCGGTCAGCCCACTGGTACAAGCACATGGAGGGCCGCACGGTCCTCTACCGCGACGGCCACGTCGGGTGGAGACAGGGTAAGCGTGCCCTCGATCCCGACGAGGACGACGACGACGTTGGCAAGCCGGACGCAAAGGACTACACGGCGTGGTGGTCCGACCCGCCGTATTACGGGGAATAGGAGAGAGGACCATGCAGTATGATGCGGGCGCAACCCAGACGCCGCGAGAAAGGAAAGGCGTCCCGCGCGCGGTCTTCGAGCTTATAGCATCGGTGCTCGTTCTGGGAGTTCTCGTCGTGATGCTGAGACCGGCTCTCGACCGTGCGCGCGGAAGCGCTCACGGGGCGCAGTGTGTCAGCAACCTGAAGGAGCTCGGACTTGGCCTGATGCAGTACGCCCAGGCTTTCGACGACTCGTATCCGTGGCGGGTCGGCGCATTGAGTCCGGTAGAGGCCTGGCGCGATCTCGGCCTTGTCTACCCCTATGTCTCGGACAAGAACTCGTTCTTCTGCCCCGCCACCAAGGACGCGCGATCCCGGTCTGAACGCATGTTTTTCCAGGAAGCAGGGAAGCTGGATGCTGATGGCAAGCCTCCGCTCGAGCCAATCAAGAGCGCTGGGTCCAGTGAGGTTATCAGCTACTCTTACTGCTTCGACGCCCGCGGTGGCAGGCACGACGGCAAGGAATACGACAATCTGCCTTGGACAGAGAAATCCAAGTCAACCACCGTCCGGCTTCTCGCGGACAAGAAGGCGGGCCGCGAGATGACGGAGCAATCAGCCCACCAGTACAGGGGGCAGGGGCGAAACGTCCTTTACCAGGACATCCACGTCAAGTGGAAGGCGGGTACGAAGGCCCTCGATCCTGAGCCCGATGACGACGAGATCGGCGCGCCGGGCTTACCGGACTACACGGCGTGGTGGTCGGACCCGCCGTTTTATGGCGAGTGATGAGGCACCTGCGAAGATTGCCCTCAACGCTCGAATATCCCGCCTGCACGCGCTATACTTTGTCGTCATTTCTGTCCCGAAGCAGAGAGAGGACTCGCGAGGCATTGCGCCATGGCCATGACGTCGAAGGAGCGCATGATTGTCGCCACGCTTAACGAGCAGCCGGACATGGTGCCGGTGGCGCCCGACATCTCGAACATGATTCCGTGCCGGCTCACCGGCAAGCCGTTCTGGGAGACCTACTACAACCAGGACCCCCCGCTGTGGCGCGCCTTCATCGAAGCGGTGAAGTACTACGAGATGGACGGGTGGTTCATCTACGGCGTGCCGGATACATCCGCCCGGCCGAAGGCGACGCGTGAGGCGAAGCTCGTCGAGAAGCGGCCGGACCGATGGATCGCTCGCTTCGTCTGGCACACGCCCGAGGGCGACCTCGAGGAGGAGTTCCAGTACCCGATCGCCGACAGCGAGACGTGCACGCATAAGCTCATCAAGGACGTCGAGCGCGACTGGCCGAAGCTCAAGTACATCTACCATCTTGACAACGTCGGCGGCACGGCGACGTTCGAGCAGATGAAGCGGGAGGCAGGCGAGAGCTCCGCCGTCGGCGGCGCGGTGGACTATCCGATGCTGCCTTACGGCATCATGGAGGGCGAATTGATGGCCGCCACGACGCTCTACTACGAGCGGCCCGACCTCGCCGAGGACTATCGCCGGATGTTCCACGCGTGGCAGATGGCGCGGCTCGAGCGCCTGCTGGAGGCGAAGCCCGACTTCATCCTGCTGGGCGGCTCGGGCTCGATCACCCTGCAGTCGCCTGAGATCTTCGACACGTTCTGCCTGCCCTCGATCATCGAGATGACCACGCTGTGCAAACAAGCCGGCGTCCCCAGCATGCTGCACTCGTGCGGCAAGGAGCGCCACGTCGTCGAGCGCTGCGCCGAGCGCACCGACCTCGACTGCATCAACCCGCTCGAGGAGCCGCCGATGGGCGACTGCACTCTCAGCGAGATGAAGCGCCGCTTCGGCGACCGGCTCTCGCTGATGGGCAACCTGGATACCTGCACGCTCATGCTCACGGGCACGCCCGAGGAGGTCGCCGAGGCCTCGCGGAAGGCGATTGATGACGCGGGCGCCGGCGGGGGCTTCATCCTCTCGACCGGCGACCAGTGCGCCCGCGACACGCCCGACGAGAACATCCGCGCCATGGTCCGCACCGGGCGCGAATACGGCAGGTACTGAGATCGCCACGCCGAACGCAGGAACTCGGAGAGACTCCGCATGAAGCAGGTCATCCGAAACGGTCGCTTTGTCTTTCCCGACCGCATCGCCGAGGACGTCGGCCTTGTCCTCGACGGCGGCACGGTCGAGGCCGTCCTTCCCGTTGGCCGGCTCCCTGCCGGCTGCCCGGTGCTGGATGCGGGTGGCTGCCTGGTCGCGCCGGGCTTTGTTGACGTGCACGTGCACGGCGGCGGCGGGTATCTGTTCAGCGATGCGACCCCCGAGGCGATCGAGACGGCCTGCCGCACCCACCTCCGCCACGGCACCACGACGCTGCTGCCGACGCTGGAAGCGTGCGAGACGGAACGCACGCTGGCCGCCCTGCGCGCGCTCGTGGAGTTCGCGCGGACGCACGAGCTTGGCCCGATGATCGCGGGCATCAATCTCGAAGGCCCTTTTCTGAACCCGGCGAAGGCGGGTGCGCAGCCGGTCGCTCACATCCGCGCGCCCGATCCGGCGCTGACGCGGCAATTGCTCGACGCGGGCGACGGGCTCGTGAAGGTTATGACGATCTCGCCCGAGCTTTCTGGGGCGGAAGCCGTGATCCGGCTGCTCGTCGAGCGAGGCGTGGTCGCGGCCATCGGCCACAGCACCGCGTCGGCCGAGTTGACCACGCGCGCCGTCGAGTGGGGCGCCCGGCTGGTCACGCACGTCTTCAGCGCCATGAGCGGGCTGCACCACCGCGAGCCGGGCATGGCCGGCGTTGCGCTCGACGACGGACGACTCTGGTGCGAGCTCACGTGCGACGGCATTCACGTCGCGCCGCTGGCCATGCGCCTTGTCGTGAAGCTCAAGGGCGTCGAGCGCGTGGTGCTGATCACGGACGCCATCGCCTGCCTCGAAGCGGCGAGCGAGATGAAACTCTTCGGCCACACCGTGACCGTGCGCGACGGCGCGGCCCGGCTCCCCGACGGCACCCTCGCGGGCAGCGTCCTGACGATGGAGCGCGCCGTCCGGAACGTGGCCGCGGCGGCGGCAAACCTCGACGTGCCGTCTGCCGTGCGCATGGCGACGCTGACGCCGGCCGAGCTCCTCGGCGAGGCGTCCCGGATCGGACGCCTCGACCGGCCGGGCGCGCGCGCCAACGCCGTCTTTCTCGCCGACGACGGCTCCGTCATCCGAACCATCCTGGACGGCAAGACGGTCTGGGAAGCCGCCGGCGCTGTCTAGCCTCCGCGTCCGCCGATGGGCGTTCGGCGGTTTAACTCGCCGGGCAAGGCGTAGGACGCGGGGCCAAGTTTCGCACACAAAACGATAGCTACGCTGACCCCTATCTTTTCCCACAATTCGCTTGACTTCGCATGTGCGTTGTGGTAGCGTTCGTTCCCAGGAGTGGCTAAGGGTCTGCCTGCTCTCGTGTTTGGGTGCGGCGTGTTGTCACGGCGAGATTGCGCACTCACCGAGACTGCATCGCCGGCCCGCCGCAACGCCAGGGAGAGGAGGACGACCGGGTGAAGCCAGCGCCAGAGTGCAACCGCACAGCGTTTCACCTACGAAGGGAGGATTCGCCCATGTACCCGGCAATCGTCAGATCGAAGGGCCTGCGCCTTGGAGTCATCACTCTTGCGGCCTCACTATCTCTAATGGTTTTCGCAGGGGCATGGTGCAGTGGGCCAACCTGGGGGGAACCCGTCAACTTGGGGCCGACCCTCAACGGGTCAGCCGCGGACTGGGGGCCGGCGATATCGCACGACGGGCTTACTCTGTTCTACTCGCCTGCTGCCAACGACATTTGCGTCTCGACACGCGAAAGCATCGGCGGCGCGTGGTCCGCACCGACGCCTCTTCCCAACCCACCAAATACGCCGGAGCTTCGAGAGGGAGGACCATGTCCAACGGCGGACGGGTTGACCCTTTACTACCAGGTTATGGCGGGAGGCGGCCCTCGCGACATCTGGTTCGTGACAAGACCCGACCTCACGAGCCCATGGCAAGACCCGACCCCACTTCCGGCAAACATCAACACGGAGTACAGCGACTATTGCCCCACAATCTCCGCTGATGGCCTGATGTTTTTCTTGTCCTCTGATCGACCCGGGGGTTACGGCGGCACAGACATCTACGTTTGCACACGGGCTTCGACGGACGCGCCATGGTCTGACCCGGTCAATCTCGGTGAGACAGTAAACACTTCCGCCGACGAGGGGCCGAACTCGGTCTCATGTGACGGTCGGACTCTGTATCTCAACTCAAATCGCCCCGGCGGCTACGGGGAGTCAGATATTTACTGCACGACCTATGTGGGAGGCGAATGGACAACACCTGTCAACATAGGTCCCGTAGTCAACTCGTCCAATTGGGACGGGAACGCCTATATGACCACCGACGGCACCGAGCTCTTCTTCTCGTCAGACCGGGCTGGCGGCTACGGTTCGATAGACATGTGGGTTTCAACTCTGGTCCCTGGGCCGGATGTCCACGTTGACGATGATGCGCCTGGGGATCCCGGCCCCGGCGACCCGACCGTGAGCGACCCGCTCGAGGACGGCACCGCCGCTCACCCGTACGACGCCATCCAAGAGGGCATTGACGCTGCATCCACGGGAGGCGCGGTGCTCGTCGCGCACGGCACCTACACTGGGCCGGGGAACCGTGATCTCGACTTTGGGTGCAAGGCCATCGCCGTACGCAGCGAGAACGGGCCGGACGTCACGGTCATCGACTGCCAAGGCTCCGAAATCGATCCGCACCGCGGGTTCTACTTCCACTCGGGCGAGACAGAGGCGTCCGTCGTTGACGGCTTCACGATCAGAAACGGATACGTGACCGGCGACTGGCCCGACAACTCTGGCGGGGGCATTTCTTGTGTCAGCGGCAGCAGCCCCACGAGCACGAACTCCACTATCACCAACAACGCGGCAGCCGGTGCCGATGGGCACGGCGGCGGCATCTTCTGCTACTGGTACTGCAACGCCACCATCGCCAATTGCACGATCAGCGACAATACGGCTGGACAGTCGGCAGAGAACTACGGGTTCCTGTGGCAAGAGGCGGTGATGACGGACCAGGGCGCCCCCTATGGTGGCGGCATGTCCCTTCAGGAGCATGACAACTCAACAGTCTTCAATTGTCTGATCATCGGCAACTCAGGCGATGGCGGGGGCGGGATTGCAGTCGGCGGGTACAGCACCAGCACGATCGCTAGTTGCACAATCAGCGCGAATACAGGTAACCATGGCGGCGGCATCAACTGCCATAGTAGCGAATCGACGGTCATCATCAACTGCATTCTATGGGAGAACGTCAGCGGTACAGAGATCTTTTCTCAGTACGGACCGCCAACGGTCACCTACTGCGACGTCGAAGGTGGCTATGCAGGTCAAGGCAACATCGACGAGGACCCGCTGTTTGTCAGCGGCCCGCTCCACGGCTACTACCTGAGTGAAACGGCCGCCGGGCAGGGCGCTGACAGCCCGTGCATCGACGCCGGGAGCGATACGGCGGCGAACCTCGGTCTCGACGACCGCACCACCCGCACGGATGAAGCGCCCGACGTCGGGATCGTCGACATGGGCTACCACGCCGAGATCTCGCCTCGCATACGGGGCGACGTGGACGGCAACGGTATCGTGGACGGGCTGGACCTGACCGCCGTCCTCGCTGCCTGGGACAGCGTGCCAGGTCATCCCCGGTGGAACCCGGCCGCTGACCTGGACGGGAGTGGCTACATCGACGGCCTCGACTTGACCGAAGTGATATCGCACTGGACCACGGGAGCCGCTTCGTCAGACTCGGCCTCCCCCCGCTCAGGCCCGCTCACGTTGGACTCCGGCACGCGCCGCCGTGTCTCCGGCAACGTTCGCAGGGGGTCTGGGACCGGGAACGTGCGGGGCAGGTAGCCGCGCCGCAGGGTGGGAAGGCGTCGGCGGGCCACTCTCGCTGGGGGCTGGCAAGTCGTTTGAAATGAAAGAGCCAGCGGTCGGATTCGAACCGACGACCGCGGCATTACGAATGCCGTGCTCTACCAACTGAGCTACGCTGGCTATCCTTCGCGCTCCCTGTGGGAGCGCGAAGGATAGCTTGGCAGAACCTTCGGTTCTGCGGGCTCCCTTGGCAGAACTTTCGGTTCTGCAGGCCGGCCTGGCACAGCCTTCTGTTCTGCAGGCTGCCCTCGCACAACCTGCGGTTCCGCGGGCTGCGTTAGCACAACCTTCGGCTCTGCAAGGCGGCCGGGGGCCGCTCAAGAGTCCAAGAAGGGCTGCGTCGGCCAGGTCAACCACCGCAACCCCTCTATCGGTTCCCTTATACCGGCCTTGAGGCGGGATTTCAAGCCCTAACGGGCTGCTGAAAAAAGGCCTGAAGTGGCGCCCTGAAGGGGGGCCGATAGATCAGCCCAGGGTCAGCTTCGACCCCGAGCTTGTTAGCGCAAGCGACCTTGTCGAGGGGCGAAGCGCCACCCTGGGAACCAAGCACGCAACACAGACCAAGCCTACCCTGAAGGGGTTCGATAGATTCTCGTCGAGGAGAAAGGCTGACGCAAAGGCCGACGCAATGAACAATATCATCTCGTGGCTATGAAACCCTTTCAGATACTATGGAGGCCATCCCTCTCGGGGTGTATACCCCGATGTAAACGACCACAACAAAGGAGGGATGGCCATGAGCAAGCCTACACGGATGAGCCGAGTTGACAAG
>Ga0180431_10010842_pt1 | contig 10075 bp, 7 predicted proteins | sample SS_ome_11_FD_132459 | JGI IMG/M metagenome (GOLD analysis project Ga0180431, IMG submission 132459) | Hypersaline lake sediment archaeal communities from the Salton Sea, California, USA - SS_1_MS_1 metaG | ecosystem: Environmental > Aquatic > Non-marine Saline and Alkaline > Hypersaline >... | reverse complement strand
GTGTTTTACCTGTTAAACCTAACCTTTTTCCATATTCAGTATTTGATCCGAGAACCCAAACTTCCTGATATAGTAAGGGTTTGTCAGCGGTTTTTAGAACATCTTCCGCAAAATCTAAGACTGTATATTTGTTAGCCAATTCATTCCTCCATCAATCTAATAATAGTGGACAGTGCTAACCGCTACTACGAAAAGCGCAGAACGTAGAGGTGAGCTGTCGCGCCGAGCTATAACTGAAGCTCCACTATAAGTTCGTTCCGTTGCCCGCCCATAGAAGCACCCTGATGCTGTCAGCTTCACCAACAGGTTCTGCGAATTTCTTTCTTGCGACCATAGTCGCTTTGTAAGCATGAGTTCTTACTCGAATGGGCCAGCTGGATCTTACCATCCGGGTGGAAGAGTTCAACTGGCTTGCACCATATAGGTCACTTAGTGTCATCTTCTTGACCTCCAGAGAGAATCCCGTATAGCCTTGTTTCCTCTGACGCGGTTCCAGCTACTTCGGTCGCGTTTTACGCTTTCGGCGTCTCGGGCGAGCTGTTCGATGCGTTTCAAAGACAGCCGAATCTCAGGATCGGTTTCTTTGGCTGAAAGCGCTCTGAGCGACTTCCATTCAGCGCTACTACCAATTTGCTCGAGGAGACTTAGGATCGACTTTTTAAGCGGTCCTGACTCGGCTTGATTGAAAGCCTTTGAGAAAACACTCACTCTTTCGGCAAGGGCCATCGAGTCGCATATCCGCGCGGCAAGAAACCGTTGCTGCTCATCGTCCGATAATAGTAGTTGGATTACAATCTCGTTCAGTTTGCGATGATCTTCATCGGAAGGAAGTCGTCCACCGAGCCCGTAAAGACAAATGACTTTATCTACTGGACTCATTGTGTCATCTTGACTGAGCCCCGATAGGATAGAGACGTACTTGTCGCCGTTGGTGGACAGTTCGAATAGAAAGTAGCTCCAGCCTTCGGGCGGCAGGGACTTTCTTGCGTCATTGACAAAATCTGGAGTGACTGAAGGTGGATTCTTGGCGAGCAGTGCAGCTGATGCGATCTTGAGATGCTCATTAGGTCCCTGGAGCACAAATCTTTTCAACGCGGCGGCATTCTGTTTTGTCCAATCGGGAGCGTTGCCCAGTCGTAAAATGTCGCAAAGCACATCAAGGGAGTGGGAGTCTTTAACCGCGTCAGAAACCTTTTCGAGGCTGAATCCGAGATTTGAAATGTGTTCGAGCGCGAATGTGGCGATCTCCTCAGAAATCGGGACATCTTCGGAGAAGGAAAGGAGCCACTGCTTGCTGAATATGGCTTTAATCTCGCCCTCAAGGTAGGACCGGATCGTACAATCAGAGCTAATGAACGACCATGCTTGCGCAAACTCGGAAGCTTGCATTGAAACATATGCTTGTGTGGATCTTATTCGATCGTTTAACGCGTTTCGGAAGTAATCCCAATAGAAGGTTTTTCCCAATTCGCTACGTCCTACGAATGGTGCCTGAAGGACTATGTCGCCTTTTGTTTGATAATACTCAGAAAAAAGGCTTGTCATAACCTGTTCTGTCTGGTCAGCGGGCCTTGCACCCTCAATTTCTTTAGTATCAGGTTTCTTAATGATGTTTCCAGATAACATATCGTTCACAAGCTTCCTGGCTACGAAGAACTCTCCGAAGGACTTGTGTGCGAAACTGAACTCATCGGCAACGCGAATGAGAAACGAGCACGTTTGAACGTCGTTCTTGAATTTCTGCAGTTGTTCGGGGTTTTGAGCCATTGCTTGAAGCGATTTCACCATGACCTTCTCTAAAAATGTGGAAGGAATTCCGCTTACATCAGCGCAGTGCATAGCCCATGCCAGCATCTCGCAGAAACCACTTCTGACTGGCAAAGGCATGGTTGCGCGCCACCGATCTCTGTCAGTCCAGCGGTCTGTGTAGTGCTGGTAAAGTGCTGCCGAGTTGATTCGGTGCTTTGCGTTTTCGAGTTCTGGAAGCGTTGAGAGAATCATATCAAGCAGGACGGGCCGAGAACTAAGGTCCGAAAGATCGTGAATTCTTCCAATGGTAGCGAGCATATCAATTGATTTGCTCCCGAAACGCTTTTCTACAAACTGCTGAATCTGCTCTCTACTTAGCCTTTCAATATATAGGATTTCGCCTTGCTTCTTGAGGGGCAGCTCAACTATCCTTGACTCCTCTTCCACTGGGATAGAGATAGAGAACTGACGAAGTAACTTAATAACATCACCGTTGCTACGGAAAAAGTTTGACCGGCAGGTCAAAAGTACTTTCGTACTGAGAGAAGCAATCAAATAGATCTGATTGAAAGAATCGACTATCGCCGCGGAATCTGAACGATCATTCATCTCATCAAGCCCGTCCAACACAAGGACGATCTTACCAGTGGCACACAGCCGTTCGAAAGCTGCAAAGGATCGTAGTTCAACTCCATATGTATTGGCGAACGAATCAACTACAACTCGCTTCAAGTCCAGGCCTCCACGGTATTCACGGAGGTTGAGGAGAATGGGAGTGAACCGGTTTTTCCCTTTGTCGATATATTTCTCGCGCAGGAGTTTATACACGAACTGTCTGGAGAAAGAGGTTTTTCCCGCGCCATAATCACCGAGAAGAAATAGCAGGTTATTGTCGTCATTGTCTAGCCATTTACGCACGAAGTGGTCTATTGATGAGATCAAGACGCCCTTTGAATCGCGCGCGCTAAGGTCAACATAACGTGATACGAGGTTGGCTTCCTTAAAAACTCCCACGGAGCGTTCATAGTTGTTGATATACCAGTGAACATAAGGTGACAGATCGACTAAAAGGTTCTCTAAGTCATTGAGAGTAAGAAGTATGATGCTGGCTTGGCTGTCAGCAAACGCTTTAGCCTTGGCAGTGAATCCGTTTCGAGCAACAAACATGAGTCGATAGTGAACACGCCCGCCTTGCAGCGAAAGCATTACCGCGCTTTTTTCCTTGACAAGATCGACCCCTATCGGGTTGTCTCTATCAGAGCATTCTACGACGAAACCTACATTGTCGAGCAGATCGTTTCGAACTGCATGAAGATCAATCTGGGTGCCGTTTACCAAATTATTCCTGACAACCTCGTAACCTCTCAGTTGTAGTATCTGCTCCACTTCCTTCTCGAAAGCGGTACCTTGAGACACTTTACTCATGCTTTAACTCCTCTGGTTCCATAAGCGAAGTAAAAAAATCACAAATGACATGCATTTGAATGACGGATCTGCAAAGACATGCTAAAAACTGAAAGCGAATATGCACTCATTCTAAAAACGCGCCTCGTTCAAGCCATATACAAATCTATACCCGGACATCTTTACCGACAATTTTTGCAGAACGATAAGCTCACGAGCGCCTTCGCAAGCGCTACAGCGCCGAGAAAACGTCTCCGTGCAGCGCCATGTTATGTGTAAGTCTCATGAATCAGATTACTAATTCCTTCAATTATTGTTCTAAATGGCTCCAATATTGTTGGATCTGAATCTGCCCGTTCCGCAACCCAATTTGCGAATGATAGCTTTGTCGATTCATCAGCAGGAAAAATATAGGCTTTCTTCCTGAAGTCCTCGCTTCTCATAAGCGGTGCAATTTTTCCTAGGTTTTGTGAATTGCAAAGTTCATCAAATGGACAATCAACGAGTTTATATACACCTTGCTCATTTGCTTCTAATCTCAGTGCACAGGAGAAACATGACTCGATTACAAAGGGCCAACAAGATTCGTCGATGTTAAAATCATTCATTGCGGCTTCAAACTCATTTGTAGGTTTAAGCCTGCACCAATAGGTACCATTCGAATTATGCTTAACCCATCTGCCCCCGGGAGCGAGACGCCCGTTTTTATAAAGTTCACGGCCAGCATGGTCGTTATCAACTATACAAAAGATCTTTCTACCAGGCGCAAGTACAGCGAAGACGGGTCCATCTTGTGCAAGACTCTTCATCTTAGTTGTTCCTTCACAAGGTCGAAAATTCAATGAAGCACTGGTTGAATTAAATAATTTCCAAGCTCTATCGAGTATTAGTGCATCAGATTCACCCTCGACGAATACTATTGAAGAACTAGATTTACAAATCTGTGCGCGCAAACTCTCTCGGTCTTTCTGAAGTTGGCCTATTTCCAAATTTGCTTTTCTCAGATAGTTACTTAGCACAGAAAGATGAGGAGTCTCTCCCATTAACTCACCTGGCAGATCAAGACCCGCGATTCTTAGTACTCTAGATGTAGGCTGCCGAAGAGGGATACGAACAGCCCGAGAAACGAAGAACCTTGCTGTTCTGTTATCTTCAAGATTGAAAAACGCAGGGCTATGACTCGTTACAAACATCTGAATATTCCCACTTCGCGTAAGTTGTTGGAAGTATCCAGCCTCGGATATAGCGTTTGCCAGTTCTAAGGAATTTTCAGGCTCCTCAAATCCCCATATGTGATACGCCTGTCGGCTACGATCAGAGATAAATTTAAGTATGGTGGGAATGTGCTGCATTTGGACACCATCACCTCTTTGAAGGGTAAGCGAGTAGTCATCATCTTCATCCTCATCGCGAGTTTCAAAATCAAGAGATCTAAAAAGATCAGTTAAATCCACGGGCGGTGAAATGACGCTGGTCAGTCCAATAGTTCGTTTCACTCGTTTGGTGAGTTCGGCTGTCTTGGACTTGACTTCGTTTGCAAATGCGTCAAGTGATCCAGTAAACTGTCGGTCGATTGAAAGAACCTCATATACCTGACCAAGAAGATTTTCAAATATCCTTCGATCTTTTATCGCTGGGATGTAATGGTATCGTATTCTGTTTAAGAAGCGAGTTAGATATTGATGTTTAATGGAATCCTTAACCGGTGAATTTTCAGTGTATGTTACACCAGTCTGGACACTCCAAGTTCTTTTAACAAATACTTTGCCACCAAGAGATTTTTGGTACTCTTTTGGGGGTTTGAATGTGACCTTGATAGAAATAAATTTCCTTGCATCCTTTTTACTGTTTGCCTCCAAAACCCTCGCGCGGCATATATCACGGGAAAACCCAAAGGCCTGACCTGGGTTGGTCTCACTGTTAAAAAATAAATTCAGTGCTCTGAGAACATTGGATTTGCCTGAGTCATTCCTGCCGAAGATGATATTCAACGGCTGAAGATCTAGCATTTTCTCCTTATAAACAGATCGGAAATAGTTTATCTCAATTCCAGATATCAGTAGCACTGTTCACCCCTTTTACAGAAATAAACATGACGATAACCTGAGTTGCCGCGCCGACCCACCTTACCGATCACGATTCTCCCTTGAGCCCAATTCGCACATGAGAGCTATCACGTGGTCAATCTCCAGCGCCATTATATGTGGCGTCCTTTTGGAAATCACTTTCAGTATAAACAAGAGTTCGAACGGGTGTCTTGCCGGTCTCGTAGCTGTATGACGTCAACCGTTTTTTCAGATTCATTGCCTCACTGCCGGTGATACCCAGGATAACGATTGAAAGGATGCAAGCAACTCTTGAGGACGAGAATTCCGAAGCTGTTGTAGTTAGCTGGGTTATCCAGTGTTCTAGCATAGCCGGCTCTACATCTCGGCTGGTTGGCTTTACCTCCACGATGAATCCAATGTCTTCACACTGAAATAGCGCATCTATTTCATACCTGTGACTGATTCGCACATATCGCCTTTCTTGAAGTACTGTATGGCTTTGTTCAATTTCTTGCCTTACGAGGTCTATTGTAATGTTTTCAATCGAATCCGCTTTAGAGTATATCGTAGATTTCGGAAATCCATCGGCTCTTATTATTCCTTCCTTTTGCATCATAAATAGAAGAAGCTTGGCCGCATCACGAGTAATTCTTAGTTTGTTGGCAATGATAGTTGCATTTAGAGTTCTGTATTGGTCGAATAGCTGCGCAATGTAATCTTTCCTGAGTTCAAGCTCATGTTCGGACATCTGCGCATAGGCATCCTCTTTCTTCATTGGAGCTGCAGCTTTTCCGGAAGATGAAGACACTACTGCACTGGGTTGCTGCTGAGTAACTGCAGGCTCTCCTGAAAGAGGTCCTATTGTTCCGATTCCAAGTTCCTTTCTCCAGATCCATATGGATAGAAGGAGCGCGCCTAAACCAACGATATCCAGCATCTTCGAAAAACCTTTGGTTTCAATGCTTTCCGATACCGTTTGCTCAGTTCCCTCAACTATGCTATTTGTGGTTGTAGTGGTTTCGACGATCGATGGAGGTTGGAAATAGAAGCATACAAAGGAAAGCGCCCCGAGTGATAAAGAGATGATTGCTCTAAATAAAAGTTTCATCGCCTATTCCCCTAAACACATACCGCGGAGCTGAGTTGCCGCGCCGCAGCAGGATACTCCCACAGTCCTTCTGAGGGTCCCAAATCTATTGTCAAGGGCACCTCAGCGATCAACTAAAGCGAGATGTTATGGCTACTCTCGATAGATCGTTCCATCATGGTTGTCCTGAACGCCGTATCCTGAAACGATAGGGAACACCTATTCTCGCATTTCCAGGGGCAACAGTTATTCGTATTCCGTTTGACAGATCCAAGCTGTAATCCCAATTTGTGTTCGTCTTGGGCTTGGGATTGAACTCTGCTGGGAGCATCCCTATCAGTTCCGCGAATTCCATTCTTTCTGAGAATCGTGTGTCTGTAGGTGCTGGTACCAAGCCTCTGTCGCCGAGAGTCCAAAGGGTTCCGTCGGCTAGAGCGAATATTGGGATGTACTTCTTCGGATCGGCTTCAAACCTAGCGCGATGGGCAGAGCTCATGATCTCCCTTCTTCTCAGTAGCCTGGGTTTTTCTTCAGTCTGTGGTGGAAGGTCACACATCTTCAACAACTGATTCTGCACCGTCTGCGGATCGACGCCATGCTCTTGGGCAAGTATTTCATATTGGCTTACAAGTGCGGAGTCCAGTTCATCAAAGAACTTGTTTATGCCCGTCAGTTCCTCTATGGCTTCAAGTCTTCCGCGTTCGGTTAGAGGAGAAGCACCCTTCTCCCACCAATAGTTATGAACCAATCGATTCCTTTGTTGAAGTGCAGATTGCAGCCTACACTGGATGTCAGTAGGGAGGTCGCCCGCGACGGACTCCATGCTCTTCATGAGCTGCCCTAATGTGTATTGAAACTCCTCGTCAAATTCATATCCTATTTGGTTTGAGCTTATCCGCCTACCTCGGGCCCTTCTGAGGGTAATCCATATTGCCAGCGACCGCTCAACGCACTGAAGGTGGTAGACCGCCAACCCGAATCGCGCGAACATCTCACGATTCTGGATAGCTCCTTCTTCGTCTATGTTTGGAATATCCATTAGCGTTCAGGTCTCCTCGGATCCCCAACTCCTATTTTGTGCCGTCCCGAAAAGAGCCGTCAACCAGTACTGAGTATCCATAACGGCCGCGGATCAGCGGCGTGTGACCCGTGAGCTTGCTCACGAGGGAGCGCGTCCGCTGCATGCGCTTTGATGGCCGGCGCGAAGCGCCGGACAGAAAAGCGGATGGTAATCCGCGGCCGATGGCGTGGGCGCTGAGCGTCCGCGCCATCATACATTTTATGTAGCCACTGCCTAACTCTGCTAATCGCAATGTTATATTCCTATTCACTAAGCGATACAGCTTCTCCCGTACTTTCAGGGATTCGATGTTGTGAATCGCTTAGATCAATCGATGCCGCGATATTCCACAGGCTGCAAACCTCAGTTTGACTAATAAAAGGGATCCATCCGGAACAGTGATCCCACTACCCGGAATCCACTGCGAGTCCTATTTGATGATGAGACACCGATGCTGCGGGAGTTGCCCTCCCCTGCACCATCGGTTGTCGTAAGGATCTTCACCTCATTAACCAGTTTTATAGACAGCTCCTCCTAATTATGGTCCTTCCCTATAGGGGACACTTGGTTTCAACTATCTACATTTACGATATTGCTCGCGTGCGACGACTAGTGGTGAGAATTTTTAACTGGCAATCCGCTATAATTACTATACTATATATTATAGCACTATCAATACCATATAGCGATGGTGAAAATCCCTATCTTGTACTTCTATATCCCTGAGTATTTTCACCCCCTCTACAGTGATCCAGCAGATGCCATCATGGGGTGTGCGTGGTTTCTCGACCAATCATACCCACCAAAATAGGTTTTGCATCGAAAACCACCTTTCAGATCCGAAACGCATACGCAGGCTGCTACTAGCGTCAGTGTGAGTTTGACCCTTTCTCGTCGAATATCAGGTAGTACTGATTCTGAGAAAAAATGCTGCCAAATTCCAGGAAAGTTATTATACTTCAATAAAGAACAGGTGTTCGTTTATGCAAACCTTAAAAGAGGAAATCCGTACAAGAATCCAGCAGGTAGCCACGGCCGCGTTCCTGAGATACGGATACCAAGAGGTTACGATGAGAGATATCGCAAAAAAATCAGCAATCAGTGTGGGTAATCTATACAACTACTATAAGAACAAAGAGGATCTGTTCTATTCCCTTACCGGTACCTCCTACCTCTATCTGAAACAGCTGCTGAGGGCAGTAAAGGAGCATGGCCCGCAGAGTGGAGTTACCGATACAGATTTTACCAAGTCCCTAGTGCGAAAGATCTCTCAACTGCTCAAACAGCACAGAGTTGGATTTTTACTGATGATCGATAGAGGGCAGGGCACCAAATATAACAATCTGAAGGATGAACTGATAACTGTCCTTGTTCGGCACTTCGAAGAAGAATTGATGGAAACGGATACCTCAGATGGTTCGCTGATCATGCGCATTGCGGCGAAAAATTTGATGTATGGGCTGATCGAGGTTGCGAAGAACTATCAAGGTGATGAATGGGTCGATCGCAACATAGAAAGGTTGATTGACTACCATCTTCATGGAATTTTGCACCTTTCAATTTAATTTTACATTAATAATGAACGCTCGTTCTTTAATAATCGTTCTGAATGTCATAGCTTAAGGAGGTTTGAGATGAAGAGGGCAATTGTCACGGAGAAGTGCCTCGGCGATCCTATCTGCCTAGCACGGTTGAGATGCCCCTCCAAAGCAATCGGAAAATCAAACAGAAGAACCAGAGTGCCGATCTGGTTCTTCAAGTATTCGGAAGTAGACCCCCTTAAATGCGTAGGTTGCGGGAACTGCGTGAGAGCTTGTCTCCACAAGGCGATCGTTCTCGTTCCGGTCGAAGAGAATATTTGTGCATAGGAGGTAGTATGTCATGAAAGTTGCAATTGTTGTGTTTAGCCCGACAGGGAATACGCTGAAGGTAGCAGAAATGCTCGAAAACGATCTAAAAGGCAATGGTAATTCGGTGCAGCTATTGGATATTACCCGGAACGGGAAGCTGTTTCGTGAAAAACGCTACAAGGAATGCTTGGATGAAAATGTAGAAGCGCACGACGTTCTTCTGATTGGAGCTCCCGTGTACGCTCATCATTTGCACTACAACATGCTTGATGTTATTAAATCGCTTCCCAAAGCAGATGGGAAATGGAGCAAACTAGCCGTTCCCTTTGTTACCTACGGAGGAATATCATCCGGAATCGCCCTGTATGAGGCTGCAAAAATTCTAAGAAAAACCGGGCGAATCGTAGTATCCGGATTGAAAATAAATGCCTTCCATGCGATGTCCCGCATCCTGTCAACTCAGCAAAACGGGGGAATGCCCGGTGAGGAGGCAATACCCCTCATCCAAGAACTGACGAGGCGAATCACCAGTATATCTACCAACACCTGCAGAGACATTACCAAAGAGTTGGACTACCAGAAGGCCAAGAACCGAATCAAAGCCAGGCTGATATTCAGAGAAAAACTATGGCAGAACCACTTCTATCCCGAACTCAAATACAACGAAGAACTCTGCACAGGTTGTGGTAGCTGTGTTTCCGTGTGCCCGGTTCAACGTCTCGAGCTTAAGGATAGGCGGATTTTAATAGGAAAAAATGGATTGGCCTGCATTCACTGTACGCAATGTGTGTACGCGTGTCCTGCCGGCGCACTGTATTTTGATTGTGATAGGGAAAAATGGGACAGGCTGTTTAAAAAAGCGATATCAGGGGAAGGC
>Ga0180431_10010838_pt1 | contig 10077 bp, 6 predicted proteins | sample SS_ome_11_FD_132459 | JGI IMG/M metagenome (GOLD analysis project Ga0180431, IMG submission 132459) | Hypersaline lake sediment archaeal communities from the Salton Sea, California, USA - SS_1_MS_1 metaG | ecosystem: Environmental > Aquatic > Non-marine Saline and Alkaline > Hypersaline >... | reverse complement strand
ACTTCATCGGTGTTTTTGAATAATGTATCGTTGATACCTCCAAAGGTGTAAACAGCATTGATGTTTTCAATTACAATGGAGCCGTCTTCTATCGGGTCATTGTCAGTCAGAAGATTGATCGCTTTACCCCTGTATTTCGTCGGGAGTTTGTCACTAAATTTCTTTCTATTCATCAAATCCCTGAATTTTTCGCGAAGGTCCTGTTCGATAATGGTGGAAGCCGGGCCGAGTACCAAAACTCTCTTTGTAAGCCCCATGACAAGGGAAAGCCAGGCAATGGCAAATATTACATATGATTTACCAGTCCCCGTGGCCATATGCACGACCCCGGAGAGTCGATCCGGCAGGGGCAGATTAGAGATAGATCATGACCTGCTTAATAGCATCGTATTGGTAGTCACGTGATCCGACCAGCTCACGGACATATTCCTCGATATTCGCAAAATTGAACTTGTTGTAATTACACTTGCGTACATTTATATCCAGCGTGTGGTCAGACAGATTCAGCCTCTTGATTGCCTCCTGTCTTTTAGGTTTCTTTGCCATTTTACTTTTGGCTCTTTAACATTCCTGTCATCTCTTTTATGAATGCTTCGCTTTCCTCAACGATCTCTCTGACCTGTTCAGGATCAAATTTTACCAATGGTCGATAATCCACCTTGTGTCGATTATCAAAAAGCCAATCGTAGTGTTTTCCCCATGACCTATCGATTTTACCGGTTCGAATAAAATCCCTATGGAGCATGGATCGTACTTCTTTGTGTTTTTTGAACGTCTTTCCCTCATTTAAAAGCACCGAAGAGAAGACATGGAAGCAGGCGAAATATGCGTCTCGAACTGCATTCTGATATCTGCCCGATTTAAGGTTGTCCCGTGCTGACGCAAGGTCTTCTCCGGCCTTTTCCATCCAATAGTCGATAATGATTTGTTGACTCATAAAACGACAGCCCCATCTCGTGAGATTTCCTGGTAAACAGGAAACTCCTTGAATATACCATTCTCCCACTCAGCAACGAATGTGAACAACGGGCTGAAGATAACATCATATTTCATGCCAATATCGAACAGGGCACCAACAATGGCTTTTTCCTCTTTCCAGTGCAACAACCGGGAGGTAATCACAAGCAGATCGATATCCGAATGCTCGTCATAGTCCCCGCGGGCCTTTGACCCAAACAGAATAACTTTGGTTACGGGAAATTCACTTTTCAGCATCCTAATGGCTGCCTTGATGGCATCGCTTTCATTTTTCATCAACGAGGTACTTTCAAACGATTTCATGATAATTCCTTTCAAAAAGCGAACGAACCTTCTAACTTCAGCCTATCCACCTATGTATCGCCAATTATAAAAGGTTTGCTTTCATTGCCGTGTTTATCAATTGCAATAACTGCGACGCTTTCTGTCAAACCTTCCAGCTTAATCTCGCCATTTTCAGAAATATCTTTTGCAAATACGGTCCTGTCCATATCAAAAACCTCCCCGTTGTAATCAACATCCACGAGGAGCATGGCAAGCCCATCAAGTCCTTTCAAACTATCTCCCTGTTTATCCAAGATTCTTGTCTCAAAGCGGATGATCTTTAAACCCTCTCTCGTCTTTTCAACTTCGATTTCCACATTGTCATTAAAGTAGAAGCCGGTCGAATTGATAAGGTTATTGACATTTTCCTGTGAGCTTGGCTGCTCCTGTATCTGAAAATTGCGGGACACATCTTCCAGTATCTTGTATGGGAACTTGAGCAATCTGAAATACACCTCATCACCGGCGCTGTTTTTCATGACGGTATCACCGATCAGGGTGCAGGTCTCCGGCGTGATGATAAAGTAATTGCCCTTCAGTTTGCAACCGGACTGCACAAGGATTCCCTTGAGATAGTCCGCATCAATCCTGATATTTTTTAAATACTCATCGTCCCACACCGGATAGACTTCCACCGGATCGCCCTCTTTTTCTCCAACGATGATATTGATAAGGCGGTATTTGCCCGATAAATCCCTCTTATCCCGGCTGATCTGAAAAAGCCCGAGCACAAAATCGATGTAGGCATCTTTGTTCTCACGAAGCTTCATAATACGGGAAAAATCATAGGCCCCTGTGGAAACCACACAGAATGGGTTCGGCGTCTTGTCATATTTCCCGTTTTTCTTCACATCCTTACCGAGCGCTTTTGATTCCCCAATCCTGAGCATCCTCTTCTGCATGGTGTAGATCGCATGCTTGCCGAAATCGCATACAATCCAGCGTCTGCCTAATTTTTCCGCTACTGCTGCAGTGGTACCTGAGCCGGCAAAGAGGTCCATGACAAGGTCGCCGGGGTTGGAAGAAGCGAGGATAATACGCTCGAGTAGAGCTTCGGGTTTTTGGGTTGGATAATCGAGTCTTTCTTTAGATTGGGAATTGATGAAATTAATTTCCCAAACATCAGGCGCTATTGTTTTTGCAACATCAACATTGACTATCCTAGCATATTCAGATAGATGTATTTGTCCAATCTCTACTGCTCTGTCTACTTTTTCCTGATTATATACAATCAATTGGGGCTGTCTTCTGCCGCCAATTAGTACAGAATTTCTATCCCAACCTTTTTCATGTTTTTTCTTCTGTCCCTCTGTAGGCTCGACATGTACTTTATTTAAATTGTATTTTTTTGTCTTTGAGTACCACAGTAAAGTATCGTGCATATTCTGAAATGAATCACTTCCAGCAGTCCACCTTCTGTAAAACCAGATTATTTCATTCCTAAAATTATTCTTTCCAAAAATTTCATCCACTACTATTTTAATATAGTGGTCCATTTTACAGTCCAAATGTACATATAGACTACCCTCCTCTGCCAAAATATCCCTCACATAAAGCAACCGCTCTCTCAATCCCTCAATAAATTCGGCTGAATCGACTTTATCTGAATAGCTTTTTTCGTCTCCCGAAGATCTAAAGTCACTCTTTGTCGCAAACGGCGGATCAATGTAAATCAGCTTCACCTTGCCCTTGACCTTGTCTTTAATCAGCGGATCAGCATTCTGATAGCAGGTCTTTAGAAATTGCAGATTATCGCCCTGTACGATCAGGTTCTGCCAGTTATCATCCGTAGCGCTATTTGCTCTTTCAAAGAGATCAAGCTGAGTTACACCTGTTAGACTGCCGCCTTTAAAACATCTCTCAACCTGGAGCGGCGAACCGGACTCCGTCGGAGATGCTTGGTTCAGGATTGCGGCTTCGCTTCTTTTCCCTGCATATTCAAGAGTGACGATCTTGGCCCTGTCCAGTTTTGCCACATCGAATTTTTCAGCCAGACCAGGAAAAAGTTTTGTCATGAGCTCCAGGGGCGGTTCAGTATCGTTATTCAGCGCCCTAATTACTGTCTCTTTTTCTTCTTCTGTAAGGTTGGTCTTTGCCATCAAATACTCCTGGATTATATTCGATCATAGCATTCGTCAAATGACGAACTTTGCTGTAAATACTGCCATTTTCGAAAAGTTCGCCGCTTATGTCCCATATTTCGGATACGGCTTCATTTTTCTTCTCTTGCCTCCAGCCGTTCCCGCGCCAATTCAACTGCTTTGTGAAGTTTCTGCTCCAGCAGTTCACGTTTCGGTAGTTCGGTCATGTATTCAGCTACCTTGATACCGCTTTTATCTAATTGCAAAAGCTCAATCTGTTCGCTGGTTTTTCCGGCGCAGAGGATTAGGCCCAGGGGTGTTTCTTCACCGCGTTCAATTTCATATTTCTCCAGCCATCGCAGATACAACTCCATCTGACCTTTATACGCTGGCTTGAATTTGCCGAGTTTTAATTCAATGGCAATGAGTCGTTTGAGTTTGCGGTGAAAAAAGAGCAGATCAAGATAATAATCCTCATTATCGACAGTGATCCTTTTTTGGCGAGCAACAAACGAAAATCCGGCTCCAAGCTCCAGGATAAAGCTCTCCATTTCCCGAAGGATGGCCGTTTCAAGATCTTGTTCACTGTAAGTATCTTTTAGTCCAAGAAAGTCTAAGAAATAAGGATCCCTGAAAACCAGGTCCGGCGTTAGCCTATCCTCCTCCCGCAAGGCGGCAAGATCTTTCTCAATTAGTTTTTCGGGTTTCTTTGATATGGCAGTGCGCTCATAGAGCATACCATGGATTTTGGATTTGAGAGTACGAGTATTCCACCGTTCTATGCGGCACATTTCAGCATAAAAATCACGTTGCAGGCTGTCATCAAGATAGATAATTTCTCTAAAATGCGTCCAGGTCAATTGTGCACTCAGTGCGTGCACAATTCTCTTATCAGAAAAGACCTCAGCAAATCTGATCATATTAAAAAGATTGCGTTTGGAAAAGCCTTTCCCATATTCAACTGCTAATTGTCTCGACAGCGTCACGACAATTTCCTGTCCATACTCCGCCCGTTTTTCCTTTAAAATATCCTGGCGAATACGGCTGCCGATCTGCCAGTAGAGAATGGTCAGCCCGGTATTAACCGTAACCGCAACATTGTGCCTAGCAGTTTCAATGAGAGAACGGATATCACTGATAAGATTGCCGGAAATGGGTTTGTTGTCTGTTTTTGCAACCTGGGTTCCAGTTTCCTTTCTCATATTTTAATAACCTCATTCAACTGCAAACGTTTTTCTTAGAAATCTATCCAGCACATCCGCCTTTGTCTCTCCTTCCTGTTCGGGTCGCAGGTTAAACTTGTTCAACCGCAAAAACCGGTAGCCGTAGCTTTCCAGCTCTATCTGCCGGCCAATGTCATAATCAAGGTACTCTTGCGAAAAATTATGTTTGGTAACGATATCGGGATTTTTTGTGTGGTATTCCACACCGTCATATTCCAGAATCAGGGTCTGCTCTTTACCAGCTTTTGAAAATGTCATGAGAAAATCAACCCGGTATTTTGGTATCTGCCTGGCATATTCGGCCCTGATGTATTCTCCTATTTTAAACTGGGGAATTATCTTGATATACTCCCTGTGCGTTTTCACGAAGTTAGTGCTGATGAGTAGGCTGTATAGATCTTTTTCCGCGGGTGATTGAAAAATATTCGGGTCTTCGACAAAGAAATCATTCTTTTTGCTTTCGTTAAGGACCTTATCATAATACCTTATTGCATCTCCAAGCCGGGTTTTGTTGTATTCATTAACCGGCATGCTGTGGACAAAAACCATCGTGTCCTTGGCGCGGCTGAACCCAACATTGAGCCGCTGCATCTTTAAGCTCCTGATATTATCCGCCGTGCCGTCAATTACCGGATAAATGTTACTTAAATAGGCGTTGCCGTATTTGTTGTCTTCTACAAAGGAGTAATATACGAGATCACGTTCTTCACCCTGCACATCCCCCACGAACCAAACGGCCAGATCATGGTTCTTTGTCAGGTCGGTCATATTGAGTTTTTCGCTTAATGCCTGCTCCATTCTTGCCTGCTGTTCACGGAAAGATGTAATAATACCCACACTTCCCCTAAAACCGTTTTTGATCCTTGATTTCAAATCATTGATAATGGCATCTATTTCATCAAGGTTCACATTGCTGCCTGAATTACCTCTGGTTTCCACTGGGATAAACCGCAAGACCTCTCCAATCGGTTTGGTGCGGATGCGGTTGACACTGAGGGCCAGTTGAGCAGGCTTATAGAAAAACTCATTTGAATAATCAATGATTTCAGGAAAGCTCCGGTAATGCTCACGGAGGGAAGTTGTGTAATTTGCGATGGCTTTGGCAAAACTTAAGGTTGACGTCCGTATGTTGAAGGTTTTGAGCCATAGAATTGTACCCGAGTTATCCTGTAAGGGCCCCAATACCTGTTCAACTTCCTGCTCATCTTCTTTTATCTCTTTGGAAATTTCTTGAATCAGTTCATTTTTCGCCTGATCTGTTGTCGATACATTGTAATCCTCCTGATATGAATTGATTATATTCCTGAAATAAGCATCTGAATATTTTGAGTTCACGTTAATTGCGCCAACCGCGCCGTACTGGTATTCATCGCCAAAAACAACGACCTGCTTTGCCCGCAGAATAAGGGATATTGACTCGGCTATTGAGACCTGCGACGCCTCATCAATCACAAGAACATCAATCAGGTCCTGGTCCATGGGGAAGTGCCTGGATATCATATCCGGTTCGGCAATAATAGCGGCTACGTTTTCCAGAAACACCCGGGCCTGTTTGCCCGTCAGCCTGGTTCCCCCGTTAAAAGATACCTTGATTCTGGCAACATCTGCCAGGAAATTGTTGAGGTTCTTCAACCGAAGGTCGTTCTGATATTCAACCTGTTTCTGCCTGAGCATATAAAAGGCGCCGAGATCTTCCTCGCCTAATGTATCAAGGGTCGATGTTTTAGAAAGCGTATAGTGTAGTTGGATCCATTTCCAGATATCAGTCTCGGTATAAGTAAGATTACTGAGTCGGGAGAAAGTACTCAGATCTCCGTTTGAAATTCTGAGTTTGGCAAGGATTGATCCATATTTATGGAATAGCGCATCGACAGAGCTGCAAAGTTCTGCATCCACCTTTTGAAGAGCATCTTTTAATCCGTTAAGAGTATTGTAGACCTCTGAAATACTCTTTTCTTTGTCTCCGCTGACTTCACGGTATTCACTGATGATATCCCTGTGCTTCTTCAAATAGATGGCGGTTCGAAGCTTGGGGATTCCCTCAGACATCATATCCAAGGTAAGTTCGTTTGGCGGAATATTTGATAAACGCGCGACTTCTTCAACAATCCGGGCGTGTTCCAGGCTTCTCAAAGATCTGATCAACTGTTCCTGTTCTTTTTTGTCAGGGGATTTCCCTATCAGCTTTTTGAAGAATGCGCGAGGTATATCGCCGGCATGGAGAGAGGAAATAGCCACATCTTTTTTGAACGATTTTGCGGCTTTTTCAAGTAGATTGACAAAAGACTCGGGAATTTCAGTCAGGGTTGTCTCAAAGTCAAAATCCTCCCCGGAATGAAGATTGATTTCCTCGCAGGCATTAAGAAACTTCGGAACATCTTTCCGTCGTTTTAAAAGAAAACGAAAAGCGGGTTGACTGATATCCTTGAAACTATCTATGTTTTCATCTTCTGCAAAATCCTGTATCTTTTTAAAATCAATTATGGCCGAATCGTCGACTTTGGGAAGTGCAAAATCATGTTCTGAAAACTCGCCGGAACCAACAAGACTATTTTGTGTCTGCTCAAATTCAAACAGACTATAAATAGTTTCCCGGTATTTATCGGATGAAGAAAGCTGTCTCTCAATTTTCCCGATAACATCCCTTCTTGACGCCTTTTCGTCTTGTTCGGCAGCCTGTTCGTTATAGTTGTTGGCGCGGTCACCCGCGGCGTTTATAACTGCATTTTGAAGGGAATTCTCAAGGCTGTTTATTGATTTACCGTTTTTGGACAATCTGATAATCGATGGTTTCGCCCTGGGGTGAAGGTTGCGAAACTTGGCTGTAAGTATCCTGTCGATCACATCAATGGCCTGCTTTTTATGGGATGTGATAACAACGGATTTTGTTTCCTGGTTGGCCCAATAGGTAATCGCCGCAATCGTGTGAGATTTACCTGTTCCGGGCGGACCATCAACAACAATTATTTTGTTTTTGGAATTATCAAGGGCAAGCAGAATCCTCTTTTGGAAAATATTCAGATTTAATGGATTATCGGAAATGTATCTGCTGGAACTCTTGATAGGATATCTCTTTTTGAATTCCTTATCCACTGTATCCTGGGTATTTTCAACGTTTCCGTCAACATAATCTGATATAAAATCAACGAATTTGCTCTTGCCCCCTGATTCAAGGTGCGTCATAATTTCGGAATAATCCAGCAGCTTCTTGTTCTCGTTTTGGACAACCTGAAATCCAACGCGACATTTAATGTCAGGATAAATTTCTTTTGGCGCCTTGATTGGTCTGAAATGCGATTCAAGCACAAAAGACTCATTCCAGCCATACTGAGATTGTAAAAAGACCTCTATTCCACTGAGGTTAGAACCAGCATTTTTAAGTATTGAAGATCTTGAGGTGGTCAGAACTGAAGGGAATTTGAAATAATTTACCGCCGGTGTATTGATCAGTAAAAGATCCCTGGAAAATGAAACCGTAACTTCTTCGTTGCCCGGGACCAGAGTAACCTCTATAAAATATATGGGGTACCCTTCAATAGTGTTGTCATCAGTTTGCCTGTTCAGTTCGTGAAAGAACAGATAGGTTGTTCCGACAGTGTTGTATCTCGAGTATTTCTGAATACTGGTGAACAAGTCATATAAGACTATGTCGTCAATGCTTTCCTTGAAATACTTTTTGACACTGTCAAAATATTTTTCCTCGGTTCGGTTATCGCGCGCAATAACCTGAAGTGCATCAAAGTGTTTTTTCAGGTAATTAGCAGAGTTGAAAGTTGAATGAGGAACGTGATCAATTCCAAGATCCTGCTTCAGGCGATCGATCTTCTTTTCTTGTAATTCTAAAAGAATAAGCTCAATTTGCTTTCTGAGGGCAAGGTTATATTTCCGGCAACCATCAGGGAATGCCTGTTCGTTATATTTCTTGATCTCATTTTTGGAAAGGTCAGAATCTTTGTCAGGCCTTAGTTTTTTTTCGGTAGCCACGAGTGCCGCAGTATTTCGTTCAGCTCTTTTTGCCCACTCTTGTTCGACGCACGTTTTGAGATAATCTAAACAAAACTTGCCGGAAAGGGCCTTATCAATCTCCCATAGAACTTCATCTCCGGACAGCGCAAGAATGTGCTCATTATTTTTTACAATAAGAGGCGTTTTATCTCCGGCCTTTATTCTTTGTAAAAGTGCACCTTGAAACTCCCGGAATATTGCTAAATCGAGCGTCAGCTCATTGTTTGTCCATCGATAATTTATAAGTGTCCTGAAATTGAACTTTGTCTCGGTAAATGCAGCAAAATAATTGAGTATGCTGGTGGAGAGTTTGCTTGCGCTTTTTCTGTTCTTTGCTGTCATGATGAAGCCCTTTTCACACAAACAAAACTAATAATTGAGAATCGCCTGCATCCAGAAAAACCTGTTTCGGCGTCTTAGGCAAGACTAATTTCCTGCGTTCTTTAAGGTTCTTATCCATAACGGTTAATCACTTCGTCATCCAAATAAATCCTTAGAGTTTGGCTAATATCTTTTTTTCTATTTTTCCATTCGTGCCATGGGTATGCTATTCAGCCTTTTTCACTCTATATGCTAACACTTTCCCTTCCTTGAATCATATATATGCTAATTGCACACTAATTCGTCATTTAAAAATTCCGGATTTCAGGATCTTCAGAATTTAGCTCGTATATTTTATATTTTTTCCCTATCGTACCATTTGCGCCCTGGACACGCCCGTAGACATGTGGGAGCATCTCATAGCGGACCATAATTGAATAAACTCGGACAAAAACCGATAAGCTTGTCAGGGGCCGTTCGATGTCTTATTTTAAGGATAGTGGTCATATCCGGTATTTTTCCAGCAGTCAAAAACCTATCCGGATATACCTTTATATATTGAATAAGGAATAAAAAATGACAGAAATTCTGATTATTATTGCTCTTATAGGTATATGGTACCTGTTGCAGGTCCACATACTGCCCAGACTCGGAATATCCACCTGAATGCGCGAATCCTGTCAGGTGACGGGAAAAAAGGACAAAGGCACGCAAACAGAAAGACCGAACGAAGAAGGATGAAGGTTATGACCTGATCAGCTGCCACCAATTCGGTTCGGGTCGGAACAATCTTTATTTATGAAAAACAGTGTTTTTACTCACGTGACACCGAATGTCTTAAGATAGTTTCTGAATTGTCTTTTGCTGAAATTAGAGAACCTGTCTAATATCGTCATAAACTCCAGGCCCGGCACAAACGCCCTGATCACCGGTATATCCAGGTCCTTTCTCGTCAAGTCCACATATATCGGTTTAAGGCCGTTCGATAATAGCAGTCTCTCCAAGGTATCCAGGTCGCGACCTACATCCCCTGATGAATAATCAGGGAGATCCTCGAATTTTATGGTCCTTTGTCCTGCCGGAGGAGGATTTGATCTGACAAAATAAGGATATGCCAGCTCGGTCAATGCGGATACCGCTGCTGT
>Ga0180431_10010837_pt1 | contig 10078 bp, 11 predicted proteins | sample SS_ome_11_FD_132459 | JGI IMG/M metagenome (GOLD analysis project Ga0180431, IMG submission 132459) | Hypersaline lake sediment archaeal communities from the Salton Sea, California, USA - SS_1_MS_1 metaG | ecosystem: Environmental > Aquatic > Non-marine Saline and Alkaline > Hypersaline >... | reverse complement strand
TAGGGGGTGATTGTCGGAGCGAAATTGAGGTATGTGCCCCACCAAAAGCCTGATTTCATCCCATTTTGTGGGTGTTGTTTACCACAATTTGGATGATGAAGCCATTTATGACCGAATCTCAGTCAACAAGCCTTGACATCTCTTACGAGTTATGGTATAATATAACGAAACGCTATATATCGGAGAGTGCTATGCCTGGTGGTACGGTGAACTTTCGTTACTTTATCCTGGGCCTGCTAACCCAACAGCCCATGTCGGGGTATGACATCAAGCGCTTTCTCAAAAGCCTCAGTTGGCTGATTGGCAGCCCAAGTTTTGGCAGCCTCTACCCTGCCTTGCACGCGCTGCACAAAGATGGTTTGGTAACAGTAGACGTACAGCCCCGTCAAGACAAACCACCTCGCAAGATCTATAGCACCACAGAGGCTGGTAGACAGCTATTAGAAGAGTGGATAAACCAACCAGCTAAATCCAGTACGCCGTTGAAAGCTTTTTTGATGCGATTGATCCTGGCCACCAACTTTACACATGCCACATTGATCGCTCACCTACAACAACGGCGTGCCCAGGTCGCGGACCACCAAGCTGCTTTAGAGCAGGCTGTCAGTACATCGGACAAAAAGACAGACCTGAAACAGCACCTAGCGATGGACTATGGAGCAGCTTTGGCTGCCGCAGAATCAGCCTGGCTGGACAGCACATTAGCCCGTCTATCTCAACTCTCCCAACAACCGCTGCCTACAGAAGTCTCAGAGGGTGACAGCGTTGTCCCGACAGCCTGAGGGACCGTCTGGAGAATTGTTTCGAATCTGTGCATCTCGTCTTCTATAACACCGAGTGTTCATAGCGCTGGTCGTACAGCGACCTAGATCGCTACAACCTCTGAGGGTTAGCGGCATTGCCACAGATTTATCCGTCGAGCAGCAACAAGCTTTGAAGGGGTTCTTGCCTGGTCCTGCCAAGCGCCATGGGAAAGGTAGCAGCTGACCAGGTTTATTTTTTGAAACTGCAGGAACCTTGTCCTCAGGGGATCAAAGATGGCGGTCCCGTCGCCATCACACCACATTCCCTCCTCCCTGGCGAGGAACAGGCCAGTGAGAAGAAGCATGTCCTACCAAAGAAAAAGCGCCGGCAGTTCAAAAGCTCAAACTGCCGGCAAAAAAAAGAGTAGAACATGGGCCAAGAAGGAGTGAAAAGCCATGTTGTCGGTAGGTGAAAAAGTGATACATTGCATCCGCGGCGCCGGCATCATCACCGAACAGAAAGAACTGCAGATCACCGGGGCTCCGGCCTCCTACTTTGTGATCCAGTTGCTCGACTCACGCTCGACCTTGATGGTGCCCCTGGACAAGGCCGAGCAGCGCTTGCGACCCGTTTCCAAAAGAGCCGCATTGCGTCGTCTTTTGGCAAACCACCTGGCTGGTAAACCGAACGAACTGCCCCAAGACCACAAAAAGCGAGCCAAGCACATTGAAAGCGAGCTGAAATCTGGTGAGACAAAAAAGTGGGCCCAGGTCGTCAGAGACTTGGTTTGCCGGGAACAAGAGGCTTCTTTATCTTCGGCCGATCGACAGCTCTTGGACCGTGCTCTCTATTTGCTGGCCGGAGAGTTGGCCCTTTCCCAGGGAATCGAACACAAAGAAGCCAAGAACCGTCTCTTGTCCGCTGCCAGACAAGAATACGAATTCCAAGATCCAAAAACCCCTCCCTCAGGATGGCAGCAAACCCTGGGGCAAAGAGTAAAGAGATCGTTCACAAAAAGCAGTACCCAGACGGAAATACATACCGACTAGCAGTCTGTCGGAGAAATAGCAGGTGCTCCAACCTGCGCCAAGTCTTTGAAACAAAACGATACTCTACGTTCGGGTTTTGGTCGAAAACATGGCGAAATTAGGACGTTTTTGCAGCGGGATCGATTACTCCGACAGCCTGCTAGGGTTCCGATAGACAAACAAAAGCTATGCCGTGCCCAAAATCAAGTGAACCAATGGACATTTGGACGGCGATAAAACAAAAGGAGACATCCATGGGCAGTGTCAAAAAATGGCGCAAGAAAAAGATTGCCAAACACAAACACCAAAAGAGACGAAAACGTGACCGGTGGAAACGACTTCGTAAAAAATAGATCGCAATAGCGAACAAGACAATGAAGCGCTCTATACAACGTCAAGTTGTCGGCCAAAACTCGAACAGAGCCCCCACTGACTGGCCTCGCACGTTGCGACGGATCACCTCGCCAAAGATGCGAGCCACCGAAAGCACCTTCAGTTGCTCCGGCTGGTGTATCTTTGGCAGAGGAACGGTATTGGTCACAACAATTTCTTCGATCTCTTTGACAGCGTTGAGACGTTCGACGGCCGGGCCGGTAAAGAGTCCATGTGTGCCCACAACAGTGATGCGATTCACATCTTCTTGGTCCCGAAGGATACGGATCGCCTCCACAATGGTGCCGGCAGTGGCAATCTCGTCGTCCACCAGAATAACGTGTTTGCCCTTTACATCGCCCATGATACCGCTGATAGCGACAGAGTCGTCGCTGAGACGCACCTTTTCGCAAGCAGCCACGGGCAAATCCAACGCCCGCGCCAGCTTGGTCGCTCGCTTGGCGTGACCAATATCCGGCGACACGACGACAGCGTTGTCGAGATCTTTTTTCCGAAGATGCTCAACAAAAACAGAATGGGCCGTCAGGTGATCGGTGGGGACGCTGAAAAAACCGTGCACCTGGGGCGAATGAAGTGTCATTGTCACCACGTGAGTCGCTCCCGCCGTCACCAGTAGATCGGCGACGAGCCGGCCTGCTATAGAGATACGAGGCGCGTCTTTTTTGTCAGAACGAGCATAAGAGTAATATGGAATGACAGCATGGACGCTCCTGGCGCCTGCACTCCGTGCCACATCCAGCATAAAGAGCAATTCCATCAGATTGTCGCTGCACGGCGGCGAGATGGGCTGGACGATAAACACCTCCTTGGCCCGCACGCTGACTCCCAGATGGACGTAAAAATTGTCGTTGCTGAACTTGCGTACCACTGTTGGGTAAAGTTCCAAACCGAGGTAGTCGGCAATTTCCCTGGCAAGAGCCGGATGGGCCGTGCCGCTAAAGATCAAAGTGTCGTTCAATGTCTTTTCATCAGTCAAAGGATGCCTCCTCGCCAATAAATTTGCCCCCCCGAATCTGCCGATCCACCAACCGGCGGCGACCATCAAAAGTCAGATCAACCTCTATTTGTTGAAAACATCGTCCACTGCCCATAATTGTCTTGTGGCAAAAGTAGACGGTATCCCGCTCAGATTCACCATAGCGGATGCTCAAGTCATTGCGTAGATCGACGCGGCTGCGGATCTTTTCGCCACAACGATCACACTGCACATACAGCCAGTAAGCATAAGCATCCCGCCCTCTTTGAGGTGTAAAAAGGGCTGCCAATTTCTTGAGCAATTCCACGATCACATTCCTCCCGCTCCCAAGAGTCCTCCCGTTCAGCTTTTCCTCTCTTAGGAATCCGTGTTTCTCTTGCCCGTCATCTCGCCAACCTCAATCTCTACCACCGCTGTGGCTGCCACCTCTTTATCAGTCGGAGGCTCAAAAGGACAGTCTCCGGCGTATCTGGCGGTCAGCACCATGAGCGCTTTGTGTTTGGCCGCCATCTCGTCGAGCAAGCGCGCCCGCCCGTGCACGACGACGCTCCGGTAGCGCATGCTAAATTCTGTAGCCCGTGGCGCAGGCAAGATACGATCCACCAAGTGGACCTCAAAGCAGACACGCGGTTCACAGGCAATGTTATCCATCTTTTTACCCTCGAGGGCGCCGTGAAAATAGATCTTGCCGTCGTGGTAAACATAGTTGACTGTCACAACGTAGGGTGATCCATCAGGGCTGACAGTAGCCAGGCTACCCACAGGACATTGACCGAGAATGGCCTCCATTTCAGCACAGTCGGCGATCCACTTTTTAGGCATCACACTCCTTCCATGGCAAGGGCGAACGGTTTCTCGTTCCACCCTCCTATTAGCTCAAATAAGGAATAACAAAAACCGACAGGCTTACCACATCCAGCAGAGCCAGGCCAGCGTAGGGCAAAGCAAAAAGCAGCCCACTAACGCAACTCAGCCGCCCTATCCGGGTGACCAGCGCCCTGACCCGATCCACCACCGTCCACCAGCCCAAGGCCAATGCCAACCCCAACGGAATGAGGGCCGGGAAAAGGTAACGCCCCTGGTGCTGCACAAACTTGGTATTATACCACACATAGGAAAACAAAGTCAGCAGCATCGAAAAGAGCAGCACAGCAGCAGACAACAGGCGCCGGACAAATGCCTCCCGAGTTTTCCCCGTCCTGGTCAAAGACTCGTAGCCGTCTGCGTCAACCTGCCGGCCGGAGGCCAGATTGCGCCGGCCACTTACCGCCTCAACCACCAGCCACCCGAGCAGGCCAGCGATGACCAGAATAGAAAAAAGACCTAACGCCAGGTAGATGCGCCTGTCCATCGGCACAGCCATCCAGCCAAATTGGCCCCAAAAAGATTGATAGGTCGTCCTCAAGCCTTCCCTGACCAGGTGTCCCCACCCATGCTGCGCCACAAACTCGGCCGTCGTCAACTGGCCCCAAACGACCTCGTCGTGGCGGGCAAGGCCCATCACGTCAGGCCAGCCGTAAACCGCCACGTTGCGCGCCAGCCAGGGCAGAACCAGCACCATCGCCGGACCCAACAACAGCGCCATGTCCCGCGCTGCCCGCCGCCCCTCACGCCGCCGTCGCAGTATCACCGCTGCCATCGCCACTGCGAGGGTTGCCACAGCATAGAGCTTGGTCAATAGCCCCAGTCCCAGCAACACTCCCACGCCGGCCAGATCACCTCTCCCCTCTTTCTCTCCGAGCAGATATCGAATCACTCCCCACAAAGCCAGTGCCAGCAGCAGTTCGGCCAGTGAGTCGTTGTTCACGGCAGACATCATGGCCACGTGCATCGGCACAAAGGCGACAAAAGCCGCTGTGCCCAGCGCCAAAGCTGGCCGCAGCGAAAAGATTGCCAGTGCCAGCCGGCAGGCCACGTAAACCAACCCGGCTCCCAGCACGACTGACAACAAACGCAGCGGCACCAATGCGCCGCCGAACAGCTTAAAGACCGGCGTTGCCAACAGATAATACAGGGGCGGCTGATAAAACTCGTAGCGGATGGGGTCGATGGGGAAATGGGAAGGAAACTTTTGAGACTTGATCTCTTCCAGATAATCTTGAGGATAATCGCCTGGTTGTAGAACAGGAAAGCGCCCGTGTTCGGCGATATAGCGGATATAATTATAGTGAGCTGGTTCGTCGGGCGACTGCCAGGCCGGCGTATAGACAGCGAACAGCGTTCCAACGACTAGATAGATCAAAAGAACAAGAGCCAACCAAAAAGCAACAAAACGGCTCGAAAAGCCGGACATGAACCCACCTCCGGCACTATTTTACACCACTCTGCCCAAAACGCAAGCAGCCCTGCCGCTGTTAAAAGCAGGCAGGGCTGCCAAAAGGAGGTAGGAATCCCCCGCTTATCCCCTCAAAGTTGGCCTTAACAGTATGGCGTGACGATACCCCCTCAAACTCGCCGGAAAGAGGAGAAAAAGGGCCACCGCCAGCCCCCTTCCCCTCCCACGCGGATGTCCCGCCGCTGGAAGCGCCACCAGGCGAGCAAAGCTAACACGGCCGACACTGCCAACAGACCGGCCAGCCACTCCCAGTTTAACTCGGTGATGGCAGCGCCGCCTTGATAGTAGTACAGCGGTGTGAATTTGACAATCGATTTGATGTCTTGATTGGTGTTGGATAACCCCATGAGGAGATAGTCGGCGACCAAAAATCCTCCGGTAACCATGCCAGCGACGCGTGCCGATGGCATCAGCATGCTTAACAGCAGCGCCAGCGTGCCGAACAGAAGCAACACTGCAAACAGAGGCAAGAACGGCCGCAGGAATTCGATCCAGGTGAGTCCCATGCCAGAACTTCCGGAAGGAATGAACCAGCTCAACCAGCCCACGAGCAAGATCACCGCCGTGGCGGCCACAAATCCCAGCCACCGCCCCAAAAAGAGCGCTGTGCGACTGATGGGATGGGCCATGACCAGATCCAAGATGCCCTTTTCCTCATCACCGAGCAGCAGACTGGCGCTCGCGCCGACGACAAAGATGCCAACGATGACTGTCATATAGTTAAAGTAGTAAATATCTATGTAGCCTTTGGGAGTGGTGATGGCCATCATGTCGCCAAAGAAGGCCAGCAGCTCAGGAGGATAACTCGCTATGAGTTCCTCGAAACCTTCTATGCTGACAATAGAATCAAAGAGAGACACCATCATCAAACCATACAGAGCCAGACCAATCCCCCAACCCGTCATCTGGCCGCGCAGGCGGCGCAGGGTATGTTTGAATTCAGCAAACATCTAGTTTTCCTCCTTGGCACCGGCCTTGTAATAAGCCAAAAAGATCTCTTCCAGCGACGGGCGCTCGATTTCAAAGTCTCTGACCGGAAAAGCAGCCAAGGCTTTGATGAGACCATCCATCTCGCCTTCCACCTGCAGATGAACACCGGTGTCCTTGCTTTGAGAGAGCAGGGTGATACCTTTAACAGCAGCCAACGGCGTAGGGTCAACAACTTTTTTAAAGCGCACCCACAAGTGGCGCATGGCCATGCTGACAAGTTGGCTGGGTTCGGCCTCTTCGACGATCACACCCTCGCGGATGATGGCTACACGTTCGGCCAGGGCCTCTACCTCGCTAATGATGTGAGAGGAGAAAAAGACTGTGGCCCCATCGGCCTGAGCCTCCCTGAGCAAGCGATAGACTTCTTGCTGCATCAGGGGATCGAGGCCGGCCGTTGGCTCGTCGAGGAGCAGCAGTTCGGGGTGGGGCATCAGAGCCTGGACCACACCAATCTTTTGCTTGTTACCCTTGGAAAGGTTCCTGATGGGCATGGTAAGATCAAGTTCGAGGCGTTCTGCAAGCTGGCGCACAAAGCTCCAATCCGTGTTGTTGCCCCGCAGGTCGTTAAAGTAACGCAGCGCGCCCTCTACTTTCAGGTTGGATTCCAAATTCAATTCGCCAGGCAGGTAGCCGACGCGAGCGCGCACTGCCACCGGGTCGGCCTGGGGATCTATACCCAGCACCCGTACAGTGCCGCCGTCGGGGCGGATCAGGTCCAACAAGCAGCGGATGGTCGTCGTCTTGCCAGCGCCGTTCGGCCCAAGAAAGCCAAAGATCTCGCCCCGGCGCACTTTTAGATCAACACCCCGCAGGGCCCGAACTTGACCATAAGATTTGGTCAACTTTTGAGCTACCAATGCAATACTCTCTGTCATAGTTACCTCCCTGACAGCACCCAGCTCTCTCCTAGCAGGGCTCTGCCACTCACCTACCAGCGTCAAGGCCGGATCAGCCTCACGTATGACTCTCCATAGCGCGAGCAAACAGCTCCCGATCCTCCTCTTGGATGATATCCAAGGCCCGATCTCCCAGGAGGGCCAGGACTTGGGGAAGATATAAATCTGTGCGCAGGTGGTGCTCGGCAATAAAGACAAGAAGAGGGCTGCTGGTCCAGGAAGCCCGGGCCTGAGTCTCTGTCAGCCATTCGCCGATCAACACCTCCTGCCCATCGGCGACCAGGATCAAACCAAGCCCTCCCACCTGGGTAAGCGCCTCCTCGGATAGAGGCGCGACGACCATCTGCCCGCCGGAGAGATCGATGTCGCCCGTCGTATAAATCGCAACCCGAACCCCACGCTGAATCGCATCCTCTAGCGCAGGCTGCAAGGTTGGGAATGTGGCGGGCAAGAGGGCCAGGTAAACTCTTGTCTCTGCCTGGTCGATCATCTCCATTGCCTTACTCATAATGTTCTCGCGGCCTTCGAGATTCCAAACATATTCGAGATCGGGGGCCGAGGCAAAGACGGACAGTTCGTCTTTCAGTGAGACGACAAGTGCCAGGTGTTCACGTTGAAGCTGATCGAGAAACTCGTCAGCCGGAATGGGTGCGTATTTGGTGGCACTCCCTGTTCGCAGCATCATAGCCGCGCCACGGGCGGTGAGCTTGCCCACCACTTCGTAGATCATGGAGCGGGGAACGCCGGAAAGCTTGGAAAGTTCGTACCCCGTGACAGGGTTCTTTCTGAGCAAGGCTACGTAGGCCTTGGCCTCGTACTCTGAGAATCCAATCTTGACCAGCCTGTCAATAGGATCGCTGTTCATTTTTCCCCACCTTTAGGCGTTAGCACGATAACCTAGAAGTTGGCTTTATAACTACTATAATTATACTCCATTTCGCATTTTCTGTCAAGAGGCCGGGTATGAAATACGGCCGCCATTGTCTCCCAAATTAAAACTGGCCTGCCAAGGTTTGCAGATCACTACCAACTCGCAGAAACGAACGTGGCCCAGGGGACAGTCAAGATATTTCTGAATCGTTCCCTGGGCCATCGACAGACACCACCAGTTACCTAGCGTTCCTCTCCGGTCATTCGTCTCGCCTTCTCTGTCAAAGTCCAAATGCCAGCCGGCCCGCCGAGAGAGCATCTGGCCGTCAACTGACAGGCATTGCATTGTTCTCCACAGCCGCTGCCTGCAGGTCTGAGATATCCCATCCGCACCAAGTCATCGGTCATTTGGGCCAACAGTTCCTCGCTCACGCCCAACTCACGGGCCAGAGCAGCGGTGCTGTGAACGCCACCCTGGGCCACCTGTCGCAGCAATTTATTCAACATGACTTACAACCCTATCAATCTGGCCAGTTGATACATCCCTATTCCTACTGCCAAAGAGACCAGCATCAAAAACCCTACGCTGAACGCCACCCACCTCCAACCGTGCGTCTCTTGCTTGATAGCAGCCAGAGTGCCTACGCAAGGGATGAAAAGCATCTGCATAGTCAAGAACCCCAACCCTGCCGCCGGTGTAAGCGCGCCACCCAACATCCCAGCCAACTGCGTTTCTCCCTGACCCGCTCCAAACAGAATGCCCAACGAGGCAATGGCGTTCTCCTTGGCCACAAAGCTGGTCAACAGAGCCACCATCATGCGCCAGTCCAGCCCCATCAGCGCCCCGACTGGCGATAACAGGCGGCCTATGCCCGCCAGCAGGCTGCTTTCGATTTCCCCGTAGGGCAGCACCGAGAGAGCCCAAACGATTACCGACACCACCAAAATGATGCTGCCTGCTTTCTTGAGGAATTCCAGCATACGCTGCCACACCAACAGTCCTATAGTCCGCCCGTTGGGTACGTGATACAGCGGCAGCTCCATGATAAAGGCTGCCCGCTCCCCTTTAAAGAGAGCCTTGTTCAACACGACACCAGACACCGCCAGCACCACCAGGCTTAGCAAGATCAACCCCCACGCAACCAAAGGAGCTGCCGGACCGAAAAAGATCGGCGTCAAAAAAGCCACCACGGCCATACGAGCCGTACAGGGCACCAATGGCGCCAGCAGAATAGTCAGCAACCGCGCCCGCCGTGCCTCGATAATGCGTGAGCCGACGACTGCCGGCACGTTACAGCCGAACCCTAAAAACAAGGGCATAAAACTCTTGCCATGCAAGCCCATCAGGTGCATGAAACGATCCATCACATAGGCCGCACGGGCCATGTAACCCATGTCCTCCAACAATCCCATGACAGTGAAAAAGATCACCAAGATGGGCAGAAAAGTGGCCACCATCCCTGCGCCGCCCAAGACACCGTCAATCACCAGTCCCTGAAGCCATTGGGGCGCGTTCGCCAACAGCTTGCCGGCCAGTTCAGCCAACCCACCGATCACGTTAGTGCTAAGCCAATCCTGCAACGGTATGCCAACGCTATAAGTCAGCCCAAAGACAATGGCCAACATACCGGCGAGCAGCATTAACCCCCAGAAGGGATGGGTCGCCACCCGATCTAAGCGGTCGGTAAACGTGACCTGGCCTACGCGGGGACGCACCAGCGCTGCCCGCGCCATGCGCCCGATCCACTCGTAGCGACCGCCAGCCACATCTACCACGGCGTCTTCGTGCGCGTGCAAGATGGCATACACCTTTTGCCACAGGTTGTCCGGCAAGTACGCTTCCATC
>Ga0180431_10010836_pt1 | contig 10078 bp, 9 predicted proteins | sample SS_ome_11_FD_132459 | JGI IMG/M metagenome (GOLD analysis project Ga0180431, IMG submission 132459) | Hypersaline lake sediment archaeal communities from the Salton Sea, California, USA - SS_1_MS_1 metaG | ecosystem: Environmental > Aquatic > Non-marine Saline and Alkaline > Hypersaline >... | reverse complement strand
CGGGCACCTCGTCGACGGTTCCGGTGACGGTGGCGTCGACCACGACGACGTCTGGTGCTCCGGTGGTGAAGGCGTACGGGGGTGTGGCCCGCATCCACGACCCCACATGGGGCTTCGTGCATTGGTCCAGGAGTCCCTTTGATATGGAGTCCAATGCGGCTTCCCGCCTCATCCAGGTGGGGTTGTATCGGTTCGGCTACACGCCGTGTGCCGCCGGGCCGTCGGCCACCTGGTGTGTCGAGGTGGTTCCCGATGTGGTGACCGAGCTCCCGAGTTTCGACAACGGGGGGTTGGTGGAGAACCCGGACGGGACGGTGACGGTTCGTTTGGAGATCCGCCCGGAGGCGGTGTGGGAGGACGGGGTGCCGATCTCAGGCGACGACTTCGCCTTCACCTATCGGCTTCACTCCGACCTGGCAATCGATCTGTATGAGTTGGTGGATCCGGAGTCGCTGGTGGTCGGCCCCAAGTCGTTCCAGTTCACCTTGACCACCCCGACGGTCTGGTGGGTGTACCTCTTCCAGCCGATCGTTCCCAAGCACGATGTGGAGGGCACCGACATCTGGACGGATTGGGATGGCCGGTGGTGGGTGTCGGGCGGGCCGTTCCGTCTCGAATCCTGGGAAGACGACCGGGTGGTCGTCACCCGCAACCCGGACTATTGGCGCACCGATCCAGATACCGGGCAGCAGTTGCCGTACCTGGATCGCATCGAGGTGGGCTCGTTCAATGAGGAGATCCGGGCTGAGGTGCTCATGGCGGCTCCTGCCGGGTTGTCCGAGGCGGTGGAGAGCTACTTCGACGACGGCTGGCAGGCGGTCACCGACCAGGAGGTCGAGGCGATCGACCCGCTGGTGGAGCAGGCTCTCCTCGATGCGCTGGACTCCGGGTACCTCGACAGCGTGATCCTGTTCCAGATGCCCGTCGACGAGATCGCCGACATGGTGGCGCCCGTGCTCGACGGCGAAAGGATCGACGGGGACCTCGTCGCAACCACCCATTGGGAGATGCTGGGGTTCAATATGGGTCCCGGCCGGCTGGGGGTGAACGAGGATTCCTGGAACGAGTACCTCGATTTCCGTCGCGCGGTGGCTCATGCCCTGGACCGGGACCGGGTGGCGACCGCCGCCTTCGGGGTCCCGTGGCAGCGAGTCGACTCCTACGTCTCCATGGCCAGCACGACGCTGTCGACCGGCGGCTGGGACCGGTACGCCTACGATCCGGAGCGAGCCAGGGAGTTGCTTGCGGGGCTGTGCGACGAGTTGGGTCGCGACTGCGAGGCGGACCCGCCCCGGCTGGTGTTGCACCCGTTTACCTTGATGGTGTGGCGTGTTGATGCCGCCGCCGAGATCACCGCACAACTGGCGCAGGTCGGCATCGAGGTCGAGACCACCACCAGCGGCACTGACGACTTCTGGTGTGGCGACTACGACGTCGTCCAGGTCGCAACTGGGACCCTCGACCCCGCACCCTGGAATCTCATCGGCGTACACGACATGTGGGACCCTGCCGGAGCACCGCCAAGCGGCTGGAACTCCTTCAGGTGGGGAACCGAGGCGGTCGAAGGCGTCGAAGACGACCCCGCCACCGACGGGTTCGACGAGTCCTGCTTCAACTCGGGGCCTTCGGCGGTGATCGACGAGTACACCGCACGCATGGCCGAGATCTTGGAACAGATGCGGGTCACCCTCGACGTGGAACAGTTGCGGCCCCTGATCCAAGAAGCCGAAGAGATCGCCGCCGACCAGGTCGTGTTCATCCCGATGTACGCGTCGACGTGGTGGTGGCTATGGAGCACCGACCTCACCGGCTGGCGCGAAGGAGACCCATTCGCGAACGCCGAGCACTTGTATCGGACCGACCCCTGACAGAGCAACCGATCGGTCATGCCGATCTGGATGACGGATACCGCGGGCCGCGCTTAGAGAACGCTCTGCTCTTCCCGGCACAGGAACTCTTCGCTGTGCCCGGCTACGAACGTGGCGGGCGGAGGATCAGCACCGGGGTCTCCTCGACGTACCGCCGGAAGGCCTCCTCCTCGCCCCAGCGCTGTTCGGCTCTTGCTTCCAGCATCGGGATGCCGCTGATCCGGGTGAGGAGCAGGAAGACGAAGACCGGTGAGATCAGGGTGGCCCACCGCCACCCGGACAGCACCGGCAGGGCGATGATCGCGATGCCGGTCCACAGCACGATCTCCCCGAAGTAGTTGGGGTGGCGGGACCATGCCCATAGGCCGGAGGTGATGAACCGTCCCTCGTTCGCCGGATCGCGCTTGAAGACGGACTTCTGCCGGTCGGCGACGACCTCGACGGCGAACCCGAAGACCCATACGAGGATGCCGACGATCGCCACCCAACCGATCGGTTGGCGCTCCGTGCCGGTGATGATCGCCAGCGCGCACGCCAGGGTCAGCAGCACCCAGAGGCCCTGCAGCGTCCACGTCATGAAGAACCGCAGCCGGTCGGTCTTGATCCGATCGAACCGCTCGTCCTTCCCGGCGCGGCGAATCCGCAGGAACAGGAAGGAGCCGAGCCGCACCGCCCACACGACCACCATGGCCCCGACGACGACCGCTCGAGCGTCGAGTTCGTCGCCGAGCAGCAGGGCGACGGCTACCACCGTCACATAGGTGGCGCTGCCGGTCAGGTCGAAGTAGCGCTCCGTCTCGGCGAGGCTGGAAGGCACGAACGCCGCCCAATTGATGGCGTAGGCGAGAGAGCCGCACAGCGCGAACACCGGGATCGAGCCGACCGTCCAGCTCCCGTCGCTCCCGGCGAGCACGACGAGCGCCCCCACCGCCACCGCGACGAAGATGCCGGCGAGGGAGTTCCGCTGCTGTTCTTCCATCCCGCCGACCCTAACGGTGGAAACCCCGGCGCGCGGTCGTCACCTGCGGGACCGCCGGGCATGCCACCGATCCCAGAGCACCAAGCCGCTCGGCTGGACCAGCACCGCCACGGCCAGCGAGTACACGATCGTGATGGCGATCACCGTCCCGAACTGGCGAATCGGCAGCAGGGACGCGAACACCAGCACGCCGAACCCGGCGGCCGTCGTCAACGCGGCACCGGTCAGTGCCGAGCCGGTGTGCGTCACCGTCAGGCGGACCGCCTCGTCGATCTCGTCGGCCCGTTCCCGGTCCTCGAGGAACCTGTGGGTGACGTGGATCCCGTAGGGCACGCCGATGCCGATGGCGAGTGACGCCACGGTCGCGGTGAGCACGTTGAAGCTGAGGCCGAGCAGCCGCATCGTCCCGAGCGTCCAGGCCACGACCACCAGCGACGGGAGCATCGTCACCAGCCCCAGCATCGGCCGGCGCTCGGTGACCCAGTAGTAGCCCACGAGCAGCACGAGCGCCGCGCCCAGCGTGACGAAGATCGACCGCGTCTGGGAGGCGGTGAGCCGGTCGAGCACCTCCTGGATCACGATCCCCTGGCTGGTCACCGTGGTCTCGATGCCGGCCACTTCCAGCGTCGCCATGCGGTTCTCCAGAGCCGCTTCGAGTTCGCCGACCCGGTCCTCCCCCGCGGTGGTGGCGATCACGATCACCGCAGTGTCGTCGTCCCGGGACAACACCCGCTCCATGGTGGACGGCAGCGCGGCGCGCACCGCGGCATAGATCTCGGCCATCTCGGCGTCGGACGCGAACCCGGATCCGTCTGGGAGCACTCCCAGCGCCACCAAGCGCTGCGCCGCGTCCGGATCGGTGTCGGCGAGTGAGGCGGTCACGCCGAGGACGACCGACGCCGGGGACGATGCCTGCGCCCGATCCCGGACCGTGCGAACGTCGGGGATCCCGGCGAGACCCTCCTCGAAGGCCAGCATCGCGTTGGCGACGCCCGGATCGTCGAGATCACCTTCGACGAGCACATAGGTCTCCTCGGTGATGTCCCCTCCGAAACGGGTGGTGAGCAGGTCGATGAGCCGGGCCGATTCGGACTCCTCCGGTATGAACTCTTCCTGGCTGAACTCCGTGGAGATCCCGCTGGAGATCCACACCGAGGCGCCGGTGATCACCGCCGCCGCGATCATGGTCGCCACGGGCACGTGTTCGGTGAGCAGCGCGGCGCGTCCCAGCAGGCCGGCGAGTGCCGACGGCCGATCTGCCCTCGAGGCACGGCCTGCGGCGTGGCGGCGACGGTCGAGCAGGTTCCGGGCCGCGGGGATCAGGAGGCCCATCACCACGAACGCTGAGAGCACCCCGGCCGCGGCGAACACCCCGAAGTCGCCGATCGGGGGCAACGGCGAGACCACGTTCGTGAGGAAGCCGATCAGCGTGGTGATCGTCGCCAGCACCAGCGCCGCCCCGACCGTCATCACGGCCGTCCGAGCAGATCGATCGGGGGCGGCCCCTCCCCCTCGCTCCTCCCGGTAGCGCGAGGTGAGGTGCACCGCGTAGTCGATGCCCAGGCCGACCAGCAGGACGGGGACCACGATGGAGATCTGCGTGAAGGCGCCGACGAGCCCCAGGTAGTCGGGCCCCAGCAGCACCCCGATGCCGTACATCCAGGTGATCGAGATCATCAACCCCACGATCCCCAGCAGCACGTCGGTGACGCTGCGGTAGATGAAGGCCAGGATCACGATGATCAGCAGGAACGAGAGCCCGAGCAGCGGAGGCAGCTCGTCCTCGACGTCGCTCTGCAGTTCCTCGAAGAGGATGCCCAAGCTGAAGACGTCCATGGTCACGTCGGGAACGTCGACCACGGCCAGGGCATCCCGCAGCGCCAACCCCGCCTCTTGCAGGGCGATCTCGTCGAGGTCGGAACGGAACTGCACCACGACCAGCCCGGACCGGGCGGCGGGGACCTCGGGGTCGGCATCCGTGGACAGCAGGCCGACACCGAAAGCCCCCTCTTCGCTCGAGTAGGCGGCTCGGGCAATCCCCAGGACCTCCTCGTCGGATGCCGTGAGCGGATCGATGCCCGCTTCGATCATCCCCGCGGCGATCGGCGTGGCGAACGACAGCACGGCCGGCGAGGTCGGCGTCGACGGGCGAAGCACGTCCGCCACTCCCGGAGCCGCCTCCGCCACCTGCTGCACGATGAGTGCGGCTCGCACCCCGTCGGCGGACACGATGGAGCCACCTTCCTCGGCGCTGAGGATCACCTGAGCGTTCCCCCCTCCGGTGGCGAAGTCCTCCTGGATGAGGGTGTATGCCTCGGCCTTCGCCGTCTCAGGAGCGAATGCGGTGATGTCGGTGTCGGTGCGTTGCTGCGCGGCGAACACCCCGAGCACCACGGTGACGAGGGCCACGACGGCGATCGCCGTCCACGGCCGCCTCGATGTCAGCGCGGCGAAGGCGCGGATCACAGATGCTGTCCTCCTCTGAAGGCGCCGGGGATCACTCCAGGCGCGCCCGCGTTTCCGGTGGACGGGAGGAGCGCTCGCGGCGGCACAGCGCGCACTCCGACACGAATGCGGCGACGGCCAGCACACCCACGATCACGAACAAGGCGATGTGCCACGACTCCACGGCTGCCTCGCTACTCGCCGTTCATCACCGGTGAGGGTAGCGAACCGACAGTCAGTCGAATCAGCACGTCGCCGCCCCCGGCGGCGGGTACGGTCCGCCGACCCGGTATGGTCCCTCGCCACATGGACAACACCTTCGTGCTGCACGGTGTCCGTGGATCGGTTCCCGTGGACGGTGAGCAGTTCTATCGGCACGGCGGCGCCACGACGGCCTACAGCCTGCGGTCCGGCGAGGCGACCCTTCTCGTGATCGACGCGGGGACGGGCATCCGCTCCCTCGTCCCGTCTTGGACGGGCCGTCCCGTCACCGTTCACCTGTTCCTCACCCACTATCACCACGACCACCTCAACGGGCTTCCCTTCTTCGCCCCACTCCTCGCCGAGGGATCCCGACTGGTCGTGTACGGCCACCCCAGCGAGGGCGGGGTGCACGTGGCCGACGCGGTCCGCGGCTTCATGCGGCCCCCGTGGTTCCCGGTCTCGATCGAAGACGTCGCCGCCGTCGTCGAGTTCGTCGATCTCAACGAGCGTCCCACCACCCTCGGAGACGTCACCGTGAGCTCGGCACGGCTCAGCCACCCGCAGGGGGTGACCGGGTACCGGCTCGAAGTCGACGGCCACGCGCTCGTGGTCGCAACCGATCACGAACGCGGGGACGAGGCCGGGGACGATTCGCTACGGCGACTCGCCGAAGGAACCGACGTCTTGCTCCACGATGCCCAGTATCTGCCGGCCGAATACCCCGACCATGTCGGCTGGGGTCACAGCACGTGGCGGGATGCCGTCGCCGCCGCTCGCGAGGCCGGAGCCGGTCGCCTGGTGCTCGTCAGCCACGATCCACGCCGCTCCGACTCCGCCATCGACGCCATGTGCGCCGCAGCGCAGAAGGCCTTCCGGGAGACGCAGGCCGGCCGGCCCGGCATGACGATCCGGCTGTGACCCCGGCCCGGCATTGCCGGGGAGCGCAACCGGCGGTAACCTGCCGACCCACATGAAGAACGTGTTCCCTGCTCGCTTCGCCTTTACCGGGCCGACGGCCCGGGTCGGCACGCGCTAGCAGGGACACACCAGCGAAGCACCGCACCCGGAGCCGGAGGCTCCGGGTTCTCTGGTTCCCGGGCCTCCCGAAGACAGGAGCGACCATGGAACCATCCTGCGGCCAGGACATCGCAGCGATCCGCACCCGCATAGACGAGATCGACGCCGCCGTCATCGGCCTGCTGGCGGAGCGGTACGCCAAGTCGATGGAGATCGGGCGGCTGAAGGCGCGGGCCGGCATTCCTCTCCACGCCCCGTTGCGGGAGCACGGGGTCATCGCGTCGGTCGAAGCCAGAGCCGCGGCGGCCGGGCTCGACCCCCATTCGGTGCGCCTCCTCTACCGCCTCGTCATCGAGCATTCCCGGGCGGCGCAGCGCAGGGCCGCCGAGGAGCCGGACGTCGCCTGATGGGGCGGGTCGGCTACCAGGGCGAGCCCGGCTCGTACAGCCACCGGGCCGTCGCCGAGACCCATCCCGGGACGGCGGCGATCGGCTTCGACGGCTTCGATGCGGCATTCGACGCGCTCACCGCAGGAGACGTCCATCGTCTCGTCCTCCCGATCGAGAACTCGACCACCGGGAGCGTCCTCGAGGTGCTCGACCGGCTCGCCGCCGGTGGAGCTTCCATCATCGCCGAGCACCGTGTGGAGGTGCGCCATGCGCTGCTCGCCGTTCCGGGCACCCCGCCGTCCGCCGTCGAGCGGGTCCACTCCCATCCCGAAGCCCTCGCCCAGGCACGCCGCACGCTGCGGGAACGAGGCTGGCAGCCGGTCCTCTCCCACGACACCGCCGGGGCGATCCGCCTCGTGGCGGAGCGCTCCTCACCCGCCGATGCCGCCCTGGGGCCGCACTGGGCCGGCGAGGAGCACGGCCTCGAGGTTCTGGAGCGCGACGTCGTGGACCTGGCCCACAACACCACTCGCTTCGTGGTGCTGCAGGCCGGACCGCCGTCGATCGCCCCCGACGCCGACAAGAGCTCGATCGTCTTCTCGACCCGCCACCAGCCGGGCGCTCTGGCAGAAGTGCTCGCCTCCCTCGCCGCCCGGGGAGCCGACCTCACCCGTATCGAGTCCCGCCCGGGACCCACTCCGTGGACCTACCGCTTCTTCGTCGACCTCGTCCATTTCCCCGGACCACACGGAGCCGCCGCCGTGCTCGAGCCGGCCCCCGGGGGCACGCTCGAACTGTCACACCTCGGCAGCTACCGGGCCGTGGTGCGCTGAACGGGCCTCAGAGGCCTGGAAGATCGACCAGCAGCCCGTAGTGGTCGGAGAGTGCCGTCTCGATTCCGCCCACGACGATGCGACCGTCCAGGACCAGACGCGCCGAGGCCGGGCCGTCCACGCCGCGTACCAGCACGTGGTCGAGCAGGGTCGATTGGGGGAACGGCTGCAACGGGTTGTCGGCGCAGAACGTGCACCCCGGATCCCCCTGCTCGAGGTACGGGGATCTCCCGAACACCTCGAGCAAGCGACGGTACCCCGCCTCGAACTCCGGGGCGATGCCGGGCAGTGCCGGACCGCAGTTGAGGTCCCCGAGCAGCATCGCCGGACCGTCGTGGCGCTCGGCGACGCCGATGAGGTGCTCCACCTGGCGCCGGTGCTCGGCCTCCCAACCCCCCGGCTCCGGGTGCGGAATCGGCGGGATGTCGGCCGCCAGGTGGGTCGCCAGGATCAGCATCGTGCCCTGTGAGGTCTCCACGTCGAGCCGGATCGCGGCCCGGCGGACGAACCAACTCTCCAGGGGAACCACCTGGGCCGGCACGTCGTGGCGGCTGAAGACCATCAGCCCGCTGCGGCCCCCGGCCGCCCAGTCGCCCGGGACTCCGGGAAGCGGATCGGCGGCCACGGCGGTGTAGCCGTTCGCCATGGCCTCGGCGAGGCTGCGGGCATCTGCCTCCTCCCACACCTCCTGGAGGGCGACGAAGTCGGCTTCCAGCGAGGGCAGGCGTGCCGCAAGCGCAGCGCACCGCTCGGCGGCATGCGGGATCAACGGATCGAGGAGTCCGGCGTTGAAGGTGACGAAGCGCACGGGGCGGCTCAGCCTCCCTCGTAGAACCGGAGGAGCGCGTGGGTGCCGTCCTCGCCCGCCCCCTCCTCCTCGAGACGCCGGTACAGCTCGTACGCCTGCTCGAGGCCTCGCAAGTCCAGGCCCATCTCGCCCGCCGATTCCACCGCGATGCGCAGATCCTTGACGAAGTGCTTGATCTTGAAGCCGGGAGCGAAGTCGCCTCTCAGGGCCCGCGGCATCAGGTTGCTGAGCGACCATGACCCTGCGGCGCCGTGCTCGATGCTGTTCAGGACGAGGAACGGGTCGAGGCCGGCGGCATGGGCATAGGCCATCGACTCGCACACCGCCAGCATCCCGGCGGCGATGGCGATCTGGTTGCACATCTTCGTGTACTGGCCGGCTCCGGGACCACCCTGGAGCACCACCGTGCCGCCCATCACGGTGAGGATCGGCTCGACCGCGGCGAAGGCCGCCTCGTCGCCCCCGACCATGATCGACAGGGTCGCATTGCGCGCCCCTGTGTCCCCCCCGGAGACCGGGGCGTCCAGCACAGCGATCCCCCGGGCCGCCCCCTCCTCGGCGATGCGCCTGGCCAGCGCGGGGCTCGACGTGGTCATGTCCACAGCGATCGTTCCCGAGCTCAGCGCCGCGAGCACCCCGTCGCCGCCGAGGTAGACCTGCTCCACGTCGGCCGGGAAGCCGACGATGGTGATCACCACTTCTGAGCCCGCCGCCAGCTCGGCCGGACCGTCGAACCAGCGGGCTCCTCGCTCGACGAGCGGCTCGGCCCGCTCCCTCGTCCGGTTGAACACGCCCAGGGGATACCCCGCGTCGAGCAGGTGCCCCGCCATGCTGAACCCCATCACGCCCGTTCCGATGAAACCGATCCTCGTGTCCATGCCCGCTCCCGTCGTAGCCTGCACGGAGCAGTCTCCCAAATGGAGCCCGCCGATGGCGAAGAACGATCCCTTCTGTGACCTGCTGCGCCGCATCGTCGGCGACTCCCACCTGATCACCGACCCGGACGTCACCGCGTCGTTCGCCACGGCCTGGACGGGAGAGAAGATCGGGTCACCGATCGCGGTTGCCCGGCCTGCGGACGTGCTCGAGCTCCAGGCGCTGGTGCGGGCCGCAGCCGACGCCGGCGTGCCCGTCGTCCCTCAGGGCGGCAACACCGGCCTCGCCCTCGGGGGGATCCCGGCCGGCGGGGAGCTCGTGGTCTCCCTGCGGCGGCTCTCTCGGATCGCTCCCGACCCGGATGGAGCACCCGCGCTCCTCGCCGGCGCCGGGGCCACGCTGCACTCGGTGCAGGAGGCGGCCGCCCGTGCCGGGTTCGAGTTCCGGCTCGACATCAACGCCAGGGCCGATGCGACCGTCGGGGGCATGATCGCCACCGACGCGGCAGGCCGGCACGCCTGGCGGCACGGCTCGATGCGGGTGCTCACCGAACGGGTTCACGCAGTGCTCGCCGATGGATCGACGGTGGGCGGCACGGGGAATGGGCCAGGCTCGGGCGTGGAGCAGCTCCTCTCCGGATCGGAGGGGAGCCTGGGCGT
>Ga0180431_10010835_pt1 | contig 10078 bp, 6 predicted proteins | sample SS_ome_11_FD_132459 | JGI IMG/M metagenome (GOLD analysis project Ga0180431, IMG submission 132459) | Hypersaline lake sediment archaeal communities from the Salton Sea, California, USA - SS_1_MS_1 metaG | ecosystem: Environmental > Aquatic > Non-marine Saline and Alkaline > Hypersaline >... | reverse complement strand
CTAAAGCCATCGGGCTGAAAGAGCAAAGCCCTACGGGCTGTTTCTGGCCCCGGACAGGGTGGGTTTCAGCCCCGCGCGCAGGGGGCAGGCAGCAGCCCGAGGCTAAAGCCATCGGGCTGAAAGGGCAAAGCCCTACGGGCTGCTTCTGGCCCCGGACAGGGTGGGTTTCAGCCCCGTAGGGGCTTTGCCCTCTTAGCGCGGGGGTTTAGCCCCGCGCTTTGGCTCCGCGCTTTTTCCCCGCGCGCATGGGGCTACCCGCCCTCCCGCAACACCAGCGGCAGATAGACGCGCCGCTGCTCGCACTCGTCCGCGCCCAGGTCAGGGCGGGTGCCGGCGGGCAGCGGGCGCGGGTCCCCGTCCAGGTCGATCTCGACGCCCTTATCCACGCCTGCCCCGGCCATCGGCGAGCTGTGATCGATGTGATAGTCGGCCCCAGAACGATCCGCAAAGCGCGGGTCGCCGTGCGTGTCGTGAGCGCCGCCGGGCAGTCCGGGCGCGTAGGCCGTGACGTTGTCGTAAAACCCGTTATAGTCCCACGCCGCCTCACCGCCGGTGGCCGAGATCCCCGTCCCGTGACCCACGATCAGGTTGTCGTGCAGGATCGCCGCTGACGCCGCGCCCATCAGCTCGATGCCCACGCCGCTGCTGCCGCCGTTGTCGACCACCGTGTTGTGCAACACCCGCGCCGGTCCTCCCCAACCCAACACGGCCATTCCATCCCCGCCGCCGGCTGCGGTATTGGAATAGATCCAGTTGTTCACCACGCGTGCCGGACCCTCGCCGAGCAACACGCCGCCCCCCGGCTCTGGCCCCTGCTGCGGGCTCATCGTCGTTTGTGCTGCGCAACAGGGCACGAACTCGCCGTCGGCAGAGTTATTGTAGATGCGGTTCGAATCCAACACACTCTCCAGGAGGTCGCTTCCCCACAGCACCACGCCGCCCCCGCCGTTCCGGGCGTGGTTGCCGGTGATTGCATTGTGGCGCACGGTGGCCACAGCGTCGTCGTGGACGACGAGACCGCCGCCGGAGCCATACACGCTGGCCTCGCCGCCGGTGATCGTGAACCCGTCGACCGTCGCGTCCACGCCCTCGCCCTGGATGAGCACGACCGTGCCTGTGTCCTCCGCATCCAGCGTGGCGACGTAGGCGGTGACGTCGCGGCTCCAGTCGCCCTCGTGGTAGCCACCGAACAGGTGGATACTGCGTGTGATCGTGATCCGCTCCGGGTAGGACCCGCGCCCCACGTGGACCATGCCCCCGGTGCGCGTCTCGGCGATGCCCTTGGTCACTGTGGCAAAGGGGCTGCCGGGCGAGCCGTCGCCCGTGAGGTCGCTGCCGGCGGATGCGCTGACGTGGCTCTCGACGCGGTAGGCCTCATCGGCGCCGATGTCCATCCCCCCACCGCGCGGTCGCGGGTCCCCCTCAAAGTCGAGAGGGACGTTCACGGTACTGTCGCCCTGGTCGATCAACGGAGAGGTCAGGGCCAGGTGATAGTTTCCCGCCCACCGATCCTCGAACTCGGGCTTGTCGTTGCGATGATGTGGGCCCCAGGTGGCGCCACCACTGACGTGAAAGACGTTGTCATAGTAGTCGTTATAGTCCAGAATCGCCACCCCGCTGGAAAGCGCGACGCCGACGCCGTGCCCGACGACGACGTTGTTCCGCATATGGTGCGTTCCGCCGTCGGCGGAGCCGAGGATCACGCCTTCCTGGTTATCCCCCTGGTCGTTGTCCACGATCGTGTTGTTGATCAACACGCATTCGCCGCGCCAGCAATAGACCCCACCGCCGGACCCATCTGCGCCCGCACCGTTTCTGGCAATGACGTGGTTGGTCACCGTGACGGTGGTGCCGCCGTCGACGTTGATCAACAGCCCGCCACCGGCCGCGTAGAGTAAGCCATACGCCGTGTTGCTGATCACGAGGTTGCGATCCAACGCCGGGCTGGCCTGGCCCCAGAGATAGACCCCGCCGCCGAGGAGGAGCGCATCGTTGTCGACGATCTGGTTCTGGACGATGGTGCCCGTGGCCGTGTAGACGGCGATGCCGCCCCCACCGCCGCCCTCGTTGTCCTCGAACCGATTGTCCCGCACCAGGTACCGATCCCCTGCGGTGATCAGCAGCCCTCCTCCGACCCCGAGACCTGCCGTGGTGTTGCTATAGACCTCGTTCCTGGCGATCTCGACCCAGTCGGCCGCGCTGGCGATCCCCCCGCCGCCGTCAAACGCTCCGGAACCTGTGGCCTGGTTGTGAGCGATGTGGTTATAGTACAGTGCCTGGCTGCCCAGGTATTCCGCCATATATATCCCACCCCCGCGCGTGGCCACGTTGTGCGCGATCGTGTTGTGTTGGGCGCGTTGCAGGTAGATGGCATACAGCCCCCCGCCGGTGCCGTCGCCGTTCTCGCTGGCTACGTTGCCCTGCACCAGGTTGTCGTTGAAATCACCCACGTGGTAGGCGTACGTCCCACCGCCGTACCCATCGCCGTGGACGCTGGCCGTGTTGCTCAGGATGCGATTGCGGTACAGGAGCGCGTTTGCCCAGACGCCGCCGCCGTACCCATTGCCCCGGACGGCCGCCACGTTGCCCCGGATCTCGTTATCCTCGAGCACGGCGCTCTGGGCATACTCGGTACACACCCCGCCGCCCTGGCCGGTCCACGTGCCGGTGGTGGAATAGACGGCCGTGTTGCTGACGATGGTGTTGCCGGCCAGGATGGCGTTCGCCGACCAGACGCGGACGCCTCCCCCTGCCCACCGCCATCTCCCCCCGTGCGGGCGGCGTTGCTGATGATCGTGTTGTGCTCGATGGCCGCGCTGGACCTATAGACGAAAACCCCACCGCCGTGCCCCTGGCAGGTTGAAGCCGTGCAGGCGACGTTGTCCGTGATCACGTTGTGGCGGATGGTGGTCAATCCCTCCGTCTGAAATGACCCCGACCGGTAGATCTTGATCCCTCCCCCCCCATCCCAGGTCAGCGGTGTCGTCACCCCCGGTGAGGGTGAATCCATCGATCGTTGTGGTGACGGGTGCATTGACCCAGATCACGGGGCCGGCCCGCTGGGCGTCGATGGTGGTCCCGTAGAGCTCCCAATCGCGGACGGGGAAATCGGCGTTCCAGCCGCCCTCCAGCGTCACGCTCTCGGTGAGCACGACCGCCTCATAGTACGTGCCTGCCGCCACGCGAATGGTGTCATTGTCGTCGGCGGCGTCCACGGCAGCCTGGATGGATGCATAGCACCCACCGCTGCCCCCTGGAGTCACGCACAGCGTGTTGGCCAGGGCCGCTTCCGGGCGCGCGTTCAGCACACCCAGCAATGCCAGTGCCAGTCCCATCCCCAGGACGAACACCCAGAGTACACGTTGGTATCGCATGTCATCCTCCTTATCCTGTCCTTGGGCCTCATATCACCAATTCGTCACCGACCCATCCGCCCGGTGCAGGTGCGGCGGCTCGGTCATCTGGAAGGGGTGCTTTTTCGCCGCCTCGCGGTCGAACTCGATGCCCAGGCCGGGACGCTCAGACGGCAGCAGGTAGCCATCCTCCCATTCGGGCTGCACGGGCACGACGTCGGCCAGCACCGTGCCGGGCCTGGCGGGCTGCTCCTGGACGCCGAAATTCGGGCAGGCCAGGTTCAACTGCAGGCAGGCCGCGGTCGAGACCGGTCCCAGCGGGTTGTGGACGGCCAGCTTGATATAGTGCGTCTCGCACCAGCCGGCGATCTTTTTCGCCTCGGTGAAACCGCCGACGATGCACAGGTCAACCCGCGCATAGTCGATCCATTCCTCCTCGATCAGTTGGCGGAACTCCCACTTGGAGCTGAACTGCTCGCCCGCGGCCAGGGGGACGGACGTGCGCGGGCGCAGCGTCTTGAATGAGTCGGGATTCTCGCAGCGCAGCGGGTCCTCGATAAAGAATGGGCGGAATGGCTCGACCTCGCGGCACAGCCACAGGGCGTCGGGCAGGTCCAGCCGGGTGTGCACGTCGAACGTGAGCTCGATCTCGTTGCCCACCGCCTCGCGGACCGCCTGGAACTGCTCGATCGCCGCCAGGACCGACCGGCGCGGCTCCAGGATGGGGCCTTCGGCGGGCAGCCCCCAGCGCACGAACTTCCAGCCCTCCGCCTTGGTCTGCAGGCAGGATTCGACCAGCGGCGCGATCTCCATCTCGTGCCCACGGTTGTGCGGGTAGCACACGACCCGGTCGCGCACCCGCCCGCCCAGCAGCTCATAGATCGGGACGCCCAGTGCCTTGCCCTTGATGTCCCACAGCGCGATGTCGATCGCCGAGATCGCGGCCGAGAGGATGTGTTGGGCCGGAAAGAATCCGCCCCGGAACAGCGTCTGCCAGATGTGCTCGATCCGGGCCGGGTCTTGGCCGATCAGCAGGGGTTTCAGGTGCTCGATCGCACCCATCACCGCCAGCTCGCGGCCGGTGATCCCTGCCTCGCCCACGCCATAGATGCCCTCGTCGGTATCGACGACGACGAACAGGAAATTCCGCTGCCCGCCCCAGACGGGGTAGGGGGTGATGGTGGTGATCTTCATGAGTTCCTCCTTTGGAAAATTGGGCACGACCGTCTGGTGTCGGGATGAGTAGGTTTCGGGTTTCAGGTTTCAGGTTGGACCGACCAGCGCTTGTCTGGCCGTTGCTGCTCAACCGCGGTCAGTAGCGCTTCCGCCACGATACGCTGTATCATCGCGCCATCTCCGGCCTCGGTCAGGGCATCCAACGCGGCCTGAATGGCGGTTCGCTGTTCAGCGGGTAGCTCAACCACCAACCGTGGATGGTCTGGGATGCTCTCGTCGAGCTCGACAACTGGCTGGGATGTCATACATCCTCCTGGAACTCTGCGTGGGGCAGACCAGGCAAAATCGTAACACATCCTGTGGCAAGGTCAAGATCCCGCAGTACCTGGTTTCTTTGCGCCGGGAGAGAAACCAGGTTTTTAGGCGTCTTTCAGACAAAACGCACCTCGCTGCAAAGGCTTCTCATGGGCCAGAGTGGTTTTGCTGGCGGAAAAACCTGGTTTCTTGGCCTTCAAAAGCGTATCTCTACCATCTGATGCCCCACCAGTTCCGGCACCACGAACCCGACCCGATTCCCCTTCTGCTCGTACGCGAGTGCCTGGCCCTCGGGCACGCACGCCACGCTCGTTACCTCTCCCGACACCCGCACCGATACGTGGACGTCGTAGAGTGGGATCACGTCCTCGATGACGTCAATGTCCTGGCTGCGGCGCTCGGGGATATAGTGCAGCAGGTGCACCACCCAGCGGGTCTCTGCCGCCTGCTCGTTGACGGTCGCCCGCAGCGTGGTGGGGCCGCCGTGGCGCAGGAGCGGCTCGGGGAGGAGGATGTCGAGCGCGTTGAGGAACAGCGTCTTGCACCAGCGCGGCGCGTTGCGGTCGTACTGGCAAAAGATGGGATGCGCGAAATAGATCGTCCGCCCGCGCTGCACGATCGCCGGACCTCCCGCCTGGCCTGACGACGGGGTCTGCCGGTGGGAGCAGAAGTGTCTGTACGTGCGCGGAAAGTACGGCACGATCACATCGGCCAGCACCTGGCTGCCGGGCGCGGGCTCGACCTCCACGCCCCTCATATACATCGCGTGCTCGGTCTCAGGCAGCCCCCGGCCGATCTCCCCCCGCGGCAGGACGTAATCGGCATAGTCGGCCCTCTCATAGTGCCGCCCGCGGACGGGGGTTCCGTCGAGCTCGCGCGGCCCCTCGCCGATTAGCCGGACGCCCAGCGCTGTGAGCGCGAACTCGCTCTGCGTCTCGTCCAGGCCGGATTCGAACGAGGCGATCACCGCGCCGCCGCACTCCAGGTAGGCCTCGATCTTGCGGGCCAGCGGTTGCGAGACGGGGATGGTATCCGGCAGGACGAGTACCGCGTAGCGCGAGAGGTCGCTCTGGGTATCGATGATGTCGAACTGGTGCGCGCCTTCCTCCAGCATGCGCGTGATGCCCATCAGCGCCGGGGGCAGCCCTCCGATCTCGGCGCTGTGGAATTCCTCCGGCGTGAACACGCCGATCTCGGTGACGGGTTTCGCCCTCTGGCACCAGGGCTCCTTCTTCTCCACCTCGGCATAGACCGAGCCGACCAGGTCGTAGACGTGCGGGTCGATCCGGCCCGAGGGGTGAAGCTGGTCGCCGATCGAGCATTTAGCGCCCAGCGCCAGCATGCGGAAGCACTCGTATTGCAGCGCCTCCGCGTTCTTGAAAGAGTGAAAGTCGCCCCACGAAGTGTGGAACTTGCCGGTCTGGCCCAGGCAGTCGATGCCCAAATTGCGAGCATAGCGCATCGTGATCGGAAAGTGCATATAGCCCCAGCCGCCGCTGGGCAGCGTCTCCAGCTCAAAGTGGGTGTAGGCGTCCGCGACCTCCCGGTGGCGGGTGCCGACGTGCCCGGCGTTGTAAAAGATGGAGCAATCCGGGCTGAACCGCCGGACGAAGCGGGTCAGGTCGCGCTTGAACTCGTTGATCGTCTGCAGGCCGAACCGCCGTCGCGCTCTCGCGTCGGCGGGCTCCAGCCCCTGTGCCTCCATCCGGGTGCGGCAGTAGCGGCACGAGCAATCCAGCGGCGTGACGATGTCGAAAAAGAAGCCGTCGACGGGCAGCGTCTCCAGCAGTTCCCGCACGTGGGCCTTGAGAAAGTCGACGTACGGAGAGTTGACGCACAGCCGCCGGTAGAAACCCGCCTCGTACGGCGGCGTCCCGATGGGGCAGCCGCGCTCGTCCAGCGCCAGCCATTCCGGGTGCTCGTTTGCCGTCAGGTGGTCCCACTGTATCGTGACATAGATCGGCACGCGGATGTCGCGCGCGTGGCAGGCCTCGATCTGCTCCCTGAGCAGGTTCCGGTTCGCCAGGTGCGGGTGCACCCGCTCCGGGAAGGCCTGCGAGTCGTAGTACATCCAGCCGTGGTGGCAGCGGGCAAAGCACGTGATCGAGTTCACCCGCGCCCGCTCCAGCGTCCCCGCGAACTCTTCCGGGTCGAACTCGGCCCCCACGCCCTCGATGTCCTCGCTGGTGTGAAAATCCAGGTGGATCTGGCGGAATGGAAGCTGATCCATGTGTATCTCTCCTTGGGAGGTTTCGGGTTTCAGGTTTCAGGTCTCAGGTCTCAGGTTCGACGGAACACGCAACACGGAACACGCATTATGCATTACGGATTACGCATCACGTGTCCTCTCACCGCTCCTCCGCCCGCTCGCACTCGTACCGCTCCCGCCGTTCCCCCATGTATTCCGGCACCGGTACGTCCCACCAGCCGACGGCGGGGCTGCCGGAGAGGGGGTAGGTGCGCTCAACCAGCACCTCGACGACGGCGGGCCCACCGGCGGCGAAGGCCCGTTCCAGCGCAGGTCGTACTTCATCCGGGGCCGAGATGCGCTCGGCGTGGCAGCCAAAGGCGCGCGCCAGCGCGGCCAGGTCCGGCGTGATCGGCGCGCGGCCCTTGAGGAACTCGGCGCCCACGGACCGCTCCTCCCCGTAGACGGCGGCCTGCAGGTCGCGGATGGCAATCCAGCCCACGTTGTTGGCCACGACGTAGACGGCCGGGATATCGTACTGCACGGCGGTCGCCAGCTCCTGGGCGGTCATCAGGAAATCGCCGTCGCCCACCAGCCCCACGACCTGGCGCTCGGGCGCGGCCAGCTTGGCCCCCAGCGCGGCGGGCACCGTCCAGCCCATGGTGCTGAACCCGCCCGTACTCAGGTTGGTCTTGGGTTCATAGACCATCGCCTCCTGGAACCACTGCGCCTGCGTGTTGCCCGACGAGGTCACCACGATCGCGTCCCGGTCCAGGAACGCGCGCAGCTCGGCGACGAGGCGCGAGATGGTGACCGGTGTGTGCTCGGATTCGGCCAGCTCCCGCACCTGGGCCAGCCAATCCTCCCGCAGGAGCTGGATCAACTCAAAGTACTTGCTGTGGTGATAGCGGCGGGGCCGGCTGTCCTCCCCCAGCCACTCCACCAGCGCCGCCAGGCCCGCCCGCGCGTCGGCCACGATGCCGACCTCGACGGGATAGTTCTTGCCGATCTCGGTGGGGTCGAGGTCCAGGTGGATCAGGCGGGTGGGGGGGATGGCGTAGGTGACGCCGTGCCGGTAGGAGGAGGTGGTCTCGTCGGCAAAGCGCATCCCCACCGCCAGGAGGACGTCGGCCTGGGCGGTGATGGCGTTGCCGCAGGTGGTGCCCTTTGACCCGCCGTGGAACAGGGACAGGGGGTGATCCTCCGGGAACGCACCCTTGCCCATCATCGTCGTGACGACGGGCGCGCCCAGGAACTCGGCCAGCGCGCGCAGCTCGTCCCAGGCCCGCGCGGCGATCACGCCGCCCCCGGCGACGATCACTGGGCGTTTCGCCCCGTCGAGCAGCGCCCCGGCGCTGGCGATCAGGCCGGGGTCGGGCAGCACCGGCCCCGTGGGGCGGTAGGTGTGTGGGGTGGCGGGCTCGACCTCGGTGCTATCGCACTGCACGTCCATCGGCAGGTCGACGACGACCGGCCCGCGCCGGCCGGTGAGCATCTCGGCGAACGCCCGCTGCAGGATGCGCGGCAGCCGCCCGACCCCCGTGGGTCGCCAGGTGCGCTTGGCGATGGGCTCGAACACGGCCAGGCTGTCGGCGTCGCGCTTGCGCTCGATCTCTTGCAGCACGCCCCGCCCGGCCATGTGCGTGTGGCTGTTGCCGGTGAGCACCAGCACCGGGATCGAGTCGACGTAGCAGGAGGCCACGCCGATCACTGTGTTCATCGCGCCGGGGCCGATGGATGTAAAGACGGCCAGCGGCGTGCCTGACACGCGGTAATAGCCGTCGGCCAGGTGGACCGCGGCCTGCTCGTGCCGCACCTGCAGCGCCCGGACCCGCTCCTGCCCGATCAGCGCATCCGAAAGCCCCAGCGTGCCGTGCCCCGGAATGCCGACGATATACGGCACCCTCTCGCGCACCAGCGTTTCAACGACGATCTGTCCACCGGTCAACTTCATAATTCCACCTCTGGCAAGTTACTCATTTACCCATTTACTCATTTACTCATCACATGTTGCGTGTTCCGTGTTCCGTAATCAGACGGCAGTTACCTGGACGAGCACCGAATGCGTCCGCGAGCCCTCGCTCGGCTGCGTGGGCTCGGTCGAGGTCAGCACGTTGGGCGAACCGGCCGTGTCGGTGCCGCCGGGGTCGAGCGTGGGCCAGACGCCTTGGAGCAAACAGACGACGCCCGGCATCATGTCCTCAGTGACGCGGGCCGCGATCCGCACCCGTCCCTCGGGGCTGCGGACGTGGACCTCCTGGCCGTCCGCGATCCGCCGCGCTTCCGCGTCGCTGGGGTGGATCCACAATGCCTGCCTCTCCCGCTCACGGAACCAGGGGATGTTATCGGCCTGGGAGTGGGTGCGGTAGCGCGGGTGGGGCGTGATCAGCCGCAGCGGGTAGCGCTCGTCCGGCTCCAGCCCGCGGTACTCGGGGATGGCCGGGTAGCCGGTCTCGGCGTAGGCGGCCGAGGCGATCTGCACCCGCCCGGAGGGCGTGTCCAGCGGGCGGGCCTGCGGGTCGGCGACGAAATCGGACAGCCCCACTCGCAACGGGTCCGCGCCCACGTGGATGCCGGTCCGTTTGAACGTGTCGTAATCGGGGATCTCGGAATCGGCGACGAGACGCTGCAGCCACTCCCCGGCGCTCCGGCCCTCCGAGAACTGGGGCAGAAAACCCAGCCGCTCCGCCAGCTCGCAAAAGATGTCATAGTCGTTCCGCGCCTCGGGCAGTGGGGGCACCGCCTGGTTGGAGAACAGCACGTAATTGCCCCCGTCGGGAAAGACGATATCGTCCCGCTCCAGGTAGGTCGTCGCCGGCAGGACGACGTCGCAGTACCGCGCGGTCGGCGTCAGGAAATAGTCGTGGCACACGGCGAACTTGACTTGCTCGAAGGCGCGCGCGTTCTTGCGGACGTCGCTGCCCTGCATCAAGAAGTTGCCGCCGACGTTATAGATGGCCTTGACGTCGCTGGGGTAGCCGCCCCCTTGGCCCTCCAGAATGACGTCGGGCCAGCGGTACGTGGGCACGCGGGCCGCGACCGGGTT
>Ga0180431_10010831_pt1 | contig 10081 bp, 7 predicted proteins | sample SS_ome_11_FD_132459 | JGI IMG/M metagenome (GOLD analysis project Ga0180431, IMG submission 132459) | Hypersaline lake sediment archaeal communities from the Salton Sea, California, USA - SS_1_MS_1 metaG | ecosystem: Environmental > Aquatic > Non-marine Saline and Alkaline > Hypersaline >... | reverse complement strand
GCGGCCATCCAGGGCGCGATCCTCGCCGGCGAGGTCGAGGAGCAGATGGTGCTGCTCGACGTGACGCCGCTGAGCCTGGGCGTCGAGACGCTCGGCGGTGTCATGACGCGGATGATCGAGCGCAACACGACGATCCCCACCGAAAAGAAGGAAATCTACTCGACCGCCGCCGACAGCCAGACCGAGGTGACCATCCACGTGCTCCAGGGCGAGCGGGAGTTCGCCAGTGACAACCGCACGCTGGGGCGCTTCAACCTGACGGGCATTCCCCCGGCCCCCCGAGGCGTGCCGCAGGTCGAGGTCTCGTTCAACATCGACGCCAACGGCATCCTGAACGTCAAGGCGACCGACAAGGCCACCGGCACGGAACAGTCGATCGAGATCACCGGCTCGTCGGGCCTGAGCGCCGAGGACGTGGACAAGATGAAGAAGGACGCCGAGGCCCACGCCGAGGAAGACAAGAAACGCCGCGAACTGGTCGACCTGAAGAACCAGGGCGACGCGATGGCCTTCCAGATGGAGAAGATGCTCAAGGACCAGGGCGAGAAGGTCTCGGCCGAGGACCGCGGGAACATCGAGTCGGCGATCACGGCCCTGAGGGAAACGCTCAAGGGCGACGACAAGGACGCGATCCAGCGGGCCATGCAGACGCTGGAGGGCGCCTCGCACAAGGTGGCCGAGCAGATGTACCAGGCGGCCGCGGCCGCCGAGGCCCAGGCCGCACCGCCCCCCGACGGCCAACCCGCCCAAGACCCCGGCGGCAAGGAAGACGACGGCGACGTCATCGACGCCGAATTCGAGGTCAAAGAATAGAGGGATTGTCGATTGACGATTGACGATTGACGATTGAGCCACAGTACGACGACCTGTTCCGATGCGGGACGGGTCGTCGCGTTTGCACAGACACACATCTCCGTCACTGGCGCGCACAAAGGACTGGTCACTTCAGTGAGCCAGTTGATCCCATTTCTGGACATGTTCCTTGTGCGACGTAACATATCCTCATGGATTGCAGCCTGACGCTCCTTGGAGCGGGACTGGCGAGCGTGATGGCGGGATGCTGCGACAAACCGTACGTGACGGACGAGCGCCTCGACAGGGGGCTGGTCCTCGTGCTGACGGGCATCGAGGGCCGCAGCCGACTGAACCGGGCCATTCGCGAGGGGCTGGCCGACGGCGCGGTGGACCGGGCCATCGAGATCGTCGACTGGACTGTCGCCGGTTACCTGACGTCCCCGTACAACCTGCGGGCCGAGCGGCGCAATCGCGCGAAGGCCGCCGAGATCGCCGCGCGCATCGAGCGCTACGCCGCCGCCCATCCGGGCCGGGGCGTTACGCTGGTCGGTCACAGCGGCGGGACGGCGATGGCAGCGTTCGTGGCGGAATCGCTCGGCCCGGGCGTTCAGGTCGACGGCATCGTCATGCTGGCGTCGGCCCTGTCGCCTCGCTACCGCCTGGACGAGGCCCTCGCCCGCAGCCGCCGAGGAATCGTCAACTACACCTCGAAGTACGACTGGTGGTTCCTGGGCGTCGGCACGTTCGTGTTCGGCACGAGCGACGGCCGTCACGGCCAGGCCGCCGGACGCGTCGGATTCCAATCACCTACCGAAGGCGGCGCCTATGACAAACTCTACCAGGTCGCCTGGCACGCCGGTATGCTCCGCAAGCGGCACCTCGGCGGGCACCTGACGAGTTCAGCCGCCCCGTACGTGGCCGCCTACGTCGCCCCGGTGATCAACCGCAAGACATGGGACGCCGAGTTCATCACGAACGTCACACGCCCTGGAGGCGGGTAAGTGTCCCCGAGCCAACCGTCAATCGGCAATCGCGAATCGGCAATCGGCAATCGCCAATCTCATCCGTTCTTCTGGATGACCGAAATGCGTTTCCTGGGTCGGCGGGCGTCCGGCTTCTGGTCGGCCGGCGGGGCGAAGTTGTCCGCCAGGTACGATCGAAACGCCGCCACCTCACGCTTGAACCGCCTGGTCAGGGCCTTCCTGTCGGCCCGGGACAGCGCCGCGGGCGGAATCACTTCGTGCCGCACGGTGATCAGCAGTCCGTCCTTTCGCGGCTGCATGACCACGCGGAGGATAAGCGGCAGTTCATCGGGGCGGGCGCCGGCATAGGCGACGGGAACCAACTGTCCTCCGCCCTGGTCGTGCCACGGTCCGCGGTGGAAGGTCAGCCTGAACCGTTCGCGATCGCCGAGCGTGTACTCCCCGCCGGGGTACGAGCAGAAGAACGCCTCGGCGGCGGTGTGGATGGTTTCGATGCGCCCCGTGCGGAACTTGCCCGACCACTGGACCGGTTTGCCTCCGGCGATCGAGTGGCCGCCGGTCCGGCCGCGCCCGAACAGCCGACCTGGGAGCGGAATCACGATGATCCCTATCGCGAACAGGGCGATCAGGATCAGCTCGGACAGCCCGAGGAAGGCGACGATCATCCAGCCTGTGACTGTCGGCAGCGTCATGTTCGGCTCCTGCGCGAGCGCCATTGTAATCCAGTCCGCCCGCCGAGGTAAGGGCCAACCCGCAGGGCTAAAGTGCGGCGTGCCGACGGGTCGATACATTGCATGTCGGGCCGAGGCCCGGCCGGGATCGAACGATGGCCCAGAAGCACGACGACATACCCGTCTGGCCTGTCGGCACGGCAGGTTCGTACAGGCTCTGCCCGCAGGACGGGCGCGTCTGGGCCGAGACGGGTGTGGCCGGGGCGTATCTGGCCACCGATCATGCGGGCGCCACGCCCCGGCGGCTGTCCGTGCTGCTCTATGACGGCGCTATCCGCTTGTGCCGTCAGGGCCTCCGGGCGCTGGACGACGGGCAGGCAGACCTGGCCGCCGACAGGCTCGCCCGGGCCGCCGGCATCATCACCCAACTTCGCCACCACCTCGCCCACGACGGTCACGGCGAACACCTGAAACGTTTCGCACACGTGTATGACCGGGTCGCCCGCCGGCTCGTCGAGGCCGGTTTCTACCGCAGCCGAGAGCCGCTCAGGGAGACCATCGCCCTGTTGAGCTGCTCGCGAAGCGACTGGAACGCGCTGGCCCGGTCGCTGGGCCGGGCCTCGCAGGCGTCGTCGTCTGCGTCATGGGTCGGATAGGGTCCCAGGGCGGACGCCATCCGCACGTCACATCGAGTGCACAAACCCAAGCGACACCCCCGGGCTGGAATACGGTTGGATAAGAGAGAACCCCCACCGTCCGAGGGGGGGCGGCCGGGCGGTACGTTCTACTCGGGAAGGAGCCATGGTGCGACGGCCCTGGACAGCATGGATAGTTCTGGCAGGTCTGGGCGTACTGGCCAACGTTGCCTGGGGGGATGGGACGTTCGAAGACACGGCGGTCAAGCGGCTGCTGGGCAAGGACTGCGACGGCGCAAAGATCGTCGCGGTGCAGGGCTCTCGGCTGGTGACGGTGCATCTCAAGACACGCAAGATGCGCACGCTGGCATCGTTCAAGTCGTCCACGGCGCTTGGCGCCATAGGCCGGCCCTGGTGGTCGCCCGACGGGGCGGCGGTACTCTATACCCGCAACGGCAAGGCCTACGCGGTGTCGTCGGGGGGCGGGACCCCCCGTGTGGTTGTCGGCGGCAAAACGCCGCCCATTCGCGACGCGGCGTGGTGGAAGAACCCGAAGACCAAGGCCCACTGCGTGGTCTACGCCACTCGCCCGGTCAAGGCGCCCCGCCCGGTCACGCCGAGCCCGCCTCGCGGCGGCCGGCCGACCCCGCCGGGTCCGGGCCCCCGTCGGCTCCCGCCGAGCGACCCGGACAGCCGACGGCGTCCGCCCAGCGACCCGGACAATCGGCGGTTTCCGCCGAGCCGCGGCATGAATCCCGGCGGCCAGGCCGACCCGGCCACGGCGCCTGCACCCCTGCCGCCGCCCCCTCCCACGGCGGCCACATTCCTACACGACCCCAAGGCCAAGGCCCCGACCAAGCTCGTGGATTTCGCCTGTACCGCCGGGCTCAGCCGAGATGGGACACACCTCGGCCACGCCGGGGTCGCATGCGGCATTGTCGACCTCAAGAAGAAGAAGCTCTACCGGGTGAATCGCGGGCGTCAGGCCTCCGACGGCTCGATGAGCCCCGACGATACCTACCGCCTGATGTTCCTGCCGACCTCGGGCGCCACGCTGGCCGTCCGGAACCGGTACGATCGCGAGGTCTGGAAGCTGTCGAAGCCTCGCGGCAGCAGCGGCTGGCACGGGCCGCGATGGAGCAACCACCCCAACTTCTGCACGGCCACAGCCAAGATCGACGGCACGAACGTTATCGTGCTGGTGAAGATCAGCACGAAGCAGAGCGTGATACTTCACGGCCTGTCGGGCGACTGGAGGCAGCCTCACCTCTGGCTGCCATCCCCGGCCGGGGCGCAGACGGCCAGCGGGCCCATCGATCATCTCGTCCTCAAACGCCTGGGGCACTACAAGGCCAAGGTCGCCAAGGCCAAGGACTACTCCCCGATCATCGCCGAACTGAAGCTCAACCCGGATCCCGAGGCCGCCACGATCATCACGGCCCTGGAATCGTACGGCAAGGGGCTGCTGTCACGGGCCCGCCATGCCCCCGACGCCCTGACGGGCCAGAAGATCTACCGCGACCTGGCGGTGCGGTATTCCCGGCACGAGATCGGTCTTACGGCTCGGCGGACGCTGAGTTCGGCGGCGTTCCGGACGGAGCTGGCCGCGGCGCCGAAGGCGGCCCGGTTCGAGCAACTGCGCAAACGCCTGCACAAGCCGCCCGGAGAAAACGTCAAGGCCAACTTCTACGACGAGACGTTCATGACCCGCAACCGGGCCGTGCTGGTCGAGATGGTCACCGTGCTGGGCCAGTTACGCCAGATGCACGCCGGCACTCGGGCCTATGAACGGGCCAAGTACTACGCATCGCAGCACGGCTTGCCGAAGTCCACGAGCGAATCGGGCAACCAGCGTTTGAAGGTCACGGGCATCATCTCGGCCGTCTCCCCCGTGCCGGCCCCCGAGCACATCCTGCCGGCCAAGGACGCCCTGGTCTACGTGCGGTACCGTGTCAAGCGGGTCGTCGAAGGCCGCTACCCCACTCGCACGCTGGTCGCCGTCCACTGGGCGGTTCGCTACGGCCGGGCTACGGCCGCGGCGAACTTCCGCGCGGGACAGGAACACCACCTGACGGTCGACCTGTTCGACGCGCACCCGGAACTGGAGGGCATCCCGGCCAGCAGCGCCGCCAACGATGCCAACCTGGCGCCGTACTGGGTCCTGTCGGGAGGGAGATAGGCCCCCGGCGGGGGGGGAGATTCGAAGCACGAATCTTGAAATCCGAAGCAAATCCGAATCTCAAAACGGCAATGTCCAAAACAACGGCGCGGCGCCCGCGTGTTGTTTGGGACATTGGGATTTGTCGTTTTGATATTGTTTCGAGTTTCGAACTTCGTGCTTCGGATTTGCCTCACGTATCCAGTACGTCTGTCAGGTGCTCGACGTGCGCCTGAAGCCAGTCGACCTTTCTGCGGACCATCCTGAGGAACGGGAACCCTGCGATGCGGCCGAAGCTGCCGGTCGCGGCAATCGGAAGGACGGCCTCGGCGATCATGGCCTCACACATAAGATATGGCACGGCCTGGAGTTCGAGCTTCGAGATGACGTTCACCTGGTCGTACCCGCGGAGGAATCGCCTGTAGCGTTTCATGTCCGGCTGGGCGGGCCACTGTTGCGGGTCGTCGCCGCCGCCGAGAATCGAGAACTGCAGCACCCCGTTGGCGAAGTCGATCACACGCTGCTGGTGCCGGGCCGCATCGTAGTCGATGACGGCCACCACGTGCTTGTCGCGAAAGAGCATGTTGCCCGGGTGCCAGTCCCCGTGGACGATCTGGGGCGGCCAGCTCTCCAGCCCCAGTTCATTCACCTTCGCGGCGCTGTGCCCGTAGGCCTTCTCGATGGCCTCGACGGTGTCGGTCAGTTCTTCGGCGGGGGGGCGTGAGTCGATCGGCAGCGAGCCGACCGTCGTCTTGATCGCCTGGTGGATTGCCGAGGCGTTGTGGTAGCTGCCGGTGGGCGGCTTGAAGTCGCTGTGGAAGTCGTGCAGCAGCTTGTGGTACAGCCCGAGGATTCGCCCGGCGTTGAACGTGGCCGTCCTGGACCCGTCGTAGTTGCCCCCCTCGATGTACTCGAACATCTCGTAGATGTTCGTGTCCAGCACGAGCATCGAGTTGTTCTCGTGGCGCGTGCCCAGCAGGTGAGGCAGCGGGAAGTTCTGTGCGGCCAGGGACAACTGGATCTGGTGCGTGAAGCCCACCTTGGCCAGATCGTCCTTGCCCTTGGCGCGGCGCTTGAAGAGGAACTTGCCGCGCTCGGTCTCCAGGATCAGCTTCGGCGCCCGACGCGAGCCGCGAGGAAAGTCCGTGACCCTGTGGATCGTGCCGAGCTCGAAGTGGCTCAAAGCGATAGCCAGCTCTTCCAGCCCGAACGTATCGCGCTGGCGATCACCCGTCGTCGTACTGCTGCTGCTCCGAGTGCTGCTCATGTCCTGTGGCTCAGGCGGTCACCGGGGCGCCTGAATCAAAGAATCTTAGCCGGTGTGAACGTTTTGTCAAACGGACATGAAGAACAAACTACGCCGGGCCGGCCCGGCGCACCCCTGGCGCTGCCGGGGGGGGCGATACACCGGCGGGCAAGTCACGCTCGACGCCGAGGATTCCCGTTGCATATACTAAGCTCTGTCTGAAAACTCCGTGACGGGCTTCGAGCGGGTCTTCGCTCGTCTGTCGGCGTCCGGCTGCATCGACAATGCTGGCGCATTGCCTGCTTCGCCGTCCTTGCCAGCCGAACGAATCCCGCGATATCGAGCCTGCGTCAGACTTTTCAGACAGAGCCTACGGCTGGTGTGCTGAGCGTTCGGGGCGCGGCCTGGGTGGCTCGCGAGCCGGCGCCGAACGGAAGAAGGCGGGTGCAGGATGAAACGCAGTGCCCTGGGAATACTGGCGTGTGCATGGGCGATGGGGGCGGCCTGTCCGGCCGGAGCGGCCGACCGCACGCCGCGCATCACACCGGTGGTGCTGGCCTACCGCAAGGCGGCCCCGGCGGTGGTCAACATCTCCACGACCACCCTCGTCCCGTCGCGCGGGGGGATATTCGGGGACGACCCGTTCTTCGACGTCTTTCCCAGCCCGCTGAGGCGCAAGGTCCCCGTCCAGAGCCTCGGATCGGGATTCGTCATCCACAAGGACGGGTACATTGTCACCAATGCCCACGTCGTTCGGCAGGCGGAGAAGATCACGGTGAGGATGGCCGACAAGTCCAGGCACACGGCGCAGGTCATCAGCGCCGATCCCGCCCACGACCTGGCCGTGCTGAAGATGACGCCCCCCAAGGACGCCGACCTGCCGGTCCTGTCCTTCGGGCGAAGCGACGACCTCATGGTGGGCGAAAGCGTCATCGCCATCGGCAACCCCCTGGGCTACGCCAACACCGTAACCACCGGCGTGGTCAGTGCCCTGGGGCGGAAGCTCGAGTTCGGCCGCGGCGTCACGTATGAGGGAATCATCCAGACCGACGCCCCGATCAACCCGGGCAACAGCGGGGGTCCGCTGCTCAATGTCAACGCCGAGCTTATCGGCGTCAACACCGCCATACGTGCTGACGCCCAGAACATAGGCTTTGCCATTCCCGTCGACGCGCTGGCCGACGAGTTGGGCAAGCTGCTGGACTTCGAGCGGGCCAACCGCCTGGTCTTCGGCGCGGTGGTCCGTCAGCATCACGCGCCCGCAGGCACCGAAGTACGCGTCGCGTCGGTCAGGCCCGGCACCCCGGCCGAAGGGCGCCTGCGCGTGGGCGACCGGATCGCGGCCCTGGACGGCGCGCCCGTCAAGAGCATCGCCGATTACACGTGCGGCATGCTGGCCGTGCGGGCCAACCAGACGGTGAAGTTCACCTGCATTCGCACCGGCAAGACGATCGTCGCGCCGGTCACCGTCAAGGCCAAACCCAGACCGGACGGCAAGGCGCTGGCGCAGCAGCTCTACGGACTGACGCTCCGCCCGCTGACGCGCGATCTTGCCCGCAGCCTGCGCCTGCCGGTCTCACGCGGGCTGCTGGTGGTGGGGCTCGAGGAAGGCGGCCCGGCCCACAGGCTCGGGCTCCAGGCCAGGGACGTCCTGTTCCAGGTGGACAAGTACTACGTCCATTCGCTGGACGACCTGGGGATGATTCTCGAAAACGCCCGGGGCGGAACGAGCCTCAAGATAGGCATCGTGCGCGGGCGCGTGCGGGCCTGGGCCAACATCACGGCCCGGGCGAGGCGCCGCCCGCCGGTCCGGCCCGGGCGCGGCGGTGGGAGGACGGACAGATGAAGGTCGTTGTCGCGCCGGACTCATTCAAGGAATCGCTGGGGGCGACTGAAGTGTCCGCGGCGCTGGCCGAAGGCGTGATTGCCGCCTGTCCGTCGGCCAGCGTTGACCTCTGCCCGATGGCCGACGGGGGGGACGGCACGGTCGAGGCCATGGTCACCGCCACCGGCGGGCAGTTCCTGACCGCGGACGTGTACGACCCCGTCGGCAGGGAGATCCGCGCCCGGTTCGGCCTGCTGGGCGAACCCGCCGGCACGCCGCTGCCCGGGCAGGTGGGCCTGTCGGCCGCCCGAACGCTCGCCGATGGTGAGGGCACGCCCGCGACGGGGCCGGGGCGGACGACCGCCGTCGTGGAAATGGCCGCCGCCTCCGGCCTGGCCCTGCTGGCCCCGGACATGCGAGACCCCCTGCGAACCACCACGTACGGTACGGGGCTGCTCATACTCGCCGCGATGGACGCCGGGGCCGATACCGTCATCGTGGGCATAGGCGGCTCGGCCACGGTGGACGGCGGCTGCGGGTGCGCGCAGGCCCTGGGGGTGTCGTTCGTCGACGTGGACGGCAAGCCCTCCGTTTGCGGACTGGCCGGCGGCGGACTGGCCCGGATCGGGCGAATAGACGCGTCACGGCGCGACGATCGCCTGGCCCGCATGCGGATACGCGTGGCGTGTGACGTGACCAATCCGCTGCTGGGGCCCAACGGTGCCGCGGCGGTGTACGGCCCGCAGAAGGGCGCCACGCCGGACGGGGTGGCCCAACTGGAGGACGGTCTGGAGCACCTGGCCGAGATCATCCGTCGGGACCTGGCTCTCGACGTGACCGCTCTGGTCGGCGGCGGGGCGGCCGGGGGACTCGGCGCCGGACTGGTCGCCTTCGCCCAGGCCACGCTCGAGCCGGGCCTCGGCGTGGTGGCCGAGGCGGTCGGCCTGGCCAGGAGGCTTCTCGACGCCGACCTGTGCATCACCGGGGAAGGCAAACTCGACGCCCAGAGCGCCGCGGGCAAGACGACCGTCGGCGTGGCCGACATCGCCCGGGCCACATCCGTGCCGGTCATCTGCATTCCGGGCCAGACCACCGCAGACGCCCCGTCGCACCTGTTTGCCGACGTCCGCCCCCTGGCCGCCGAGGAGGTCTCCAAGCGACTGGCCATGCAGCAGACCGCCCCTCTGCTCAAGCGCCGGGCCAAGGAGGCCGTGGCGACCTTCATGAGAAGGGCCTGACGACAGTCACCGCCGCCCGACCTGCTCACGTGGGATGCACCCCGACCGAAGCACCCCCGTTTTCCGATTTCCAATGCGGCGCCTGGGGTGATACGATCCGTCCTTGCGGTCGTATCAACGGTTGGGCGGCATCAGCGAAGGGTGATACGAATGAATGAGGGTAGTGGGTCGGGCGCGGGTGGCTGGCTGGTGTGGCTTGCCCTTCTGGGGCTTGTCAATCTCTTGAGCTATATCTTCGACTGGCCGTTCTGGATCTTCTGACCGGGGCGGACCTGCCTCACCGGCGCCGGCCGGTCCCGCGCAATTCGGCCGAAATAGATTTGCCCCGAACGTTGCCGCCTCGGGCGCCAGATACTACGGTTCCTAGTGGCCGGGCCCCTCGTCGATCCGAGGGGGTATTGGGAGGCTAGACAATATGGAACGACCGGCCCCGTGGTCGTAAGTTATGCATAGTAACGCGTAACTATCAGGCGAAACAGGTTCGCCTTTTTCCGCGGGTTAAGGCATGTGGCCTCAGAGCCGCATACGAG
>Ga0180431_10010828_pt1 | contig 10082 bp, 10 predicted proteins | sample SS_ome_11_FD_132459 | JGI IMG/M metagenome (GOLD analysis project Ga0180431, IMG submission 132459) | Hypersaline lake sediment archaeal communities from the Salton Sea, California, USA - SS_1_MS_1 metaG | ecosystem: Environmental > Aquatic > Non-marine Saline and Alkaline > Hypersaline >... | reverse complement strand
AGGAAAAGCTCGCGTCCGCGCTGCTCGCCACACCCAACATCCATCTATTGACCAAACATGTCGCCATCGACCTGCTCACACCGTCCCACCACTCGACCGACAGACGTCACGTGTACCAACCACTCTCGTGCGTAGGCGCTTATGTCTACGATCGCGACAACGAGCAGATCCTCACGATCCTCGCCAAGGTCACGATCCTAGCCTCGGGCGGCCTGGGACAGATTTTCCTGCACACCACGAATCCCGACGGTGCCACGGGCGATGGCATGGCCATGGCCTATCGAGCCGGCGCTCGCATCATCAACGCCGAGTACGTCCAGTTCCACCCAACGGGCTTCTACCATCAGGAGGAAGCCCGGTTCCTCATCAGCGAAGCCCTTCGGGGTGAAGGAGCACTGCTGCTGAACGGCGCTGGCGAGCGCTTTATGGAGCGATATGCGCCCAAGTGGAAAGAGCTCGCGCCCCGCGATGTCGTCGCGCGGAGTATTCACGAGGAGATGCTGCGCACCGATAGCCCCTGTATGTTCCTCGACATCGCGTCGGTCATGTCGCCCGACGCGATCCGCGAGCGCTTCCCGACCATCTATGAGAGCTGCATGGAGTATGGCATCGATCCTACCAAGGAGCTGATTCCGGTGGTCCCGGCCGCTCACTATGCCTGCGGCGGCGTCTGGGCAGACGCTTGGGGACGCACCAGCCTTGAGAGGCTCTACGCGGCTGGGGAGACATCGTGCACCGGGGTGCACGGAGCGAATCGCTTGGGAAGCGCGTCGCTCCTTGAGGGACTGGTCTGGGGAGACCGCGCGGGGCGTGACATCCTAAGACGAATCGACCCGTGGGAGCGGATCGATCCCAAGCACATTCCAGACTGGGAAGCGCCCGTGGACGCCGAGCCAGCGGACCCCGCCCTGATCTGGCATGATATGGCCACGATCAAGCATACCATGTGGTACTATGCCGGGCTGGTCCGCAGCCAGCGGCGGCTGGACCGCGCGCTACGGGACCTCGCCAACTTGCGGCATGACATCGACGCTTTCTATCGGGTGAACCGGGTGAACACGCCTATCATCGAGCTACGCAATGCAGCCCTTGCCGCTCTGATCGTCGCGCGAGCCGCATGGGAGAATCGGGAAAGCGCAGGCTGCCACTACCGGACAGACTAGGATCGGCTAGGCAAGCGCCACGCGCAAGACGCGGTCCCGCCCAGCATAGTCGGGCACAATGGCTATGGCGCCCTGCGGCCAGAGGTCAGTTGCCTCCGCACGCACCACATCTCCTTGCGTAGCGTCGATCTCCACCAGCAGCAGTCCTGGCGATGTCAGCCGCTGTGCTGCCTGCTGCAGCAATCGCACGATCAGCTCAAGGCCCCTCACGCCGCCATCGAGCGCCTGTACCGGCTCGTAGGCTCGCACATCCTCGGGAAGCTCTGGCAAGCGGTCTCTTGGGATGTAGGGCGGATTGGACACGACGAGATCCAGCTGCCCGGCGACGGGCGTCAGCAAGTCCGCCTGGATCAGAGCGACACGTTCCTGCAAACCGTAGGCGCGCGCGTTCGCCGCAGCGACGCACAGCGCTTCCCGTGAGGCATCGGTCGCCACGACCGTAGCCGCTAGGAGATGCCTGGCAAGCACGACGGCCAGCGCTCCGCTGCCGGTCCCCACGTCCACCACCCGCAGGGAATCGCCGCTTTTCGGCTTGGCCCAGTCCAGGGCCATCTCGACCAGTAGCTCGGTCTCGGGGCGAGGCACTAGCACACGAGCATCCACGGATAGTTCCACATCGAAGAAAGCCCTATGCCCTACCAGATAAGCCACGGGCTCGTGCGCCAGCCGTCGGCGTACGAGCTCCTCATACCGAGCCATCTCGGCAACGGCAAGGCGCCCCTCGCCATGTGCATAGAGGAACTCTCGCGAGCGACCTAGAACGTGTGCCAGCAGGAGCTCTGCTTCGAGGCGTGGTGTATCGGTAACGACGGAGAGCAGCCTACGCCCCCGATGGAGAGCGCCAACCACCGTGGTTGTGCGCTTGGCGCCCTCGCGTGATGGGGGTGTCATGCAGTCCTCGTCCACCAGACGTCACCCAAAGGCGACGCCTGCGAGGAGCTCGGCCTGATCCTGAGCGATGAGCTCGTCGATGAACTGGTCCAGCTCCCCGCTCAGGACATCCTCAAGCTGATGGACCGTCATCCCAATGCGATGGTCGGTGACACGGTTCTGAGGAAAGTTGTAGGTGCGGATCTTTTCGCTCCGCTCGCCCGTGCCCACCTGAGTACGACGAGCCGTTTCGAGTTCTTCGACCTGCCGTCGATACTCCATATCGTACAGGCGTGCGCGCAGAATGGACATCGCTCGCGCCCGGTTCTGTAACTGCGATCGCTCGTCTTGGCATTGCACCACGATGCCAGTGGGCACATGCGTAATCCTCACAGCCGAGTCCGTCGTATTCACGCTTTGGCCACCATGCCCGCCCGATCGAAACACATCCACGCGAAGATCGCTCTCGTTAATCTCGACTTCCACCTCATCCGCCTCAGGTAGGACTGCAACAGTGGCCGTCGAGGTATGGATGCGGCCGCTGGTCTCCGTTGTAGGTACACGCTGGACGCGATGAACACCGCTCTCGTACTTGAGCCGGGAGTAGGCACCTTGGCCCTTGACCTCAAAGACGATCTCCTTGTAGCCGCCGATACCGGTCTCGTTGCTCGAGAGGATCTCTGCCTGCCAGCGGTGTGCGTTCGCGTACTGCGCGTACATGGCAAAGAGATCGGCCGCAAAGAGCGCGGCTTCATCGCCACCAGTGCCAGCTCGGATCTCCACGATGACGCTTCGAGCATCGCGAGGATCCTTGGGCAGAAGCAGCAATCTGAGGCGGTGCTCCAGCTTGCTTAGGCGCTCCTCCAGCGAGCTGATCTCAGAAGCCACAAGGTCACGCATCTCGGGATCCAGTTCCTCGTCCTGCATCTCCCGTGTAGCCTCGAGCTCGGCAGCCGCGTCCAGATAGGCGCGATAGGCCGTCACCACCTCTTCCAATTCGGCGCGTTCCTGAGAGTACTCGCGGTACTGGACGTGGTCCTGAGCGACCTCTGGCGTCGCCATGAGCCGCATCAGCTCCTCGTAGCGCTCAAGTATCCGATCCAATCTCTCAAACATGGCAACCAGCTTCCTCCTCGGGGGAACGCGAGATCTGCATGGCAAGGGCGGAGCTCGTGCGCTCAGGCGCCGCTCCGCCCCAAAATCGCAAACTGCCTAATGGGCCACAAAGCGCTCGTACAGCGCCTCGAGATCCTCTTCCGAGTAAAAGTGCACTACCAGGCGCCCACCCTTGCTGGTGCGAACAAGATCAACGCGCGTTCCCAAAGCCTCCCGGAATTCCTTTTCCAGCGCCACCGTCTCAGGCGAGCGTGTGCGTGTACGCTGGGTAGTTCCCATGGCTCGGTTGCGGCGCCTGGCTAGCTCTTCGGTCTGCCGGACCGAAAGCCGCCGCTTGATGACTGCCTTGAGCGCATCAACCTGGGCTTCTGCGGCATCGAGCATGAGCAGCGCACGAGCATGACCCTCAGTAATCTCAGCGCTCAGCAGGGCATCCTTGATCTCGCCGGGCAGCCTGAGCAGGCGCAAGCTATTCGTGACGCTCACGCGACTGCGGCCCACGCGCTCGGCGATGCGCTCCTGTGTCATCCCGAAATCCTCGGCCAACTGACGGTAGGCTTCGGCCTCTTCGAGCGGGTTCAGGTCTGCACGCTGAATGTTCTCGACCAGCGCCAGCTCGAGCATTTCCTGGGGGCTGGCGTCCTTGACGATGACTTCGACATGCTGCAGGCCCGCTATCCTCGCAGCCCGCCAACGGCGCTCGCCTGTGATGAGCTGGTAGCGCGCGCCGCCCTGCCCAGCGCCACCGTCCGTCTCTTGCACGATCAGGGGCTGGATCAGCCCCATCTCGCGAATCGAGTCTGCAAGCTCTTGCAGCGCATCGGGATCAAAGACCGTCCTGGGCTGATGCGGGTTGGGGGTGATGGCATCGATGCTAACGCGCTTGAGCCCACTGGAAGAGGCCCCCTGGGGGATAAGCGCATCCAGACCTCGCCCCAGGCCTGTTCGCGATCCACGTCCCATGGCTCTCCCTCCCACAAGCTACCATGTCACAAGGACAGGCTCACTCTGTGGCAAGCATCTCTTCGCTTAATGCCGCGTAGGCCTGCCCCCCAGACGAGCTGGGGGCATAGGTAGCGATCGGCTCGCCATAGCTCGGAGCTTCGCTCAGCTTGACGCTACGGGGGATGATCGTCTGAAAGACCGCAGCGCTGAAATGTCGCTGCACATCGTCGACCACCTGCCGCGCCAGATTGGTCCGAGGATCGTACATGGTCATGACAAGCCCTCGGAGGACGAGATCGGGATTGAGGCTCTGACGCACCAGCTCCACCGTGTGCAGGAGCTGCGTCAATCCCTCCAACGGCAGATACTCGCACTGGATAGGAATCACTACCCCATCGGCAGCGGCCAGAGCATTGATGGTAAGCATCCCAAGACTCGGAGGCGTATCGATCAACACGAAATCGTACTTGCCACGGATGGACGCCAGCCCCATCCGCAGCCGTAGCTCGCGCCCGCTCATCTCGACGAGCTCTACCTCGGCACCGGCCAACGCGGGCGCTGACGGGATAAGATCAAGCCCCGCTTGCGCCGTAAGGGTCAACAGCGTCGATGCCGCCTCCGATCCGACCAGCAGATCGTAGACAGAGCGTACAAGCGCCTGTTTGTCCACACCAAGGCTGCTGGTCGCGTTGGCTTGGGGGTCTACATCGACAAGGAGGACGCGCTTGCCCAACACGGCAAGATAGGCGGCCAGATTCACCGCCGTCGTGGTCTTGCCGACCCCACCTTTCTGATTGGCGAGCGCATACACGCGACCCATGTCACACTCCGGTCAGCCAGACGATTCCGGCCGCACACGCATCCTCCCATTCAGCATTCGTTCACGAGCCCCTTGCATCGATGGCAGGTTCGCTGCGCCCGGTGCCTCTACTACAAAGGAGGCGACTGCGTTGGCAAAGCGAGCGGCATCCAAGGGATCGCGCGTCTCGGAGAAGCGGATCATGAACGCCGCGGCAAACACATCGCCCGCCCCCGTTGGATCCTTCTCATCGGCCCAGAAGGCAGGCACGTGCGTCCCTACCCCATTACGGAACACCACAGCGCCTTCCGCCCCGCGCGTCTCCACAAGGAGCGAGGCCTCGGTGGCCAGCCGGTCTAGCCACTTACGATCATTGCCCAGATCCTCTAGGCTCAGGATGATCACATCGGCCCGCCGCAAGACAGCGTCCTCTTGAGCACATGCCACCGGATAGACGCGACCAAGGTCATCCCAAGCCCGCAGCCAGCCTTGCGGGGTCACCCCCAAGAGCGCATGGGAGAAGGCATCTAGGAACTCGAACGCCACTTCCTGGGCGATAGGCCCCAGATGCGCGATACGCGCCTGTCGCCAAGCAACGGGCAGCCGCGATGGGATCAGGCTTTCGGCCACCGACCGCACGTACTGCTCACGTCGATCGTCGAGATAGACATTCTCAAAGGTCGTCGCCGTCGCGCTCGGACAGCGCACGAGCTCAATCCCGCCCTCTTGCTCCAGGCTGATTCTACCAGGCTTGGTCGCCGTTAGCACACCCACGCGCAATCCAAGGCGTGCAGCCGTTAGCGCCGCGTAGGTAGCCGTGCCGCCCTCGCGCCACCCCCCACCGTGCTCGTCCACGTCACGCGTTACGTGCCCGACCACCACATACTCGGGCGCTTCTGCCAACGTACCCTCGCTAGTCCTTGGGGTAGATCCTTACCTTGCGACGAGGCTCCTCGCCGCTGCTCTCAGTGTACACATCGGGATCGTCGCGGAGCGCCATATGAACGGCGCGGCGCTCGTTCGGCGGCATAGGTTCCAACGAGAGCGGACGCCCCGTCTCCCGGACCTGATCAGCCATGCGCCTCGCGAGCGCTTGGAGCGTCTCCACCCGTCGCTCTTTGTAGCCCTCGACGTCCAAGACCATGTTCGGCCACACGCCGATGTTGCGGCTGATGATCAGGCGCGAGATGAACTGGAAATCGCGAAGCGTTTCGCCCCGCCGCCCGATCAGAATGCCAAGGTCATCCCCCACCACGTTAAGCTGCAGAGGGACGACCTCGCCCGTCTCGGGATCGATCCGGCCACCGGGATCCACGACCTCCACGGCCGCCAGGACCCCAAGATAGTCTAGGAGCGTCGTGATGACCTCTTCGGCAGCATCCTGCAACCCCGGCGGGTTGTGCTTCAGCCGCGGATCACGCGGCGCAGGCTCTGGCGCTTCCGCCGGCTCCTCGACTTCGATCTCCTCAGTCGCGGGTTCAGCCACTTCCTCCGCCTGGGCCTCGGTCACTTGGGACCTTGGGGCGCTCTCTGCCTCCCCCGGTTCCCGTTCCGGTAGCATCACGCGAATGGTAGCCTCGCCGGTCCGCATCAACCCAAAGAGCGATCGCTCCGGCGTGCGTACCACATCATAGTCCAGCGCGCCCTCGTCGATCCCCAGCGCAGCGGCAGCGGCCTGAACAGCCTCTTGCACAGTCTTGCCGGTGAACTCGCGAACGTTGTCCTGTTCGGTCATGCTTCTTCGCCCCTGTCCCTAAGCCTCGGCCACCTCGGTCCTTGGTGTACCCCAGAGCCGGTTGATCAGCAGTTGCATGAGAATGCCAATAGAGTTCGAGATGATAAAGTAGATAGCTAGCCCCGATGAGAACTGCAGCGTAAAGAACCCAAACATGACGGGCATCATGATCTGCATCGTCTGGTTCATCTGCGCCTGTTGCGGATCAGAAGAGGGCTGCGTCATCATCTTTTGCTGGAGCCACATGGTCCCACCCACGAGGATGGGCAGCAGATAGGGAACATCGGATTGGTCTGGCCGTGCGAGGTTCAGCCATAGGAAACGGCTCTGTAGCGGCACGATCTCTGTGAGTCGTACGAGGGAACCGTATGCCCGCTGTCCCAGAGCCATGAGCTCCACCGGAGTGTCCGCCAGAAGCGTGCCGATGGAAGAGTACAAGGCAAACCAGATGGGCAGCTGCACCAACGTGGGTAGACAGCCCCCAAGTGGGTTCACGCCGGCGTCTTGGTAGAGCTTTTGCTGCTCCACGGCCAGGCGTTGCTTGTCGCCGCCGTACTTTTTCTGGATCTCCTGTAGCTTGGGCTGCAGCTCGCTCATGCGCCGCGTCATCAGGATCTGTTTGACCTGCAGCGGCATCGTGAGAAAACGAAGCAGCAGCGTAAATACGGCGATCGCAACAACAAAGCTCTCTCCCAGATGAGCATAGAGAAAGAGCAACGCATTCAAAAAGGGCCGGATAAATACCTCGCGCCAGATATTGCTCCACCCTATCTGGGTGACTGCAATCACAGCAGCGATGATCAAACCCCAGGTGATCAGCGACTTGCGGACCTGGGCGGGATCGACGTTGGGCCGATTGGCAGCTTGTGTCACCGGGCGTTTCCTCCCTCTACTCTTTCGGCGGTGGGTAGACCCACAGCTCCCAAGGACCCCGATCGGTCATCTCCAGCGCGATCACCTCTCCAGCATCCGTGCCCACAAAGATGCGATCGCCAACCACAGCGGGGCTCGAGAGGATAGCGCCCTCTCGCTCGTACAGAACCTCAGCCTGGCCAGACGTCCGATCCACCAGGTAGAGAGTGCCGGCCTCTGTGCCGACGACAAGCGAGCCATCGTAGAGCTCTGGCCCTGCCCGCACGGTACCGTCAAGCAGTACTTGCCGATCCCAAACCGGCGTGCCGTCGTCCAGAGACACCGCATGCAGGCGACCATCCAGATCGCCCACATAGGCGACGCCGTCTGTCACGAACGCCTCGCCCCAGACCCAAGCCCCCGCCGGCGACGCCCAGAGCTCCGTTCCCGTCTCGGCATCCACTGCATGGATCTGCTTGTTCAGGCAGCCGACGATCACCACCCCCTCAGCGAGCGTGACATCGCCAGGAATCGCCCCGCCGATGTCCGTACGCCATACCACCGTCCCCGCCTGACGATCCAGACCATAGACGGCGTGATCCATGGAGCCCACGTAGACATGGTCGTCGTCGACGGCCGGCCGCCCCCAGACGCGATTGCCAGTCTCCACAGGTAATGGCCAGACCGGTTCGCCCGTCAGGAGATCAATGGCCATGACGCGATTGTCGGCGCTGCCAAAGTAGAGCACGCCCTCATAGGCGGTCACCCCGCCGATGATAGCGTCATCCGAGACCTGGATCTCCCACCGTCGTAACCCCGTGTCGGCCTCAAAGGCGTACACCTTGCCGGCATAGGTCCCGACGATCATCAGATCATTCACCACGGCCGGGATGCCATAGACCGCCTTGAGAGGCGTCGCCTGATCCTCAGAGCCGCCGGAGAAAAGCTGCCCAAGACCACTCCGCTCGCTGGGAGGGGGGTACTGCCAGATCACGTCGCCCGTCTCGGCATCCAGGGCAGCCACTAGGCCCGTGGGCAACACCGTATACACGTGATCCTGGGTTGCCGCTACAACCGTCCAACCCGGATCCGTCACGCCACCTGGCGCACATCCTGTCAAGACAGCCAGCAGCACCAATGCGGCAACTGCCACCAGCCACCGTCTCTTCAATGCCTGCAACCGAACCTCCTCACGTGCTATGGTTGGCACGGCCCCCCTCACGGTGGCGGTGCGAGAACGCATCGTCTGGTACGGGATCATAGCCCCCTGGGTGAAATGGATGGCACCTGGAGACACGCCGCAGCCCCAACCACAGACCTCGGATGGCCCCATACCGGGCCACCGCTTCGTATGTGTACTCGGAACAGGTTGGGGTGTAACGGCAAGAAGGCGGTAGAGCCGGGGAGATAAACCGCTTATAGAACGTTAGAAGACCCAGTATGATCCGCTGTGGAAGAGACACCGTCTGCCACGTCCTCCGATGTGCTCGCTCCGGCTATAAGGCCAGCTCTGCAAAAGAGCCGCGCTGTCGCTGAGGCAATGGCGTTATACCCAACCTGGGCGCACTCGCCCCGGGCGATGAGCACCACATCCCAACCCTCATGCGTGAGATCCAGTACAGCACGTACCGCCTCTCGCATGCGGCGCCGGACCCGATTGCGCACTATGGCCTTGCCTACTCGTCGGCCGACAGCAAAGCCAAAGCGGCTGTGGTCAAGCTGATTTGGATGGTAACGGAGGACTAGCAGCGCGTTCGCTAGCGACCGACCTTGGCTGTATACGCGCCGGAAATCCTTGGCATGAACCAATCGACACTGCCTGGGCAACACGTTATGGCGCTAGCGCAAGCTACCCTTGCTCTTGCGCGAAACCGCCAGTTCCTTGCGCCCCTTGGCGCGACGCGACTTGAGCACCTTCCGGCCCCCCTTGGTTGACATACGCTTCCGAAAGCCGTGCACACGGAGACGCCGGCGCTTCTTCGGTTGCCACGTTCGCTTGACCATATGACTATCCCCTCCTGGGTAAGCTTTTCATGCAAAGCAGACGTCAGTAGATTATAGCGGTGCCCACGCACCTCTGTCAAGCTGGGACCTGTGGCCCCACACCGCAACCTTGATCCCGAATCGGCACTACTCGTTCGACGGCGATGCCTCTACCTCTTCTAGACGCACCCCCGATGTGACCTCGGGAGAGAAAATGAGCTCAGAGCCAGCCTCCTCTAGCGCCGACCGTACGCGTTCGGGCTCGGGCGCCAGGGCGATGATCGTTCCTCCATCGCCGGCGCCCGCCAGCTTGGCGCCCAGGGCCCCGGCATCGAGCGCCTCTCGGATCAGACGCTCGTTAGCCTCCCCCGAGCCGCCCAGATCGCGCTGGATCGCGTGGTTCTGGTTCATGAGCATGCCAAGACGCCGCCAATCCTTGGCCAGTAGGGCGCGTTTCCCTTCTCGCGCCAACCGCCCGATCTCCTCATAGCCCCGACGGACCTCTGGATCCCCTTCGAGCCAGCGCTCGCGCAAAGGCTTGTGCACGGCGTCCGACGAGTGGGTCACGCCCGTATGCGCCAGGACAAAAGGCAGCTCGTCCACGTAGCTCTGCAGCGGT
>Ga0180431_10010827_pt1 | contig 10083 bp, 8 predicted proteins | sample SS_ome_11_FD_132459 | JGI IMG/M metagenome (GOLD analysis project Ga0180431, IMG submission 132459) | Hypersaline lake sediment archaeal communities from the Salton Sea, California, USA - SS_1_MS_1 metaG | ecosystem: Environmental > Aquatic > Non-marine Saline and Alkaline > Hypersaline >... | reverse complement strand
CCCCCCAAACAATGGGAAGGGGCAGATAGCTCGCGTTCTGAAAGGCGCACAGCACCGTGCACAGGGCCCGGTCGCGGCCCTGGTCGGGCAGGGTGCGGCTTGCCAGAAATCCGAGCGCGCCGCCGACCGCGACGATCGCCACGGCGCACAGAGGCAGCCACGCCCAGGCCCCGAGGTCGCTACGGTCGCTCGTCTGGGCGAGCTTGGCGAACAGGAGCGCCGGCAAGGCCGCGTAGAGCACGAACTTGCTGAGCATCCGGTGGAATGCAAAGGGCAGGATGCGAAACCGGAAGAGCGCATAGCTCGCGCCTGCAAGCGCCATCAGGCGCAACAGGGGCAGAACCACCGCGGCGAGCACGTGCAGGAATTCCATGCCGCAACCCTCGGGACGCCGCTCGAGAAAGCGCGTATGCTAGCAGGCCGGTGAGGCCGGGGCAAGCGCGGGGTGCGCCTTTCCGCCTTGACGAACCGAAGCCGCGGCGATACAGTCGCGCTGCGGAGGGGCCGGAAGGGCGAATCGAGCCACAGGAGGAGGAGAACAAGGTGAGCAAGATCAAGCGCGTACGGGCGATCAACTACTGGACCCTCGGCGGCATGGAGGGCGAGCGGCCCGTGGAGGAGGTGCTCGAACAGGCCAAGGACATGGGCTTCGAGGGCGTGGAGCTCTGCTACGGGGCCGGGGTGTTCGGCCCGAAGACCACGGAGAAGCGGGCGCGCGGCTACCGCGAGACCGCCCGCAAACTGGGCGTGCGCCTGGACACGGTGGCGAGCGGCACGTTCTGGAACCTGTCCCTGGGCAGCCCCAAGACCTCGGAGCGCAAGCGGGCCGTGGAGTTCACCAAGAAGTACCTGCAGGCGGCCAACTGGGTGGGCGCCAAGGCGGCGTTGGTCATCCCGGGCGCCGTGGACGTGGCCTGGGACCCCTCGCGCCCCGTGGTGCCCGCGCAGGAAGTGTGGAAGAACGCCACGAAGAGCATCCGCAGCCTGGTGCCGGTGGCCAAGAAGGCGCGGGTCGCCATCGCGCTGGAGAACGTGTGGAACAAGTTCCTCACCGGGCCGTTCGAGATGAAGATGTTCATCGACCAGTTCAAGACCGGGATGGTGGGCTCGTACTTCGACGTGGCCAACAACCAGATCAACGGCTACCCCACGCACTGGATTCAGGTCCTGGGCCGGCGTATCAAGGGCGTACACGTGAAGAACTGGACGGGCCAGGACTGCGGCGGCACCTTGAAGGGGTTCGGCGAGGACCTGCTCAAGGGCGACGTGGACATCCCCGCGTGCCTGCGGGCCCTGGACAAGATCGGATACAAGGGGCCCATCACCGCGGAGATGATCCCTTTCTGCCGGCTGCCGGACCTGAACCTGCCCGACCCTGCGCTCGCGCGCAAGACCGCGAAGCAGCTTCGGAAGGTGACCGGCTGACGCGATCGGCGCCTACAGTACGGAACAGGCGAGGGGGCGGCGCGCCCTCTCGCTTTTTTCGTGCACGGATTGCGGGGCCGGCGCCGGTCAGCCGCTCGCCTGCGCGGTGGCTCGGAACGCCACCTCGAGCAGGAACGTGGCCTCGTCGAACCGCACGCCCGGAACCTGGGCCTCGCCGCAGGCCCGCGGGTCGCGGCCGAACAAGGCCCACACCAGGGTGCACGCGGCCAGGTAGCTGCCCAGCGGGCTCGCGTGGCGGCCGTCGGTGTCGTAGAGCTCGATGTGCGGGCGCTCCTGCTGCGCGAGCGCCCAGGCGCGCCCGGCCGGGGCCAGGCGCGCGGACAGCTCGCACGCGAGCGACTCGTACCCGCCCGCGATCGCGTCCAGGTCGTACGGGCGGCCACGCCGAGGCCAGGTCGCGTACAAGACGGTCTGCGCACCCGCGGTGGCTGCGGCCTCGTGGAACCTGCGCACGTACTCGGCCATGGCCTGGGGATCCTCCACCGGGCGAGTGCTCTGTTCCTGAAGCACCACGGCCTTCCACCCGCCCCGGTCGATGGCCTCCTTGGCCTCGCCCGCGTGCCAGTGGCGCTCCAGGGTCGACCCGCCCGCGAACACGCCCTCCCAGACCATGTCCGCGGGCGGCTGGGCCGCGCGGGCCAAGAGCTTCACCGTGTCCGGCATGTCGTGGTAGTAGGTGTGGCTGTTGCCTATGAACAGGACGCGCGCGGGCGGGTGGTCCTGAGGGGGCACAGCGTCTGATGCGGGCATGAACGGGTCTCCCTATGCGAAGCGGTGCGCGGCCGACGGCCTGCGTGGCGCTCGGGTCCCAGGCGGCCGCTTGCCCCTCTGCATGCAACCTGCGTGCCGGATGCGAGGCACCGGCGCTGATCGGTGACTTTGACTTTTCGCGCCGGATCGACTTCGACCGGGAGAGAAGGCCAAGAGAACGGCCAATCAATCCGCCGCTGCGGTGGGCGCGGCGCGGGGCGCGCCGTCGGAAGCCCGCACCACGAACAGGCGCGAGGCGGTGTGTCGTGGGGCCACGTCCAAGATGGGCTCGTGTGTTTCGAGGAACTTCGACGCGGTGCGGCGGTGGCAGTCCAGGGCCACGTGCGGGTGGTTGTTGTTCTGCGAGAGGTGCCCGAGCAGGATAGCGCGGAGCCGGTCGGTGGCGTGGTCGCGGATAAGGGCGGCCGCGTCGTCGTTGGACAGGTGACCCACGGGACCGCGGATGCGCGCCTTCACGTGCGCGGGATAGGGGCCGTGGCGGAGCATATGCGGGTCGTAGTTGCTCTCCAGCACGACCGCATCCAGGCCGGCCACAAGCGCGCCCAGACCGTCGAACGCATGGCCGAGATCGGTGAGAACGCCCAGCCGGGTGCGCCCGCGCTGGAGCACCAGGGCCACCGAATCGTCGCTGTCATGCGGGGTGGGCACGGTCTGAATGTGCAGGCCCGCCAGACGCAGCGCATCGCCGGGCGCGAACAGGCGCACCCCGTGTGTGCGCCCGAGTCCGCGTCCGATCGCTCGTCGGGTGGCCGCGGTCATGAACAAGGGGAACCCATGCCTGCGGCTGAGGAGCCCCGCGCCGCGCATGTGGTCGGAGTGCCCGTGCGTGAGGATGAGGCCCTGGATGCGCCCGACGTCGGCGCGGATGGCCGCGAGCCCCCGGGCCACGGCCGCGCCGCTTACGCCCGCGTCGATCAGCACCGCGCCCTGTGCGGTCTCGCAGTACAGGGCGTTGCCGCTGCTGCCGCTGGCCAGGGTCGCGAACCGGAGCGTGTGCTGGGGCATGCGGCCTCCCCTCGCCGGGCTCAGCGGCCCTTGCGCCGGTAGTCGGGACACACTTTGGCGTTCGGCCGCTCGGGGCGGCGGCAGGCGTCACCGTAGTCGTATCGACAGGTGTCGCAGAGAAACCCACCCCCGAACCATGCGCGCAGTCGCTGCCACAACAGGCGCAGCGCAGTCATAGGCAGCCTCGTTCCCGTAGGGCCTGGTTGTCTCCGCCGGCCGCCGGTCTAGGGCAGGGGCGGAAGCTCGCCCTCTTCTTCCGGTTGCTCCGGCTCCAGGGGCGGGGGCGCGATGTCTTGCGCCGCTCCCCTCGCGGGCTCGGCCGGGGCCTCTTCGTGCAGCGGCCCGGTGTCCAGGAGCGTGAGCTTGTCCACCAACAGCACGTTCGCCTGGAACCCCGGGGCGAGCTGCACCTGGCCGCTGACGGCCACGTACATGTTCTCGTATTCCTTGAGGTCGTACTGGGCGCTGCGCAGCAGGAACAGGACCTGGTTGCCCTTCATCAGCCGGAACGCCGCCGGCCGGCGCAGCCCGTACCCGATGTGCTCCACCCAGCCGGTGAAGGTCTCTTCGCGCACCGCCCGCTCGGTCTCGATTGTCTGTTCTTCGACGAGCTCCTCTTCGGCGATTTCGGCCTTGCGGCGCGCGGTCTGTTCGCGGATGGCCGCCAGCCGGCGCTGGAGCTCCTCCCACTGGCGGCGCGCTGCCTCCTCGGCGGCTCGGCGCTCCCGCTCGATGCGGGCCTCCAGGGCCTCCTGCTCTCGGCGGGCCTGCGCCGCGTCGGCCGCGGCTGGGCCGAAGGGCGCGCGTTGCGGTTCGGTGCGCGGCGGCGTGGGCGGCGCCTCAGGCTCTTCGGGTTCCTCGGGCTCTTCGGGTTCCTCGGGCTCGGCAGGCTCGCGCTCGGCCACGCGCGGTCCTATGCGCGCGCCCGGTCCGGGCTGCGGCGCGGAGACCGTGGACAGCCCCCCGGGCTGGCCGGCCAGGTCCACGTACTTGGCCGAGACCCACGCGCGCGCCGCGGGGGGCGGAGCGATGGCGTAGAACTCGCCCTTGCGGCCCAGGATGCTCACCACGTCGCCCCGCGTCACATGCCCGACCACCGTGCTCTTGTCCCAGTGGCGCACGTGCAGGGGCGCCCGGTCCGAGCCGACCGGCATGGGCACGCCGCCCGCGCCGATGGTGCGGGGGACCTCGCCCTTGATGTGGTCCATCTCGATGTAGCAGGGATGATTCTGCGGATACGCGATGGCGTACCATCCGTCGCGCTCGCCCAGGACGCGCACCTCGGCGCCGCTGTCCAGGGTCTTGACGATCTCGTAGTCGTCCGCGCTGGGGCCGCTTCGCACGTTGAGCTTGCTGATGTCGCTGCGCACCGCGCCCTGCACGACGCCGCCCGGGCGACGGGCGGGTTCGGGCGGCAGGGTGGGCGTCGTCTCGCGGGGCGGGGCGGGCGCGGGCTCCTCCGCGCCGCCCACCGGGGGCAGGGGCTCCGGCGCGGGTCCCGGGGCGGACAGGATGTCCTCCAGGTCCGCGGGGACCGGCGGCAGGTCCTCTTCCCCGGCCGAGGCGGCCGGCGCATAAACCAGCGAGACCGCGACAAGGGAGGCCAGACCGAGCATCGAAGAGAGACGAGTTTTCATGGGAGAAGTCTCCTTGGTCCGCCGGCGACGACTGCCGCCGCATACGGGAACGCGCCGGATCAGCCGCTCGCGAGACGCCGGGCCGGATCCGGCACAGTGTCCCCTCCTGCAGTGTTCACGGTATGCAATTGCACAAAGCAAGTCAAGTCACAACCTCACGTTCCTCCACTTGTGTTGCACGCGATCGGGCCGCCGGTTTCAACAAAAGGTCCCGGTCTGCGCGTCCGCAGGCGCCCGAGGGGCAAGGTTCGTCTTGACAGGCCGCCGGGCCGCCCCTAGCATGGGCCCGAGGCGGCCGGGGACTTCCCCGGCCTGTAGCCTTTGGGGGGTGCGTATGACCGAGGCCCGCGCGAGCGCCGCCGAGCAGCTCGCCCTGCTCGTCCGGGGCGTGGAGCGGATGTACACCGAGGGGGAGCTGCGCGGCAAGCTGGACAAGAGCCTGCAAGCCGCTCGCCCCCTGCGCGTCAAGCTCGGGCTCGACCCCACGGCGCCGGACATCCACCTAGGCCATACCGTGGTGCTGCGCAAGCTGCGCCAGTTCCAGGACCTCGGCCATCAGGCCCTGCTCATTATCGGCGACGCAACCGCCAAGATCGGCGACCCGTCCGGCCGCAGCGCAGCGCGCCCGCGGCTCACCGACGACCAGGTGCGCGAGAACCTGCGTACGTATCTCGACCAGGTGGAGGGGATCCTGGACGTGGACCGGCTGGAGGTGGTGTTCAACAGCGCGTTCTTCCGCGACATGAAGTTCGAGGACGTGCTCCAGCTCGCGGGCAAGATGACCGTGGCCCGGCTGCTCGAACGCGACGACTTCCAGAGCCGGTTCCGCGCGGGCGAGCCGATCGGGCTGCACGAGTTCTTCTACCCGCTCATGCAGGGCTGGGACTCGGTGCAGATCCGCGCGGACGTGGAGCTCGGGGGCACGGACCAGACCTTCAACAACCTGGTCGGCCGCGACCTGCAGCGCGACGCGGGCCAGGAGCCCCAGGTGGTGATGGTCATGCCCATCCTGCGCGGGCTCGACGGCGTGAAGAAGATGAGCAAGTCCCTGGGCAACTACGTGGGCGTGCGGGACGCGCCCGCCGAGATGTTCGGCAAGCTCATGAGCGTCCCGGACGCGCTGATGCGCGACTACTACGTGCTGCTGACCGGCCTGTCCGAGGCGGAGATCGACCGCACGCTGGCGGGCGACCCGCGCGCGGCCAAGGCGCACCTGGCGCGCTCGATCGTGGCCCAGTACCACTCCGAGGCTCAGGCCCGGGCCGCGGACGAGGAGTTCACGCGCGTGTTCGCGCGCCGGGAGCTCCCGGAAGACATACCCGAGGCGGTGGTGCCGGCCGAGGAGCTCGAGGACGGGTCGGTGTGGATCTGCCGCCTGCTTGTCCTGTGCGGGCACGCGCAGAGCACGAGCGAGGCCCGCCGCCTTGTGGAGGCCGGGGCCGTGCGCCTGGACGGAGACCCGTTCGCGGACCCGAAGGGCCGGGTGCGCCCGGCGGACGGGCAGGTGCTTCGCACCGGCAAGCGCAGGTTCGCGCGGTTGCGCCTGGGCTGAGACGGTCCCGGAGCCGAAAGGAACAGACGCGTGTACGTGCTCGGACTCGACGTGGGCACCCAGGGCGTGCGTAGCGTGGTGCTGGACGAGCACGGCGTGTGCTACGCGCGCGCCGAGGTGCCCTTTCCCGACGCGGTGGTCGTCGAGGGCCTGCCCGAGGGCTGTAGCGAGCAGGACCCGCGTTACTGGGTCAACGCGCTCGAACACGTGGTCCTGCTCACGCTGCGGCAACTCAGGGACGTGGAGGTGCGGCCCGAGGACATCCGCGCCGTGGCCGTGGACGCCACGAGCGGCACGATCCTCGCCGTGGACGCCGAGGGCAAGCCCCTGCGCCCGGCGCTCATGTACAACGACTCGCGGGCGCGCGAAGAGGCCGCGCACGTGAATGACGTGGCCGCGGACCACTGCGAGCGCCACGGGTACCGCGTGAGCCCCACCTTCGCCCTGCCCAAGCTCCTGTGGCTGGCCCGGAACGAGCCGCAGACCGTGGAGCGGGCCGCGCATTTTGTGCACCAGGCCGACTATCTGGCCGGCCGCCTGACGGGGCGGTACGACCAGAGCGACTTCTCGAATGCGCTGAAGACCTGTTACGACCTGGTGGACCTGACCTGGCCGGCGTTCCTGGACGCCGAGCTCGGGGTGCCCATGGACAAGCTGCCCGAGGTGCGCACGCCCGGCGCGGCCTTCGGCACGGTGGACCGCGCCGTGGCCGAGCGCCTGGGGCTCTCGCCCCAGACCGTGGTCGCCGCCGGCTGCACGGACGGGACGGCCGGATTCCTGGCCTCCGGGGCGGGGGAGCCCGGCGAGTCGTGCACCACGCTCGGGACCACCATCGTGGTCCGGGGCGTGGGCGAGGCGATCGTGCGCGACCCGCAGGGGCGGCTCTACTCGCACCGCCACCCGGACGGCATGTGGCTGCCCGGGGGGGCGAGCAACGTGGGCTGCGAGTGCCTGCGCGAGTTCCTGCCCGACTGCGACCACGCCGAGCTCACCGAGCGCGTGCGCCACAGCTTCCCGATCGACATCCTCGCCTATCCCCTGGTGCGCCCGGGTGAGCGCCTGCCCTTCGCCGACCCCACGGCGCGCGGCTTCTTCACGCGCGAACCGCGCGGCAACGCGGAGATGTACGCCGCGTGCCTGCAGGGCGTGGCCCTGGTGGAGCGGTGGTGCTACGCGGTCATGGACGAGCTCGGGTGCCGGATGAACGGGGTCCTGTACACGGTGGGCGGCGGCGCGCGCAATCCGGTGTGGTGCCAGTTGCGCGCGGACCTCCTGGGCCGCAGGGTGCGTTTGGCGCGCATGTCCGACTCGGCGGTGGGCGCGGCCATGCTGGCTGCCCGCAGCGTGGCCCCGGACATCTCGCTGCAGGACCTCATGGCCGTGCGCGAGGAGTACGAGCCCAACCACCGGGTCGCGGCCCGGTACGACGAGCTCTATGCGCGGTTTCGGGAGGCCTGCGCGCAGCGAGGCCTGGGCCATGCATGAGTTCAAGGCCTGCGACCTGCGCGGACGCGCGGGCGAGGGGCTTGTGACCCCGCAGGGATTTCACCGGCTCGGCGCGGCGCTCGCGGCCCTGGCCGCGGACCGGGGCCTGGCAGGCCCCCTCGTGGTCGCGGGCGACGTGCGCCCGAGCACCCCGGACCTGCGCGCGGCCCTGGTGCGGGGCCTCATGGCCGCGGGCCGCGAGGTCGTGGACTGCGGGGTCCTGCCCACGCCCGCCTTCTACTTCGCGGTGGACCACTACGGGGCCTGCGGCGGGGCTACGGTCACCGCGAGCCACAACCCGCCCGCGTACAACGGCCTCAAGTTCATCCTCGGGGGGCGTCCGCCCCGGCCCGAGGACCTGGCGGCCCTGCGCGACCGAGTGGCGGCCGCGCGGGTGCCGGCCAGCGTGCGCGGCCACGTGCGCCGGGCCGACCCGACCGAGGCGTACGTGACGCGGCTGGCGGCCCTGTGCCCGACCCGGCTCGCGGGCATGCGGCTCGTCGTGGACTCCGGGAACGGGTGCTACGGGCCGCTGGCCGGTCCGTTCCTGCGCGGCCGAGGCGCGGAGGCGGACGAGCTCTTCGCCCAGCCGGACGGCCGGTTCCCGCACCGGCATCCGAACAGCGCGATCCCCGCGCACCTGGGGGCGCTGTGTGCGCGCGTGCGCGAACTGCGCGCGGACCTGGGCATCGGGTTCGACGGGGACGGCGACCGGGTGAGCTTCGTGGACGAGGCGGGCGCGTTCGTGCCCTGCGACGTACTGATCGCGCTGCTCGCCCGGCAGGCGGTGGCCGCCGCGCGCGGCCAGGGCGTGGACCGCCCCAAGGTGGTCTACGACATCAAGTGCTCGCGGGTCGTGGCCGAGACCGTGGCCGCGGCCGGCGGACTGCCCCTCATGGAGAAGAGCGGGCACGGGTTCCTTAAGGCGCGGGTCCAGGCCGAGGGCGCGGTGCTCGGCGGCGAGGTGAGCGGCCACTACTTCTATCCGTTCCTGGGCGGGGGCGACGACGGGCTGTACACGGCCTGGCGCGTGGCCGCGCTCGTGCGCAGCTCGGGCGGGTCGCTTGCGCGCCTGGCCGCGGGGGTGCCCCGGTACGCGATCAGCCCGGACGTGCGCATCCCCTGCGAGGCTGGCGAGGCGCAGGCGCTCGTCGACCGCCTGGCCGAGGCGCTGGCCGGCCGCGCGGACCTGGAGCACCTGGACGGACTGCGGGCGCAGTTTCCGGAGGGCTGGGCCCTCGCCCGGCCGAGCATTACCGAGCCTGCGATCACCTTCCGGTTCGAGGCCCAGTGCGCCGAAGGGCTGCCGGGCTTGGTGGACGCGTTCCTGGCCGACGCCCCGGCGTGGCGCGACAAGGTCCGCGCGCGGCTCGACGAGGCCTGAGCGGAGGAGATAGAGGGACGCAGACAGGGGCGGTCGCGCGCGAGGGCTCACACGCGTTCGAGGCTACAAAAAGAGGGGGCGCCGATCGGCGCCCCCTCTTCCGGGTGTGTGGCTCGCGTATCAGGGTCGTACTACCTCTCTCAGGTCATTGCAGCACTGTTCGGGTTCTCTAGCCTCAGTCGTTGAAGATCAGCCAGGTGCTCTCCGCGGTCGTGTCGGTGGGCGGAGGCGGAGAAAAGTTGTACTCATTGATGTCATACCGATACGGCCAGTCGTGATTCCTGTACGGGTAGCGGTCCCGGTAGGTGGCGGCCGGATGGCCGGACCAGTCCACATAGGACGACTGCGCCGTACCGGGGATCTGGTCCACTTGCCAGTAGTCGTTCTTGTCGTCGTCGTGCGTTATGACGTGGCCATCCTTGAACAGGAAGGTGTAGGTCTCTTGCCCGTGGTTATCCCAGTAGTCACCCGCAATGATCGTCCTGGTTCCCATGTTGGGATAATCCCAGTCATGTCGCAGGTAACAGCAAGGGCCGTTGCCGCTTCCGGCTTCCCTGGGATAGAGGATCGTACTGCTCGGGCAGAGAAAGGCCTCTGGGTTCGACACGACGCCCTGGCCCGTGTGGTTGTCGTCGGCGTCGAACAGGCCGCCGTTGGTTCGATTCTCGCCCATGGGAACGCCCGCATTCGACGGATTGCCCATGGGCCCCATCGGGGGCATGGCCCCGTAGTGGGTGTGGCTACTGTACAAAGCCAGCCCACTGCCGATCTGCTTCAGATTATTGATGCACTTGGTCCGGTTG
>Ga0180431_10010824_pt1 | contig 10085 bp, 10 predicted proteins | sample SS_ome_11_FD_132459 | JGI IMG/M metagenome (GOLD analysis project Ga0180431, IMG submission 132459) | Hypersaline lake sediment archaeal communities from the Salton Sea, California, USA - SS_1_MS_1 metaG | ecosystem: Environmental > Aquatic > Non-marine Saline and Alkaline > Hypersaline >... | reverse complement strand
GAGATCAAGCAGGAGCTGCTGCTGAGCCACACCCAGATAGGCTTGATCTGGGGCATCGCCAGCGCGGGGACTTTCCTCACCGCGCTGACCGGCGGGATGCTCGCCGACCGCTATGGCCCGAGGAAGGTCATGGCTGTCGGGGTGTTCCTCTCGATCTTCTTCTGCGCCCTGCGAGGCGTCCTCGACAGCGCCTGGGGGCTGTCCCTGGCCATGTTCCTCCTCGGCATGGCCCAGGGGCTGGTGGTCACCAATATGCCCAAGGCAGTGGCAGTGTGGTTCGGGCGGCGCGAGCTGGGGACGGCCATGGGAGTGGTGATGGTCGGGGGCTCGGTGGGCAATGTCATCGCCCTGATGCTCGGCGTATCGGTTTCCAGCGCCCTCGGCGGGTGGAAGAACGTGATGTTCCTCACCGGTGCCCTGTGCCTGGCGATGTTCATCATGTGGGTCTTGCTGGCCCGGGAACGGCCGGCCGCCGAAGGCCGAGCGCTCACGGCCACAGACCGACCGGCACTGCTGGACGGGTTCAGGAAGGTGATACGGCTCAGAGAGCTGTGGCTGCTGTGCGGAGCCGAGGTGTGCGTGTTCGGCGCGGCGATGGGCTTCATGGGCCACTTCCCGGAGAACACCGTGGCGAGGGGGGCGAGTCCGTCAATAGCCGGTGTCCTCACCGGCGTCATGTTCCTCACCATGATCGTGTCCAACGTCATCGGCCCGCGGATATCCGACCGGGTGGGCCTCAGGCGAGCCTTCATATGGCCCGCTCTGCTGGTCAACATGGCCCTCACCCCTCCAATGGCCCTGACCATGGGTGCACCGCTGGTGGTCCTGCTCATCCTTAACGGCGTCGCCATAGGCACTGTCCTACCCCTGCTGCGGACCATGGTGGTGGAGAACAGGAGCATCGGTCCTCTTCTCGCCGGCGCCGCCCTCGGGCTGCAGCACATGGCACACCGCGTCGGCGGCATCGTCGGCCCCATGGCGATGGGGTGGATTCAGGACGCCACCGGCGACTTCTGGCAGTCGTACCTCTTCATAGCCGCCCTGCTCGGCGTGGCCGCGGTGTTCATCTACGTGCTCAAGGAGACGGGGGCGAGAGCGAAGGAGAAGGCGCCGCTGCCCGCGGCGGCGGAGCCAGGTTGAGTACATGCGGCGTGGAGCACAGACCGGCCCAGGTCGACTGGCGCCCCGGTCATACCCCGACCATTTCAGCGGATGTGGCACGGGGCTTTCGTGGGGTTCGAAGACTCACGTCAGGGCAGGGTAGCCTGGAGCGGATGCTCCGGGCGCGGTCGGTGAGGAATGGCGGGGCCTAGAGCGTCTCTATCTCCGCCATTAGCGTCTCGAGGAAGTCCGCCTCGGCCACCGTGCGCACCTGCTCCCCCTTGCGAAAGATGATGCCGCGGCCCTTGCCGCAGGCGATGCCCACATCGGCGTCGCGGGCCTCGCCCGGGCCGTTCACCACGCAGCCCATCACCGCCACCTTTATCGGCTTTTCCATGGTGGCGAGGCGCTCCTCGACGGCGTTGGCCAGCGCCACGATATCGACCTCGGTGCGCCCGCAGGAAGGACAGCTCACCAGGACCGGGCCGCGCCGGCTCAGGTCGAGCGACTTGAGGATCTCGTAGCCAGCGACGACCTCCTCGCGCGGGTCGCCGCTGAGGGAGACACGCAAGGTGTCCCCTATGCCTTGGTGAAGCAGTATGCCGATGCCCACCGCGCTCCTGATGACCCCCTTCCTCGGGGTGCCCGCCTCGGTGATGCCGAGATGGATGGGATAGGGCACCCTCGCGGCGATGGCGCGGTTGGCCTCGATGGTAACGGGGACGTCGAACGCCTTGAGCGCCACCTTGATGAGCTCGAAGTCGAGCCGCTGCAGCAGCTCGATCTCCTCCATCGCAGCATCGACCATGCGCTCGACCACCGCCTTGCCGGCGGATGCGGCGGGCGGCAGGCTGCCCGCATTGACCCCCACCCGTATCGGCACTTCCCTCTCTCTGGCGGCATGGACGATGCGGGCGATATGCTCCGGGTCCCGGATGTTCCCCGGGTTGATTCTCAGTCCGTCAACGCCCGCTTCAAGGGCGAGAAGGGCGAGGCGATGGTCGAAGTGAATGTCGGCGATGAGGGGGATGGCGATGCCTCGCTTGATTGCCGGCAGGGCTGCGGCGGCCTCCCTGTCGGGCACCGCGACGCGCACCAGCCGGCAGCCGCATTCTTCCAGCCCCTTTATCTGGTCTATGGTAGCCGGTGCATCGCGGGTGTCGGTCTTGGCCATCGACTGCACCACCACCGGGGCGCCGCCGCCAACGGCCACGTCCCCGACGTGGATAGCCCGGGAAGCCCTTCGAGGTATCACGGCAGTATGCCCCCGCCGTGGACGAGCCGGAGGACGTCGTAGTAGCTGATGACGACAACCAGGAGTATAAGCAGCGCGAACCCGAAGGTGTGTATGGCTCCCTCCGTCTGTGCCGAGACGCGCCTGCCACGGCGGACCGCCTCCAGAAGAACGAAGACGATCCTCCCTCCATCGAGGGCCGGTACCGGCAGCAGGTTGACTATGGCCAGGTTAACGCTGAGGAAACAGGCGAACCAGATAAGAGAGTAGGCCCCCGAGCTGGCGAAGGCGCCGGTCAACTGGGCGATGCCGATTGGGCCGGCGATGGGCGGACCTTCCCACCCCTGAGGCAGCTCGGGCCCGCTGACCAGCTCCACTACGGCATCCTTCATCAGCACCCACAGGCGCCCGTACTCACCGAGCCCCATGGGCACAGCGCTCCACAGCGGATAGCCTATGGTCTCGGTCAACAGGGTCATGGTGACCCCCAGCGGTCCCTCGTCCTGGGGGAACTCGACACGGGGGACGGCCGTCACCTCGAACTCCCGGTCCGGCTGTCTCAAGACGGACAGCGTTACCTCCGTGCCCATCTTGGGGTCGATGGCCTGGTGCATGTCCTCGAAGCTGTTGATCGCCTCCCCATCGACGCTGAGTATGATGTCTCCCACCTCAAGGCCGGCGCTTTCCGCCGGCGAGCCGGCAACGATCGCCGCGACCTGGATCCCGTCGCCCTCTACGTAGCGCTGCACGGGTATCATGTAGGCCAGGGGAAAGAGGACAAGCGGAAGCAGCAACATCGCAATCGAGCCCGCACCGAGGACGAAGAGCCTGACCCGTTTACTTCGGGCAGCCAGGCTGCCCGGCACATCGGGGTCGTCCTCGCCCACCATCTTGCAGAAGCCACCCAGGGGAAGGGCGTTCACCGAGTAGATAGTATCCCCCCGCTTCACGCCATAGAGGCGAGGCGGATAGCCGAGGCCAAGCTCAACGACCTTGACCTTGGTGAGCTTCGCCGCGAAGAAATGCCCCAGTTCGTGGACCAGAATGACCACGAAGAGGATTGCCAGGAACACGAGTATGGTGACAGCCACGTTCATTTCTGAGCCCTCTCTCTGGCCCAGGCGTCGGCGGCGAGAACGTCCTCCAGCGAGGGACCTTGCACCCCCTGGTGTTGCTCCAGCACAGTCTCCACCACTGCGGCAATGTCCAGGAACCCTATCCGGCCGTCAAGGAAAAGCTCGACCGCGACCTCGTCAGCGGCGGAAAGCACGGCGGGATAGGTGCCCCCTCTCCTGCCCGCCTCCAGCGCCAGCCTGAGGCACGGAAGACTGTCGAGGTTGGGCGCCTCGAAGGTGAGCGCGCCGACCTGGGCAAAGTCGAGACGGGGTAGCTGGCTGGCGGGGCGCTCGGGGTGGAAGAGAGCGTATTGTATGGGCAGGCGCATGTCGGGCGGGCTCAACTGCGCCTTGACCGAGCCGTCGACGAACTCGACCATGGAATGCACGATGCTCTGGGGGTGGATGACTATCTCAATATCGTCAAAGGGCACGTCGAACAGCCAGTGCGTCTCAATGGCCTCAAACCCCTTGTTCATCAGGGTGGCGGAGTCGATGGTTACCTTCTTGCCCATCTTCCAGGTGGGATGGTCCAGGGCCTGCTGAGGCGTTACCGCGCGGAGCTGCTCCGCGCCCAGGCGGCGAAAGGGGCCGCCGGAGGCCGTCAGTATGAGCTTTCCGATTCTCCCGTCCTCCCCGTGCAGGCACTGCCACATGGCGCTGGGCTCGCTGTCGATGGGCAGTATCTGAGCCCCGCGTGCTTTCGCCTCGGCCATAACGAACTCCCCGGCGGCGACAAGCACCTCCTTGGTGGCCAGAGCGATACGTTTCCCCGCACCGATAGCCGCCATGGTGGGGCCCAGGCCCACCATTCCCGACACAGCCATCACCACCAGGTCCACGTCCGGATGAGCGGCAAGCTCCTCCATGGTCGACCGCTCAACGCTCACACCGGGCAGGGCCGTCCCGCCGGCGGATGAGACGAGCAGGGGCTGGAACTCCTCCACCTGCCTGGCGAGAAGCCCGGTGTTCCTCCCCCCGGCAATCCCGATGAGCCGGAAACGGTCGGGGAAGGAGCGCACCACGTCAAGCGTCTGCTGGCCTATGGAGCCGGTCGAGCCCAATATGGCCAGCCGCGTTACCCTTCCAGTCATAGCACCCAACAGTATACTACAACCAAACGGGAGAATATGCCACGCGGCCGCCGAACGGCCCGTCGCGCCGAGCGCGGAAGGGCGCTGCACGCACAAAATGAAGGAGGGGGCATCGCTACCCCCTCCTCAGGGTGCCCTCGCGGGGGCACTGGCGTTGCCCAATTGGTCACCCTCCTTTCGTCCCTGTACCGACCAGGGTCTTCTCGCCGGCAGCCTCCGCAGCCTCGTGCATCGCCTGCTTTCCGGCCTCGGCGCGCTGCATCTTCCGTGCCCGCGCGGCGCGGAACATCTGGTACACACCGCCCAGGTTTATGTACCACAACAGCGCAACTGGAATCAGGATCGCCGGTATCGCCAGTACTATCCCCAGGATTGCCTGCCATCCCATTTTGGTGCCTCCTTCCCTCTCGCTTCTCCCGGGCAGGGGCGGGACTCGGCGGCTGTCTTCTGTCTGTCCTCTTCCCCTTACCTTCGCCATCAGCGTACCACGCCGCTTGTGGACCTGACTTCCGCCGCAATGCCTGTCTGTGGCCGCCGAAAAGGCTCGAGAGGCCGGCAGAGGAGCAGGCGTTTATGCCCGCGGGGAAGGATGGACGGGCAGGCAATTGCGCGGTGTGGTTGAAGCGTCCCGGGGTGTGTGGCGTCCGGCGCGGACGCCCGCGGGCCGACGCCGTCATTCGGGCCCGTATGCGCAGTGCCTCAGCCGCTCAGGCACCGACGGCAGCCACAAAGCCATAGGCCACAACCACGGCGAAGATAATGCTGTCGAGGCGGTCGAGGAGCCCGCCGTGGCCTGGCATCAAACGACTGGCATCCTTCACCCCGGCGCTGCGCTTGAGCATCGACTCCGCCAGGTCTCCCAGCTGAGCGAAGACGCCGATGAGGGCACCCAGCACAGCCACCTTCCAGGAGACGGCGACCAGCGGAAGCATGGCAGCGAGGGCCAGCGACGCTCCGATGGCGGCAACGAAGCCCCCGATCGCTCCCTCCCACGTCTTTCCCGGGCTGATTCGCGGCCACAGGGAATGCCGGCCCACGGCCCGGCCGACGAAGAAGGCGGACGTGTCCACGGCGATAGTCGTGAGGAGGGCGAGGAACACCCAGTCCCTGCCGGCGTCGAGGCCCCTCAGAGGAACGAGCAGGCTGAGCATCCACCCGATGTAGATGACCCCGGCCAGGGTCCAGGCCCAGTTGACCGCGGCATGTTCAACCGTGGAAGCGAAGAGCAGCCACACCAGTGACAAGACAACCGCTGCGCTCAGAACGATGAGGCTGCAGTAGGGTTCAAAATGAGCGGAAGCGATGAAGAGGAGCACCCAGACGAGCCCGAAGATGGCCAGGGGATGCCTCGCCGAGAGGCCCTTCATGCCGAAGAACTCCAGCGCCCCTACCACCGCGAAGACGGCAAGAACCGCCGAGAATGCCGGTCCGCCGAACCAGATGACGGCTATGACAGGTATGAGGACTACCAGCGCAGTGAGCAGCCGATTCTTGATCATCCCCTTCGCCGAGGCTCGGCCTCCTGTACCGTCTCCAATCGGCCGAAGCGCCTCTGTCGCTGAGCATAGGCGGCCAGGGCCTTCTCGATCTCCTCTTCGCCGAAGTCGGGCCAGAAGGTGGGCGTGGAATAGTACTCGCTGTAGGCCGACTGCCACAGCAGGAAATTGCTCAAGCGCATCTCGCCAGCGGTGCGAATGATGAGGTCCGGGTCGGGGAGGCTGGCGGTATAGAGATAGCTGCTCAACAGCGACTCGTCGACGTCCTGCGGCGGTACGCCGTCCTGAATGATGCGTCTCACCGCCTCCACCATCTCAGCCCGACCGCCGTAGTCGAAGGCAATGCTCAGCGTCAACCTGGAGTTGCCCTTCGTCAGTTCGATGGCCTGCTCCACCTTGCGCTGCAGTGTCTCGGACAGCCTGTCGGCGCGACCGAGAAGTTGCAGCCTGACCCCGTGGCGGTGGAAGGTCCTCGTCTCCCGGTCTATGACACGAGCCAGGATCCGCAGCAACGCCTGGACTTCGGCGGCGGGACGGTCCCAGTTCTCGGTGGAGAAGGCGAACAGCGTGACGTACCGGACTCCGCGCTCGCCCAGGAAGCGGACGGCACTGCGTATGTTCTCCGTTCCGGCGCGGTGCCCGGCGGCTCGAGGCAGCCCCCGCCCCTCGGCCCACCGGCCGTTGCCATCCATAATGATGGCCACATGACAGGGAATGGATGTGATAACAGATTCCGACACGGGGTTACCCTTCGAAGGATAACGGCAAAGGAGATGGCTCTCCGGCCCTGTGTGCTAGACCTCGAGCAACTCCGCCTCTTTGGCCTTCGCCGTCTTGTCTACCTCGGCGATGAACTTGTCGGTGAGCTGCTGCAACTGCTCCTGGGCACGTTTGAGCTCATCCTGGGAGATGTCCTTGCTTCGCTCCATCTCCCTGAGCTCCTCCAGAGCGTTTCTCCTTATGTTTCGCACCGCTACCCTTCCGTCTTCAGCCCTCTTCTGAACCAGCTTGACCAGCTCCTTGCGGCGTTCCTCCGATAGCTGGGGAATAGCGATGCGGATGACGTTCCCGTCGCTCGCCGGATTGAGGCCAAGGTCCGCCTTCTGGATGGCTTTGTCGATGCTGGACAACGCACCCCTGTCCCACGGCTGAATCAGCAGCAGCCTTGCCTCGGGCACTGAGATGGTCGCCATCTGCTTCAGCGGTGTGGGAACACCGTGGTAGTCAACCCTGATATGGTCCACGATTGCCGCACTGGCGCGACCGGTGCGAACGGTGGCCAGCTCGTGCGCCAGCGCCTCGATGGCCTTGCCCATCTTGGTGTTTGTCTCCTGAAGGGTCTCATCAATCATTTGCCGAACACTCTAGGCAGAGACCATGCTGCCGATGGGCTCTCCCAGTACAGCCCGCACAATGCTCTGCGGCGCGCTCAGATCGAAGACAATTATCGGCAGTCCATGCTCCATGCAAAGGGAAAGGGCAGTCGAGTCCATGACCTGGAGATGCAGGTTCAGCACTTCGAGGTAGCTGATTCTATCGAACTTCTTGGCATTGGGGCTCACCCGAGGGTCGGCATCATACACACCGTCAACCCTGTGCTTCGCCATCAGCAAAACGTCCGCGTTGATCTCGATGGCCCGCAGAGCCGCTGCGGTATCGGTGGTCATGAAGGGGTTCCCCGTCCCTCCGGCGAAGATGACAACCCGTCCCTTCTCCAGGTGTCGCAGGGCCCGCCGCGGAATGTATGGCTCGGCAATGGCTTCAACGGCGAGGGCGCTCTGCGTTCTGGTGGTTACTTCTTCCCTCTCCAGAGCGCTCTGAAGCGCCAGCGCGTTGATCAGGGTCCCCAGCATCCCGGCGTAGTCAGCGGTACTGCGGTCCATTCCCGCCGCTTCAGCCTTCGCCCCCCTCCAGATGTTCCCCCCTCCGACAACGATTGCCACCTGGATACCCGCATCCACCAACTGCCTCACCTGTACCACGATAGCGTGGAGAGTGGCTGCATCGATAATGCCCCCACCCTCTCCCATCAAAGCCTCGCCGCTAAGCTTCAACATCACGCGTTTGTAGTCGGAGGTCGCCATTGAACTAATCTCGGCCCAGCTCAAAGCGGGCGAATCTTCTTACCTTGATGTTCTCGCCAACCCTGGCTACGGTATCGCTGATGACGTCGTGTACGGTCCTTTCGGGGTCTCTAATGAAAGGCTGGGAGAGGAGGCAGACCTCGTCGGGTTCGACCTCGTCGGGGTCGATCCCCTCGGGGAGGTCGTCTTTCTTGAAATCATCCCTGCTCAGGAAGGCCGGGGCTGTGGCCGCCACCTGCATTGCCAGGTTGTGGGCCAGCTCCTTGAACTCCTCGGTGTGGGCGGCGAAGTCACTCTCGCAGTTGACCTCCACCAGTGCCCCAATCCGCCCCCCGGTGTGGATGTAGGTCTCTATCAGGCCCTGCCTCACCTCGCGGTGCGCCTTCTTCTGGGCCTTGGCCAGACCCTGCTGCTTCAGTATCTCTACGGCGCCGCTAACGTCGCCCTTGGCCTCTTCGAGGGCCTTCTTGCAGCTCATGATGCCGGCGCCGGTCAGCCCTCGCAGTTCTTTGATCGCCTCTGTGCTCACTAGGCTACTCCTCAGCTTCCGGTGCAAAGCTCAGCGATTCCATCATCTCGGCCTCTTCCACTGCCTGTATCGCGGCGAACTTCTCCGCCTCCGCCAGTTCGTGGAGTCTCTTGCCCTCGAGAGCAGCCTCGGCCATTCTGCTGGTAACCAGCCTTATCGCTCGCACTGCGTCGTCGTTCGCCGGAATGGGGTAATCAATCTCATCGGGGTCGCAGTTGGTGTCGGCGACGGCCACCACCGGGACTCCAGTACGCCGCGCTTCGGCCAGGGCGATCTTGTCTTTCGTCGGGTCAACGATGAACAAAGCCCCGGGGAACCTGGTCATCTCCTTGAAGCCACCGAGCTGCCGATTGAGACGCTTGATCTCGTCGTCCAGCTTCAGCGCTTCTTTCTTGGTGAGGTAGTTGAACTCACCCCTGGCCTTGCGGTCCTCAAGGCGGACCAGATAGTCGATGCGCGCCTGGATGGTGGCGAAGTTGGTGAGCATGCCACCCAGCCAGCGTTGATTCACGTAGAACATGCCGCAACGCTTGGCCTCCTCTTCCACCGTCTCCTTGGCCTGCTTCTTGGTGCCGACGAAGATTATCTCCTCACCCCGTGCCGCAACATCGCGGATGAAATCGTAGGCCCTGGCCAGCATGACAGTCGTCTGCTGCAGGTCGATAATGTGTATACCGTTCTTCTCGGTGAAGATATACCTCTTCATTCGCGGGTGCCACCGAGCCGTCTGATGCCCAAAGTGGGCCCCCGCTTCGAGCAACGCCTTTATCGGAACGAGCTCTGTCTCCGTCCTTTCCTCTTCCATACTCCCCCTCATGTGAGTTTAGTTGAAGTATAGCACAGCAATGGTGCACGGGCAACATCGTTGAAAAATGCCTGCCTGTGTGCTACATTGGGCATGGAGGGATCGCATAGTGGTCTAGTGCGGCCGCCTGCTAAGCGGTTACCCTGAGTGATCGGGGTCGTGGGTTCGAATCCCACTCCCTCCGCCACAAAGGAGCGGAGACTTGATATACCCCTCCAGTGGGGGTATATTTTTTACTTCCAAAACGGGGGAACACCATGGTCTCCTACTACATCTGGACCATTGGCTGCCAGATGAACAAGGCCGACTCGGAGCGTATCGCCACCTACCTGGAGCAGGCGGGCGCTCAGGCCACCTCTCGGGCTGAGGAGGCGGAGATCATTGTGCTCAATAGCTGCGTGGTGCGCCAGAGCGCGGAGAACCGCGTCGTCAACAAGCTCCACGCTCTCAGGTCGGTGAAGAAAAGGGGCAACCCAATGCTCATTCTCACCGGCTGCATGGTGGGGCCGCGTGTGGACGACTTGAGGCGTCTCTTCCCCCACGTGGACCTCTTCTGCCGCGCACAGGCCTTCTCCGAGCTGACCCGATTCGTGGCGGAGCGTAGCCTGGCCCCGGATGGGTTGGAGG
>Ga0180431_10010823_pt1 | contig 10085 bp, 5 predicted proteins | sample SS_ome_11_FD_132459 | JGI IMG/M metagenome (GOLD analysis project Ga0180431, IMG submission 132459) | Hypersaline lake sediment archaeal communities from the Salton Sea, California, USA - SS_1_MS_1 metaG | ecosystem: Environmental > Aquatic > Non-marine Saline and Alkaline > Hypersaline >... | reverse complement strand
GCCAGGTCCCCCTGCCCCCCAGAGGCAAGCCCCCCCGCCGTGCGAGGCGGCAGGGTCAGGGCACGCGGTGATATCACGGTTTAACGGAAAACCGTGAAACCTCCGCCCGCCCCGGACCAGGCCCCGTGCTCAGGCGGGGACGGCCATCATCACGGTGTAACGGAAAACCGGGAAACCTTCTGGCCCCCGCCCCGCCAGCCACGCGCCCGAACGGGCCCTTGACCCTGCACTACCGACGGGGTATGCTCCTGCGGAACTGGAGGCCGACGAGCAGCGACGGAGGTGACCCGATGAACGCGAGACGAGACCAGCAACCCGACCGGCGCGAGTTCCTCAAGGATGCGGCACTGGGCCTCACCGCGCTGGGCGCAGCAGGAGGACCAGCCGTGGCAGCCACGAGCGAGCCGAAGGCGATGCCGATGGTGCAACTCGGCAAGCACAAGGTGAGCCGCCTGATCCTCGGCTCGAATCCCATCCTGGGCTACTCGCATGTCAGCCCGGTCATGAGCCGGCTCATGACCGATTACTTCTCGGCCGAGAACATCGAGAAGCTGGTCCGCCGATGCCTCGAGGTGGGTGTCAACACCTGGCAGACCTCGGCCAGCGACAAGGTGGACCAGGCACTGGCCGCCGTGCGCAACGCGGGGCAGGAGGTGCAGTGGGTGTTCCTCGCCAGCCGCGCGCACTTCAAGCCTGGGCCGCTCAAGGAGATCATCAAGCGCAACCAGCCCATCGCTATCGTGCACCACGGCGGAGTGAGCGACAGCCTGTGGCGGGCGGGCAAGATCGAGCAGGCCCACGACTTCGCCAAGCGGGTGCAGGACCTCGGTGTGCTTGCCGGCCTGTCGGCCCACAACCCCGCCGTGATCCGACACGCCGAGGACAAAGGCTGGGACCTGGATCTCTACATGACCTGCTTCTACCGCGTGACCCGCACCCACGAGGAGCTGAAACAGGAGACGGGGATGCGCGAGGTGCCCTACGGCGAGATCTACCTGCCAGGCGATCCCGCGCGGATGTGCGAGGTGGTGCGCCAGGTCGGCCGGCCCTGCCTGGGCTTCAAGATCCTCGCCGCAGGCCGACGCTGCAACCGCCCCAGGGAGGTCGAGAACGCCTTCGAGTTCGCCTTCAAGAGCATCAAGCCCACCGACGCGGTGATCGTGGGCATGTTCCCGAGGTACCGCGACCAAGCGGCCGAGAACGCGGCTCACACGCGCCGCTTCGGCGCGTCGAGGAGCTGAGGAGAACCCCCTGTGGCCGACACCGACGCGCGGGCGATGCCGACGATCCGACTGGGCGATCACGAGGTGAGCCGACTCATCGTGGGCGCCAACCCCGTGCTGGGCTTCTCCTACGTGGGGCGCCTCATGGGGCAGTTCATGGCCGACTACTACACGCCCGAGCGCATCGTGGGCCTCATCGAGCGCTGCCTGGAGGTGGGCATCGACACCTGGCAGACCTCGCCCCACGAGAAGATCGACCAGGCGCTCGATACCCTGCGCGAGCGCGGGCGCCGCATGCAGTGGATCTTCCTGGCCAGCGGCGACTACCTGGAGGACGCGGGCCGGCTCAAGGAGATCGTCGCCCGCCACCAGCCGCTCGCCGTCGTCCATCACGGCGGGGTGTCGGACAGGCTGTGGCGCGAGGGGCAGGTGGAGAAGGCGCACGACCTGGCCAAGCGGGCGCAGGATCTGGGGGTGCTGGGCGGCATCTCGGCCCACAACCCCGACGTGATCCGCCACGCCGAGGACAGCGGGTGGGACGTGGACCTCTACATGACGTGCTTCTACCAGCTCACGCGGACGCAGGAGCAGACGAGGGAGCTGGTGGGCGGGGAGGTGCCGCTGTGGGGGACCTTCCTGCCGGGCGACCCGGCCCGGATGTGCGAGGTGGTGCGGGGGGTGCAGCGGCCGTGCCTGGGGTTCAAGATCCTGGCGGGGGGCCGGCTGTGCGACCGGCCTGAGGATGTGGCGGGTGCCTTCGAGTTCGCCTTCGGCAATCTCAAGCCGAGCGACGGGGTGATCGTGGGGATGTTCCCGCGGTTCCGGGACGAGCCTGGGGAGAATGCGGCGCTGACCCGCCGGTTCGGCTCGCCGGCGTGACGCGGGGCTGGGTCGGCGCGGCGGGGTGTGTCTCCATGCGATTGCGGTTGTGCGGTGGGTGGTGGGCCGTGGGCCGGGCGGCGGTGGCCCGGGTTGCGTGGGTGGCGGGGGGTCAGTGTGGGTCGGGGCCGACGGCGGGGCGATAGGGCGGCCTGTTGTCGAAGAGACACTTGGGGTCGCCCCACGGGTGGTTGATGATGTCGCGGATGGGGATGGCTCGGGCGCTGGCGTCGAACATGACGCTGGCGGTCTTGTCGCGGTGGCGTGGCACGGGTCGCCAGGGGTACTTGGTCCTGTAGTGGCTGGTCTTGGTGTAGGTGTCGTGGAGGGGGAATCGCACGTAGCCGGTGCTGTTGGACTTGGCGTGTTCCTTCCACTCGACGGGGTCGCGTGTGGCGTCGGAGTCGTTGGTGACCCAGCCGGTGTCGCAGACGACGATCTGGTTGGAGGGGGTGGTGATGGCGCTGGAGGAGACGTTCGGGGCGTACCAGGGGATGGGGGGGGGGGCGGCGCCGCCGGGGTAGTGGAAGACGGGGTGATCGCGAAGGGCGTCGCCCTTGCCGCAGGGCCAGCGGAAGTTGGGGCACAGGCGGTTGGGGTAGCAGGCGGAGTTGCCGAAGGGTGCGTTGTAGTGGTAGCCGTAGCCGATGATGGTCTGGTTCTTGACGGGGCAGGTGTAGATGCCGCACAGGCGCGCGATCTCGGCGCGCACCTGGTCGCGGGAGGGGCTGGCGTTGCCGTGGTCGACGAGGGACTTGCGTGCCAGGGCGTCGCGGGCCGCGCCGTTGATGTAGGGCTGGAGGGATTCGTACCAGTAGGGGAAGAGGCTGCTCTTGTTCCACGTCACGTGCCAGGGTCGCTCTTGGTTGGCGTCGCCGGGGTGCTGGCCGGAGCGGTTGCCGCCGCTGACCATCCAGCCGCCGTAGTCCTTGGAGTAGTTGGTCCAGGCCTGGGCGATCTGGCGGAGGTTGGTCATGCAGGCCGAGGTCTGGCCGCTGGAGATGGCGTTGAGGATGGCGGGCATGAGCAGGGAGGCGAGGATGGCGATGATGGCGATGACCACGAGGAGCTCGACGAGGGTGAACGCGCGGGAAGGGCGGGTCGGGAGCGGGCGGCCAGCGGCCACAAGGCTCGATGTACGCATGACTTGAGGCCCCGACTTGGGTGATGGGCGCTCCAGGTCCCTGGCGGACCGGTCCCGGGGATTATATCGGCGTGGGCCTGGGGCTGTCAAGCGTGGCCTGGGGGTGCATGCGGCAGGCGGGGCCTGGTGGCCCCGCCTGCGGGTGGGCGTATGGGGGGGGCTGCTAGGGGGTGCCGCGGCGGATGCGGTCGAGGGCGCTGTTGACTTCGTCCTTGTGCTCGAAGTCGGGGTCGAGCTGGAGCGTGAGGGTGAGGTGTCGTGCGGCGCTGGCTCGGTGGTTTCGCTTGAAGTAGATCATGCCGAGGTGGTAGTGCACTTCGGCGCTGCCGGGCATGCCGTCGGCGGCTCGCTGTGCGAGGTCCATGGCCTTGTCGTAGCGTTCGGTGAGGTAGTAGATCCATGCGAGGGTGTCGCGGACGGCGGCGCCGGCGGCGGTGTCGGCGCTGGTGAGGTCGACGGCCTTGGTGGCGAGGGCCTCGGCTTGCTTGAGGTCCTTGGACTTCTGTTCGGAGGCGTAGATCCAGGCGAGGTTGTTGTAGGCGATGGGGTGGCTTGGCTGGTCCTTGATGATGGTCTTGTAGAGGTCGATGGCTTCCTGGATCTTCTTTTGTCGCTGGAGGGTGGTGGCGAGTGCGAGGCGCAGGTCGATGTTGTCGGGCTTGGCCTTGAGCAGGGCGCGGAAGGCCTGTGCGGCCTTGGCGGGCTCGTCGCTGGCGAGGTGGTGGCGCGCGAGGTTGCGGAGTGCGGGCTCGTAGGCGGGTCGGCCTTCGAGCATGCGCTGGTAGGTGGCCATGGCGTTGGGGCGGTCGCGCAGGCGTTCGTAGGTGTCGGCGAGCAGGTGGAGGATGGCGAGGTTGCCGGGGAGGTCGTTGAGGAGTTTCTGGTAGCGCTCGCGGGCGAGGGTGAGCCAGTTGCTGTCGGCGTAGAGGGCGGCCTGGTTGAGGGCGTTGGCGGTGAGGCGTGCCTTGTCGCCGCCGCTTTTGAGGCGGTCGATGAGCTTGAGGTAGGCGTCGAGGAGGTCGGGCTGCACCTTGACGCTCTTGATGGCCTCGATGGCTTTGGCGGGTTGTGCGGCGGCGAGCTGTGCGTTGGCGAGCAGGGAGGCCAGGCGTGGGTTCTCGGCGTTGTCTTTGCGGGCCTCGGTGAAGGCCTGGATGGCTTCGGGGATCTGGCCCTTGAGCTGGAGCGCGGTGCCCTTGGCGAGCAGGAGGGAGGGGTTGGTCTGCTGCTTGAGGGAGGCGTCGATGAGTCGGATGGCGTCGTCGAGCTTGTCCTTGTGGATGTAGAGCACGGTCAGGTCGTAGGCGCCGAGCAGCCGCGGGGTGAGCTGGACGAGGGTCTCGAGCTGCTCCTGGGCCTTGTCGATCTCGCCGAGGCGCTTGTAGAAGCGGATGAGGGCGGCCTTGGCGAGGGGGACGGGCTGCGGCTGCTGTTTCATGAGGTTGGTGAGGTGCTGGATGGCGCCGCTGTGGTCGCCGCTCTGGAAGAGGGCTTCGGCGATGCCGATCCTGGCCCGCAGGTCGTTGGGTCGGGCCTTGAGCACGTCCTTGTACTGGGCGATGGCGTCGTCGTGTCGTCCCCTGTCGAGCTGGATGGCGGCGAGCTCGAATCGCACCTGGGGGGCCGAGGGGCTGATCTTGGCGGCGCGCTGGCAGATGTCGAGGGCGAGGTCGAGGCGGCGGGTGGCGTGGTAGATCTGCGCGAGGGCGAGCAGGGCGCCGGAGTTGGTGGAGTCGATGGACAGCACCTTGCGGAACTGCTCGACGGCCTCGCCGGTCTTGCCTTTGCGGCGGAGGGCCTGGCCGAGGCCGACGCGTGCCTGGACGCTCTTGGGGTCTTTCTCGATGGCCTTGTTGTAGAGGCCGATGGCCTTGTCGATCTTGCCTTCGAGCAGGTTGAGCTCGGCGAGCTGGAGCAGGGGCAGGGTGCCCGGGGTGGCCTCGCCCTTGAGGCTGGTGAGGCGCTGGAGCGCCTCCTTGGCCTCGTCGAGCTTGCGGTCGGCCAGGTAGCAGCGGGAGAGGAGGGCGAGGGCCTTGGCGTTGTTCTTGTCGGCCTCGAGCACGGCCTGTGCCTGCTCGATGGCCAGGTCGTACTGGGCCATGCGGAGGAAGTAGGCGGCGAGTGCGAGGCGGGAGTCGGCGTCGTGGGGCGCGATCTCGACGGCCTTCTCGAACTGCTCGCGCGCCTCCTTGAAGCGCCCGACGCGCACGTAGAGGCTGCCGAGGCGGCGGCGGTGCTTGGGCTCCTTGGGCGCCACGTCGATGAGGCGGCGGACGACGTCGATCTCCTTCTCGGGCTTGCCCGTGGCGAGGTACGTGTTGGCGAGCACGGTGTAGGCGAAGGTGTTGTTGGGGGCGAGCTTGAGCAGCAGGTTGCAGTTTTGCTCGGCCTCGGTGTGCCAGCCCCGGCTGCCGTAGAAGATGACGCGGGTGAGGGCGTCGGCGATGGCCTTGCACTTGGCCTTGTCGCCGGCGAAGTGGTCGAGCAGGCCGAGGTAGGCCTCGCGGATGGGCTTGGGCACGTAGTGGGCCCCTCGGATCAGGGTGCGGGCGTTGGCGGCGTCGGCCTGGGCGAGGTAGAGGTTGGCGTTCTGGAGCGCGATGAGGGGGTCCTGGCCCTTTTCCTTGTCGGCCTGGGACACGTTGGCCAGAGCGGCGCGGTAGTCGCCCTTGAGCTGGAGGGCGGCGGCGGCGCCTGCGAACGACGCGGCGCGCTGGATGTCGTTGCCGATGGCCTGCTCGAAGAGCCGCACGGCCTCGTCGTAGCGGCCGAGGTAGACCTGGATGATGGCGGCCTCGTAGGCCGGGGCGTATCGGGCGTCCTCCTTGAGCGCGGCGGACAGCTCTTCGAGGGCGCCGGGCCAGTTCTGGTCGGCCATGTGGAGCCGGGCCATGAAGATGCGGGCGGCGTGGAGCTTGGGGTCGATGGTCAGTGCGGTCTTGGCGGCCTGGGTGGCCTTGTCTTTCTCGCCCTTGGCGCGGTGGAGCTCGGCGAGGGCGAGATGGACCTTGGCCTTCTCGCTCTCGATCTTGAGGAGCTGGTTGAGCTCGGTCTCGGCCTTGTCGAACTTGCGCTGGAGGATGTAGAGCCGGGCGAGGTTGTAGCGCGGCTTGGTGAGGGTGGGGTCCTCCTCGATGCAGCGCTGGTACTGCTCCTGGGCGAGGTCGAACTCGCGCAGGCGCAGGTGCACGGCCGCCAGGTTCATCCGGGCCCCAGGGTGCCGCCCGCGCAGCTCGAGCACGCGCTCGAACTGCCGCTTCGCCCCGTCGAGGCGGTTGCGCCGCAGGTAGGCCAGCCCGAGCAGGAAGTGTACGTCGACGTTCTTGGGCTCCACGTCGAGGGCCTTCAGGCAGTGGGTCACGGCGCCGTCGATGTCGCCCTTGGCCAGCGCGATGCCCGCGAGGATCTGGTGGGCGCGGGGCGCCTCGCGGTCCTGATTGACCATTTCCTGGAACTGCTTGAGTGCGAGGTCGTGCTCGCCCTTGTGCAGGTAGGCCACGCCCAGGAGGCGGCGGACCTCGACGTTGTTGGGGTCGTAGTGGAGCGCGTCGAGCAGGGTGTTGGCGGCGCCGTCGGGGTAGCCCTGCTGGAGGTGGGCGCTGGCGAGCACCAGGCGCGCGGGGGTGAACCTGGGGTTGATCTTGACCACGGAGTTGAGCTCTTCGATGGCGGCCCGCAGGTTTTCCTTCATGAGGTAGCACCGGGCGAGCCAGAAGTGGGAGGGCAGGTGGCCCGGGAGGCCGGCGGCGGCCTGCTGGTACTCGTGCACGGCGTCGTCGAGCTTCTTGAGCCGCATGTAGACGGAGCCGCGGATGAAGTTGGCGTAGGGGTTGCGGTTGGTCAGCCGGAGGGCCTCGTTGGCGTCGGCGAGGGCCTCCTCGTAGCGCTGCATGGCGAGGTAGATCTCGGCGCGGTGGAGGAGAGCCTGGATCTCGGTCTTCTTCTCGGCGAGGAGCGCGGTGAGGGTCTCCAGCGCGCCCTTGAGGTCGCCCGAGGCCTGCTTGATGCGCGCGAGCACCAGCTTGGGCCGGCGGAGCTGGGGGTTGATTTTCAGCACTTCGTGGCAGCGCTGCTCGGCCTCCTTCACGCGGTTGGCGCGCAGCAGGAGGTCGATGCGATCGAGGTGGGTGGAGATGTCGTTGGGGTCGATCTCCAGCACCTTCTCGGCGTGGGCGAGCGACTTGTCGAGCTGGCCGCGGTCCCTGGCCAGGCGCATGAGGAATTCGTAGCTCTCTTTTTCCTTGGGCTTGAGCTGGAGGAGGCGGGTGGCGGTCTGGTCGGCCTTCTGGATGAACTCGTCGGCGGCCTCGGCCTGTCCCTTGGCCTTGCGGCGGCCGGCGATCTCGAGGAAGGCCGAGCCGAGCTCGCGGTAGCTGTCCTCGTTGTTGGGCTGCAGCTCGGCGGCCTGCTGGAGGTGCTCGACGGCCTTGTCGAACTCGGAGGTGCGCGCGTAGGCCTTGCCGATCCACAGGTGGGCCTCGGGGTTGCGGTTGTTGCGGCGCAGGGCCGTGCGCAGCTCGCCGATGGCCTTGGTGTACTTGCCGGTGTTGAAGTAGATGCGGCCGCGACGCAGGGCGGGGTCCTCGGCGGCTTGGCCGCCGGCCGCCCCTGCAGGGGCGAGTAGGCTGGCAGCGACCGCGGCGAGAGCGGCCAGGCCGGTGAGCCGGACGCGGTGTTCCATCACAGGTCTCCTCTGTGGCCCGCCTTTCGGGCGGCTCGGTGTGGGGTGCTCTCGGATGGGCGACTCTGCGGAGCGGGGAATGCTTGGGTCCACCATGTGCCCCCGTGGGGTGAGGGACGAGCGAATGCCCGCGACGCCGTCGCGCCAGCGGCGGGGGGTCGCGCGGGCGGCCTCATTCTGTCTCCACGCCTGCCTTGGCCTCGTCGCGCAGCAGGTTGTGGAGGCGCATCTTCTTGAAGAGGGTGGTGCGGTCGATCTCGAGCATGGCTGCCGTCGGCTGCCGTCGCCAGCCGTTGAGCTTCAGGGCGTTCTCGATGATCTCGCGTTCGGCGTGGATGAGCGCCTCCTTGAGCGGCAGGCGCTGCCGCTCGGCGGTGCTCGTGACGCTGCCCGGCAGGTCCTCGGGGGTGATCTCGTCGCCCCGGCACAGCACCACGGCCGTCTCGATGGCGTTCTCCAGCTCGCGGACGTTGCCGGGCCATGCGTACTGCTTCAGGCGTACCACGGCCTCGGGCGACAGGCCGATCTCGCCGGTCTCCCGGCCGTTCTGCTTGGCGTAGAGGCGCAGGAAGTGCTCCGCCAGCAGGGGGATGTCGCCCACCCGCTCCCGCAGCGGCGGCATGTGGATGGGCACCACGTTGACGCGGTAGAAGAGGTCCTTGCGGAACGTGCCTTCCTCGACCTGCTCGCGCAGGTCGAAGTTGGTGGCGAGGATGAAGCGCACGTCGAGGGTGATGGTCTCCGTGCCGCCCACGCGCTCGAACTCGCGTTCCTGGATGGCCCGCAGGAGCTTGACCTGGAGGCCCTGGCTGGCGGTGTTGATCTCGTCGAGGAAGATGGTGCCGCCGTGGGCGAGCTCGAACTTGCCGATCTTGTCGCTGGTGGCCCCCGTGAACGAGCCTTCGACGTGGCCGAACAGCTCGCTCTCCAGCAGGTTCTCCGGCAGGGCGCCGCAGCTGACCTCCACGAACGGGCCGTTGCGTCGGGAGGAGTTGTAGTGGATGGCCCGTGCGATCAGGGTCTTGCCGGTGCCGCTCTCGCCGGTGATCATCACCGTGGTCTTGGTGTCGGCGATGGCCTCGATGATCTCGAATACCTTCTTGATCTTGTGGTCCTGGCCCACGAAGTTGGCGAACTTGGGCCGCATCCCCAGGCGCTGGCGGAGGTAGCGGTTTTCCTCGCTCAGCCGCTTCTGCTCCATGACCCGGCGGACGATCATCTTGATGTTGTCGTCGACCAGCGGCTTCTGCACGTAGTCGTAGGCGCCTTGCTTGATGGCCTGCACGGCCGTCTGGATCTCGCCGAAGCCGGTGATGAGCACCACCTGGGTCTCGGGGTACTTGAGGTTGACTTCGCGCAGGAGGTCGAAGCCGGTGACCTCGGGCATGTTGATGTCGGTGAACACCACGTCGTAGGTGTGTGCGGCGAGCTTCTGCATGGCCTCGGGCCCGCCCGGCGCGCTGTCCACGTCGTAGCTCTCGAGGTTGAGCAGCTCGGAGAGGGATTCGCGGATGAGGAAGTCGTCGTCGACGACGAGGATGTTGCCTTCGGACATGGTGCCTGGTCCCTTCCGCGGCGGCGGCGCGGGCGCGCCGCGGCCGTGCGCTGAGGTATACGAAGAACGACCGAGAGGGCCGCGGGCCGCAGGCCCCCGACGCTCCTAGGGCCTTGCGGCTCCTTGCGTGGTCGCGTACGGCACGGAGATGGTGAACTCCGTGCCGCTGCCTGGTTCGCTCGACACGTTGATCTCGCCGCGAAGACGACCGATGATCTCGCGGCACACGGCAAGACCCAACCCCATTCCCTTGCCTGGCTCCTTGGTGGAGAAGAATGGGGTGAAGATCCGCTCGAGCACGTCGGGGGGCATCCCCTCCCCGGTGTCGGCGATGCGCACCACCACCGCGCCGTTGTCGCGGCAGCATCCCACGGTGAGCATCCCGCCACGGTCCCCCATCGCGTCGTAGGCGTTGGAGATGAGGTTGGTGAACACCTGGAAGAGGGAGCCGCCGCCGTGGACCGGCGGCAGGTCCGGCTCGATCTCCAGCCGCACCCCGATGCCTCGACGCTCGGCCTTGCCTTCCTGGAGCTGCACCGCCTGGTGGAGCAGCTCGCCCACCAGCGCCGGCTCGTCCGAGGCGCGGGCGTACCGGCACGAGTT
>Ga0180431_10010822_pt1 | contig 10086 bp, 2 predicted proteins | sample SS_ome_11_FD_132459 | JGI IMG/M metagenome (GOLD analysis project Ga0180431, IMG submission 132459) | Hypersaline lake sediment archaeal communities from the Salton Sea, California, USA - SS_1_MS_1 metaG | ecosystem: Environmental > Aquatic > Non-marine Saline and Alkaline > Hypersaline >... | reverse complement strand
GAGTTCCTGGGACGGATCGACCACCAGGTCAAGATCCGGGGTTTCCGCATCGAGCTGGGCGAGATCGAAGCGGTGCTGGGCCGTCACCCCGCCGTGCGCGAGGTCGTGGTCCTGGCGCGCGACGACGCCTCCGGCCCCGAGCAGGCCTCGGAGACGCGGCTGGTGGCCTACCTGGTGGCCGAGGAGGGTCCCCAGATCGGCACCGCAGAGCTTCAGGACTTCGTCAAGGGAAAGCTGCCGGAGCACATGGTGCCCGCGGCCGTGGTGTGGCTCGACGAGCTGCCGCGGACCCCCAACCGCAAGGTGGATCGCCGGGCCCTGCCGGCGCCGGAGTGGGGCCAGGGCAAGTTGACCGAGTTCGTCGCTCCCCGCACCCCGGTGGAGGAGCTCTTGGTCGACGTCTGGACCGAGCTTCTGGGCGTCGCCAAGGTGGGGGCGGAGGACAACTTCTTCGACCTCGGCGGGCACTCGCTGCTGGCCACCCAGCTAGTCTCCCGGGTGCGCCAGATCTTCGACCTCGAGCTGGAGGTGATGGAGCTCTTCGAGGCCCCCACGGTGGCGGGACTGGCGGCCCACCTCGCCGCGGTCATCCACGAGGGCCGGGAGCGTCCGCTGCCGCCGATCCGCCCGCTGCCGCGCCCGGGAGGAGTACCCCGCGGCCGCTTGCCGCTCTCCTTCGCCCAGCAGCGGCTGTGGTTTCTGGATCAGTTTCAGCCCGAGAGCGCGGCGTACAACATGCCGACCGCGGTGCGTCTCGACGGCGGTCTCGACGAAGCGCTGCTGGCGAGGACCCTGAGCGAGCTCGTCCGGCGCCACGAAGTGCTGCGCACGAGCTTTTCGGCGACCGGCGGAGAGCCGTTTCAGGTAATCGCCCCGGCCCGTGCATTGGCGCTCCCGGTAATCGATCTGCGGGGACTGCCGCCGGATCGCCGGGAGGTGGAAGCGCAGCGCCTGGCCATCGCCGAGGCCCGGCGGCCCTTCGATCTCTCCCGCGGTCCCCTGTTTCGGGCCACGCTCGTGCGGCTCGCCGATGAGGCGCGGGTGGCGCTTTTCACCATGCATCACATCGTCTTCGACGGCTGGTCGATGGGAGTGCAGCTCCGGGAGCTGGCGGCGCTCCACGCCGCCTTCTCCGAGGGCCGGCCGTCGCCTCTGGCCGAGCTCGTCATCCAGTACGCCGATTACGCCGTCTGGCAGCGGCAGTGGTATTCGGGCGAGGTCCTGGAAGAGGAGCTCCGGTACTGGCGCGCCAGGCTCTCCGGGGTCGGGCATCTCGAGCTGCCGACCGATCGCCCCCGGCCGGCGGTGCAACGTTTCCGGGGAAAGATACGGTCGCTCGCCTTCTCCGGGGAGCTTTCCGAGTCGCTGCGGCGGCTGAGCCGGGAGCAGGGCGCGACCCTCTACATGACCCTGCTGGCGGGGTTCAACGTGCTCCTGGCGCGCATCAGCGGCCAGGAGGACCTCACCGTGGGTACGCCGACCGCCGGCCGCACCCACCGGGAGCTCGAAGAGCTGATCGGATTCTTCGTCAATACCCTGGTGATGCGCTGCGATCTTTCCGGCAACCCGAGCTTTCGCGAGCTCCTGGGCCAGGTGCGCCGCGTGGCCCTGGACGCCTATGCCCACCAGGGGATTCCCTTCGAGCGCCTGGTCGAGGAGCTGGAGCCGGACCGGGATCTGAGCACCACGCCGCTGTTCCAGGTCATGTTCGGAATGCAGAACGTGTCCCGGGGGGGCCTGGAGCTGCCGGGGACGACGACGAGCCCGCTGGATGTCGACACCGGTACCGCCAAGTTCGCGCTCACCTTCTCGTTCGAGGATGCCGAGGGCGGCCTGCACGGCTATCTCGAATACAGCACCGATCTGTTCGATCCCACCACCATCGAGCGCCTGTGGCGCGGGTGGCTACGCCTGCTCGCCGACGCGGCGACCGATCCCGAGAAGCGCCTGGCGGAGCTCGGATTGCTCGGCCCGGCCGAGCGCCACCAGCTCCTCGTGGAGTCCAACGACGTGGCCGCACCCTCCTTCTCCGAGTCCGCGATTCACCAGCTCTTCGAGGCCCGGGCCCGGGCGCGGCCCGATGCGCCGGCGCTGGTCTGCGGCCGGACGGTGCTGAGCTACCGGGAGCTCGACGAGCGGGCAAGCGGGCTCGCGCACCACCTGCAAGCGCTCGGAGTCGACCGGGAGGCCGTCGTCGGGATCACTGCCGAGCGGCGGCCGGAGGTGGTGGTAGGACTGTTGGGGATCCTCAAGGCGGGAGGCGTCTACCTGCCGCTCGATCCCTCCTACCCCGAGGAGCGCCTCGCCTTGCTGATCCACGATGCGCCCGCCCGGGTCGTGCTGGTTCAGGAATCGGTCGCCGGGCGCCTGCCGGCACCGGAAAGCCACGATGCCCGGGTGGTGTACCTGGATGGGCCCCGGCGGTCCGCGATGGGGGGTCGCGAGCCGGTGCCGAATCCGCAGCGCCCTCGCGAGGCGGATCACCTGGCCTACCTCATTTACACCTCCGGCACCACCGGGGTGCCCAAGGGCGTGGCCGTCAGCCACCGCCAGGTGCTGCCGGTCCTGGGCTGGTTTACTCGTTACTTCGGCCTCGACCACCGCACCCGGGTGCTTCAGAACCTCTCGCCCTGCTTCGATTTCGGAGTCTTCGAGCTTCTGACCACGCTCCTGGCCGGCGGCACCCTGTGCTTCCTGCCGGCGGCGGAGCAGGGAGATCTCGCCCGCTATCTCGAGGCGGTCGGGGAGCGGGATCTCAACACCGTGCACACGACCCCGTCGTTTTTCCGGGAGCTGATGGCGCTCGCGGCGCGCAGCGGGCGGCGGCTTCCGGGTTTGGAGCTCGTGCACCTGGGCGGCGAGGCGGTCAGCCGGGATCTGTTGCGGGAGACGGAGGGGATGGTGGACGAAGGCTGTCGGGTGTACAACGGCTACGGACCCACCGAGACCTCGATCAACAGCACCGTTTTCCGGATGCAGGGCCGGCCCCTGGACCGGGGCGTGCGGGCCGCGGGAGTGCCGATCGGCCGTGGCACGGCCAACGCTTCGACCTACGTGCTCGACCGCCGGGGCCGGCCGGTGCCGTTGGGGGTGCCGGGCGAGCTCGCGATCGGGGGCGGGGGGGTGGCGCGGGGTTATCGCAACCGTCCGGCGCTGACCGCCGAACGGTTCGTGCCGGACCCGTTCGCCGGTCACCCGGACCGGAGGCTCTACCGCAGCGGCGACCTGGTGCGCTGGCTGCCGGAGGGCCGGATCGAGTTTCTCGGACGCATCGACCACCAGGTGAAAATCCGCGGACTGCGCATCGAGCTGGGGGAGATCGAGGTAGTGCTGGCGCGTCATCCGGCGGTGCGCCAGGCGGTGGTGGTGGCGCGCGAGCGGGAGGAAACCGGGGAGCGGTGGCTGGTGGCTTACGCCGTCCGCAAGGAAGCGGCCGCGGCCGACGCCGGGGCCCTGCGCGCCTGGCTGGGGGAGCGCTTGCCGGCCTCCATGGTACCGAGCGCGGTGGTGCTGCTCGACGCCCTGCCCCGGACCGCGACCGGCAAGATCGACCGGCAAGCGCTGCCGGTACCGGAGCAGACCGAGCCGAGCGTGAGTTTCGTGGCACCCGCTGATCCGACCGAGGAACTCGTCGCCGGGATCTGGGCGGCGGTGCTCGACACCGAACGGGTGGGGATGCACGACAACTTCTTCGAGCTCGGCGGGCACTCGCTGTTGGCCACCCAGGTCACCTCGCGCATCCGCGAAACGTTCCGGGTCGAGATGCCGGTCCAGCGGATCTTCGAAGCACCCACGGCCGCCGAGCTGGCCGAGGTCATCCGGAAGCTGCAGCGAGACGAGCAGCGGGTCGCGGCTCCTCCGATAGTCCGGGTTTCGCGGGATCAGCAACTGCCGCTCTCTTTTGCGCAACAGCGGCTATGGTTTCTGGAGCAGCTCGAGCCCGGGAGCCCGGTCTACAACATTCCCCTCGCCGTGCGTCTGAGCGGGGTGGTCGACGCGGCGCTCCTGGAGCGGATCTTCAACGAGGTTGTGCGCCGGCACGAGGTGCTGCGCACGAGCTTCGCCGCCGTGGCCGGCCGGCCGCGCCAGGTGATCGCCGCCCAGCTCCACCTGCCGCTGCCGATGGTGGACCTGCGCCCGTTGCCGCCGGCTGAGCGCGAGGCCGAGGCGCGCCGGCTGGTGGCCGCCGAGGCCCGGCGCCTCTTCGATCTGAGGATCGCGCCGCTGGTGCGCGTCACGCTCCTGCGGCTGGCGGCGGAGGATCAGATGGTGCTGGTGACCATGCACCACATCGTCTCCGACGGCTGGTCGATGGGCGTGTTTCAGCGCGAGCTGACGGCGCTCGTCGAGGCATTCTCCCAGGGCCGGGCCACACCGCTTCCGGAGCTGCCGATCCAGTATGCCGACTTCGCCGACTGGCAGCGGCGCTGGCTCGACGGAGAGGTGCTGGAAACGAAGCTCGGCTACTGGCGGGCGCAGCTCGACGACGCGCCGCAACGCCTGGAGCTCCCGGCCGACCATCCCCGTCCGGCGGTTCAGAGCTTCCGCGGCCGAAGCCTTGGGATAGCCCTTTCCGAGCCGCTTTCCGCAGCGCTCGCGGCCTTGAGCCGGCAGCAGGGGGTAACGCTCTTTATGACCTTGCTGGCGGCCTTCTCGACGCTCCTCAGCCGCTTCACGGGACAGCGGGACGTGGTCGTGGGCTCGCCGATCGCCGGCCGTACCCACAAGGAGATCGAGGACCTGATCGGCTTCTTCGTCAACACCCTGGTGCTGCGCACGGATCTCTCAGGCAACCCGAGCTTCGCGGAGCTCCTGGTGCGGGTTCGCCGGGTGGCTCTCGATGCCTATGCCCACCAGGAGGTTCCCTTCGAGCGCCTGGTGGAAGAGCTCGAGCCCGATCGGGATCTGAGCTCCACCCCGCTCTTCCAGGTGATGCTCGTGCTCCAGAACGCGCCGGGGACGAGCCAGGAGGAACCGGGCCTGGCCATGAGTCCGATGCCCACCGCAGGGGGAACCACGCAGTTCGACCTGATCCTTGCGTTCGAGCAGCGCGCTTCCGGGGTGCGCGGTTCGCTGACCTACAGCACCGATCTTTTCGACCCGACGAGCGCGCAGAGGCTGTGCGCTCACTTCGAGCGGCTGCTTGCGGGAATCGTGGAGGATCCCGGGCGGCGAATCGGGGAGCTTGAGCTTCTCTCCGCGGCGGAGAGGCAGGCCCTGATCCGGGAGTGGAACGATACGGCGACGGGTGAGCGCTTCGAGCATCCGGTGCATGAGCTCGTCGCCATGCAGGTGGCCGAGCGGCCGGAGGCCGTCGCGGTGGTGGGTAGCGGGCGGGCGTTGACCTACGGCGAGCTCGGACGGCGGGCCGCGCAACTGGCGCAGCAGCTAGGACAGCGGGGGGTAGGGCGCGAGCCTGTGGTGGCGTTGTGCATGGAACGTTCCCCGGAGCTGGTGGTGGGGATGCTGGGCATCGTCGAGGCCGGAGGTGCTTACTTGCCGCTCGATCCCAGCTATCCGGCCGCGCGCCTGGCGTTGATGATGGCCGACTCCGGGGTACGGGTGGTGCTGACCCAGGAGCGGATGGTGGCCGGGCTCGGTGAGGCGCTTCCGGAGCCGGCTCCGGAGGTGGTGGTGCTGGATTCCGGCGAGGGTCATGGCCCGGGCAAGTTCGGGCACGGGCACGGGCACGGGCCAGAGCGGCTGGCCTACGTGATCTATACCTCGGGATCGACGGGCATTCCCAAAGGGGTGGAGCTCGGTCACCGCGGACTGAGCAACCTGGTGGCTTGGTACCGGACGCTGTGTGGAATCACCGCGGGTGAGCGGGTATCCCAGGTGGCGGGCCCGTCGTTTGACGCCTCGGTCATGGAGGTCTGGCCGGTGCTTGCCGCGGGCGGGAGCTTGCACATCCCCGACGAAGAACACCGCAGCGCGCCCGCGAAGCTCCTGGAGTGGGTGGCCGCCGAACGTATCGATCTCGCCTTTCTGCCGACGCCTCTGGCCGAGGCGGTGCTCGCCGAGCCGTGGCCCCCGGAGCTGGCCTTGCGCGCGCTCATGACCGGCGGCGACCGGCTGCGCCGGCGGCAGGATGAGGATTTTCCCTGCGCGCTGATCAATCTTTACGGACCCACCGAGAACACGGTGGTGACCACAGCCGGGGTGGTGCGTGCCGATGAGCCGGCTCTGCCGTCGATCGGCCGCCCGATCGACAACACCGAGGTCTATGTGTTGGATCGCGATCTGCGGCCGGTCCCCGTCGGGGTGGCCGGCGAGCTGGTGATCCGCGGCGTCGGACTCGCCCGCGGCTACGCCCGCCACCCGGCGTTGACCGCTGAGCTCTTCGCCCCCGATCCGCGCTTCGGGGATCCGCTCAGCAACGATCGCCTCTACCGCACCGGCGACCTGGTGCGCTGGCGCACGGACGGCCGGATCGAGTTCCTCGGCCGCATCGATCACCAGGTCAAGGTGCGGGGTTATCGCATCGAGCTGGGCGAGATCGAAGTGCTCCTGGCCGCGCATCCGGTGGTCCGTGACGTCGTGGTGATGGCGCGCGACGACGCGCCGGGGCAGATGCGGCTGGTGGCCTACGTGGTGGGCGAAGCGGAGATGGAAATCGCGCCATTGCGGGATTTCCTGAGGCAACGGCTGCCGGAGCCGATGGTGCCGGGCACCTTCGTGGAGCTGGAGAGCCTGCCGCTTTTACCCAACGGCAAGGTCGATCGCGCCGCGCTGGGTCGCCGGCCGTCGGCGGAGGCGGAGCTCGAACGTGCCGTCGCCGCGCCGCGCGACCTGTGGGAACTGCGGTTGACGCGGATCTGGGAAGAGCTCCTGGGAGTTGCGCACGTGGGGATCCGGACCCGCTTCTTCGATCTCGGCGGCCACTCGCTGCTCGCCGTTCGCCTGATGGCTCGGATCCGCCGGGAATTCGGGCGCGATCTGCCGCTGGCCACCCTCTTTCAAGAGGGAACGATCGAACATCTCGCCGCGATCCTGCGCCGGCACCCGAGCGAGATGCACCGCAAAGCCCTGGTCGCGATTCAACCGCAAGGCTCGAAACCGCCCTTCTACTGCGTCCATCCCGTGGGCGGAAACGTCCTTTGCTACGGCGATCTGGCCCGTCGTCTGGGACCGGAACAGCCCTTCTACGGTTTGCAGGTCCCGGAGCGGGAGGGAGAGCCGTTCCTCACCACCATCGAGGAGATGGCCGAGCACTACGTCGAAGCCGTTCGCGAGGTGCAGCCCGAGGGTCCGTACCGCCTGGGCGGCTGGTCGATGGGCGGGCTCGTCGCCTTGGAGATGGCCCGCCGGCTCAGCGAGCAAAATCAGCGGGTGGATCCGCTGGTCCTGATCGACTCGGTGGCACCGGCGGGGAGTCAACACAGGATCTCCGACACCGGCGACGCTGCGTTGGCGCTCGTCTTCGCCAGGGACCTTGCAGGCATTTTCGGCGTCGGCGTTCCCGTATCCTCTGCCGATCTCGAGCCGTTCCACAAGGCCGAGGAAGTGCTCGCTTTGCTGCACGAGAAAATGCAGGCGGCTCGTCTGGTGCCTCCCGACCTGGAGCTTTCTCAGATCATTCGTCTGTTCGCAACGTTCAGGATCAACCTCCGCGCCATGGAGCGCTATTCGCCGCCGATCTATCCCGGTCGTGTGGTGCTGTTCAAAGCCGGTGAGCGGCTTTTGGAGGATGCGGAGGCCCCGGATCTGGGTTGGGGCGAGCTCGCGGAAGGCGGATTGGAGATCCGCGAGACGGGAGGCAATCACTACTCGATGCTGCGGGAGCCCAACGTCGAGGTGCTGGCCGATGGCCTCAAGGGGGTGCTCGATGCCGTGAGGGCACCGGGGGCTGCTCGAGAAATGCCACGGCCTATGCGCTAACTCTACGGCAACGGCGGCGCTCTATCTCAGTCGCGTCAATTTCCGCTTCAAACCCGAGGCGTCTCGATCCCCGGCCTGTTTGGATCCCGGCTTGTCTTCGACCGCCGTCGTCTTTGCGCCCGGCTCGACCTGCTTGAGGTCCGGTTGGTCATCGTTGCGTGGACTGCGCCAACGAGCCGGCTGGAAGCCGGCGCTCCCAGCGCGATCGTGATCGTTGGTACGCGCAACGCTCGGGCCACGAGCCGGCTGGAAGCCGGCGCTCCCAGCACGATTTCCTGTCGAGTGCATTTTGTACCTCTTGGTAAGTTCACCCAGCCACGCCCGGAGAGGTAGGGGCGGATCACGCCAACCACTGACCCAGCTCCCCCATTGCCCTGGCAAAGTTCGCGAGCGGAGCGAGCTAAGTTCAATGTAGGTAAGTTGACATAGATCACGCAACGATGAAGAAGAACGGATCATAAACCTCTATTAAGCGTCTCTAACCCACCGGGAGTACGTGGGTTGGAAGATCAATACCTCGGCACTCGCCAAGTTGTTTAGTAAATATTCTTCAGTCAATATAATGACCTGCATTTAGGCGCTTTGTAAATCGTCTGGCACTTTTTATTGGGGCAGTCGACCCGGACTGCCGGGCGCCTCTCGACCGCCGACCGTCGCCGTGGGTCGGGGCCGGGCGACAACTACCCTGACACTGGGGGCGACCGGCACCAGAGACTACTGGATAGTAGCAACGTGACCTTTTTCGCTCATCAATTCGATCCAGTCCTCCCGGCTCATAGGACATTCCGCCAGTCTCCTTGCTCCATTGGGAGAAAGGTAGACGTCGCCCATGATGTGGTCATGCCCAAGATCCTTTCGACCGCGTCTGATTCCAAATTTCGCAATGACGAGGCCGTCATGGTAGACGATGGCGAGATCGTGCGCCTTTTTCCGCGTCACGATCTCCGCCTTCAATTTGCGAGCGATGGCGCGAGCGTTTTCTCCGTTCAGAATAGCCATTTCACTCACTTCTGGGCGCGGACGAACTTCCGCAGGACCGCGAATTGACGAGTGGGTTCCGGGCCCAGTCGATCAACGCCGACATTGGTATATTCACTGAAAGTAGCAACGATCATATCCTTCAGATTCTCGAACGCCTCGGTTTCGGTATCGCCGGAGGCGTTCACGTTGGCATCAAAGAAAGTCGCGATGAAACCATCGCCAGTGGGTCTGATGATCAATTCGATCGGGGAGAGGATCTCGAATGGCTCCGGGGCCAGGGAGTGGACGGGCACCCGCAGCCCTGCCGAGAGAGGCGTGATCTGCTGACGTAGCTCGCTCAGCTCACTTCGCAGCAGGCTGATTTGCATCTCTAGCTGTTGGGTCATCGTGGCAGTCATTGGCTCAGCTCCTCATGTGGCCGGCTGATGCCGGCCGCTGCGGGAAGTCTACACCACAGGGCCAGGACGCCGGGCAAGAGGGCCGCGGAGGACCGCCACCGGCAGCTTCGGTGGCGTAGAGAGGTTGTCGGTTGGCTCGTTCGGCATCTGGTCGCTTCCTCGGCGACCATGATACCATCAGCCCCCGACGGCGGCGCCACTGCCGCCTACCATACACAGCCGACGAGAAGCCCGCGATGTTCCACACTTCTGCCTCCGTGCCCAGGAGGCTCGCCGTCATCGTCTTGCCGGTGCAAGGCGGACCGTAGAAGAGCGTCCGAAAACCGGCCTTGAGCCGGCGCTTCAGCCCCCAGTCGTCCATGATCGTGGCCTGGTGCCGGGCCCAGGTCACGACGTCGTCGATGTCGTCGCGGGTCGCGGGGTTGAGGACCAGGTCGGACCACTCGTAGGCGGTGACCAGCCGCTGCGCCGGGAACTCGGCGCTGAACGGCGGGTGAAACGAGCGACCGGTGGTCAGGCGCTCGCGGTACTCCGGGGTCAGCAGCAACGCCGCCGACAGCGGCGGTTCGTCCTGGTGCCGGTGATCGAGGCGCAGGACGTTGTGGACGTAGAAGTCGTGGTCCGGGGCCGGGCGTCTTCCTTCCCGCGCCTGCTGGGCGTCTTCCCGCGCCTGCTGGGTCTGGCCAGGTGACGTCACCGGACATCACCGGAGGTGCCGTCATCCCCGTGTCCGATCACCCAGGCGACCTTCGGGACAGCCAGCCGGTTCAACGTTGGCACAGGCCCGGGTTGTTCGTGCTAAGCTGGCCTGGCGGGTCGCTCGCTC
>Ga0180431_10010819_pt1 | contig 10088 bp, 10 predicted proteins | sample SS_ome_11_FD_132459 | JGI IMG/M metagenome (GOLD analysis project Ga0180431, IMG submission 132459) | Hypersaline lake sediment archaeal communities from the Salton Sea, California, USA - SS_1_MS_1 metaG | ecosystem: Environmental > Aquatic > Non-marine Saline and Alkaline > Hypersaline >... | reverse complement strand
GTCGTACGATCCAGCGCCATTTCCCCTGCTCCTCTCAACTACACAACTTGCGGGCCGCCGTTACCCCGGCCCCGGGCAAGTGAGGGGGCCGGCGGACCGGCCCCCTTTCGACTGATCGGTTCCGATCAGGTCAGGTCATCGTCGCCGACGACCGACGAGTTCAGGTTGCCACCGACAACCGTCATGTCGACGGAGTTGCCGAGGATGTTGGCGCCCATCACGATGCTCTGGTTGAACGCCGTGACGTCGATCGCCGCGTCCGCCGAGGCATAGGATTCGCCGGTGACGTAGCCGTCGTCGCCGTTGTTCGAACCCCAGGTGCCGCCGGCGCCGCCGCCGCCGCCGCCGCCGTTGGTGGCGTCGCCACCGTCGCCGCCGGTCGCCGCGCCGACCGCGGTGTCGACCAGACCCGCGCCGCCGGTCGCCTCGGCAGCCGCGCCGCCGGTGGCGTTGTTGGTGCCACCCGCGCCGGTGCCGGCGATGTCGGAGGTCGCGTTGCCGGTGCCGTTGGAGGTGTTGGTCGCGTCGTCATCCGACGAACCCGAACCGCCGAAGCCGGCGATCGCCTCGGCCATCGAGTCCGAGCTTCCGTCGACGTCCTGACGGGCGAAGACATCGGCCAGGCCGCCCGCGCCGCCGGTGGCGTCGGTGGTCACCGTGCCGTCGGTGCTGGCATCCGAATCCGAGTCGGCCTCGTTGCCGGCCTCGCCCGAGCCGGTGTCATCGACGCTGCCGGTGCCGGTGCCATCGCCAGTGACGTCGAGATCGGCGTCGTTGGACCCGCCGGTGCCGGCGGTCGAGGTGCCGGTGCCGGCGCCGTCGGCGGTGCCGTTGGCATTGCCCGCGTCACCGTCGACATAGCCGCTGTTGCCGGCATCGGCGCCAGCCAGACCCAGGCCGCCAGCTTCGGCTTCCGCCTCGCTTTCGGCCTCGCTGTCGGCATCGGCATCCTCGGCATTGGCCGCCGCAAGGGTGAGCGGCGCGATCGTGCCGGCCCCCGCGAGATTGGCCGCACCCGCCGCGCTGTCAGCCGGGGCGCTGTCGGCTTCCGCGCCGGCAAGGCCGACACCGACCGCACCGGCATCGCCGGCATCGCCGCTGTCACCTTCGGCTTCGCTTTCGGCTTCAGCGCCGGCCAGACCGACACCGAGCGCGCCGGAGTCGCCACCGTTGGCATCTTCCGCCTCGGCTTCCGAGTCCGACGGCCCGACGCCGAGACCAGCGGCCAGCGCGCCGGCATCGCCGGAATTGGCATTGCCGGTTTCCGAACCCGCGGCCGAGCCGGTCAGGCCCAGGCCGAAGCCCAGCGCACCGGCATCGCCGGCATCGCCGACCGTGCCGTCGTTGTCGCTGTCGGCCTCGGTATCGGTGTCGGCATCGCTGTCGGCATCGGACTCGCCGCCGTCACCGCCTTCGCTGTCGCTGTCGGTTTCCGACGAGCCAAGGCCAACGCCCAGACCGAACGACCCCGCATCCGCGTCGCCGCCGTTGGCGTCTTCGGCATCGGCGTCGCCGCCTTCCGACTCGGCTTCGCCGCCCGTGGCGAAGCCACCGAACGCGGTGCCGCCGTTGCCGTCGTCGCCGTTGGCCGTGGCGTTGCTGCCGCCGTCGCCGCCCGAACCGCCGGCGTTGATGCCGTCGGCGGACGTGGCCGTGCCGCCCTTGGCGTCACCGGACATGGTGAAGGCCGCCTCGTTGCTCACCTTCACGTCGCTGAGGGTGTCGTTGTCCTCGAGGTTGGCGGTCTGGGTGTTGATCGCGGCCGAGGCCGGGCCTTCACCGGTCAGCGAGTTGTTGAGCAGGTTCGACAGGTCGATGTCGTCACCCGGATCGACGTCGCCGCCGGCGGCGTAGACGTCGCCCATGCTGGCGCCGTCGTCCATGTCGACGTCGACCATGTCGTCGTCGCGCGGGATCCACTCGCCTTCGCCGAAGTCGATGTTGATCTCGCTCGAGTTCGAGTTGTCGTTGCTGTCGTCACCGCCGTTCGTGTTGGACTGCTGCTGGCCCTGCTGCTGCGCCTGAAGCTGGCCCTGGTCCTGCTCCTGGTCGCTCCGGGCGCGCGCATCCGACTGCGCGTCGGCCTCGGCCTTCGCCTTGGCATCGGCGTCGGCATCGGCGGTCTGTTCCTGGCCCTGGATGTCGGCTTCGATGTTCGCTTCGCGGACATTCACGTCCGCATTGACGTCGATGTCGGCATTGGCGACTTCGAGGTCATCGAAGAAAATGTTCGTACGTCCTTTATCCATAACGGATTTCCCTAAAATACGCACCCGACCTCGCCGCCACTCATCTAAAAGGCAGCATTCGGCAGGGTCTGTTTCGTTTGTTATCGGGCAACCGGTGACGGGTGCGTCGCTGGACTTGTCCGAACGGCGGCCTTAACCGGATGCAGTCAATCTGCGCTCGGCCTCCCCTCCTTTCCGCGCGGCTTCGCCAATGGCGTCCGCGCCCGCCAGACCATCGGTCGTTCGTGCCGAGAAAGGGCACACAGGTCCGGCTACAAAGACTTGTTCACAATCGCCGGCGCAAATCGCCGACACCGCAAGAATCTCATTGCGGGACCGCCGGCGAAAGCTAGACGAAGTGTTAATGAAGCGTTAATTCATGTTAAGCTGCTGTTATGGTTAGTTTTTTTTCGTGGTTAACGCCAGGGGCGCGATTCGGGCGCCGGGATGCCGGCCTTCCTTTCCGGTTTCGGGGAAGGCGGATTTCGCGCCTCGCAAACAGCCAAACCCCCTTCAGGACTGTCATCTTTCGATAAGGCACTCATCCGAAGGGATCTGCGCGACCCGACCTTTCCGCCCGCGGCCGGCCCCCGCAGGTTCGTTCAGGCGAGATAAACCTTTGGATTATATTCCGGGGGCAATCCCGGCCACTGACCTGATCATCCGGTTAGATCGGCGAGGGGTGGCTCCGCCCGCCGGCATCGGCCGGATTCCGCCCTGCGCCGCGTCCCGCTTGACGCGAAGCGGGTTGGCCGTGACGGAAAACAGCCGCGCCAGGCCGAAGACCGGTGTCCGACCCTACCGAATCGGACTACACTGGATGCTATTGCAACGGTGTGTGCCAGGGTGCAGAAGGTATCCCGGCCGCTTTTTTTTGGGTTTCAGCTTGCGTTTTCATTGTCCATTGGAAGGTCATCCTTGCCTGTGATCGATGTGATCAGTCCCCTCGACGCCGAAGTCGACGCCACGCAGCTTCTGTTCATCGGAAGCAGGTTCGCATTCCCCGATTTCGTCCTGCACGGCCTCGGCGGCGAGTTCGCCGGCCTCGTCGTCTCGCGCATGGAGGAATTCGCGGCGGCCACCGACACGCCGCTGCCGCGGTTGCGGCTGGTCGTGATCGAGGATGGCCATGCCGAGTTTATCCGGCACGGCTACGACGCGCTGCGCGACCGGTTCGCCGGCGCGCCGCTGGCGCTGGCCTATCGCGACGCGGCGCTGGCGCGCGACCTGTTCGATCAGCAGCAGCGCGCCGGCCGGTTCGACGGGCTGATGTTCGTGCCGCTCAAGGCGCCGGTGGCCGGGTTCGTGTCGATGCTGCAGATCATGCTGACCGGCGAATGCGTGGTTCCCGCCGAACTGGTCCGAACCGCGGCGCGGGCACGGTCGGACGAGGCCGGCAACGGCCCGCCGCGGCCCGATCCGGCCGTCAAGGCGGCGCTGACGCAGCGCGAACTCGAAGTGCTGGGCCTGGTCTCCGAGGGTCGGCGCAACAAGACCATCGCCTGCGAACTGGGCGTCTCGGAACACACGGTGAAGCTGCACGTCCACCACATCATCTCGAAGATCGGCGTGAACAACCGCACCCAGGCGGCGCAATGGTACCATGCGAACCGGCCGCCGGGCGGTTATGGCCGGAGCGGCCCGTGACCGATCGTGCCCCCGGCCCCACCTTCGACGAGGCGCTGCTGCTGATCGGGCGGCTGAACTACACCTGGACGAACACCGAAAGCCTGCTGGTGCATATCATCGCCGGGCTCGCGCGGACCGACAAGGATACCGCGGTCATCATCTTCCTGACCCTGAACACGATGCGCGCCCGCGTCGACCTGGTGGAACGCCTCGCCAAGCTCGACCGGACGCCCGCCGCGGATCGCACCCGGATTCTCGCCGCGACGCGGACGCTGGTGCGGCTGTCGGCGCCGCGCAACCGCTACAATCACTCGCTCTACGCCTTCGATGCCGACAGCGGCAATGTCCGCACCATCCTGATGCGGATCGCCGACCGCAAGGACGAGATCAGGATGGGCCAGAGCACCGACCTCGACGCCGCCGCAATGCAGGAAATCCGCGACGTGATCGGAGAACTGGCCGAGCTGAACCGCGAGGTCTGGTCGATCATCCGCGATCTGGGCTACCCGCACTGAGCCCGCGCCGGCCGTCGCGCCGCGCGATCAGAAACCGGCTGACGGGCGGGCGGATCGCGCGCTATGCTCCACGCGGAACGTTTCGCCGGACCAAGCGCAGGGCAACGCTGCGCCAAGGGCCGGGGTTCCGGGGCGAGGACAGGCAGGGACCGGACGCGCAGGTCAACGGACCAGCACGGGAGGTTCCAGAATGTGCGACATTTGCGTGATGAACTCGGTGAAGGAGCGGATGCTGTCGCGCCGCGACTTCTTTCGCGGCACGGCCGCGGTGGCCGCCGGCGCCGGCATGGCCGGTATCGCCGCACCGACAAGCGCCTTCGCGCAGGCGCCGCGGCAGGTCGTGGACATGACCCACGAATTGTCCGAGGAGTTTCCAACCTTCGGCGGCGTGCCGGGGATCAGCTATGACAAGCAGTTCGACTTCGCCGAGAACGGCTACAACCTCTACGTCCTGACGGTGAACGAGCATACCGGCACCCATATCGACGCGCCGTTGCATTTCTCGGCCGATGGCGCCTCGGTCGCCGAGATCCCGGTCGAAAGCCTGGCCTGCCCGCTGTGCGTGATCGACATTCGCGCCCGCGCGGCCGAGGATCGCGACACCCAGGTCACGCCGGACGACCTGAAGGACTGGATCGGGGCGCATGGCCCGATCCCCGACGGCGCCTGTGTCGCGATGAATTCCGGCTGGGCCGCCAAGGTCGGCAGCGACGCGTTCCGCGGGGCCGACGCCGCGCGCGGCGGGTCGCTGCATTTCCCCGGCTTCCACATCGAGGCCACGCGGATGCTGCTGGAGGAAACCAACGCGGCGGCGATGGCGGTGGACACGCTGTCGCTCGATCACGGGCCCTCGGCCGATTTCGCGACCCATTACGCCTGGCTGCCGGCCGGGCGCTACGGGATCGAATGCCTCGCCGGGCTCGATGCGATGCCACCGGCGGGCGCGACGCTGATGGTCGGCGCGCCGAAGGTGCGCGGCGGCACCGGCGGCCCGGCCCGCGTCACGGCGCTGGTCTGATGGGGACCGTGCCGCTGCTGAGCGACGAAGAGCTTTCGCCCGAGGCGGCCGAGGTCTTCGCGGAAATCCGTGCCCTTCGGGGCACGGATTACGTCAACGACTTCTGGCGCGCGATGGCGCATGACCCGGCGGGCCTGCGCGCGCTGTGGGATCGGCTGAAGGTGGTGATGGCCCCCGGCGCGCTCGATCCGCTGGTCAAGGAGATGATCTATGTCGCCGTCTCCACCGCGAACGGCTGCGACTATTGCATCCACTCCCATACCGCCGCCGCGCGCGCCAAGGGCATGACGCCCGAGATGCAGGCCGAACTGCTGGCGGTGATCGGCATGGCGATGCAGACCAACGGGCTGGTGCAGGGCCTCGGGGTGGAGGTGGACGCGGCGTTCAGGGCCTGACCGGGCGGCAGCCTCACGGCTGCACGAAGCGCATCCAGCGCCCGTCGGGCATTTCCCGGCGGGTGTAGAAATAGGGCACCGCGTCCCAGCACAGCAGCTCGTCATGGAGGTTGTCGAGCACCCAGGTGCCGCGGGTGGTTTCGACCAGAAGCACCGCATGCGGAAAAAGCTGCACCTCGTGGAAGGCGATGGCGCAGGTCAGCGCCGCGCCGGGCAGCCCCGCGGCAACCAGCCGCCGGCGCTTTTCCAGCGCGAAATCCTCGCAATCGCCGGTGCCGTCCTCGGGATAGCTCCACCACTCCTCGCGGCCGCTGTTGTCCGGGTCCGCGATGAACTCGACCTCGGCATTGACCGCGGCGTTGAGGGCCTCGATCTCGCGGTGCAACTCGATCGTCCAGTCGAGCACGGGATCGCCACCCAGGATGCAGGCGCCGGCCTGCCGCGCGCAGAAATCGGTATACTGGCTGGGTGGGTTTTCGACCCGCGCGACGGGCAATGCCATCTGCATGCAGTAGGGTATTTCGGTCGTCGCGGCCGGCCCGGCCAGACAGCAGGCGCAGGCAAGGGCCGCGAAACCGGTGATCGGGGCGCGCCGCATCCGCTAGCCGGCCCAGTCGCCGTCGTCGCGCGCCAGCGCCCAGCGCACGATCAGCGACGCGACGGCCATCTCGATCCAGGTCAGCGGCAGCACGATCGTGACCAGCGCCACGGGCGCAAGCTGCATCAGGTGCATCGCGGTCCACAGGCTGGCATGGATCATCGCCCAGACGGCGGTGCCCGACATCAGCGCGATGACGAGGCCGGCCCCGAGCTGCCGCATGACGAACCAGGACAGAAGGCTGACCGACAGGACAGGTATCAGGATCCAGCCGCCCCAGCCAAGGAACACCGGCAGGCTCATGGCCGCGACATCGGGCAGGGATGACTGTGCCTCGCGCAGCATCGGGCGCACGAAAAGGAAGTAGCGAAAGACCGTCGCGGCATTGATCCACACGACATTGGCAATGATCGCAATCAGAAGGAACCGGCTCATGAAATGCCTCGCAATCCCGCGCCGCAGGGGCGCCGCAATCCGCGCGATCACCGTAACGGCGCGCGCGCCCCGGCGCCGTTGACATGGATCAGATCGCGCGACTGCGGGCGTGGCCGCCGCTCAGCCCGCCGGGGCGGCCAGCCAGCCATCGACGAGCACGTCGAGTGCGGCCCAGTCGGTATATTCCCGGTCAAGGTCGGGATCGGCATCGGGATCCTTCGCGGCAAGGATCCGGCGCATCACGAACCGGCGGAAGATATCGTATTTCGAGGGCCTGTAGGCCCCGGCCACCTGCGACACCCTGCCCGGCTGCCAGCCGGTTGCCGCCACGAGATCGTCGACGATCCGGTCGAGCGCCCGCCAGTCGTCCGACTCGTGGCCGGCGGCGGCGAGCGAGACCGAAAGAAACAGCGTCGGCCGTTCCGCCAGCCGTTCCGCATGGGCGGCGGCGAAATCCGACAGCGCGCGCTGGTAGTGACCGACATGGACCGAGGCGGCCAGGATCACCCGGTCGAAGCGCGCCGGGTCCAGCCCCTCGGCATCGGCCAGCCCGGCCAGTTCGACGGCCGCGCCAGCATCGGCGAGGCGATCGGCGACATGCCGCGCGATCCTGCGCGTCTGCCCCTCGCTGCTGGCATAGCCGACCAGAACCTTCATCGCCGCCTCCCCGGATCGCTTCTGACCGATTGCAGCCGATGATCACACCACCCGCCTTGACGCGGGTCAAGGCGCGGCCGGCGGGCCGCCCGGAAACAACCCGAAGGCGAAGGTTCCGGCATGGAAACCATCCTGACGTGGCGCGACTTTCCTTTCCATTCGCGCTCCGGATGCTGCCGGTTTTCCCGGATTCCGCCTCAATTCGATCACATTGCGCGCGCCATGGTGCCGAAAAGGACAGGAGTGGTGCCATGCGGTCTTCTTCTAAGTGCAACATGTTCTTCAAGCGGTTTCGTCGAAAGGATGACGGGGCCGCCACGGTCGAGGCGGTGATCTGGCTGCCGCTGTTCATCTTCCTGCTGGCGCTGGCCGTCGACGTGTCGATGACCTTCCATGCCCACAGCCGGGTGCTGCGCGTCGTGCAGGACGTCAACCGCGCCTATTCGGTGGGCCGGATCGAAACGGTCGAGGAGGCCGAGGCGATGGTTGCCGCGCTCCTTCCCGACATCGCCGCCAACATCGTCGTCGACACATCGGTCACCGACGGGATCATCGGCACGCGCGTGCAGGTTCCGGTGGCCGACATCGTCGTTCTCGGCGCCGTCCCGGACTGGGCCGACCTCGCCATCAATGTCGAATCCTACCATTACGCCGAACTGTAGGAAGGATGCCATCATGCTGAAACGATTTGGAAAATCAGAACACGGCGGGATCACGGCGCTGGCGATCTTCCTGGTGCTGATGATCTTCGTCCTGATCGGGATCACGGTCGACGTATCGAACGCCTACAAGGTGCGCACGCAGTTGCAGATCGCCGCCGACGCGGCCGCGCACGCCGCGCTTTACAACCGCGAGACCGAGGGCGAGGCCGGCGCCCGGCAGAAGGCGGTGCAACTCGCCGCCGAGATCCTCGAGGTCGAGCCGGAGAACTCGATCGTCCGGGCCGAGGATATCCGCTACGGCAACTGGAACCCGATGACGCGCAGCTTCACGGAAAGCATCTTCGACGTGTCCGCCGTGCAGGTTCTGGCCTCGCGCGATCATGGCCGCCAGAACCCGGTGCGAACCTTCCTGCTGGGCTTCGTCGGCCTCGAGGCCTGGGACATCGGCGCGCTCGCGGTGGTCGAAACCGCCCATCCCGTGTGCCTGCGCGAGGGCTTCGCCGGCGAGGGCGTCGTCGACATCCAGTCCAACAACGCCTTCTACAACGGCTTTTGCCTGCATTCGAACACCCATGTCTCGGTCAACCAGAACAACACGTTCGAGGAAGGCACGGTGGTGTCGATGCCACTTTACGGCGACGAATCCCTGCTTGAGAAACTCGATGCGCCGGCCTCGGCCTGCGAATCGAACGACGGGCTGTGCGAGGCCCTGACGGAGGATTTCTACGACATTCGCATCCTCAGCCGCGTCGACGACATTCTGGCCGACATGCAATCGGCCGATACCGACAAGCTGCCCGACTACATCTCGGACGCGGGCAAGGCGGCGCAATGGGTCTCCGGGTCGAAGCTGTCGATGAACGACCTGTCGCCCGGGCACGTCTACCGGCTGGCCTGCGACCAGGGCAAGAAGGTGACGCTGCAGAACGACGCGGTGTTCACCCAGGTCGTGCTGATCGCCGATTGCGAACTGGCCTTCGCGCAGGGCGTCGAACTCAACGACGTGGTGATCGTGAATGAGGATACATCCACGAAGTCGATCAACGCGCCCTCGGGTCTGCAACTGGGCAAGAACGACAACTGCGCCGAACACGGCGGCGCGCAGATCGTGACCAAGGGCGGGGTCGACGTGGCCTCGGATCTCAGGATGTACGGCGGCCAGATCATCGCCCGGGGCAACGTCTACTTCGCGGCCAATGCCGATGGCCTCGCCGGCGCCTCGATCATCTCCGGCGGCGAGATTTCGGGCACCTCGAACATGACCATGGGCTTTTGCGGCACCGGCATGGAGGACAATTTCGAGGTCGATTACTTCCGCACCGTGATGTAGCCCGGCGCCGGGCGCCACGGGCCGCCCGCGCACCAGCCTGATCGCGGCGCCGGCCGGGCCGGCGCCGCGCGCGATTCGACCCGGCCGGCAGGGCAGATCAAGGGTTGACGCGGCCGGTCGGCAGCCGCGAACTGTGGCGGTGAGGCCGGCAGGTCGGCGGCAGCGCCGCGTCCTGACCGGGCCCATCCGAATGGCCGGGTGGCATCCGGCCGCGATTGGCAAGAACTCTGGCGAGAACCGCCTGGGAGGTCGCATGTCGGGGGACGAAGACGCCGACGGGGCAGACGGGGCCCAGCCGCTGCGCTTCCGCGACGATCCCGGCGCGTCGCGGTCGGCATGGCTGGCTGCGGGGCTCTTGGCGCTGGTCGCCGGTTGGTTCGCAAGCGGGATGCTGACGGCCGGGGATGCACCGCGCCTGCCGTCTGGCGACGGGGCGGCGGCGCCCGTCCGGGTGGCCGTCGCCGCATCGACGGCGCAGCGGGTGGGTGACGTGCTGATCCTCGAGGGCCAGGCCATGCCCGACCGCGAGACCGGGGTGGTTGCCGAGACCTCCGGCCAGATCGTCGACCTCGTGGCGCCGAAGGGCGCGATGCTCGCGGCCGGCGACATCATCGCGCGGCT
>Ga0180431_10010818_pt1 | contig 10088 bp, 9 predicted proteins | sample SS_ome_11_FD_132459 | JGI IMG/M metagenome (GOLD analysis project Ga0180431, IMG submission 132459) | Hypersaline lake sediment archaeal communities from the Salton Sea, California, USA - SS_1_MS_1 metaG | ecosystem: Environmental > Aquatic > Non-marine Saline and Alkaline > Hypersaline >... | reverse complement strand
GGTTTGTTCGGATACAACGGCAATCCCAGTATGATCGAGGTTGTCGCCTATCTGGTGTACCTGATCACCGTTTCCGGTATTTGGCTGCTGAGTCGATCGAGCAATACGGGTCGCAGCCCCCGAAGCTCCGGTGGGCGTGTAAACCGGCGGGAAGTCCGCGCCTGAGCTTCACTCAGGCATATCCGGCGCTCCCGCGGCGACAGAGACTCGTTCAGTCAGAAATCAATAGTCGATAGAAGACTCGCCAGGCGTCGGGCAGCCTTGCCCCGATGGGAGATCGCATCCTTCTCCTCATCGCCGAGCTCGGCCACCGTTTTTCCCTTTTCCGGCAGATAGACCACGGGATCGTAGCCGAAGCCCCCGGAACCGGAGGGTTCGGCAGCCAACACTCCCGGAAAGGTTTCCTGAACCGCGAAGAATCGTTTTTCGTCGAAAACCGCGACCATGCAGCACACGAAGAAACAGGCTCGATCGCTGAGGGATGCCGCCCGGTTGAGCAGATAGGCGTTGCGTTCGAAATCGGAAAGCTTGGTGTCCACGGATCCGAACCGGGAGGAGTAGATACCGGGCTGGCCGCCAAGACCCGCAACTTCCAGGCCCGAATCATCGGCAAGAACCGGAGTCTCTATCAGATGATACAGGTGCAGGGCTTTGCCCAGCGCGTTGTCCAGATAGGTGTTGCCGGTCTCTTCATAGGAGAAGGCGCTGCCGACTTGATCGGGGGAGAACAGCTGAAAACCGGGAAACAGGCGGCGGAACTCCCGCAGTTTGTGGGGGTTGTTTGTGGCCACCGTCACCACCGGACGTTTTTTCGATGCCATGGAGTAAGCTTCTATTGTACAGACAAACGTCCCGCCGTCAATGGGAGAACAAAGCAACGTGCTTTCGCATCAGGCACAGAGCCGCTGTGATTGTCTCGCTTTCTCTGGAGAGCTGTTTTCCATCAACTGCCGGCGCAGCCAGTACAGAGAGGTGTCTATTGTGCCTTTTGGAATCTCGAGCAGCTCGGCAATTTCGCGGTTGCTGGGATGGAGCCTGACGCGGCGTATCTTTTGCTGCAGAGCACGGAGGGTAGTACGCAGCTCACAGAGAGAAAGAGCCAGATCTGCCTTGACCTGGGGATCGACCTCCCAAAGCAGATCCCTCTGGAGAAGAAATATCTTCGTGAAGATCCGATTTTGGCGCCTGTAAAGTTTATGAAGCCGGAGCTCCCGCTTGTAGAGATTGGCTCGCAGCCGTTCCACCATTGCGATCAAATGCTCCTCCGCTACACCCGTCAAATCTCTGACCCAGATGATGGCGTGGTCATCCAGATGCCGGGCATTCTTCAAAGCCAGGAACAGGATGCGCTTGCGCCAGGTGCTTTCCCGGGAACCCCCGAATCGATCGATGGCAATGATTTTCCCCGCCCTGCACGGGCTTGGCGCCGGTACGGAGGGCGGCCAATCCTCTTCGGGAAACTCCCAAAACAGCTCGTTCCGCGCGATTGCCCAGTTGGTTTGATCCTTGTATTTTCGCAAGCAGTAGACCTTGTAATGCCAGCGTAGTACCGAGTTGAAATACCATTCGAAGGGTTTCCCCCGGTCCTGGAAATGATCTAACGTGCGAAGCAGGCGGGGATAGAAGAACAGGTAGAACTCTCCACAGTCATCCTCGTCGGTCCGGTGTTTGCCCGAAGGGTAGTTGTAGATGCGCATGGAGAGCTGTTTCACAATCTCCGCCAGTCCCAGGCCCGTGTTCTGATAGTAGGCAACCAGAGAATTGAGGGATTCCATCGCCTTCCTCCCGGCACTTTTTTCTTAGTTATGCAACTTCTGTGCCAGAAGACGGTGCCCGGGTGAGGGAACGAGCCACCCCCTCGTTTACAATTATTTACATTTCTAATGGATCAGAGAAGGATCATTCGCCCAGAAGAGGTGTGAGGGCCTGAAGCATCCGTGCTTTTGTCTCGGTGATGCTGCCCGAGGCGCTGTATCCGGCGGCCAGGGTGTGGCCCCCGCCCCCCATGGACCGTGCCAGGGTTCCCACATCCCATCTCCCGTTGGAACGCAGGCCCACCGAGCAACGCCCCTGCTCTTCCTCTTGAATGAAGGCAACCACCTCTACGCCCTGCACGGCCTGGAGGATGCGGTAAACCTCATCCGAGCCCCGTGCGGCTTTTGATCCCAGCGAGCGCAGGTCCTCCTGGGTCTGATAGGTCACCAGTACCCTATCCCCCAGCTCCCGCTCCACCCGCTGAATCGACAGAGCCAGCAACTTGGCCTTGGCCAACTCCCAGCCGGAGTGGATCGTCCTGTAGGTGTTACGGGGGGAAGCCCCCCCATCTACGAGCCGGGCCACGGCCTGGAACACGAATCCGCTGTTCTCCACGAGGTGGCGGAAGAAGCCCGTGTCCCGGGCAAGACCGAAGAGCAGTAACTTCGCCTCCTCCGCAGTGGGTCTGTCCGGATACTCCTCGATCAGGCGCTGGATCAGATAGGTAACCGAAGGGGCCTGGGGCACCACCCAGCGGGCATCTCCGAAAACCTCGCCGGAGGCGTGATGATCGATAACCAGAACGGGAAGGTCCTCAATCGACCGGCCCAGCTCTCCGATGCGGTCCGGGGTGGAACAGTCCAGGATCACCGCCGCCGTGCTGCCCTCCAGATCGGAGGCTTCGACCCGGTTTCGAAATCTGTTTTCATAGGGGGCGATCTCCGGACGATCGAAAGGACCTTCGGAAAATACGGACACCTGTTTGCCCCTGCGCTTCAGAAAACTACTCAGGGCAAGCTGTGAGGCCACACAATCTCCGTCCGGCTCAATATGGCCGAACAGGAGGTATCTCCGGTAGCCTCGGAGAAAGGAAACGACGTCGCCGGGAGGTTGATACGGTTCGGCCACGCACACCCCGTCAGAAACGCAGAAGCTCGAACTGCAGCTTTTTCCCCGAGACAATGGGTTTCCCGCCGGAGATATAGACGTTGATCTCCGAGCGCATCCCGAAATCATCCAGGTAGATCCCCGGTTCCACAGAGAAACAGGAACCCTCCAGCAATAACCGGGAGTCGGGGAACTCTATGCTGTCCAGGTTCGCACCGAATCCGTGAACCTCCTGGTCGATGCCGTGACCGGTTCGAGTCTTAACAGCTTCTCCGTATCCGGAATCTTCGAGAAAGGCGCGAACCTCCCGGTCCACTTGCTCCCCGGACAAACTCTGTCCCGCCGCCAGAGATTGACCTATGAACGTCACAGCAAGATCCCGAGCCTTGACCACCGTCCCGAATACAGTCTCCTCTTTCTTCGGCACCCGGGTATCGAGGATCCCCACCCAGGATATATCTGCATACACCGAGCCGGGAGCCTTTTCCTTGGCCCACAGGTCGAACAGCAGCACCGCTCCGGCGCTTAAGGCGGCCCCCCGCTCAGCCGCCCCGTCTCCGGGACTGTAGTGGGGATTCGCCGAGTTCTCGCCGAGCGCCACAATCGGTGGGGAATCGGTAATTAGTTCCAACTCCTCGAACATCCCCAGGATCCACCCCTGAACCGTGGTCTCCCAAATGGGAGCCCCCGAGCGCATCTCCTTTCGCAGACGTTTCCACACCTCCGCTACGATGTCGTACAGATGGTCCGCCGCCCGCAGATGGCTCTCAATCTCGGTTTGATCCAACCCGCCGAGCAGGCGATGAATCAGGGTAGAGGCGGGAGCCAGGGAAAAACCGCAGCCCTCTAACATTTCAGCCGTACCATGATCCAGATGGGATATTGCCGGTAATTCCGGGGAGTAGTGGCAGGCAACCTTTTCCAAACCTGCCGCCATCTCCTTCAAATGGGAGAGGAACTGCTGCCGGGATTTATAGATCCGCTTGCGTCCCGGGAGGTGATCTAGGATGTTGTCCTCGATGATATGCACCAATTTTTCCGCCGATTCATCCTGTCGCAGCAGGTAGAGCCAGGGGCGGGAGTTGGTGGCACTCGGCGGAATTGCCAAGATTTTGTCGGAAATCGGGTCCTTGTGGTGGAAATTAGAAAAGAGCCATGCGCTGAGATTTTCCTCGAGCATGGCTGCCGAGGCTTGTCCTGTGTTTAGCTCCATGGGCTAGAATTCGAGATCCAGCGTCTCTGCCTCGAACTTGCTGCTGTCTCCCACCTGCCTCTTTAGCCTGCCCCAGGAGAGGTGCCCGATATTTTCAGCAGCGTAGATCTTGATGTGGTCGAACTTCCCCTCTCTATAAAAAACCGAGAAGTAGGGAAACGCCTGGCCACTGCCCAGGATCAGCTCCGCCTTGCCTCCGGCCTTGAACCAGCGGTGGGGAACGTAGAACTCCCCCACTTCCATGGTGCTTTTCAGGTACAAGACCTTGTAGCCCAGTGCATGATTCAGGATCTTCATGATGCCCACGGTTTTGACGTAGAGCTTAGGATCCTGCTCCTGGGCGTTGACGGCGAACACCCCGAAAACCAAAAGAACCAGCGTGACGAGTATGACCGTCCGTTTCATGGTACCTCCAATCAGATCGCAATCTTCAATCAAAAATCAAATGATGATTACGATGTCCTCTTCCAGCCCTCCGGGCTGTCATCGTAATATCGCAATATTTAAATCGTCGCCAGCATGACTGCCTTGATCGTGTGTTTTCTGTTCTCCGCCTCATCCCAAACCCTGGAGGCGGGACTCTCGATAACCTCAAAGGCAACCTCGTTGCCCTTCACCGCGGGCAGACAATGCATGAAGATCGTATCCCTCTTGCCCGTGGCGTCCATCATCTTTTCATTCACCTGATAGGGACGCAACAGCTCCAGCCGCTTCTTGGATTTCTCCTCTTCTCCCATGGATACCCATACATCCGTATACAGAACATCCGCATCCTTCACTCCCTTGGTTATATCCGAGGTAAGCTCGATCTTCGACCCACTCTGTGCGGCGTATTCCTGACAGAGCTTCACGGTCTGGGCATCCGGCTGCAGATCCTTCGGGGACACGACCGTGTAGTTCGTACCCAGCTTGGTACAGCCGATGAGCAGGGAACGGGCCACGTTGTTGCGTCCATCCCCCACGTATACCAGCTTGATGCCTTTCAGCCGCCCGAACACCTCCTGGACGGTCATCAGGTCCGCCAGGATCTGGGTGGGGTGGTACAGATCGGTCAGCCCGTTGTACACGGGCACTCCCGAATAGTCGGCCAGGGCTTTTACCATTTCCTGTTTGAAGCCCCTGAACTGAATGGCGTCGAACATGCGCCCTAAAACCCTGGCGGTGTCCTCGATCGATTCCTTGGCTCCCAGCTGGATGTCGGCGGAGGATAGAAACACCGGATGCCCTCCCTCCTCTCCGAAGGCGGTCTCGAAGGCGCAGCGGGTGCGGGTGGATCTTTTTTCGAACAACAGTGCCAGGGTCTTGCCGAGAAAACGCTGGGTAAGGTTCCCGGCACGACGTTCCCTTTTGACCTGGTGGGACAACTCCAACAGGAAGACGATCTCCTCCGGGGAGTAGTCCTGCAGGGTTAAGAGGGATCGTCCTTTGAGGTTGAACGCCATGATTTCTCCTTTGTACTAATAATCGGGTGTATTTCCGGTAAACTCAAAGGTTCAGCCGTTTTTTGATAATCTCCCTGAGGTCGGGCTTACCGATCTCCTGTAACTCGTAGCCCACCTTGAGCATCGGCTTATTGATCGAAATGATACGGGTCAGATCGACCGGTGTGGCTATAATCACCAGCTCACAGGGTACGTTGTTTATGGTCGCTTCCAGATCCTTGACCTGCTGCTCTCCGTACCCGACCGCGGGAAGCACACTACCGATATCCGGATAGGTTTCGTAGGTCTTGCGGATCTTCCCGCTGGTAAAATCCCTGGGATCGACGATCTGCGCTGCTCCGTGTTTCTGGGCCGCGATGACCCCGGCACCGAACTTCATCTCCCCGTGGGTGAGAGTGGGCCCGTCCTCCACCACGAGCACCTTCTTTTTCCAGATCTGCTCACTCCCTTCCAGGAATATTGGGGAGGCCGCGTCCACCACCACCGCCGATGGATTTACACGGTATACATTTTCCCTCAGGGCGGCGACGGCCTCAGGGGCGGCCGTATCCACCTTGTTGATGACCACCACATCCGCCATGATGAGGTTGATTCTGCCCGGGAAGTAGGACAGCTCATGTCCCTGCCGATGGGGATCGGCCACGGTGATGTGAAGGTCCGGCTTGTAGAAGGGAATATCGTTGTTGCCGCCGTCCCAGAGAATCACATCCGCCTCGGCCTGAGCCTTCTCCAGAATCTGTCCGTAATCCACGCCGGCGTACACGGTAAATCCGAGCCGGATGTGAGGTTCGTACTCCTCCATCTCTTCGATGGTACACTGCTGGCGTTCCATGTCCTCCAGGGTTTCGAAGCGCTGCACCGTTTGAGCGGTAAGGTCTCCGTAGGGCATGGGATGGCGCACCACCACCGCCTTTTTACCCAGTTCCCTGAGGATCTGGGCGATCTTGCGGGTGGTCTGGCTCTTGCCGGCGCCGGTACGCACCGCGCATACCGCGATGACCGGCACCGCGGCCTGGAGCATGCTCTCCCTGGAGCCGATCAGGCGGAAATCCGCGCCCAGGGCGATCACCTGGGAGGCCTTCTCCATCACGTACTGGTGGCCTACATCGGAGTATGAAAATACCACTTCATCGATGTGCTCTCTATCGAACAGCTCCGGCAGTTCTTGTTCCGGCAAGATGGGAATGCCCTTCGGGTAGTTGGGCCCTGCAAGCTCCGGGGGATAGCAGCGGCCTTCGATGTCGGGAATTTGAGTGGCGGTAAAAGCCACAACTTTGATATCGTTTCGTTCGCGAAACAGGACGTTGAAATTGTGAAAATCCCGTCCCGCCGCACCCATAATGACTATATGCCTGTTCATAGCACCTGAAAAACTACACCAAAGGCCCGCAGCGTGGCAAGGATACGCGCTGCCTGTTGTCGTGCTGCCCGGTGTCGTTCTGCCCGGCAGCTGTCGGTTCTGGCATGTCCAAACAATTACCCGACATCCCGACAGCGGTGCTTCCACGCTCAGAGCGATCAATAACGGAGGTGCTTCACCTCCTCCTCACTGTCGCAGAGCCTCTCCATGGTAGTGATGCCGATATCCAGGTGCAGATCGGAGTACTTCTGGGACACGCTACGATCGCTTCGGGAGGTTTTGATCCCTTCGGGGGCCATGGGCCTGTCCGAGACCAGCAGCAGGGCGCCCCTGGGAATTTCGTTGAAGTGTCCGACCAGAAACAGAGTCGCCGTCTCCATGTCGATGCCGATGGCTCGGATACGGCGCAGGTGCTCTTTGAACTGCTCATCCCATTCCCAGACCCGGCGGTTGGTCGTGTACACCACTCCGGTCCAGTACTCTTCATTGCGGCTCTTCAGCTCATGGCCCAGGTAGTCATGCAGCCGAAAAGAGGGCAGGGCTGGAACCTCGATCGGGTAGTAGTCCAAGCCGGTGCCCTCCCCTCGGATGGCGGCGATGGGCAGCACAAAGTGACCCACCCCGACCTGCTTCTTCAGCCCCCCACACTTGCCCAGAAAAAGAACCGCCTGGGGAGCCACGGCACTGAGCAGATCCATGATCGTGGCGGCATTGGGAGAGCCGATTCCGAAGTTGATCATGGTGATCCCTCTGTTGTTGGTCGCCGCCTGCATTGGCCCGCCGTTGCCGTGGATCTCGACGTGGAAACGACTGGCAAATCGCTGCAGATAGTCTAAAAAGTTGGTCAGCAGGATAAAGGGCCCGAACTTTTCCAGGGGCATGCCGGTATAGCGGGGAAGCCAGTCTTCCACGATGCCTTTGCGGGTTTTTGGTTTCATGGGATCATTATACCCGAATTGCGAAAAAATCTTCAGGCCCTGCGAATTGTAAGAGCAAGCACAAGTGATCGGTGGAACGAGTCGATCGGTATTAGCCGGAGAGATGTTCGCCGATCCGTTCCAGCTGATAGTTCAGATCCTCGATCTCTTTGATCCAGAAGGCTTGGGTGCCCCATGCGGAGAAATTCTGCTCGAAGTTGTAGTCCCGGGCCTGCATCGCGGACCAGGTCAGGAAATAGATGATACGCATGAAGCGCAGAGGCTCTACCAGGCGTAGCGATTCGGAGTTGAAATCCACGAAGCGGGAATAACCCTCAAGCAGCAGATCCATCTCGGTACGGCAATCCGACAGATGACCCGGCAGGAGCAGCCAGAGATCCTGGACCGCCGGTCCGGTCATCATGTCGTCGAAATCCAAAACGATCAGACCCTGGTCCAACCGATCCAGGATATTGCCTCTGTGGCAGTCGCCGTGGATCCTCTGGTTTTCAACACCTGCGAACAGGGGGGTGATGAGGGCCAGGGTTTGCTCGCAGACCGATTGAAAATCATCCAGACAGTCCGGCGGAATCAGACCCTGTGCCACGAGCTGCTTGCAGTATTTTCCCGTGGTTGCTGCAGGGGAGCAGACGGTTCTATGCGGCGCCGTTTCTTTTTTTCCCACCTGGTGGATCCGTCCCACCACCGATCCCAGGCGGGCCCAGTCCTTCTCCGAGGTTATGTCGAAGGTTCTGCCGGCGCGGAGGGGGAACACGGCGAAGTGTATCCCGCGGGCTTCACCGAGGGTCGTTCCATCCTGAAGGATCACGGGCGGAATCACCGGGAGTTGCTCTTCCGCGCACTGCTGCAGGAAGCGGTGTTCCTCTAAAATCCCCTCTGCGCTCCAGCGTTGCGGCCGGTAGAACTTGACGATATGGCGCCGGCCCTCTTCATCCTGCAGGCCGTAGACCCGGTTGATGTAACTGTTGTACGGCGTGATCACCGCTTCCAGGCTCACGCCACAGCACTCCTCCACGCAAGGCAAAATGATATCCGGGGTAAGCTCCCGGAATGATGTCTTTTCATCCATCCCGCCATTATCCCGGATTTCCGGAAGCGGTCAACAGGGCCGGCGCCGGAATGCAGATCGCCGTTGTGCGGTTTCCGTGACCGGTGTGGTGCGGCCTTCGAGACGTCGCCTCCCGAAGCGGCTCTTGTATCGGCGGCTCATTTGCCGTATCGTCAAACCGCATATGAGGAATACAAATCCGGGCGATGAGATAGGAAGCGAATATGCGGCAGCATGAGTTCTTCGCCGGCGCGGCCCGCTATGTGGAAGATCTGCTGGCCCGGGAACTGGTAGACCTCGGGGCGCAGAACATACGGGAAACCCGCGCCGGGGTGTATTTCAGCGGCTCCCTGGAGACAGCCTATCGGGCCTGCCTCTGGTCCCGGGTGGGAAGCCGCATCCTGCTGCCCCTGAAAGAGTTCACCGCCGCCTCCCCCGAGGAGCTGTACGAACACTCCGCCCAGATCCCGTGGCAGGATCATCTATCCGCCGGAAACACGATTGCCGTGGACTGCTCCCTGTCGCATTCCGCGATCCGCCATTCCGTGTATGCGGCCCAACTGGTCAAGGACGCGGTCGTGGACTGTTTTCGCAGCAAAAGCGGCCACCGGCCCTCCGTGTCGTTGCAACGTCCCGATGTGCGGCTGAATCTGCATCTGCACAATGACCGCGCCGTCGTCAGCGTGGACCTGAGCGGAGAGAGTCTTCACCGCCGGGCCTACCGACGGCATGGCGGCGAAGCTCCTCTCAAGGAAAACATCGCTGCCGCCGTGCTGCTGCGGGCGGATTGGCCCGGGATTGCAAAATCCGGGGGTGGTTTTGTAGATCCCCTCTGCGGCTCCGGAACCCTGCCGATCGAGGCGGCGCTGCTCGCCGCAGACTGCCCGCCGGCGCTATCCCGCTCGTATTTCGGCTTCCTGGGCTGGAAGGGACACGATGAGCGGCTCTGGAGGGAACTGTGCAGGGAGGGGCGGGAGCGTTTTTCCGCCGGCCGCAGGAACCTTCCCCGCATCACCGGATACGACCGCGACGGGGCAGCCGTACGTGCTGCCGGAGAAAACCTGAAGCGGGCCTCCTTGGAGGGCCTGGTTCGTATCGAACAGCAGGAGCTCGGTGGAGTAAAGACATCGGAGTACGAAACCGGGCTGGTGGCGACCAATCCGCCCTACGGTGAACGACTGGACGATGATCCGGACCTGCCGGGTTTGTACGCGAAGCTGGGCCG